>Ga0194113_10004325_pt1 | contig 18629 bp, 18 predicted proteins | sample TA2MahC200mmetaG_FD_146193 | JGI IMG/M metagenome (GOLD analysis project Ga0194113, IMG submission 146193) | Freshwater microbial communities from Lake Tanganyika, Tanzania - TA2015017 Mahale Deep Cast 200m | ecosystem: Environmental > Aquatic > Freshwater > Lake | place: Tanzania: Lake... | reverse complement strand
CAGTAATGTTGGCAACTGGTCGGGTACAGAAACAGATATTGAAAGCCTGTACGTCAGCGTGTATACATACTTGACTGAAGCTGATGCGACCGCCGCACTGACCGCGTCGGTCAGCACAAGGTTTCAAACGTTCATTGCGGCGGCCAGTAACCATTGGAACTTTGTGATAATCCCCGCTGACAAGCCTGGTTACGGCGGGGGCGGGTATGCTGCGGGTCAGGCTGCCCTGAACGGTGATATCAGTAGCATAAGTGTTTTCAAGACTAGTCAAGGCTGGTAAGATGTGAGGACGCGGCACTAGGACTGTTGCCAGCCGATAATTCGGAAAGGAGACACACGATGATGACATACCAGTATTTCATTCCATACCTGTTGGACTTCTTATTCGCACTCGCCTCCTTGGTCTCAGGTGCGGACAAGCCAGATGACTCTCAACAAGCCCACGTTACCTACGAGTTGCTGATCGAGGACATTGTCAGTGCTCGCGCAGACACAATCTCGTGCACGCTGCGCGTTCAGAATAAGAGCGATGTCCTTCAATTCGTAGTCAGGCCAGGAGACGAGGCCATCTCGTTGAGGATCCTCGGGGTAGACGAGCATCGCTATTCCGTGACCTTTGAGGGCCGGGAGTTCCGGTCTCTCATCAGACCTGAAGTCTACCTGCGCCCCAAGTGTGCCATCGAGATGAGATTGGCGAAGATTATCCTCAGACCGCCGAAGGAAGGGACACCTGCGCTTGCTCCGGGTGGATACACGGTTACCGCCTCGTGGAAACGGGACACGTTACCCAAGATAGCCGCAGGTCGCTTCAAGGTCGTCGACGCCCCAGTACCTGCTCCGGCGGCACCGCCGAGCAAGGACGAGTATCCTCTCCGGATCACCCTTGAACCATGGTCGCCTGTCTATCGCCAAAGTGAACCCGTGGAATTCACCGTCCGTCTTCGGAACGACGGGCCGCGTCCCGTCCAGATGATGAACTTCTTCGACCGCTGGAAGGACTTCTTCCGTTTCGAAAAGGAATATGCCGGTCCGGGCGCACCGTCCACCGAGGATCACATAGCGGCCGCGATTACTCCTCACGCAATCGAAGGGTGGATCATTCTATTTCCAGGCGAGTCGCTGTCGGTGTTGATTGATGCCAGCGAGGAGTTTATCGCTCCCGGAACGTATCAAGTGACCACGACCTATTGGCGTAGCAGCATCTTGATTCATCCGCCAAGTGGAAAGCCCTACTATACAGAGCAACACCGGTGGCGTTCAAACAAGGTTAAGATTGTTGTCTTGGAGACGAATAAGTCAGAAGCAGTTGAACGATAGCGCTCATGCGGGATAGTTCTTGATTGGATGGCGGTTGACCTGCCACCCATTCTGCTCCTGCGGTCATGCTCGGAGGTCAATCCGATGTCTACTTGTGTGGGAGAAGAACCATGGCGAATCGAAAGGAATATTCACTCACCGGCAGCACTTACTGTCCGTGGTTCCGTCTTCGACCTCCTGCCAGATTGTACCCCTTGTTGCTCGTGTTATCATGCATGGGATGCTCTCACTCCACCACGCGTGAAGAGACCGCTAATTGTCCCGATGAGGCACCGTGGAAGGCGCCAGCCGGGCCATGCTCTGCGTCGTTGAACACACCGACCCTTGTACTTGACAAGACGATTTATGATCTTGGAGAGATCAGGCTCGGCAGCCAGAATAAGGCTGTCTTCACTCTCAAGAACATCGGCGGCGGGACACTACGAATCAGCCACATAAAGAACTGTTGTGGGGTGGTCGCGAAACTAGACAAGACGGAGCTCCTACCTGGGAGTCAGAAAAGGAGTCAGGATGATTTCTGTTGACAAATAACGGCGGTTTATGGTACCCTTGCGGTATGGCGTGACCTCCTCGGGGGAAGAAGCGGGAAGAAGCGGGGTCAGGTCTTAACTGTTAACTATTCGGGAAGAAAAAGGTGTCGGGGAAGCAGCGGGGTCAGGTCTTAACTGTTAACTATCCGGAGTGATAATATACAGTTACGACGTGACCCATGGCCTTCTTCCTTGGGTTCCGGGGGCAGCTTACTTATCCCGATTTCGAATTGGGTACGGTGTCGCCGGAACCCCACCATGGTGTCAGGGCCCCCCCGTGGGAACCCACCGAGCGGCACGGCGATGCGGAAAGGGTCCAAGATGCGGAAGGAGAAAGAGAAGAGGCGGTTCAGGCCAGAGGCGAACCGTCCCCTGGCGGCCTCACGTCAAGTCTGGACCGGACCCGTCGGTTCGGTTCGTGCGTAAGATCTCAGGGAGGCCCTGCGGGCCCGGACAGCTTCTGGAAGAGCCGGGCACAAGCGGAGGGCCTTCGGCCAAGACCGGCTGTGAACATGGTCCATCGGGCGTGCGGTTTGACCAGAATCGGTCTCCCCTCCGCTGGTGGGCGGTTCTGCCAGGATTTCCGCCCACGGAGGGCCTCCCTGAGATCTTACTCGTGAACGGAACCGACGCGTCCGCAGCGACGATTCCCAGCGAAAAGCAGAGGATAATCGACGACTCCCCTGAACCGCCTCTTCTCTTGCTCTTGTGCTTTGTTTTCTTTCGGAGCGGACCTCATCCTGCTGGTTCTCTGACCAAACTCAGTCACACACTTCGACAGCGTTCGGCGGAAAGACGTTGCCGCGCCACGTTTCAGATGGTACGATGATTTCCATGCCGACGGTCCTTAGAATTGGGTCATTCAGGTTTCATTTCTACTCGGACGAGCGAGAAGAGCCGGAGCACATTCACGTTCGGACTCCTGACGGAGAGTGTAAGTTCTGGCTGGAGCCGGCCATTCGGCTGGCCGGCAACCGCGGAGTGCGACCTCACGACCTACGACGCATTGAGCAGTTCGTTTTCGAGCATCATGATGTTTTGAGAAGGGCATTCGATGAGTACCACAACCGGTGAGCCAAGGCAGGCCGTGGAGCCGGCCGCGTTACGGGCCTGGACAGAGGGGCGAACGATCTACGTGGAGCTTCACGATGGGCGGATTATCGGCTTTCCTGCCGACCGGTTCCGTATTCTGGCGGCGGCGACCGACGAGCAACTCGCACGGGTTCAAGTGGAAGTCAACGGATATGCCTTGCGCTGGGAGGAGCTCGATGAGGACATCACGGTTCCCGGAATTGTGGCAGGCCACTTCCAACTGCCACCGAAATGACTGCCATTCCCGACAGTCACCAGGTTTTGGTCCAATTGTCTGTTGTTCGGGATAGGTGGTCATGCACGCCAAGAATACCTATGTAGTCGTCTGGCTGATCGTAGCGGTGCTGCTGTTCTTTTGCTTCTTTGGCCCGACTGATGCCGAGGGCTTTCATATTGGCTGGCTGGTTGCTGCAAGGCCCGGCTGGCTCTGGTTCACCGTTTTGTCATATGTTCTCATCGTCGCTGCCGGCTTCGTTCTCGTTCGTTTCTTGACGAGGTCTCGGAATGGGCAGGGTGGGCAGGGGGGCAGTCCTCGGATTTAGGATCCGGGGGCAATGCCCCTCACAGACCAGCTCGGGGCGTTTTCCGAGATCCGAGGACTGACCCCTCTGCGTCCTCGCCGGAAGAAGCCCTCGACACGTCCGCGGTCTATTTGGACGATTGAAGGGAAGAACAAGAGTGTAGGTATGAGCCCCTGCCGTGCCGGTCTATCAGCGTTCATCTGCGTTCATCAGCGGTTTCACATCTGTTCTTCGACCGGGATCTTCAACTCCCCGAGCGTTTGGCGGAGCCAGGCGAGGGATTTTTCGATCATGGGGCCGGCCTGGCCTTCGCATTCCATGCTCAGGACGCCCGTGTAGCCGTGGTCGCGGAGGAGGGCCAGGCATTGGCGGATGTTGTCGGCGTTGACGCCGTCGCCGATGGCTTCCTGATCTCCGGCGAGTAACGGGGAAGTGAAGGGAGGAGCATTCGAGGGCTTCATATTCTGCCGGCGCCTCCAAGGTGGCGCGTCACCGCGCTGACGAACCGATCCGCCTGATTCAGGACCTGTGTCGCTTGCTCCTGGGCCGGCTCCACTTGTTCACGGTAATCCACACGCTGGCGCAACTCAAAGGCCTTGCCCAACCAAAGGCCGAGGGATTTGTCAAAGACTCCGCCTTTGATGAAACGGCGGTTGAAATAACTCAGGACACCGCTGTGCTTGGAAGACGAGAATTCCTCGTAGACGAGCAAGGCCAGGACCGCATAGAACATGGCGTAGTACGCTCGGTTGATCACAGAGCGGGCGCTCTTGCCACCGGCCAGAAGAAAACGGGCCTCATCCAAGCTTTCCTCGGCCTGGCGCACCCGGTATTGGGCCAACTCCTTTTGTTTCTCCCAGGCGGTCAAACCGGCACCCCCTCCACCAGAATTCGCTTGTAGAGCGGCGATTCTCCAAGTGGCCCTTCTTCCAGTTCCCGCCGGCCGAAGATCACCACCGAGATCAAACAGTCGTGGGCCAGGTTGATCTCATACACCGCTTCGTCCACGGCCGCTTCGATCGGAGGCGTGTAGTCTTCCAGCACGACCATGACGTCGATGTCCGAGTCCGGGGAATCGTCTCCTCGGGCCTTGGAGCCGTACACGACCACGGAAGTTGCACCGCACCGTTCTTGCAGAACTCGCTTCAACTTGTCCAGAGCCGTCTTCTCTTCCAGCCTCATGAGCCCACCTGTCTTCGCCTGAAACATCGCATCACGTGCGTCGCGTTCGGCGATCCGAGGATTTCTTTGTCTTCATCCCCATGGTACCAGTCAGATTTCCGTTCGTCAACGACCCGGCCGGACGCACGAAGGATGCTGTTGGGAGTACCGCCTTCAGGCGGGTAGGACTCCTCATATCCGCATCATCAAAGGCCAAGAAGAGTCCAACCCGCGTAAACGCGGTACTCCGAACGCGCGGGCTACTGCTCGACCGTGATCTTCAGTTCGCCGAGCGTTTTGCGGAGCCAGGCGAGGGATTTTTCGATCATGGGGCCGGCCTGGCCTTCGCATTCCATGCTCAGGACGCCCCCATAGCCGTGGTTGCGGAGGAGGGTCAGGCACTGGCGGATGTTGTCGGCGTTGACGCCGTCACCGATGGCGCACTGGCTGACGGCGATGCCGGTCTGCTGGCCGCGGACGGCGGCGGCGAGGGACTCGGAGACGTCCTTGACGTGGACGTGGCTGACGCGGTTGATGAAGCGCTTCAGGAACGCGACCGGGTCCTGGCCGGCGATGAAGGTGTTGCCGGTGTCCATGTTCATGCGGAGATACTTGCTGTCGCAGAAATCGAGCATCCGTGCGATCATGTCGGGCTTGGTGGTGAAGTAGCCGTGCGGCTCGATGTTGACGACGATCTTGTGCGCCTCGGCGACCTCGACGATCTGCTCGTAGCTGCGTTTCATGAGGTCCATGGCCTCGGCGTCGGTAAGGCCCTCGGGCTGGTGCATCCCGTCGGTGGTGTCCACGCAGGGGCAGCCGATGAGATTGGCCCAGGCGATCGATTTCAGCACGTAGGGCACGCCCCGGATCGGGCCGTCTTTGCCCGAGAGCGGATAGGCGGCGTCCACCTGCGAGAAGGCCAGGCCGTAGGAGGCCATCTTCCGCCGTAACAGGACCGGGTCTTCATAGAGGGCGACGTGGGGCTGGTAGCCCAGGCCGTGAATCCAGCTCACGCCGTCGATGAGCCCGCACTCGATGTAGTGGACGTTGTTCTTCTGCGCCCACTGGAGGCACTTCTCGAAGCTGAAATAGGCACTGTTGAACGCATCCGTGTGAAAGCCAATCTTCATCTGCGTACCCCTCTATAGAAAGTCAAAAGTAAAAAGTTAGAAGTAAAAAGTGGAAGGCAAAGAGGTCAGAAGCAAAAAGGTCAGGAACCAGAGGCCGGCCGTCTTCCTTTTGCCTTTTCCCTTTTTCCCTTTGCCTTTCTTGTCACAGCTTACCACAGGCCGCGTGTCCCTGCAACAGGCTTTGCCGGCTGGTACGGTGTTTCACCAATTGCGGGCCTAATGAGTTTTGACGAACAAATTCGGTAACGGCTGGGTGCCATGCCTACGGCTTTGCGTAGGCATGTTCTGCTGATCGAATCGAGCATGTCTACGAGGCGTAGACATGGCACCTGACGATGGGTGATCTGGGATTACCGATCTTGTTCGTCAAAACTCATTAGAGACAGATTGCCGCGCTCGGCCAGCCTCGCTCGCAATGACATGCAGGGGGGGTGTCTGACGACTTTGCGTTTGCCTTGCCCGTCAGGCAGGGCAGTGGCAGGCAGGACGGTTCCGGCCCGCGCAAAATGCGGAACTCCGAACCGCTGCCGCGCCGAACCGGCAATGGCTCTGTGGGCAAGGGCCGGCCAGCAAAATCCTGGGGTGGAAATGGAACAATCCCGATCCCCATGGCGCCGGCGTGTGCCGTAATCTGCGGAACGTGGTGCATGTGCGGTCTGACGCGGGGTCAGACGGCATCCGGCGGGAGGGCCGCCGGGCGTGCATGAAGGACAACCCAGGAAATGAAGAGGAATGACTATGAGCAGAAAGATCATATTGAAGCTGATGGCGACCGCCGTGATGTTGGCCGGGTGCGACGCGGTGCGCGTGGCGCCGGAGCGCCGCGGCGCTGTGACCGGAGCGGCCGTAGGCGCGGGGATCGGGGGGCTGGCGGGCCAGGCGGTCGGCCGCAATACGGCTTCCACCCTGATCGGGGCGGCCATCGGCGGCGGCATCGGCTACCTGCTGGGCAATCGCCAGGACCAGCAACGGGCCCAGGCCTACGATCCGGCCACGACGACCGCTCTGACGGGGACCCAGTGGCGGGTGCAGCAGCTCAACATGCCGAATCCGCCGGCCTACCAGGAGATGTACCTGTCCTTCGAGCCGGGCAGCCAACTGGTCACCACCCAGGTCACGCCGGACGGACGAGTGGTCCGGGCGGCGGAGACGTACCGGGTCGCGGACGATATGCTGATCATCAACCGGCCGGCCCAGGGCGGCCAGCCGGGCTATATCATCAACGCCGATTATGCCCGGACGAACGGCACGATGAGAATCACGTCGCCGCAGTTCAGTGCGACCCTCCAGGAGGTCAGCCAGCTCCCGGCGCACGCGCAAGCGGCGACACCGTTGTTCTGAGGCCGAGCCACCTGCGGGCCTATGACAAGCCAGGAGGACGGCAGCGGCCGGGCCGACGGGCGTGCCGCTGCCGTCCTCTCCGATCTGCGTCTATCCCTTGAGAGGCCAGAACTCGGATTCGGTTCGGGCCGCGGCCAGGTAGTCTTTGAGCTGCGCGACGACCGCGGGCTGATACCGGGCGACGTTGCGGGTCTCGCCGGGGTCGGTTTGCAGATCGTACAACTCCATATCTTTGCCGAAGGGGCGCACCGCTTTCCAGCGGCCCATCCGCACCGCCTGGACCGAGCCGCCCTCATGGAATTCCCAGTACAAGGCCTCGTGTTTCCTCTGCAGCTCGGGGCTGCCGAGCAATGTCGGGAGCAGGGAGATGCCGTCGGTGTTTGCCATCGGTCCCGCCCCGGCCAGCTCGGCACACGTGGGCAGGAAATCCCAGAAGGCACTGATGTGATCGGTCACGGCGCCGGCCGCGATCCGGCCGGGCCAGCGGGCGAGCAGCGGCACGCGGATGCCGCCTTCGTACAGGTCGCGCTTGATGCCGCGCAGCGGGCCATTGCTGTCGAAGAAGTCGGGGTCGGCGCCGCCCTCGCGGTGCGGGCCGTTGTCGCTGGTGAAGAAGACGAGAGTGTTCTCGTCCAGGCCCAGGTCCTTTAGCTTCTGCAGGAGCCGGCCGATGCCGCTGTCAAGCCGGGTAATCATGGCGGCGTGGCCCTTCTGCGGCTCAGGCCAATCCCGGTCGGCATAAATCCCGTAGTCGGGCACCTCCATGCCCTCCTTGCCGCCCTCGTTGTTGGCGTGCGGGAGGGTGACGGCCCAGTACAGGAAGAACGGGCCGCCGCGGTTCTGCTCCACGAACGTCAGGGCCTCCCGCTCGATCTGGTCGTGGGCATACTCGACCTTCTCCGTCGCCACACCCGCGCCGTCGAGCCGGCCGCCGGCGACCTTGTTCTTCAAGGGCACCCGCGCGTCGTTGCGGAACAGGAACTCCGGGTAGTAGTTGTGCGCGTGACGCTGGCAGAGGTAGCCGAAGAAGTAGTCAAAGCCCTGGCGGTTCGGGGTGCCGGTGCTGTAGGGTCCGCCCAGGCCCCATTTGCCGATCAGGGCCGTCGTGTAGCCGGCCTGCTGGAGCACTCGCGGCAGGGTCAGCGTGCCTGCCGGCAGCGGCAACTGGCCCATCGGCTGGATCTCTCGGTTGCCGCGGACGTAGGTATGGCCGGTGTGCAGGCCGGTCATCAGGGAGCACCGGGACGGCGCGCACACGGTGGTGCCGGCGTAGTGGTCGGTGAAGCGCATCCCCTCGGCGGCCAAGCGGTCGATATTGGGTGTCTGAATTACCTTCTGGCCGTAGCAGCCGAGGTCGCCGTAGCCCAGATCGTCCGCCAGGATGAAGATGATGTTCGGCTTGCGCGTCGCCTCCGCGGCCCGGAGCGACCGGAGAGAGCGGTCACAACCTGCAAGGGCCAGCGCCGCCGCACCCAAGCCGGCCGATTGGAGGAAACGTCGTCTGTTCATGGTGTGATGCATGGCGATTCTCCTGATTGTCAGGTTATTCAAATCGGGTGAAGAGGACCGGGCCGGGCAGGAAGATCTCGATGCCGTGGTGCTCGGTATCCGAGACCAGCGCGATCCGGTTTTCGCCGGGCTTGAGGTGCTGCGGCGTGACTTCGAGCCGCGAGAAGATGATGCTGCGACAGCGGTCGCCCTTGCTGATGTCGTAGGGATGGCCGTTGATGGTGAACGGCTCCTTGATCGTGCCCGGCTCGTAGCCCCACGTCTTGACGAGCACCACGGCGCGGACCAGGCCGGAGAGATCTTCCGGCAGGACGAAGGTCGCCTCCTGTTTGCGGTTCACCCGCGAGGCGAAGTGCACCGGCTGCGTGTTGCACGTGACCATGCGGACGCGCGCCTTGCGGGCCATCCGCAATCCATCGAGCACCGCGGTCCTGTACTTGATTCCGTTCTTCAGACTCACCACGGCCCGCAGCGCCAGCGGCCCCTCCTGGTCCGGGATCATCCGCGTGTCCCAGACGACGCCGAACGGAGCTTCGTCGGTCGAGCCGACGTGGTTCACGTGGACCTTGCCCAGGGTGAATCCATGCCAGTCCTCTTCCCGGCCCAGGCCGCTGTCGTCGAAGCCCCGGTACCGGGCGAAGTAGTCCACCGAGGCGACCTGCTCCCGGAACTCCTCCGGGACCTCCAACTGCACCTGTGCCCGATCGTCGAGCGCCTCGCTCTGCGTGCGGACCCGCGCCCGGAAGGTGTTCAGCCGCGTCGCCGTCAGATCGGGGTGGTCGCTCTTGAGGTAGCACCGGACCGCCGCGTTCTGCACGATGTAGTGCCCCCAGAAGCTCTGGCCGCGATCGCAGGTGAACTGAAAGGCGTTGATGCCGGTGAGGAGGTTCGACAGCTTCAGCGGGATCGTCGGCTGGGTATACGTGCAGTGGCCCTTCTCCGTCCCGTCGCACGGCAGCGGATAGGTGTCCCGGCCGTTGAGCGTGAAGCGCTTGTTTTCGAGCTTGGCGTGCCCGCCCCAGAGTTCAATGTACAGCTCTGCCCCGTCGAGCGTGAAAAGGTATTCCGGCACCTCGACGAGAATCAGGCCGTTGGCCCGCGCCTCCCAGCGTTTGCCGAAGCGCGGATCGAGACTAATCTGCTGGTCGTTGATCCGCCAGCGCGGCTCCTTGTAGTTGCTGACATTCGGATCGAACCGCGCCCAGTGCTCGCGAAAAAACGCCGCCTCTGCCGCCACGCCGGCCCGCGGGGCCGGCGCACAGATCGCCAAGCCAAGCCAGATATATGCAGACCATCGCGCGATCGTGTGTCCCAGGAGATGCTCCTTACGTGAAGACTCACTGGAGGAGAGATGCGCGCGAGACTCCCATGACCGAAACCCAAACCTCGCAATGGGGCCAGTCCCCAGTGCCGGTGTCTTGGTCATTGGAGCCTTTGGATTTTGGATTTGTTTGGGATTTGGTGCTTTGGATTTGGAATTTGATTCCATGACACAACCCTCTACAGGGACAGACTTTCCATCCAACCGCCAAGTCATCTTGTACCGTCCTGCCCACTTCTCTTGGCATCGTTGCGCCATAGATGCAGATACTGGTAGTCGCGCCACGCGATACTGACGATGTCCAGATCGCCGTCGCGGTCCAGATCCACGACCCGGGCGCCGAGATGGCTCTCCTTGCCCCGGTCGATTACCTTCTCCGTGAAGTTGCCCTTACCGTCGTTGACCCAGATTTGCAGCCGCTCGCCGCCCGGCGCGGGTGTCTTGCCGAGGGGCATCGAGTGCTCGCAGAGCACGATGTCCATATCGCCGTCGCCGTCCATGTCGGCCACGTCGAGGTTGTTCATGGACCACTGCGTCACGACCAGGTGCCGGCGCCACTCGCTTTTCGGATCGGCGGGCTGCTCGAACCAGTAGCAACTGGCGTTGGCCACGTGGCCCGGATAGCGCTCTTCGCTCGTGACCAGGTCGAGCCGGCCGTCGCCGTTGAGGTCGGCCAGCTCGAAGCGGTCGGCGTTGGTGGACGTGCCCAGGTCGAAGCGCTGCCAGTTGCCGGTGTCGTCGCCCGGGTTCTTCCACCAGCACATCCGGCTGCACCACCAGGTGATGCCGCTCGCCCCCGGCACCTTGTCCTCACCCGGGATGCGGTAGCTGCCCGCGATGTCCAACAGGCCGTCGCCGTCGATATCGCCGATGGCGTAGCCCTGGCCCTCGGCGGTATAGCGGACCGCGGGCCATTCACCTTTCTGCGGGTCGGCGGGGACCTGGAGGTAGTACTGCCCCAGGACGATCTCCGGCCGGCCGCCCGGCACGATCTGCCCGACGCGGTAGTACTGCGTGCTGAGCTTGTGGTTGCAGATCGGCAACGAGCCGATGCGCACCTTGCTCCATTCGCGGCCCTGCATATCCCGGGCTTCGTACCAGTACTGCTCGTCGCACGCCAGGCCGATGAAGTCGCCGAAGGCGTCGCCATCGACATCGAGGGCCGCAAGGGCATCGACGTGCTCGTCGATGGCGGCCCGTTCCCACTTGCCGGTCATGTCGCCGCCGGGATTGCGGTAGAACCACTTGCCCGCGACGATATCGACATACCCATCGCCCGTGAAGTCGCCGAAGGCCAGGCCGAAGTAGCGCTTGTCCCGGCTGTCATCGACCTGGATATAGGTGAACTCCTCCAGCGTCAGCGGCCGGTCGGACCGCTTATTCTCCCAGATCCGCAACGGCCCGGCCCAGTAGGTCCGGGGACCGACAATGTCCAGGTCGCCGTCGCTGCCGATATCGCCGAAGACGCCCGCGTACAGGCCGTCCTGGGACAGGACCTCCTGGGCCCACGCCGTACCCTGCCCATCGACGTTGCGGAACACGACGACCGGGAAGGGCGGCTCGTTGCGCCACTGCTTGCCCTCGTTGGGGGCCCGCTCGAACTTGGCGGCGAGGATGTCGATGTCGCCGTCGTTGTCCACGTCGCCCGCGTCGAGCGTCTGGCAGAAGTCGAAGCGGTCGATCACCCGGATTTCGCGCCAGCGGTCGTGGCGGACATCCTCGATCGAGGCGGCGGTGTAGATCGAGATCGGATAGCCGGGCAGCTCCGAATGCGAGATGATGATGTCCGGCAGGTTGTCCCCGTTGACATCCGCGACCTTGATGGCGGCGTTGTTGTCCCGCCAGGACTTGTCGACCGGGGTGAACCATTTGGCGTCGAACACGTGCTTCTTGTAGGTGCCGCCCTCGGCGTCCTCCGGCGTCTCGAACCAGAAGCCGTTGAGGACGAGGTCCGGATCGCCGTCGCGGTCGAGATCGGCCACGTCCATTCCCTCATGGGATTCATGTTTGAGCAGCTTGGGCGCGGACCACTGTGTCGGCGACCGCTGGAAGAAGATCGCCGTTTCCGTGTGCGTCCGCGTGACGATATCGAGCTTGCCGTCGCGGTTGAAATCGGCGATGCCGATATCCTTGATATAGTCGCTCTGCGGCCCGACCTTATGGATCTTCCAGGCCCCCGGTTGCGTTGCCTGGCCCGTTTGTAGTGTGCCCGCAAGGGCATCCTTCCGGGGCGAGGCCGGTGGGTCGGAGGGCGAGGGAGGAGTTACGATCCCCCGGGGCCCGTCCCCGGTGCCTCGTCCCTCCTGCGTCGGAACGCCTGACGGCGTCACTACGAGCGGGTTCTCCAGCCAGATGACCACGCGGGGTCCATCCTCCTCCAGGCCCGTGACCACGTCCAGATCGCCGTCGCCGTCGAGGTCGGCCACGGCCAGGCGGTCCGCCCGGAACCGCCGATCTTTGAACACGACGTGCTTGGTGAACGCGCCGCCCGGCCCGTACTGGTACCACGCCAGCGACTCGCCCTGCGACTGGATCTTCATCACGTCGTTGTAGCCATCCTTGTCCACATCGAACACCTGGACCTTCCCGTGCTCCTCATCGAGCTGCCGCAGCGCGAACGAAGAAGCGGCGTTTTTCGCGGGAAGGGGACTCTGACCGAGGGCCACCAGAACCACATAACCACAGAGCATGGCACGCGCGAGAGACTTCATGGAGCACCTCCTGTCCAACGGAACTCTCATTGACCGACGACGCCCCATCATCGCCGAAACGTCGTGCGCCGGTCAAGCCGAATCGTCCGAGCGGGTGCATGACGGTTCCGGCACGGGCGTCGCCCCCTGACCCGCGCCCGGAAAAGGGGACATTCTACTTTTCCTTCTCCGAAAGGGAAAAGCAGAATGTCCCCTTTGCCTTCCCACCGGCTTGCACCTACAATGGACTCGGTGGCCATGAGACGATTGTGTTCTGTAGGATGGAGAAGAAACTGTGGACGACGATGCAACGATGGAAATGACGAACCTTCCGACCCTGCCCGACGATCCCGGCCAGTTCATCCTCTACCAGACCGAGGACGGCCGGACGCGCGTGGAGGTCCGCGTCTTCCGCGAGACGGTCTGGTTCTCCCAGAAGGCGATGGCCGAACTGTTTCAGAAGGACGTGCGAACGATTAACGAGCATATTCGCAACGTCTTTTCCGAAGGGGAGTTGCAGGAATCGGCAGTTATCCGGAAATTCCGGATAACTGCCTCCGACGGTAAGCAAATGGAGGCCGCCCCTACGACGCGGTTGTTTGAGACCGACGAAAAGGGCGCAAATAGTGTGAGGATGGATTAGATGGCTGCGGAAGAGGATGGACAAATGGATCGTCGGAGTTTCCTGGAGCGAGTTGGTACGGTGTCAACCGGCCTGCTGCTGACCGGCTATGGGCGGGCTGCAGAGGGTGCCGCTGCGCAGAGGCAAGCAGGGGCCAAGAAACCGAACATTCTGTTTGTTTTCGCCGATCAGCTTCGGTACAGCGCGCTGGGTTCGAGCGGCAACAAGGTGGTCCGTACGCCGCATCTCGACCGGCTGGCCGCCGAGGGGTTGGTCTTTGAGAATGCCTTTGCCAATCATCCGTTGTGCTCGCCGTACCGGGCCAACCTGCTGACCGGCAAATACGGGTGGGCCAACGGTGTGCCGGACAATGAGTACGTGTTGTGGGATAACCAGGTCACGCTGCCGCAGGCGTTGAAGACCGCCGGTTACCGCAGCGCCTTCATCGGCAAGTGGCATCTGGGCACCGGGCCGTACCCGACGCAGAAGCGGTATGGTTTCGATTACCTGTTCGCCTCCAATTGTCCGAACCGGCACTACGGGGTTATCTACCACCGCAACGAAGCCGGGCCGATCAAGATGGACAAGTTCTCCCCCGAGGGCGAGACGGACGAGGCGATCCGGTTCATCGAGGACCATCGCAAGGCGCATGGGGATGCGCCCTTCGCGGTGGTTGTGGGCTGGGAGCCGCCGCACTGGCCGTACGATCAGTATCCGCAGGAATTCAACACGTATGATCCCGCCCGGGTCGATCTGCCCCCCAATGTCCCGGTGCAGATGGCCGAGTTTGCCCGCCGGGAGATCGCCCAGTACTACGGCAATGTCTCCGCGCTGGACGCCCAGATGGGCCGGCTGCTGGAGGCGCTGGCCAGGCTGGGGATTGCCGACAACACGATCGTATGTTTCTCGTCCGATCACGGCGATCATCTGAGCAGTCACGGTTACGGCAAACCGATGGACAACTGGATGCACCCCACGATGCGGGCCTCCAAAGCCACGCCGTACGAGGAATCCGTTCACATTCCCTTCCTGTTGCGCTACCCGCGCGTCGTCACCGGTGGGCGGCGGACCCGGGCGCTGTTCGGCAGTGTGGACGTCATGCCCACGCTGCTGGCCCTGTGCGGCGTCGCGATCCCGCAAGGCGTGCAGGGGCACAATCTGGCCCACATCGTCACCGGCACAGACGGCGCCACGCCGCCCGATTCCGTCTACCTGATAAACATGGGGACGGGCTGGCCCAACCGCGCGCGGTGGGTCGGCTGCTGGCGCGGGGTCCGCACGGACCGCTGGGTCTACGCCCGGTGGAACAAGCCCGACGAGCACGCGCCGGTGCTGTTCGACCGTCAGAACGACCCCTACGAGCTCAACAATCTCGCGGGCAACCCCGCGTTTGCCGACGTGCAGCAGGGGATGGAAGCACGGCTGAAGAAATGGATGGCGGACACCGGCGATCCCTTCGAAACCGGCCGCCGCGACGAGAAAGGGATGCTGGACCTGCCATTCCAGTTGCAGCCTCGTTGGTCCCGGCCAGCGGCCTTTGTCTCGAGGGGATTCGGTTCGGCCAAGACGACCCTGTGCCGACACGGAAGTGAACGTGCATGTCTCGCACCCGGAGTACGTACGTCGCCGGATTCGTTGCGGCGAATCATGCGTATTCCCCGGGTGCGAGGCGCGAAATCTCACTTGCCAGACGCGAATGTTTGTGTCATACTGGAATTGACACCTATTGTGCGTGGTAGCGCATGGGAGGTAGCATGGTATGCTGACAAGAGTCTACATAGACAACTTCCGATGTTTGGTAAATTTCGAATTGCGCCTGGATGGGCTGAACCTCCTGCTGGGAGAGAACGGAACGGGCAAGACGACGGTCTTCGACGTTCTCCAACGTCTCCAGCGATTCGTGACTGATAGAGCGAGGATGAACACCGTCTTTCCGCCGGGAGACTTGACGCGATGGCAGAGTTCTGAACTTCAACGTTTTGACTTGGATCTGCAGATCGGTCCGGCGGCCTACACCTATTCGCTCCTGGTGGAACATGCGGAGGACAGACGGCGCGCGCGTATCGCCCAAGAGCAACTGCTCATGAACGAGATGCCCTTGTTCGAGCTCCGGGTCACGGGAGGCGAGGCGACAGCCCAACTCTACCACGATGACTTCACAGCCGGTCCTCAGTATCCATTCGACTGGTCTCAGTCGGGGGTGGGCTCACTTCCCGAGCGTCCGGACAACAAGAACCTGGTAGCTTTTCGTCGAGAGTTGAAGAAGTTCATTATTGCCGCACCCTGTCCGGTCCTCATGTCAAACGAGAGCCGCGAGGAGGAGGACCTGCTCTCCAATCACATGGAGAACTTCGTGTCTTGGTATCGCTGGTTGTCCCAGGAACATCAAGGTGGGGTCTTCATGGCCTGCCAGGAACTCAGGAAGGTCCTGCCTGGATTTACCTCCTTCAGCCTGAAAGAGGCGGGCGAAAATGCACGCGTCCTGAAGGCGCTCTTTCAGAGGTCCTCTGAGAGAAGCAGACCCATCTCCTTCGACTTCAACGAGCTTTCCGATGGCCAGCGACAGCTCATCGTTCTCTACATGATGGTTTTTGGTCTGAGCAACGAGGGTCTACATTTATTTTTGGATGAACCTGACAACTATGTCGAGTTGCGCGAGATCGAGCCGTGGCTGGCACAACTGGCTTGCCGTGTGGGTGATGGCATCGCGCAGGCCGTGTTGATTTCCCATCACCCGCAGGTTATCGACTATCTAGCAGGCTCGGCAGGGCGGTGGTTTGAACGCGATCCCGTTGGCCCAGCACGCGTGGGTGACAAGCCAAAGGCTCAGGTTGAGGGACTGAAGACGTCCGAGACCATCGCGCGGGGATGGGAAAAGTGAGCACTGGGGGCGTCCAAGTCATCCTCCTGTGCGAAGACCTGCAGCAGGAGTGTTTCATGCGCAGGTTCCTTTTGCTCCGAGGTTGGCAAATGCGGGATCTGCATGTTGAAAAACCCCGTCCTGGCCACGGTTCCGGAGAGCAGTTTGTTCGCGGAGAATTCCCTCATCAACTAACGGTTTATCGCTCCCAGAGCCGTCGTTGTGCCATTTGTCTCATCGTGTGTATTGATGCCGACAGCCTATCCGTTGAGGAACGTATGAAGTCTCTCGTGAAAGCCTGCGCCGATGGCGGCGTTCCATTCCGAGAGCCGGATGAGCAGGTCTGTTTTGCCGTCCCCAAGCGCAATATCGAGACATGGCTGGCGTACTTGCGAGGCGAAACCGTTGATGAGTCGGCAGTCTATCCGAAATACGACTGCCAAAGCAGATGCCAGCACGATGTCGAACGCCTCGATGCGATGTGTCGCCAAAAGAAGTTCACGCCGGTTCCGCCGCCGTCCTTGTTGCACGCTTGCGAAGAATTCCGCCGCTTCCGGTTACATCGCTGAATTGTCGTTTACCTGGAGGGGGCAAGGGGAGCGATGTTGCGGCGGTGGGCACCGGGTCCCTCATGGCTGACACATTCTGGCCCTATATGGGACTCCGGCTTGTCAGGCGGTGGTTTCGGCGGCGGCTTGGTTGACCAGGAACAGGACGGCCATGCGGACGGCCAGGCCGTTGGCGACCTGGCGGAGGATGACGCTGTTGCGGCCGTCGGCGACTTCGCTTTCGATTTCCAGGCCGCGGTTGATCGGGCCGGGGTGCATCACGAGGATGTCCGGCTTGGCCCGCTGCATCCGCTCGACCGTCAGGCCGAAGTAGCGCGAGTACTCCCGCGTCGAAGGGAAGGGACTGCCGCCCAGCCGCTCGAACTGGATGCGGAGCATGTTGATGACGTCCACGTGCTCGATCACCTGGTCCAGGTTGTAGCTGACCTTGACCGGCAGCCGGCCCACCTCGGCCGGCATCAGAGTAGGGGGGCCCACGAATGTCACTTCGGCGCCCAGCTTGGTCATCGCCCACATGTCACTGCGGGCGACGCGGGAATGGGCGATGTCGCCCACGATGGCGATCTTGAGCCCTTCGAGCGAGCCCCTCATCTGGCGGATCGTGTAGACGTCGAGCAGAGCCTGCGTCGGATGCTCGCAGTAGCCGTCGCCGGCGTTGACGACGCAGGCCTTGATGTTGCGGCTCAGGAGCATCGGGGCGCCCGCCGCGTTGTGGCGGATCACGACGATGTCGATCCCCATCGCTTCCAGATTGCGGGCGGTGTCCAGCAGGGTCTCGCCCTTGCTGACGGAGCTGGCCTTCTGCGTGAACTCGATCACGTCGGCGCTGAGCCGGTTGGCGGCCAGGGAGAAGCTGGTGCGGGTCCGCGTGCTGTCCTCGAAGAAGAGGTTGACGACGACCTTGCCCCGCAGGGGCGGCGCCTTTTTCACCGAGCGGGTGCTGATCTCCTCGAAGCCCTGGGCGGTATCGAGGAGATGGGTAATCTCCGCCACGCTCAGGTCGCGCAGCCCGAGCAGGTGCTTGCGCTGCCATTGGAACGGTTTGCTCTTGCGCGTTGTCGACATACTATTCCACGACGACCTCGTCCCGGCCGTCCGATTCGACGAGACAGACCTGGACCGACTGCTCCGGCTGCACGTCGGCCTTGCCGCCGGTGTAGTCGGCCTGAATGGGCAGCTCGCGTCCGGCTCTCTCGACGAGGACGGCCAGGCGAATGGCCTTGGGCCGGCCCAGATCGATCAGGGCATCCATCGCCGCCCGGGCGGAGCGGCCTGTATAGAGCACGTCATCGACCAGGATGATGATCTTGCCGTCGATATCGAAGCCGATCTCGGTGGTGCGGACCTGAGGCTGGCTATTGCCCTGGGGGGCGTTCAGGTCGTCCCGGTAGAGCGTAATATCCAGCGTGCCGCAGGGGATGGGCTTCCTCAGTTTCTGCGACAGGCGATCGGCGAGCCTCTGGGCCAGGATTTCGCCCCGGCTGCGGATGCCGATGATGGCCAGCCCAGTATCCGTGGCGGCCTGCCCGGCCTGGCGCGCGGGCTGCGCCCCGGCGATTTCGTCGGCCACGCGGCCGAGAGCCCGCTCGATCTGTTCGGCGTTCAGAATGACCTTCATATCCACTCGTCCATCGTGAATCGTTTGCGGTCGTGCCGCTCGTATCGATTGCGTCGGACGTGCGGCGGCGTGACCCCGCTGGACGCAACCGCGCAACGAGACGAGCCGCGCAACCGTTCGACGCCTGACAACTCCCGCAGAGTATACCCCCCAACGCCCGGCAAGGCAAGTTTTCTGCCCCGGACGGTAGGGCAATCACATGTGCGCCACCGGCTGGGTGAGGGAAGTTCGGAGTTCCGCCTTCAGGCGGGTTCGATAGTCTTCCGGCGCAGCCGGCTCCACGTTCCGTAACCGCGGAAGGCAAGAAGGAGGGCCGGACAGTTTGACCCGCGTAAACGCGGTACTCCG
>Ga0194113_10004321_pt1 | contig 18636 bp, 17 predicted proteins | sample TA2MahC200mmetaG_FD_146193 | JGI IMG/M metagenome (GOLD analysis project Ga0194113, IMG submission 146193) | Freshwater microbial communities from Lake Tanganyika, Tanzania - TA2015017 Mahale Deep Cast 200m | ecosystem: Environmental > Aquatic > Freshwater > Lake | place: Tanzania: Lake... | reverse complement strand
ACGCCCGCCATGCGATGCAGTGGCTCTTCATCATTCAGGGTGCCGTGGCACCCCTGGTCTATGTGGGATCATCGAGCATCGGGCTCGTGGCAGTCGCTCTGACGACAAGCATGACGGGAGCTGCACTTTGGCCCGTCGTTGAGTCATACATCGCTGCTGGTCGATCTGCGAGTGAAGTTCGCAAAGCACTCGGCATCTGGTGTCTTGCATGGATGGGGTCCGTCACTGCTGTGCTTCTCTTGATGGCACCACTGCAGGGAGGCAGTGGCTGGTTCGATCCACGGCTCAGCGTGTTTTCGATCTTGCCTTTGAGCGCCCTCTCCATATGGATCATCCGCAAGGTGCCCGATCATCCCGAGCATCACCACACGGAGCCGGAGGCGCATGATGCGCGCGACCGAGCATTGCTTGCCTCAGCGCGCGCCCTGTTGCCTGCGTCGTATCTCCTGGTCGGTGCTCTCAGTCCCCTGATGCCCTATCTCCTCGCGCGAATGGAGGTCGAACCGCACAGCCAGACTCCACTGACCGCCACTTGGCTCGCCCTGCGCACATTGACGGCCGGGATACTCGGCGTGCTGGCGTTCTGGCACGGGCGATGGGGAACGCTGCTGCTCGGCGGCGGGCTCCTTGCCGGTGGCTTCGCTCTGGTCGTTGGGGTGCCTTCGCTGTTTGCCATCACAACAGGTTTGGCGCTTTTTGGGATCGGACACGGCATTATCTATTACGCGGCGATCTACTACGCCCTACGCGTTGGCAACGCCGAAGTCGATGCGGGTGGTGTTCATGAAGCGCTGATCGGTCTCGGCTATGTGCTCGGTCCGCTCGCAGGTCTTGGCGGGCATCTGCTCGGCGGCGGCGGATGGACCGTCCTGCTGCTCTGGTCTCTCCTCGGCTTGTTCGCGATCCCTGCACTCTTGCCGTGGTGGCGTGAACGGCAGGCGAACCGCCAGAAGTCAGTCGCGAGCCGCTGACTTCGCGCCGCTAATCTTCTGCAGCGCGGCGAGCGCACGATCTCGTGCGGTCGGATGATCCACGATGGGCTGCGGGTAACTCTCGCCAAGCACCACGCCGCTCGATGCAAGCACCATCGGCGGGGCCTCCCACGGCTGGTGAATGAACTCACTCGGAACCTTCGCCAGTTCTGGCACCCACGTCCGGACGAAGTCGCCATTCGGATCGAACTTCTCGCCTTGCAGTATCGGATTGAAGATTCGGAAGTAGGGCGCCGCATCAGCGCCACAGCCTGCGCTCCATTGCCATCCAAGGGTGTTGCTTGCAAGATCTGCATCGCACAGCGTGTCCCAAAACCACTTCGCGCCCTCCTCCCACGACTGCAGCAGATGCTTCACGAGAAAGCTTGCGACAATCATTCGCACGCGATTGTGCATCCAACCCGTCGCCCAGAGCTGACGCATGCCAGCATCAACGATTGGGTAACCCGTCTGCCCGCGTTGCCACGCACGCAGATGCGCCGTGGATGGCTTCCATGGAAACTTCGCAAACTCCGGTCGAAGCGGCTTTGTCGCGGTGGACGGAAAGTTCAGCAGCACATGCGCCGCAAATTCTCGCCACAGAATCTCTGCAAGGAACTTCGACGCGCCAGAGGACTTTCCCGCACCACTGCGTGACACCTCGTTCCAAACGCGGCGCGGTGACAGCTCACCCCAGTGCATGTGGGGACTGAGACTCGACGAACCGTCTTGTGCAGGGAAATCGCGCGCTTCGCCATAACTCTGCACGGGACCCGCGATGAATGCAGCCAGCCGCCTTTGTGCGCCGCGTTCGCCAGGTGTCCACCGCGTGCGCATGATGCCCGCCCAGTCGATGCGCGGCAGCAAGTCGAGTGACTCCAGCTTTGTCCCCGTGGGACTCCGTGGTACTGAACGCAACATGCGGGGCGCCGCAAGCGGATCGCCAATCACGGTCTTCGCTCGCAGCGACTTGGCGAAGGGTGAGTACACCTTGTAAGGAACGCCCGTGCCGGTCCGCAGGGCATGCGGATCGTGCAGCAGTGCTCCTGCATGCGCAGCAAAGGAAACGTCGATCTTCGCCAAGGCTGTTCGAACGCGTTCCTCCTGTGCAGTCCCCGCGGGCTCGAAGCGCCGGGAGCAGTGGACGCTGCCCGCCCCCACCTCCCTCGCAAGTGCCACAAGCACGTCCGGCGCTGCCCCACGCATCAGCAGCAGGGTCACGCCAAGTTCGCCAAGCTGCTTTTCCAAGGCTGCAAGGGAGTGGTGCAGCCACCACCGCCCCGCGCCGCCTGCAGCCCACTCTGCCTCTGCCGCATCATCGAGGATGAAAACGGGCTGAACGGCACGCCCGTTCGCAGCTGCCGCATGAAGGGCGGGGTGATCGTCCAGGCGAAGGTCCTGTCGGAACCACAGGATGGCAGGCTTTTGTTCCTGCGTCATCGCATTCGCCCCAGTTCAAAGCGAAGCGCAGACTCAAGATCAGAAAAGAGAAATGGATACCCACTCGCCGACAGCGCGGCTGGCTTCACCCAAGAACCACCCAAAAGGAGTTCTTCGCCCATCGAACCAAAGACGAGTCGAACAATGGGCGCTGGCAGTGGCGCGATGCATGGCCGACGAAGAACTCTCGCCAGCGTGCGCGCAAACTCCATCTGCGCAACGGGCGCGGGCGCAACGGCGTTCACGGGTCCGTGCAGTGCCGGCGTTTCGATGCTCCAGTGCACAGCTCGCAAGAGGTCGTCGATATGAATCCATGACATTCCCTGCTCACCGCTTCCGACCCGTCCACCTGCGCCCAAGCGGAAGGGCAAGAGCAATTTGCCGAGTACACCGGAGCGCGCCTGCAGCACGATGCCAATGCGAAGATTGACTGTCCGAATGCCGCGCTCGACTGCCGCAGATGCTGCATCCTCCCACGCCGCCGTGACATCTGCGAGGAATCCATCACCCCGCGACGCAGACTCGCTCACGGCAGGACTTGATCGGTTGCCATACCAACCGATAGCCGAGGCACAGATGAGTGCCTTTGGCGGGGTTCGCAGTGCCGCGATCGACTGACAGAGTGATCGTGTGCCGTCCACACGACTCGATCGAATGCGCTCCTTGCGCTGAGTCGTCCAACGTCCCGAAGCAATGTTCTCCCCCGCTAGATGAACCACCGCATCGATCCCCGAGAGCGCATCGGCATCCCACGGACCATTGGGATTCCAGCGGATTTCATCGCTCCTGCTCGGTGCCTCGCGCACGAGCCGAATCACGCGGTGCCCGGCGGTGGTGAGAAATGCGCTGAGGGCACTGCCCACCGCACCACTCGCACCAGTGATCGCGATGACACGCCGAGGGCCGCTGGCGAAGCGCGCATGCCACGACAGATCACTTCGAGTCCGGTGATGGCGGAACGCAAACATCTGGCGCAGGGGCGCCGTCCACATGCCGCGCGGCGTGATTGCGCCAAGCGAGGCCGGTGGCGAGAAATCCACCGTATCTCGAAGCGTGCTCGAATCGGAAGACACGGCGATGAAGTCGTGTCGATGCACCCAGTGGGCAAACGGCCCCCGCAGCGAGCGATCCGTGAATCCAGCCGAACGATCCACGGCCTCGTGGCGGGCTGTCCACCGCAAACCAAGCGGCGCACCGATCTGCATTTCTGTGATCGATCCATCGGCAAGCGGTTCATTGTGGAGCACACGGACGGGCTGCCACGGAGGAATGAGCCGGCGGATTGCCCCTGGAGCGAAATGCCAGGCTGCCAACGCTTCCCTCGCAACTGGAACTGGGCACTCTTCTTGGTAGCGAATGATCTTCAGAATGGGCTCCGTTCTTGCGCCGCGAAGTCTAGGCACCACCCCGGACAGCTCCCTGCGCGGCATGCCGTCCGCTTCTATCCTTGCTGCCCATGCAGGGGCTTCCCAATCCCGAGTCGTGTTTCGTAGAGCGGCTGAGTCAGGCACAGCGTGGCATCACCCAACTTGCCGCACTCAAAAGCGACGTGATCCGCTGTGCACAAATGGTCCAGCAAACGCTCCGCGATGGGCGGTCTGTGATCACCTGCGGCAACGGCGGCAGTGCTGCAGAGGCGCTTCACTTCGCCGAAGAACTGTCTGGGCGCTACCGCTCGAACCGACCTGCACTTGCGGCACTCAGCTTGAGCGCCGACCCGACCGCGCTCACATGCATCGCCAACGACTTTGGCTTTGATCAGGTATTCAGCCGACAAGTGGAAGCGATTGGGCGCAAAGGGGACGCGCTCATCGTTTTGTCGACTTCCGGCAACAGTCCCAACATCTTGCGTGCACTCGATGTCGCGCGAGCACGCGGGCTGCGTACCGTGGGGCTTCTTGGGCAAGATGGCGGGAAGGCGCTGTCCCTCTGCGATATCCCGCTCGTGGTACGCGGCGTCGACGGTGCCGCGGTGCAGGAAGTGCACCAAATGATCATCCACATCATTTGCGAGACTCTCGAGCCCACGAACCCATGACCGAGCACTTGGGCGATGCGGAGCGAAGAATCGCGCGACACCCTCCCCAGAACCTAGGATGACTGCATGCGCGGACCCCGCCTCCACTTCCTGATCTGCCGACTCGTGGTCCCTCTCTGGCTTCTGGCCGGAGCGAGCTACAAACTGTGGGAGCGAAATCCGAAGCTCCTTCCCCCACCCGTTCTCAACACGGTGCTCGCACTCGATCCATTTATCTGGCTCGATGGTGCAGCGTGGATGGATTCTGCGCTGCGGCTGATCGTGAGCACAGAGTTCATTCTTGTGGGCGTCATGCTCGCGATGCCTCGATTGGCCCGCCCAGTCTGCATCGCCGTTCTTGCGCTCTTCTGCACGATTCTTCTTTCCGTGATCGTTCCCGAGTTCCAAAAGGGCGGCTTCGCGCAGGCTTGGAAGGGTTCATGCGGCTGCTTTGGGGCAAGCGGACCGAACCCAGTCATCATGCTTGGCATCGATGCAGTGCTTCTCGCTTTGGCGCTGCTCGCACGGCCTCGCCCCTCAACCGTTGCGTTGCCGCGACTTTTCGGTCTTGGCAGTGCGGGCATCTTGACACTGCTGGCCGTCAGCGTCGTTTCGTTTGTCCCTGATCGCACAGCGATTGTGATCGAGGACGCACCCCCTTCCGAGGGTTCGAAGGCAGCGGAAGCACTGCCCTCGACGCCCCAAGTCGATCCACCGATGACGGCAGCAACGACCTCCGTTAAGGCGTGGCCGGCGCGCCCGACCACGGCACAGCCCTACTACATTCCCGATTTCGTCAAGTGGAAGGGAGCACGCCTCGATTCACAGGAGATTGCACTCCTGATCTCACCTCCGCCACCCGATGACATCAACAAAGGCAGTTGGATCGTCATGCTCTACCGAGAGGATTGCGATCATTGCCATGAGATCCTCCTGAACCATTTTTCGGGCAATCTCCCCATTCCAGTGTTGGCCATCGCGATTCCCGACACGGATCCAGCGGCAGCGCTCGAAATGCCCTGCGGACAGTGTCAACTGCGAAAACTGGTCAAGGGACCGGACTATGTGCTGACAACACCCGTCCTGCTGCGACTGCAGGACGGTGTCATCCAGGAATTGGTGACGGACCATGCAGACACCGATGGCATCCAACGCGTCACAGCCCCCTGAAATCCCACGCGCAGGCCGAGTGCTTCGCATCGGAGGGTTTCTGCTCTTTGCGTTCACCGCAGGGCTTTGGATTGCCGGTGGTGCCACGCGCCTCCCCTTTTGGCTTGGCACCGCGGGGCAGCGCCTTGGACTGAACGAGATCCGAACGACGCAGATGGCGATTGGTTTTCTTCTGGCGAGTGCCGCCACGCTCGCCTTTGCTGGCACTCGTGCACGCGCCGGGCTCGCCATCGCCCGCACCCTCCTGGTCATCTTCGCGTTTGTATCGGTCGCAACAATCGCTTCCGAGTTTGCACGTCCTGCAAGCGGATCGCTCCTCACTGCACTGGCATGGCCCGTTGCGGCAGCAGCAGCTGCCCTTCTGCTCCACCGGGTGGCAGATGGCGTTGGAAAAGGCACCACAGTGCCCTTCCGCTCGCCAGGCCTGATGTTGGTAGCGCTCATTGTCCTCTGGACAGCAAGTCTGGCAGTGGCAAGCCGCGTGCCAATTGAAGCGTCTGACCGCCCTCCGCTGAAGAATGCGACGAGCGACGACTCCATCGTTCTCGACCCCGTGTCTTGGCAGGGACGCACACTTCCGGACACGCCGCTCTCGCGCATCCTGCCCCTGCTGACGCCGCTCACGCTCGAGGGCGACTCTGTCATCGTTCTCTACAACCCATCCTGCGGGCACTGCCGCGAGCTCTTTGAGAAGCACTTTGCCACCGCCGATCCACGTCGGCGGGTCATTGCGGTGGAAGTACCTCCTCCGCCCGGCGTGATCGCCGCGCCGGGTGATGGACTCGGCCCCGTACCGTGCGAGGACTGCGAAAGACTCGAATTGCCTGCGGGCAAGACCTACCTGCTCAAGCCGCCCACCATCGCCGTGATGCGCGATGGGCGCGTCATCTGTGCCACGGACAACGATCACGACACATGTCTCGCGCTCCTGGCGGCTCCGACTCCCGCCAAAGCAGCGGCTCAGTAGCAACGCGCTACACCTTGCGCATGGGGGCACCAGGCAGTGCACCTGGCAGCACCAGATCTCGCGCGCGCACATCGAGGCGGACGGCACCATCGGTGAATGAGCGTGGCCGCATCTCGCGGTCCTCTGCAGCGCGTGCAACGGCACGCAGTGTGCGTGGTGCGACACCCGATTCGCGGAGCAGTGGATGGAATGCCAAGATCGCGGCAGCACGCTGCGCACCCACCTCGCGTACCACACTCCGTGGGATGCGCTGCGAAGACCAGGGTGCGCGGGAAGCGATCTGAGACAACGCCCATGCACCGTCGCGTGCAAGATCGGCCATATCCACCGCGTGCTGCGCAGTGCGTGGCCAACGTGCACGAAGGAGCGGCGTGACATGCATCCGCAGCCAACCTCGCGCAGACTGTTCGCTCACATTGGAGCGGTCTTCCCGCCAAGACAGAGCGCAGCGTTGGCACAGCGACTCAAGTTGAGCGCGCGTACAGCCAAGCGCAGGACGCACGAATCGAACACGCGACTTTGGAGATGCCGGGCGCGACCACGGGATGAGCGCCAGACCTCGGTGTGCAGTTCCACGCCCAAGCCGCATCAGCAGCGTCTCGAGCACGTCATCTGCATGGTGTGCAAAGAGCACTGCCGCTGCACCCGACTCTGCAGCACAATGCTCGAGCGCAGCAAGGCGCAGCCGTCTTGCGCTTGCTGCAAGACCGCTTCGGTCCTTTGTGGGGTGCACGTGGATAATCTCAAGCGGAACGCCAAGCTGCGCGCACAGACGTGCACAGTGATCGGCATCCGCATCGGCATCTGCCCCACGGAGATGGTGATGAACATGCACTGCACCCGCCAGTGTCGGAGCGTGTCGACCACCGCTCCAAGCCCATGCGCAGAGCAAGAGCGCAGTCGAGTCCACACCGCCACTGAGGGCGACGAGCACCCTGTCCCCCCCACCGATCCCGCAACGCTCCCGCAGGGCTGCACGTGCACGCAGGGACGCGCCTGCACGCCGAACATGGCAACGCAATCGACGATCGGTGGCGTTCACACACTCATGCTACGGCGCTCCGCACTCGATTCTGCGGACGCTTGATCTGAGCGACATGCTGTGTTCGAGTTGAAGCGGATGTTGTTGCGGCAGTCCCAAACACCGCACCGTGTACGGCGGCGATCATCTCAGCAGGATCGTGCGCTGTCGCTGTCGCGCCGATTTCTTCGGCAAGACCCTCTGCGCGCGCAAACACGCCAGCGCCACAGATGACTGGCACGCTCTGGTTGCGGTGAATCTCTCGCAATCCATCGATGAGCTCACGAATGCGTGGCGCGTCACTCGCCGCCGCAGCAAAGACAACTACTGCGTCTGGCTTGCGCTGCGCAACCTCCTGCATGATTTCATCCTTGGCGACACCGCCGGCGGCAAACAGGACTTCATAACCGGAAGCTTCGAGCAAATCGGCACAAAGCTGGCCTGCCGTATCCTCAGACTCTTCCGGTCCACACACGCAGAGCAGCCGTCGACCATTGCGCTGGGACTGGCTGTATCGAGCCTGTGCCTGATCTACGAGCATTCGCAGAATTCGTGTTGCGTATCGGTAGGCGAGTGCAGTCAGTTGATCCTGACGCCACATTCGGAAGATCACCTGCATCGAAGGCCAGTAGAGACGCTGCGCAATCTCGGTCGCCGAGACACCAGCCGTCTCCAACTGACTGTGGAGTTCGCGCACTCCGGCGCGGTCGCCACTGACGCAGAGTTGAAGAAGTCGTTCCGTGGTGAGATCGATGTTGAGAGTTTGACTCATGGTGCATGATGGATCGTCCACCTAGCGCAATCGCGGCAAGCACACCGTAAAGGTCGCTGTCTCAGGCGTTATTCGCTCCTCGTCGTTGCGCTTATCAGCCTCCGATCGAACAGCGCCTAGGATGTTTGTGTGGCTTTGCCGAAGGCACCTACCGATATGGGAACAGCCCCCGCCTCGAAAAGAGAAAAGGCGGCGTGGGATGATCAGACTTTGCAGGGTGATCCGCACCGCCGCGACGACAAAGCGCAGCGAGTGCAGGCCATGTTTACGGCGATTGCCCATGCCTATGACATCAACAACCGACTGCATTCACTCGGGCTGGATCAGTCTTGGCGCCGCCGAACTGTCCGCCTGGTAGAGCCGATCCCCGGCTCCCGCGTGCTGGATGTTGCCTGCGGAACAGGCGATCTCACAGAGGCGTTCGCGCGAGCCGGTGCGGCCGAAGTGATAGGGCTCGATTACACGGCGGCAATGCTCGATCATGCGAGAATGAAGGCGGCGAAGGCAGGCGGAACCGTCGCAAATATCCGTTACCTGCAAGGCGACGCGCAGAGCCTGCCCTTCGCGGACGCATCATTTGACATCGTCAGTATCGCGTTTGGCATCCGAAATGTCGCAGATCCGTCCAAGGCACTCGCAGAGTTCCGCCGAGTGCTGACCCCCGGTGGCCGCCTGGCGATCCTCGAGTTCAGCCGCCCAAAGGCCGGGCTTGTTCGCTTTGTGAGCGATCTCTACACCCAGCGCATCATGCCGTGGACCGCAAGTCTCATCGCCCGAGATGGGTCGGGTGCATACCACTACCTCCCGAAGTCCGTCGAGACATTTCTCGATCCGTCCGCACTGTCGACACAACTTTGTTCCGCAGGATTCGTGCATGTCACGGCGCACCCCATGACGATGAACACATGTACCGCACTGATCGGACGCGTCGTCTCGTGATCACAGGTCGCTATACTCGGCTCGAACATGATCTTTGACGTAATGACCCGCGCATGGCACTCGCCAGAGCAGCTCGGTTTCGAGCTCGCCGAGGGTGTCCGGCAGGCCGGACGCCGGACGGGAGGTCTCGATGCTTCCATCGGCGGACATGCCCGAGCCATGGAGCAGATTGGCTGCGTCCTCGTGCACGGTTTTCGCTCACACGCGCTCTCCGCCACGGTTCCAAACGAGTTCATTGCGGAAGTTGTCGCGCGCCAACCCAACCGCGCTGCTGGTGTCGCCGGCATAGATCCCGTCTCCCCGAGTTGGAACGATGATCTCGAACGTGCCAGAGCGCTAGGGCTCGCGGCAGTCAGCATTTCGCCGACCGCTCAGGGCTTTCATCCAACCCATTCCGCCGCCATGCGTTTCTATGAACGCTGCTCAACGCTTGGACTCCCGGTGTTCGTGAGTCGGCCTGGCATGCGGACGCCGACCATGATCTTCGAGTACGAGCGGCCCACAGCTTGGGATGAAGTGGCTCGAACGTTTCCCGCGCTGAAGGTCGTGCTCTCGGGGCTCGGACATCCGTGGGTCGATGAGACGATTGCGCTGCTCGGCAAGCACCCCGGTATTTACGCAGAGACAAGCGGTCTGGTATCGCACTCGTGGCGTCTCTACACCGCACTCCTCCAGGCGTTCGAAGCAGGTGTCATTGACAAGATTTTCTTCGGCTCCGGCTTCCCCTTTGTGCTCCCTTCGACGGCGGTCGAGTCGATCTACTCGCTGAACGCCTACTCGCTTGGAACTCCACTGCCATCGATTCCACGTGCCGCGCTCCGAGCCATCGTGGAGCGCAACCCGGTGACCACGCTCGGCATCCGTGCGCCGCTTGCAATTGGTCAGGGAGACACCCCCGACTCCGATTCTCCCTCCCAGACAACGCAAGGCACTGTCCTCTGAACCACCGCAATTCCTCTGGGGGAAATGCGCAAGTTGACCTGAGCGTTGGAGGTACATTTGCAGCCGTGCAGCGATGCGTGTGGCGATCTTCTTTCGTCCTGATGACGCCTCTCGCTGCCAGTTTGCTCCTTGGCGGCTGTGGCGTGACGGCCCCAGAGAGACTCGAGTGCACGTCCATGGGAGACACTCCTCGAACGCTCCCTGTGGCGGATGGACGGACCACCTACACACTCGAACTCGCCAACACGGAGTTCCTTCGCAGCAGTCTTTCCCCTGAGCAATTCGATGAGTCGCCGATACCGGACGGCTATGTTCTGCATGCTGAACTGATGTGGGTTCCCAAGGCCGGCAAGACCGCCATCGACCCGCAAGCGACGAATGTCTCACTTCGGCTTGTGGTGATCTCGGGTGGCGAACTGGGTTTGTACGGCGGAGGTGGATTCGCGTGGCCGCAAGGTGAGCCGGGTGCAGCCCAGTACGGCATTGATCTCGTCGGCTCCAACCTCACGCTGTTGTCTGCCACTTCGGGCTTCGTCGATCTCCTCAGTCCATCGCAGATCACGGGGCGCTTGACCGCAGACCTCGATCCCGAGATGACGCGGCAAGTCCGACGTGCGGCGAGTCAAGCAGTCACGAACGCGCTCAAGCGCGTGCAGTGGGTTGGTCCAAGCGCGAGCGAACGCTGGCCCTGAAGAACCCAATGGAAAGACAACTGCACCCCTAGCGAGGCTCGTGAGACCGTTGGGTCACGCGGACCGCGATCTCTCGCATCCCCTCCGTGCAAGGCGACACGGGCGATGGCATGTTGGACAACTCGATCAATCGCAAATCCGTGTACTCCCAGTTCGGCGGCGCATCGGGTTCTCCCGCCAATTCGATGTCATGGACGATCTCCCAGTTCCCGGCAACCCCATCAAAGAGGAGTGCCTGCTGCCGCGCTGGTGATGCCGCAGCGAGAGCACACTCTTCCATCAATTCCCGCACAATCCCGATACTCGGATCCTCCCCAGGTTCAGCAGAACCACCCGGAGCGAACTCCCATGTCCCCGGATAGGTGGCGCACGCCAACGCTCGACGGCCGACGAGACAGCGGCCATTTCTGTGCGCGATCGCCTTCACACCGAGCCCATGAAATCCGGTTGTCACCCCGGTCGAGCGAACGGCACCCATTCGATAGGTGGTCTGCACCACATGAATCGTGGCGCCGCCATGCCCATCCCGCTGAACCGCAGTCACATGCCAACATGGACCATCAACAAGACGTGGATTGCGCTCACACAACAGTGACCACGCCGCATCGATTGTGGCCGGATCGCACTGCGGCAACCAAGGGGTCGATGAGATGGCAATCCGCGCGGGTCGGCGGAGCCAAAGGATTCGCGGTGTGTCCGTCTTCATGGAATGGAGGCCTCGCGGCGGCTCTCATTGTCGCCGCAAGCAGCCGAGTGAGCGATGTGACGGCCCCGTGGACTCATGAAATCTTGGATCAGTAGGCCATGCGGATCCCCCACCATATGGTGGGGCAAATGGTCACCGAATACCCAAGCAGTTGTATGCGAGGCCATCACGCCGCTTGAAAATGATCCGATCCTGCGGCGAAAAGTCCTGAAATGACCGCAGTCTGCGGCGATTTCAATCCGATAGTGACTTCCATGAACCGCGTATTCAACTCAGGCACAGTGGACAGCCTTGTGGAATCGATCATCGCCATCAACCCAGGTGCAGACCGCGACTGGCTGGTGACCTTTGACGCCTACGACCTCGCTCGCTACCTGCAGCATCTTGAGTGCGCTCTTGAACCGCGTGAAAGCGCGACACCATGGGAACGCCTTGGCGACACTCCAGCGATCGTGAGCCGCACCGCCGCCTGACGGACGTTCCCCCCCCTGCTATTCGGGGCTCTTCCCGAGCAAACTACTCATTCGGCGCTTGAGAAGCCGAAGCGACAGCAGCCCGCGAACACGCGCGAGCAGTTCAACCTTATTGACAGGTTTCGAAACGAAGTCGTCGCAGCCGGACTCCACGGCTCGCTCCATATCGCCAAGCTCGTGCAGCGCTGTCACCATGATGACGACCGTATCTCGCGTGGCGGGGCTCTGCTTGATCCGCTTGCAGACGTCGAAACCCGAAACTCGTGGCATCATGACATCAAGCAGCACCAGATCAGGGCGCTCTGCCTCGATGCGCGTCATTGCCTCGGCGCCATCCTGCGCAAGCACAATCTTGCAAGGCAGCGACTCCATGTAGGCCTGAATCAACTCCAGATTCTGTGGGTTGTCATCCACGATCAGGACCTTGCCCTCGGACAGATCGACATCGTGGCTCGGCTCAATCTCGGTAGGCGGTTGACTCGCTGCCATCCCGACAATGGTACGCGCGGTGGCACCTAAGCCGATGCGTTTGCGGAAAATCGGTCGTCGATCGCACGTACAGCAATCTCGACTGGGTGGAGCGCCGTTCGCCCACAACCATCATGAATCTGGTGGCGGCAGCTCGTTCCGGGGGCGGCCACAAGTGATTCAGGTGACTGCGCCAACTTGGGTAGAAGATCGAGTTGTGCAATCTGCTGGGAAAGCGGATAGGTCTCCGCTTTGAATCCAAAGCTTCCGGCCATACCGCAGCAGCCAGTCTGGAGGACGCTCGCGCGGTCGCCAAAGATGCGACGAAGCAGCCCGTGCGATGTCGGCCCCCACAGCGCCTTTTGGTGGCAGTGCGCGTGCAGGACGACGTGCTCCGCCGGCTCCATGAAACGCGGCCGGCGTGGGTGCCGATCCCACGCAAGATCGATCCACTCTTCCGCCATCCACGTTCGGGCGGCGAGCCACTGGAGATCCTGCTGAGAGACGCGCATTTTCAGGTCCAACCAATCGTCTTTCACCGCCGATACGCAGGACGGTTCGAGCCCAAGCAGCGCGACCGCCTGCTCTCGCTTCATGGCATCGATCAGCGACTGCGCAGTCTGCGCGCTCACTGTCGCGGCTTCCGCGAGCATGCCGCACGAAATCGCCGCGCGACCACAGCAGCCCGCATGCGGCAGCACGACTCGGTATCCAAAGGCCTCAAGCAACTCCACCGCTGCGCGACCCACCTGAGGCTGCGACCACTGCGAGAAGCAGTCCGGCATCAGCAGAACAGTCGGGCGGTCCTCGAGGGTCAGAGGGCCCTCGACGCCGGCCCGCTTGCTTGTCCTACGTTCCATCCATCGGCGGAGCGAAGGCCCAACAGGCGGCAGTGATCGCTCGGGTGCGAAGCCAAGCGCTGTGGCAACGGCCACGCGCACGGGCGCCAATCGCCGAAGCACATCAGAGACGGGCCAGATCGCGCTCGCCAAACGGTTCACCGAACGAACCCGGCCGAGTGCGCGAACACGCCATGGAACACGCCCCCGCCGCCAGAAAGCCTGTGCCGCGTACTCCGCCTTCAACTTCGACAAGTCGACATTGCTCGGGCACTCGGTCTTGCACGCCTTGCATGAGAGGCACAGATCGAGCGTCTCCTGTACGAAAGGATCCTGCCAGCGCTCCGACGCGGTCGCATGCCCAAGTTGCCCCGTGATCGCCAGTCGCAGCGCATTTGCCCGCCCACGCGTGGTCTGCTTTTCATCCTTGAGCACGCGAAAGGAGGGACACATGGTGCCGCCGGGTGTCAACCTCCGGCAGAGTCCCGCCCCGTTGCACTGCTCGAGCGCATGATCGAAGCCTCCCTCTCCGTCGTAGCGGAAGAAGGTTTGCGTATCCGCCGGAGCGTGCACGAATTGACGATCATCGGGACGCACACGGAGTTTGGACGTGATCAGCGTTGGATCGTCGGGCGCGACAAGATTGCCAGGGTTCATCAGACCCTTCGGATCGAAGATGGCCTTGATCCGGCGGATCCCCTCCATCAGCTCGGCGCCAAGAACGCGGGTCAGTAGCGGGCTGCGAACACGACCGTCGCCATGCTCGCCGCTCAGCGCTCCCTCGTAGCGCACCACCAGATCAGCCACCTCGCTTCCGATTGCCTGCATCATGCGAAGCCCCTGCTCATCATGTGCGCAAACAAGCGGTCGAATATGCAGGCAACCCACCGAAGCATGCGCGTAATACGCGGCCGTGCTGCCATGACGCTCGACGATCGCGCGAAAGTCGCGCACGAAGGCAGCAAGACGCGCTGGATCGACCGCAGTGTCTTCCACGAAAGTGAGCGGTTTCCGATCACCCGGAACCGCGTGCAGAAGAGGCTCGCCCGCCTTGCGAAGCCGCCAAGCAGCCTCCATCTGTGCGGCACCCATATGACGCGCCATCGGAGCAGATGGAATTCGGCGCGCAAGATCGTCCATGCGTGATGTGATTTCGGACTCCGATGCACCGAACCACTGCACGTACATCACGGCGCCCAGCCGACCAGACTTTGGAGTTGGCATCACAGCCACATCGCGGCTGTACAGCGCGTTCCGCTTCGCCATCTCAATCACCATGTCATCAACGAGTTCGACTGCGCTCGGCTTCGTCGCAAGCATCTCCAACAGAGGCGCAAGCGCATCCTCGACGCTCTCGAATCCCAGAATCGCGAGCCCCCGCACCTTGGGCCGTTCCACCAGTGACACTTCGGCGCGCAGGGTTGTGCCAAGCGTGCCCTCAGAACCACAGAAGAGATGCGCCAAGTTGACCTTCTCCAGCCTCTTCGGATCCGAGGCCTCGATCTGGGCAAGCATCAGATCGAGATTGAGCCCATCCGTGTGGCGCAGAATCTTTGGAAAACGCTTTCGAATCTCCCCCGCAAGCGGGCGAATGACATCGGCAACACGCTGCGTCAGCACGGCAATGTCCGCATTGCTCTGCGAAGCTCCCTCCTCGAGGCGAAGGGCTCGCCCATCGGCGAGCACCACATCGAGCGCTACGACATGCTCAACAGTCCGTCCGAACAGTATGGAATTTGCTCCAGCCGAGTTGTTTCCAATCATGCCGCCGATCGTGGCATGACTCGACGTGGCGACATCCGGACCGAACATCAATCCGAATGGCACGAGCGCTTGATTGAGCTGGTCCAGCACCACACCCGATTCAACGACTGCACGCCGACGTGGTGCGTCGATTCTTTCGATTGATCGACATGCCGCGCTGAAATCGATCACGACCGCTTCATTGACGGTCTGCCCAGCGAGAGCGGTTCCGCCCCCACGCGGCAGGATGGCGCTCCCATGCTTCGCACAGATCCGAACCGCTTCGATGCCATCCGCAATCGATGCAGGGATCACGACACCGATCGGTTCAACCTGAAAGATGCTGGCATCCGTCGCGTAGAGCATTCGGTCGCCACGACTGAAGCGCACCTCCCCCTGCACACGCTCGGCCAGATCGTCGTGCACACGCCGCCTGGCACGCTCATCGATGACAGGCAGCGAGATGGGAGTGTTCTGCAACGGGGTCACGGTTCCCAACGATAGCCCGATCAGGCGCCCGTCACAGAGGATCCATGCGCAGCGTGCAGATCGCGTAGCCGGGCGAGGTAGGCAATCCCCGGTGAGAGCCCCCTTCGCTGCATCGCCGCACGTAAAGTCTCCTCAAAGCGCCCAAATCGATAGGACTGAGTGCGCTCCGGGGTCATCCAGGCAAAGCGATGGACAAAGGTCGGCGGCCGTGCCACAGCGATCATGGCACCAGTGCCTACGGTGCTGCCCGTGTTGAGCGCGACAAGGATCGCGACTTTTGCATGGTCGCCGATCACGCCACCATAGAACGCACGCCCCGTGCGCTCGGTATTGCCTGCGGCATCGAGCCGGGTGCTGACTTCACTGTAGGTATTCAGCAAGTTGGAGTTGCAGGTGCCCGCACCGATATTGACCCACTCGCCCACTATGGCATCCCCGAGATGCCCGTCATGCGCCTTGTTGCTGTACCCCTGAACCACCACCGATCCGATTTCACCCCCCATCTTGGACCAAGGACCGATCACACTGCGCGCCTTGACCTGTGCACGGTCGATGATCGTCGCATGATCAAGAACCGCGACAGGACCAGTCACAACCGCACCCGGGCGAATGACCGCCCCCGCGGCAAGCAGCACCGGACCATCGGTGGTATCGATCACGGCGCCTGGCAGTACTTTCGCCGTTGGATCCATGAAGAGAGCGTGATGTCCGAATCGGTAGACGCCGGTGGTGCTGCGATCCCCCCATTCACCCGATCGACTCAAGAGCGCAATGTCTGCAGGCAAGCTGCGCTCCAGACGGTTCAGAAGATCCCAGGGAGTACCCACGAGATGCCCATGCGCAAGCGGCGCACGCTGGGCAGTCGACAAAGTGCGCTCCCACTGCGCAGGACATTCCAAGATGCGCTCCGCATCACGCCGCGGAAGCCGCGCAATGGCGAGCCGACCATCTCCAGCCGTGCGAACGGCACTGGATCCGAGTGTCGCAGCATCTTCGAGAGAATCAAGTGTGCCGTTGATGAGAATCACATCACCGCCGCCGGCCGGCAGTTTCGATACACCTATCCCGGACGCACCATGGCGCTCCGTGCACACGGCCTGCAAATGCTCAAGCGGATAGATCGCATCGACGCGCCCGAGCACGATCCGCGCACGCTCGAGGCATGTCAGCGCACCCAGGCGCTGCTCAAATGATGCTCGAAGATCCGAGAGCGGGCCAAACCGCGAGAGCCCATCATCGAACAGGACGACCTGCGTTGTTTGCTCGGTCATGGTGGCACTCTACTCCCGAATGATGCGGGCCTGTCCGCCTCCGCGCTGCCGACTGATGACGGATGGGAATCCCCACATCCCGCCGCTTCGAAGCAAAAGCCAACCAACTGGCACCGCACAAACGCCCGTGGAGATCGCCGTCAGCAGTTGCCTGCCAAACTCACCGAGCGCACTTCCAGTACCCCAGGGCGCCGGCGAATCTGGGTACCACGACCGCAGTGCCCACCAGGCAGTCCAGAACAGTCCTGCCGACAGCGTCAGCACACCTGCAAGAACACCCACAGCAAGGGGATTCTTGCGAACAACGATGCCACGCAGAGACAAGACCGCTTCTGCGCCGAAGAACACACCGAGTGTCCACGGCGCAATCAAGTAAAGCGGCGCGCGGGGACCGGCCATCGACGGCTCCGAGAGATCCACAAGCAGCCCTGCCAACATCGCATACCAGCGGGCGGCACCGGGCTCGGCCTGCATCGCTGCAAACGCCACTGCCACACAGACGAGACGAGGCGTGACGCCTCCGAGCTCAAGCACACCCATGAACGACACATCCGCCACAAGTGCCGCGAGGAGGACAACGAGCGCAGTCGGCCACCTCATGGTGTGCCCCCGTTCGAGACGCGTACGACCACCTCTCCCACGCTTGAACCATCCACCACGGGATCGATGATCGCCTCACCGCGAAGCGGCTGCGCGTCCTTTCGTCGGACTTCGCGGACCACTCCAATCCGCATCCCCTGCGCACCCTGCGGCCATGCTGGGTCGCGCACGCGAACCATGTCGCCCGCCGCCACGGCGGAACCGAGATCAATATCCGCTCGGAGTTGCCCACGACCGTCCGGCACGATCTGCACTGAAATCGGCTCGGTGCGCTTGGCGCCCTCCTGTGCTGCGGGGGTGATGTAAGCGTCCACCCTGCCCGAGGCACGGTCTGCGACAGACATGACGGTACTCGTGACATTTCCGACATCGGGAGCGATGCGTCCTGCGATTGCATCCCCACCAAAGAGAACCACGTCGCCTGCCGCGATTCCCTGCCGCGATCCACAGTTGAGTTTCAGCGCAAAGCCGCCACCGCTTGCACTTCGAGTCAGCACTGATGCCGCGGCAAATTTCGCATCCCCACCGCGTGAAGTCTTTGCAGCCACTTCGTAGGCACGCAAGCGTTTTTCCAGTTCCTGCACCTTGATCTGTTCCGCATGCCAGAGACCGCGATATCGATCGCGCTCCTCAACGACGCTCGCATCAGCTTCTCGCGAAGCAGCATTGCCCGGCCGAAGCCAAAGGCGGATGGAGGTTCCCGCGTGCGCAAGGGGTGAGAGTGGAACCCACACCACGGCCGACAGATCCGACGACCACGGTGCGACCCAACGCGCGGGCACCAAGCCAAGCAGCATCACGAACGCAACGGCGATGACGATCGGCGGAATGCGGCGCACGCAGGGTGGCCCGTCTCAGTGCCGTGAGCGGCGCCCGATCAGAGTTCCTCGACGTTGGACTCGAGAATGGACTTGTACTGCTCCAAATTCTCCAGATAGTCCGCCGTACCACGGGCAACGCAGGTGAGTGGATCCTCGGCGATCTTCACGACGAGTCCGGTGCGATTGGCAAACAATTTGTCGATGCCGCGCAGAAGCGCACCACCGCCAGCCACCGTGATGCCGTTGTGCGGCAAATCCGGGTTGCAAAGATCGGCAGCAAGTTCAGGATCTGCCT
>Ga0194113_10004310_pt1 | contig 18675 bp, 15 predicted proteins | sample TA2MahC200mmetaG_FD_146193 | JGI IMG/M metagenome (GOLD analysis project Ga0194113, IMG submission 146193) | Freshwater microbial communities from Lake Tanganyika, Tanzania - TA2015017 Mahale Deep Cast 200m | ecosystem: Environmental > Aquatic > Freshwater > Lake | place: Tanzania: Lake... | reverse complement strand
GGCCGAATAGTCGGCGGTCGCGTAGCCGGTCGTGGTCGCCACCGAGACCACGTTGAAAGCGGCCTCGCGAAACGCGCCCGACCAATCGGCATGGGTCCCGGCCATGACCAGCAGGCCGGCGACCACCGCGATGCTTGCGCCGATCAGAAGCAGGTAGTAGCGCAGCTCGGCGTCGCGCCAGTAGGGCATGGCGCTCACCCGGTGCACGGCGGCGAAATGGGTCACGAAACTGATGCCTGCCACCAGCATGAACGCCACTGCGATCGCCTCCAGAAGCGGCGAGTTCCAGTAGCCGAAGCTGGCGTCGTGAGACGAGAAGCCGCCCAGGCCCAGGGTGGAAAACGCGTGCATTACCGCATCCAGCCAGTCCATCCCGCCCCAGCGGTAGGCGAGCGCGCAAGCGACGGTGAGCGCGGCGTAAACCAGCCACAACCCCTTGGCGGTCTCATGGATCCGGGGGGTGAGCTGGGCCTCCTTCATCGGCCCCGGAATCTCGGCCTTCAGCAGCTGGCGGCCGCCGACCCCAAGCAGCGGCAGCACCGCCACCGCCAGCACGATCACGCCGAGGCCCCCCATCCACTGCAGCGCGCAGCGCCAGAAGTTGATCGACGGCGGCAGCTGATCGAGCCCCGAGAGCAGCGTCGCCCCGGTCGCGGTGAGGCCGGACATGGACTCGAAATAGGCATCGGTGAAGCTCAGGCCGGGGACGTGGGCGAGCAGCGGCAGCGCGCCGAACCCGGGCAGCACCGTCCATACCAGGGTCACGAAGACGAAGCCGTCGCGCGCCTGCAACGCCTTGGGCCGGCCCCTCGTCGCCAGGTAGCCGGCCACGCCGGCGAAGGCGGTGGCGAGGATCGCGATGTCGTAGGCGCGCTCCGCGCCGTCGTCCAGGTGGAGCGAAATGCCCAGCGGCACCAGCATCGCGAAGGCGAACGCAATCAGCACCACCGAGAGCAGGTTGAAGACGACCGCGAAGTGCATGACTACAGGAACCCGGCGCTGACCTGGAACAGCTTCTCCACGCGCGACAGGTTCCTCTTGTCCGAGACGAAGACGATGACGTGGTCGCCGGCCTCGATGCGGATGTCGTGGTGCGCCATCAGCACCTGGTCGCCGCGCACCACGGCGCCGATCAGGCTGCCGGGGGGCAGTTCGATCTCCTCCACGCGCCGCCCGGTGACCCGGCAGGACTCGCGGTCGCCGTGCACCACCGCCTCCAGCGCCTCGGCCGCGCCGCGGCGCAGGCTGTGCACCGCGACCACGTCGCCGCGGCGCACGTGCGCCAGCAGCTGGCCGATGGTGGCCTGCGCCGGCGACAGCGCGATGTCGATCTGGCCGCTCTGCACCAGGTCGACGTAGCTGCGCCGGTTGATCAGCGACACCACGCGCCGCGCCCCCATGCGCTTGGCGAGCAGCGAGCCCATGATGTTGTTCTCGTCGTCGTTGGTGACGGCGATGAAGAGATCCAGTTCGCCAACGCCTTCCTGCTCCAGCAGTTCCTCGTCGGTGGCGTCCCCCGAGAGCACCAGGGCGCGCTCGAGGCGCTCGGCGAGCAGCTCGCAGCGGCGCTTGTTGTGCTCGATCACCTTGACCGAGTAGTCGCGCTCCAGCGCGCGCGCCAGGCGCTGCCCGATGTTGCCGCCGCCGGCGATCATCACCCGCCTCACCGGGCGGTCCATGCGCCGCAGCTCCTGCATCACCTGGCGGATGTCGCGAGAGGCCGCGAGGCAGAACACCTCGTCCCCGGCCAGGATCACGGTGTCGCCCTCGGGCAGGATGGCCTTGTCCTGGCGGAACACCGCGACGATGCGGGCATCCACGCTGGGCACGTGCGAGCGCAGATCCCGGATCGGGCGCCCCACCATGGGCCCGCCCTGGAAGGCGCGCACCGCCACCAGGCTGACGCGGCCGTCGGCGAAGTCCAGCACCTGCAGCGCCTCCGGGAACTCCACCAGCTTCACCAGGTACTCGGTCAGCACCTGCTCGGGGCAGATGGCGAGATCCACCTCGAAGCCCTCGCGCCCGAGCACCTGCTCGTCCTGGAGGAAGTCGGCGGCGCGCACGCGCGCGACGCGGCGCGGCACGTTGAACATCCGCGTCGCCAGCTTGCAGGCGACCAGGTTGGTCTCGTCGGACTGGGTCACCGCCACCAGCAGGTCGGCATCCTCGATGCCCGCCTCGCGCAGCACCCCTGGATGCGCGGCGTTGCCGGTGACCGTGCGTAGGTCGAGCCGGTCCTGCAGCGCGCGCAGGCGCGGGCCGTCGAGGTCCACCACGGTGATGTCGTTTTGCTCCGAGAGCAGGCTCTCGGCGACCGAGGCGCCCACCTGGCCGGCGCCGAGGATGACGATCTTCATCTGCGGGGCGCCGCCCTGACGAACTCGAGCGAGGCGCGGAACAGGCCCGCGTCGAGCGCGAAACCGGCCGGGTCCTCGCTCCGGATCTGCACCCACTCCCGCGACACCACCGTGCCGCCGGGCTTGAACGGGGCCACGTCGGCGCGCGAGAACTGCAACTCGGTGGCCGTCGCCACCGGCAGGCGCAGCCCGACGCCGATGCCCTCGATGCACGCGAACATCCGGTCGCCGACGAAGTAGGCGTCCAGCCCGTTGAGCTTGCGCGTGGTGACCCCCGGCAAGCCCAGCAGCAGCTCGTCGAGCTTGGCCTTGCGCGCGGCCTCGGTCATCGCGCCACCCGCAGCGGCAGGGCCTTCATGCCGCGGAACACCATCGAGTTGAGCCACTCGATCCGTTCCCCGGGCAGGGCAAGCGAGATGTGCCTCCAGCGGCGCAGGACCGCTGGCAGCGCCACCTGCCCTTCCATGCGCGCCAGCGGAAAGCCCAGGCAGATGTGCATGCCGAAGCCGAAGCTGAGGTGCGCCGGGCCGCCGCGGTCCAGCCACAGCCGGTCTGGCTGCTCATAGACCTCCGGGTCGCGATTGGCGGCGTTGAGCATCAGGAACACGCGCTCGCCGGGCTTCAGCCGCTTGCCGCGCAGTTCCTGCTCGATCCTCACCACCCGCACCTGGGCGCCGCTGGGCCCGTCGTAGCGCAGCAGCTCCTCGACCGCGCGCGGGGCGAGACCCGGTTCGGCGCGCAGCGCCTCGAGCTGGTCCGGAAAGCGCAGCAGCGAGGCGAGGCCGTTGGCGATGTGGTTGGTGGTGGTCTCGTGGCCGGCGAACAGCAGCAGGATGCAGGTGGCGATCAGCTCATCTTCGGTGAGGCGCTCGCCGTCCTCTTCCAGGTGCACCAGCTGTGACAGCAGGTCTTGGCCGGGCGAACGGCGCCGGTCCTCGATCAGCTCGCGAAAGAACGCGGCCATCTGCTTGGTCGCGCGCTCGGCGATGTCGTACTTGTCGCGGGACATGCGCGAGCTGCCGATGAACAGGGCCATTTCGTCGGACAGGCCTTTCACTCTTCCCAGTGCCTGGCGCGGCACGCCCAGCATGGCCATGATCACCAGCGCCGGCAGCGGGCCGGCGAAATCGGCGATGAAGTCGATCTCGTTCCGATCCCCGATGCGCTCGAAAAGCCACTGCGTCAGCTCCTCGGCCGCGGGCCGCATCGCGTTCATGGACTGCAGGTGGAACACCTTGCCGGTGAGCCGGCGCAGCCGGGTGTGCTCCGGCGGGTCGCGGAACACCATCCAGTGCGTCAGGTAGCGGACGATGTCGCCGATGCGCGCCGCCTCGGGTCCGGGCAGCGTGGCGAAGAACGGCCGCAGCCGGTCGGAAGACATCTCACGGTCCAGGCACACCGCCTTGTTGTCGTCATAGCGCGTGAGCACCCAGGCCTTGAGCCGCGGGCTCCAGTGCACCGGATCGGTCTGCCGCAGCTGGCGGTAGGCCGGGAACGGGTCGCGCAGGAACGCCGGCGCCTCGGGACGGAAGTCGATCGGCGCCGCAACTTCCGAAACTGGGGTCATGCCGCGGATTATCGCCCCGAACGCGCCCGGCCCGCGCGCAGGGCGAGGGCGGTCTCGCGCACGCTGCCCAGGTGCGGGTGCAGGCGCAGGGCGAGGCCGAAGGCCAGCAGCGCGGCCTCGGTGTCGCCGCGGCTGCGCAGGATCTCCCCCAGCCCGCACAGCGCGCCGAAGTGGCGCGGCTCCAGCGCCAGGGTGCGGTGGATCGCCTCGACGCTGTCGTCGTCGCGCTCCATCAGGTAGCACAGCGTCGCGCGCTTGTTCCAGGCCTCGGCCCAGTCCGGGCGCCGCCGCAGCAGGATCGCGAGCCGTGTTTCGGCCAGGTCGAAGCGCCGCGCCGCGATGTCGGCCGAGGCGCGGTCCAGCGCGACCTGCGCCTCCTCGTGGCCGTGATACATCCAGGCGCTCCAGATCGCTTCCTCGATGGGTTGCGCCTCGCCGGGGGTGGCGCAGGCGATGAGGCGGTCGAAGAACTCGTCCAGGCGGGTCGGGAGGGAGCGCGCCGGCCGCCGCTCCGGGAGCCGGGTGAGGAGCCGCAGCGTGGCGACTGGTTCGGCATGTTGCATGCGCTAACATGAAGCATACCTCAGGAGCCCGCCCTGACCAGCACAGCCGCATTTTCCCCCGTCGACCCGAACGAGGTGATGATGACCGGGGAGAACTCCTTCATCCGCCTCAGCCCCGACGGCGGCAGGACGCAAACCCACCGCTTCAGCCACTGGCGCGTCCTGTGGTGCCCGGCCGGCGCCGGCCACGTCCTCTTGGCCAAGAGCAGCCTGACCGGGGACGCGGTGCGCATCTACTCGGACCACGAGCCGGTGGCGCGCTGGCTGCAGAGGGAAATCGAGTCGCTGCTGTTTCCCGCGTTCGCCGACCCCGCGCTGCCGGTGGCGAAGGCCGAGTTCTCGCGCGCCGGGAGCGCGGACTTCAAGGCGGTCGAGACCATCCGCACCGCCGACACGCTGATCGAGATGGTGTGGCGCGAGTTCCTGCCCCCGTTCGTGCTCAACATGCCCCCGGGCTCGGCCAACCGGCCCATCGGCGTCTTCAGCACCTTTTTCCCCGCGCGCTGGGCGCAGGTGGCGTTCAACAACCTTGTGGCGGGCGGCAAGCCCTGGCCGGAGAAGCGCGGCGAGCGCGAGTCCTCCAGCGCCTGCCTGGCGTGGTCGGAGACCTGGGTTCGTCCCGCGGGCTCGAAACCCGGCTAGAACGGATAGGGCGTCGCCTTGTCCTGGATCGTCACCCACTGCCACTGGGTGAACTCCTCCCAGTTGGCGACGCCGCCATGGCGCCCGCCGTTGCCGGAGGCACCCCGGCCGCCGAACGGCACCCAGGGCTCGTCCGCCACCGTCTGGTCGTTGACATGGATGATGCCGCTGCGCAGCTTCGCGGTGAACGCCATCGCGCGCTCCACCGACTGCGTGATCACGCCAGTCGACAGACCGTACTCGGTGGCGTTGCTCATCGCGATTGCCTCCTCGTCGGTGTCGAAAGTCAGCACCGTAAGCACCGGTCCGAACACCTCCTCGGTGTACACGCGCATGTCGGGCCGCACGCCCTCCAGCACCGTCGGACTGTAGAACAGCTTGTCGTAGGTGCCCCCGGCGCGTAGCACGGCGCCCTTGGCCACTGCGTCCTTCACGATGCCGTCGATGCGCTCGATCTGCCGGGCGTTGATGATCGGGCCCAGCGCGCAGGGCCCGGCGCTCGGGTCGCCCACCGGCAGGTGCTTCGCCTTCGCCACCAGGCGCTCGGTAAGCTCGCGCGCAATGCTTCGCTGCGCCAGCACCGTGCCGGTGGCCATGCAGATCTGGCCCTGGTGCAAGTATGCGCCCCAGGCGGCACTGGAGGCGGCCACGTCCAGGTCCGCATCGTCCAGCACGATGGTCGAGTTCTTGCCGCCGAGTTCCAGCGTCACGCGCTTCAGGTGCCGGCTGGCCAGCTCGCCCACGCGCTTGCCGGCGGCCGTGGATCCGGTGAACGAGATCATCGCGATCGCCGGGTCGGTGATCATCGCCTCGCCCACCTTTGCGTCGCCCGGCAGCACGTGCAGCAGCCCGGCGGGCAGGCCCGCGGCCTCGAACAGGCGCGCCAGCATGAAGCCGCCGGTGACCGGCGTGCTCGGGTCGGGCTTGAGCACCACGGCGTTGCCCAGGGCCAGCGCCGGCGCCACCGCGCGTGCCGAGAGGATCAGCGGCGCATTGAAGGGCGAGATCACGCCCACTACGCCGTGCGGCACCCGGCGCGCGAAGCTCATGCGCTTGGGGCCCGAGGGCAGCATCATGCCCGGGGGCTGCGTCGCGATCGCCGCCGCCTCCAGCAGGATGCCGGTGACCATGTGCAGCTCGAAATCCGCCTTGGGCGGGATCGATCCGGTCTCGCGCACGATCCACCCGCGCATGGATTCGGCGTGCGCTTCCAGCAACTGTGCCGCGCGGCGCAGCACCGCCCCGCGCTGGTCCGCAGGCGTGTTGGCCCACTCCACCTGAGCGGCGGCGGCGGCCTGCGCCGCCTCGCGCACGTCCTCGGCATCCGCGAACCCGACTTCGGTCAGCACGTTGCCGGTGGCCGGTTCGCGCACCTCGCGCGTGCCGCCCTTGGCGAGCTGCCAGCGTCCGGTGAAAACCTTGCCCCTCCAGGCGTTCTCGGCGGCGATGGTCACCGCGGTGGTCTGCTTCTCGGCCATGAACAAGCCTCCTTTCCAGGTCAGTGTTCCGGGTTTGGTGTCGGCGCCCAGGTAAGCCGCGCGCAGGCGCTCCGACTTGAGGAGCTTGCCCGCCTGGCCTTTCATCACCACCACGCCGCGTTCGATCACGTAGGCGCCTTCGGCGATCGCCATCGCCTTGGCGACGTTCTGCTCCACCAGCAGGATGGTGACGCCTTCGTCCCTGATGCGGCGCACGATCCCCAGCAGCTCGTCGATCATCTTGGGCGCGAGGCCGAGCGAGGGCTCGTCCAGCATCAGGAGCCTGGGCTTGCCCATCAGGGCGCGCCCCACCGCCAGCATCTGCTGCTCGCCGCCGGACATGGTCCCGGCCAGCTGCTCGCGCCGCTGCGCGAGCTTGGGGAAGAATTCGTAGATGCGCTGCAGGCGCGCCTCGCGCTCGCCGCGCGGCAGGAGGTACGCGCCCAGCTCCAGGTTCTCGCGCACCGACATCTGCGGGAACAGTTGCCGCCCCTCGGCCACCTGCGCCAGACCGCGCGAGACGATGGACGAGGGCTCCGGCGGCAGCGGCTCGCCGTCGAGCAGCACCGCGCCCTCGCGCGGAATCAGGCCGGACACCGCCTTCAGCAGCGTGGTCTTCCCCGCGCCGTTGGGGCCCACCACCACGGTGATCTCGCCCTCTGGCGCCTCCAGGTCCACGTTCTGCAGCACGCGGATCGGGCCGTAGCCGGCGCTCAGGCCCCTGATGGACAGGCCGCTCATGCCGCCTTGCGCCCGGGTTCGGTTACCGGTTCGCCTTGCTCGCCCAGGTAGGCCTCGATCACGCCGGCGTCCTTGGCCACCGCGCGCGGGTCGCCGTCGGCGATCTTGCGACCCTGGTGCAGCACCGCGACACGCTCGACATAGTCCATCAGCACGCGCACTGCGTGCTCGATCCAGATCACGGCCAGGCCCAGCTCGTCGCGCACGCGCCGGATGAGTTGCGCCGTGAGCTCGACCTCGGCGTGGGTGAGGCCCGCGGCGACCTCGTCGAGCAGCAGCACGCGCGGCCGCGCGCCGAGCGCCATGCCGATCTCGAGCAGGCGCTGCTTCGAGGGCGTGAGGCCGCCGGCCGGGACCGCAGCCACGTCGGCGAGGCCGAGGAACTCCAGGATCGTGCCAGGCTCGTCGAACGCGTCATGCGCATGGCTGCGCGTGCGGCCGGCAAATTCCAGGCCGAAGCGGACATTGTCGATCGCCGGCATCTCCTTGAACACACGCGGGGTCTGGAAAGTGCGGGCGATGCCGTGGCGCGCAAAGGCATGGGCGCCCTCGCCCGTCAGGTCGTCGCCGACGATCACGATGCAGCCCGAGGTGGGGACGAGCACCCCCGACAGCGCATGGAAGAACGTGGTCTTGCCCGCGCCATTGGGCCCGATGACGCCGACCAGCTCGCCGGCGTGGACCGCGAGGTCCACCGCGTCCACGGCCACCAGGCCGCCGAAGCGCACACTCACGCCCTGTGCGGCAAGCAGCGGTTCACGCACGGCTCTTCCCCCAGCGCCAGCGTTCCAGCAGGGAGGCCAACCCGCCGGGCAGGTACAGCACGAGCAGGATGAGCAAGAGCCCCAGGATCACGAGAAACAGGTACGGGAACTGCAGCCGCAGGTATTCGGTGAGGACGCTGAACAGCACCGACGAGGCGATCGGCCCGAGGATGGTATGCGCACCGCCAACCATCGCGATCAGCACCGTCTGGAAGCCGATGAATGGGTTGAACACCGAAAGCGGGTCGATGTAAGTCCAGCGCACCGCCATCGCGGCGCCGAGCGCGCCGGGGAAGAACGCCGACAGCGAGAACGCCAGGATCTTGGCGCGCCGCGTCTCCACGCCCAGGGTGCGGGCACGCTCCTCGTCCGAGCCGATGCCGCGCAGGGCGAGGCCGAGGCGACTCGCGCGCACGACGAGCGCCGTGACCACCGCGAGCGCAGACACCAGCAGCACCACGTGGTAGATGGTGACCGTCTCCGGGGGCTCGGAGATCACGCGCCCGACGGTGCCCGCGTAGGCCTTCTCGTAGTAGGTGATGGCATGGCGCACCAGCTCGCCCAGGCCGAAGGTGATCACCGCGAAGTACGCGCCGCGCAGGTGCAGCACCGCTGCGCCCACCAGCGCCGCGAACGCTGCCGCCGCCAGGCCGCCCAGCAGCACGCCCAGGCCATAGGCCAGCGTCCCGATCCCCCACGCGGTCACGTAGGCGCCCATGCCGAAGAATGCCGCGGTCGCAAGCGACAAGCAGTTGGTGGCGCCGCAGAACATCGCCCAGCTCACCGCCAGCCCGGCGTACATCAGGCAGGTGAGCGTCAGCGCGAGGGCGAAGTCCGACATCAGCCAGGGCATCGCCGCGAGCGCCAGCGCGGCGAGGACCGTCGCGGCAATCGAGTCGCGCAGCGTGAACCGTCTCATCGCGCGAACAGCCCCTTGGGGCGGGCCAGCAGCACGCCGATCAGCACGGCATAGGACAGGAGCATCTTCAGCGACGGGCTGGTGTAGTGCATGCCGAACGTCTCCACCAGGCCCAGCAGGAACCCTCCCAGCAGCGATCCCAGCGCGCTGCCCAGTCCGCCCAGCACGATCACGATCAGCGCGGTGACCGTGTAGGGCTCGCCCATGCCGGGGGAGATTTCGTACACCATGGACAGCAGCGCCCCGGCCACGCCGGCCATCGCCAGACCCAGGCCGAATACCACCGGGTGCAGGTAGCGGGTGTCGATCCCCACCAGCTGCGCGCCGGTGGGCGACTGCATCATCGCGCGCACCGCCTTGCCGATCAGCGTCCAGCGCAGCACGGCGAGGAGTGCGAGGCTCGCGCCCACCGCGAAGGCGAACACCACCAGGCGGTTGGCCTGGAAGCGCGCCCCGCCCACGTCCACGGCCTCGGCGAGGAAGGAGTAGCCGCGCAGGTCCGCGCCCCAGGCGAGGTAGGCGGCGTTCTGCAACAGGAACATGAGGCCAAAGCCCACCAGCAGGCTCCTCGCCTCGATCATCTCCACCGCCGGCGCGGTGCGGATGATGCGGCGGAAGCACAGCCAGTACACCGCCACGCCGAGCGTGAACAGCGCCAGCGCCACCACCGGCAGGAACACGATCGGGTTCACCTGCAGCACCGTGTGCCCGAGCCAGGTCAGGTAGGCGCCCAGCATGAGGAACTCGCCGTGCGAGATGTTCATGATCCGCATCAGCCCGTACTGCAGGTTGAGGCCCAGCGCGACCAGCGCGTAGATGCCGCCGGTGATCAGGCCGGTGGCGACGAGTTCGAACCAAAAGGCCATGGCAAAGCGGGCGGCGGGTACGACAGGGCCCCGCGGGTGCGCCGCGGGGCCCCGGGGCGGTTCCGGGCTACATCCAGGCCGGCTTGGGGTAGTACGCCGGGCCGGTCGCCTTCTGCGGCGGCCAGACTACCTCGAACTCGCCGCTATGCCACTGGCTCACGCTGCCCGGAGTGGAGACGTTCTCGCCGTTGCGGAAGCGGATCTTGCCGATGATGGTGTCGAACTCCGAGCTCGCGATGGCGTCGCGCAGCGCCTTGCGGTCCAGGCCCGCCTTGGCCACCGCCTGCTCCAGGATCTGCAAGCCGGCCCAGGCGTGGGCGCTCGCCCAGCGGTCAGGCTCCTTCTTCCACCGCGCCACGTGCGCGTCGAAATAGGCCTTGGTTGCGGCGCTGGTCTTCGGGTTCCAGGTGCCCAGCCCCATCACGCCCTCGGCCACCGGGCCGAACTTGTCGCGATAGACCGGGAAGGCGGTGCCTACCGCGGTGTAGAACAGCTTCGGGTTGAAGCCGATCGCCCTGGACTGGCCGGTGATGAGGAAGGTGTCGGGCGGGTAGCTGAGCGCGATGAACGCATCCGGGTTCTTCGACTTGATGTCGTTCAGCACCGGCTGCAGGTCCTTGACGCCGATCGGGTAGCTCTTCTTCTCCACGATCTGGATGTTCTTCTGCTTGAGCGAGGCCTCCAGCCCGGCGAACTGCTCCAGGCCGAACAGCTCGTCGACGTAGATCACCGCCGCGGTCTTCGCGCCGCGCGCGGCGAGGAACTCTGCCAGCGCGTCCATCATCCGGTCGGGTTGCTGCAGCAAGGCGAAGAAGTACGGGTTCTTCATGCCTAGAAGCTTGCGCCCGGTCGCGGTGGGCGACAGCATCGGGTAGCCGTATTTCTGCGCCAGCGGCATCACCGCGAAGTTGGCGCCGGTGCCCCAGGGGGGCAGGATCAGGTCGACCTTGTCGCTGCCCATGAGTTTTTCGTAGGACCGTACCACCGTCTCCATCTCGCTGCGGTCGTCCAGCCCGATCAATTCGACCTTGCGCTTCTTGCCCTTCAGGTCCAGGCCGCCGCGCGCGTTTACCTGCTCGGCCCACATGATGTAGTTAGGTTCCTGCGTCACCTGGGCGCCCGCCGACCAGGGGCCGGTGCGCGCGATGGCGTAGCCGATGCGGACCGGGGCGTCCTGGGCGAAGGCGGGCGCGAGCACGGCGGCGGCGAGAACGCCGAGAACGGCGCGTCTGGAAAAACGGGGTCGGAACATTGCTCTCTCCTCTGTTTGGGCGGCCCTGAATGTGCCAGGCCGCCACGGATCTTCGTGGCTCTCCTGTGCCGCCCGGGACTTTACGATCCAACCGCGATTCTGGCAATTGAAACCGAGCGGCCGCCGCCTGCCTAATCCCCCCGGCAACGCCACGCCCGCGGCGCGTGCCGCGGCACGAACGGACTCCGGCCAGTTGATCCGGCCTGGATCCCGTCCCCCGGCGATGCCGAGCAACATCGCCTCCGCGGCACCGACATTACGGAAGCCGCGTGAGACCCCAGGCGGGATGCTGACGGTGTCCCACGGGCCGAGGCGCAGGCTGCGCTCGCCCTTGAGCCCCCAGAAAACTTCCCACTGACCAGACAGGGCAATGGACACCTCCTGCGACAGGTGATTGTGCAGGGGTGCCGACTTGCCGGCCGCGCAGCGCACGAGATTGAGGTGGAAGTCCTCAGCCGCAAGCGGTGCTTCCGGGCGCTCCCCCAGGACGCGGTAGGTCGTCGGCTCGCACCCGGGGATACCGGCGTCGAGGTAGTCCCCAGCGGGACGCAACGCCGCGAATCGCGCGATGCGCGCCTCGATTTCCTCGAGGCTCGGGTTGGCATCCGTGATGGGCGCCATCGCACTCATGGCAGCAGCAGCACCGAGCCGGTGGTGCGCCGCGCCTCCAGCTCGCGGTGCGCTTGCGCCGCCGCAGCAAGCGGGTAGCGGTGGCGGATCTCCACGCGAATCGTGCCGGCACGCAGCGCCGCGAACACGCGCTCGGCCATCTCGTTCAGAACCGCGCGGTCCGCGGTGTAGTGAAACAGCACCGGCCGGGACAGGGTGCCGGACTTGGAGCCGAGGTCGGGCAGCGAATCATGCGGCCCGCTCGCCTGGCCGTAGCAGATCCAATGCCCGGTGAAGGCGAGCGCCTCCAGGTTCTCGGCCGCGGCCTCGCGGCCCAGCCCGTCGTAGATCACCTCCGCGCCGCGGCCGTTGGTCAGGTTCTTCACTTCGGTCGCGAACCGGTAATTCGAGGTCAGGATCGGAAAATCGCAGCCGTTGGCGCGCGCGAGGCGCGCCTTGTCCTCGCTCGAGACCGTGCCGATCACCTTCGCGCCCAATGCCTTCGCCCACTGGCACAGCAGCAGGCCGACGCCGCCTGCGGCGGCATGAACCAGCACCGCCTGGCCGGGCCGGACCCGGACGGTCCGATGCAGCAGGTACTCCGCGGTCATGCCCTTCAGCATCACGGCGGCCGCAGTCTCCTCGCTCAGGTCCTCCGGCAACACCACGACCTGGTCGGCGGCCAGCGTGCGCACCGAGGCATAGGCCCCCGGCGGCGGGCAGGCGTAGGCAACGCGGTCCCCGGGCAACAGGTGCGCGACGCCCTCGCCCACGTCCACCACCTCGCCCGCGGCCTCCATCCCGATCGGCGCCGGCGGCTCGATCATGCGGTACTGGCCCTTGCGGACGTAGACGTCGATGTAGTTGACGCCGACCGCAGTCTGCCGGATCCGGACCTCGCCGGCACCGGGCGCCGGCGCGGCACGATTCTCCAACTGCAGTACCTCCGGCCCGCCGAAAGCGGTCGCGACCGAAACCTGGCACTGCATTGCGCCCGCGTTGGCGGCGCGCGCCGGCGCGGGGCTGCCGCGGCGCAGATAGGCGCGCAGGCCCTCGAACCCGCCTTCGTAGACGCCCTTGCCAACCAGGTCCGCGAACTCCCGCTCGCGCCCGCGCGGCGCCTCGAAGGTGGACTGCCAGTGCCAGAAGGTGCGGTTGCCGTCGGTGACCGGCTTCAGCTGCACCGTGGCGACATAGCGCTTCATGGGCAGCGTCGCCTCCAGGATGCAGTAGGTGGAGATGTGATCGCGATCCGACAGCGCCAGCAGCTGCTCGCGGATGTGGTTGCCGTCCTTGAGGAAGAAGTTGCGCACGCAGCCCACCTGGTCCGGCGGCTCGTCGTTCTCGATGCTCGACTCGCCCACCGCCGGGTGCCAGGCCCAGTGGCTGTTGAAGTCGCGCAGCACCGCCCAGAGGCGCTCGATGGGCGCGTCGATGACCGCGGAGCGCGTGACCCTGATCAACGCAGCAGTTGCTTGAGGGAGTTGAACGCAGACTGGAACACGCCCTGGCCGATGTTCTGCGCCAGTTCCCGCTCCCGTTCCGGCGCGCAGTCGAATTCGGCCCACCATTCGGCGAAGGTGCGGTTGCCGTCGGTGACCGGCGTCAGCTTCAGCGTGGCGACGTAGTTCTCCACCCCCATCGGACTCTCCAGGATGGAATAGCTGCACTGGTAGTCGTAGTCCGACAGCGTCAGCAGCTGCTCGCGGATGAGGCCGCCGTCCTTGAGGCGGAAGTTGCGCACGCAGCCGATCCTGTCCGCAGGCATGCCGCCTTCGATGCGCGACTCGGCCACGAACGGCGTCCACTTCGGCAGGCCGTTGAAGTCGCGCACCTGCGCCCAGACGGCCTCGGCCGGAGCATCGATCACGCTGGAGGTGTAGACCTTGATCATCTATTTCCCGGGCTTGTCCGTGATCGCCGCCACGCCGCCCGCGGCCAGCAGCCCGGTCGCGGCCTGGCCCAGGTCGCCGCCCTGCACCCCGATCTCCTTGAGCAGCTGGTCCACCAGCGGCGCCTGCGCGCGGTAGCGCAACGCCGAATTCACCACGCCGTCGGCGAAGCTGGCGCCGTTGCCGCCGCCCAGGTCGCCACCGCCCCGGCCGCCGCCCGCCAGGCCGTCCACCTGCAGGATCTTGATGCCCTCGATTCTCTCCATCGGCTTCACCGACTCGCGGATGATGCCCTCCAGCTTGTCGATCAGGCGGATGCGCATCGCCGACTGGCGCGATTCCGGCGTCAGCAGGTTCTGCGCCTTGTTCATCAGGCTTGCGCCCTCGGCTTCCACCTCATGCCGGATTTTCGCGGCCATGGCGCGGATCTTCTCCGCGTCGGCCGCGGCCTCCGCGTCCATGCGCAGCGCGGCGCCGCGGTCGGCCGCCGCCGTCTTTTCCGCCCCGGCAGCCACGGTGAGGCGCAGCGCGTCGCGCTCGGCCTCCTGCGCCGCGGCGATGAGCTCGATCTTCTTGCGCCGCTCGGCCATCTCGGTTTCGCGCGCGGTGAACACGCGCTCCTCCTCCGTGGTCGCCCTGGCGCGGGCCTGGTCTGCCGCCGCCTGGGCCTCGGACTGCGCCTTGGACTGCTGCGCCACCGCGATGGCGCGCTGCTGCTCGGCCAGCTCGATCGCCTTGCGCCGTTCGATTTCGCGCGCCTGGACGTCGCGTTCCTTCGCGATGCGCTCCTCCTCCACCGCGCGCTCGGAAGCCAGGCGCGCCCGGTCCACCGCCTCGCGGGCGGCGATCTGCGCGCGCTCGGCCTCCTGTTCCTTGGCCGCGCGCTCCTGCGCCAGGTTCGCCTTCTGCGCCGCGCGCTGCGTCTCCACTTCGCGCTCCTGCTCCAGCCGCGCCGTTTCCAGCTCGCGGTCGATGTCCAGCGCCTGGCGCTCGGTCTCCAGGTTCTTGTTGCGGATCTGGATCATGGTGTCCTGCTCGATGTCGTTGCGCGTCTTCTTGCGCCGCTCGATCTGCTCGGTGAGCCGCGTCAGGCCCTCGGCGTCGAAGGCGTTCGACGGGTTGAAGAACTCCATCGCCGTCTGGTCGAGCTGCGTGAGCGACACCGTTTCCAGCTCCAGCCCGTTCTGCAAGAGGTCGGCGGCGACCACGGCGCGCACGCGCTTGACGTAGTCGCCGCGCTTCTCGTGCATCTGCTCCATCGTCATCTCGGCCGCGACGGTCCGCAGCGCATCCACGAACTTGCCCTCCACCAGCTCCTTGAGCGTCTCGGGCTGCAGGGTGCGCTGGCCGAGGGTCTGCGCCGCAGAGGCGATGGCCTCCGGCGTCGCCTGCACGCGCACGTAGAACTCTCCGGTCACGTCCACCCGCATCCGGTCCTGGGTGATGATCGCCTTGTCCCGTCCGCGCGAGACCTCCAGCCGCAGCGTGTTCATGTTGACCGGCACCACCTCGTGCACGATGGGCAGGACCAACGCGCCGCCGTTCATGACCACCTTCTGCCCCCCCAGGCCCGTCCTCACGAAGGCGCGCTCCTTGGACGAGCGCAAGTAGAGCCAGTTGAGCAGCCACACCGCGATCGCGACGAGGACCGCGACCACGATCAGGCCGAGGATGAATTGACCGAATTGCGCTCCGCTCATGACGCACCTCTCTTGATTCGCTTGAACCTGCGGGTTGTCTCAGTGATTGCCCGTTCCGTGGGCAGGCGCTCCATGCTGGAGGCGCCGTAGAAGCCATCGCATCCCGGGCAGTTCCTCAGGATGAAAGCGGCGTCCTTGGGTTCCGAGATCGGGCCGCCGTGGCAAAGCACGATCACCTCGGGATTGAGCTTGCGCGCCGCCGCCGCCCAGCGCTCGATGAGCGGCACGCAGTCCTTGAGCTTCAGCGCAGTGTTGGCGCCGATCGCCCCGCCGGTGGTGAGTCCGAGGTGGCAGACGAGGACATCGGCGCCGGCCTTCGCCATGTCGCGCGCATTGCGCTCGGAGAACACATAGGGCGTGGTCAGGAGATCCAGCTCGCGCGCGCGCCTGATCACCTGCACTTCGAGGCCGTAGCCCATCCCGGTTTCCTCGAGCTGGGCGCGGAGGGTGCCGTCGAACAGGCCGACGGTCGGGAAATTCTGGATGCCGGAGAAACCAAGCTCGCCCAGGTGCTTCAGAAAGTGGTCGGTCAGCATGAACGGGTCGGTGCCGTTGACTCCGGCAAGCACCGGCGTATGCCTGACCACCGGCAGCACTTCGCGCGCCATGTCCACCACGATGTCGTTGGCGTTGCCGTAGGCCATCAGGCCGGCCAGCGACCCGCGCCCGGCCATGCGATAGCGGCCGGAGTTGTAGATCACGATGAGGTCGATGCCGCCGGCCTCCTCGCACTTGGCCGACAGCCCGGTGCCGGCGCCGCCGCCGATGATCGGCTCGCGGCGCTTCACCTTGGCGCGCAGCTTCTTCAGGATCTCGTGACGCGCGATGCGGGCCATGCGCCCCGCCCTCCCTTGGCGGTGATTTCGTTGAACTGCGCGGCCAGCGCCTGGGCGAAGGCCGGGTCGTTGATGTGCAGCGGCAGGCGCAGGAGCTTGCGGTCGGGCCCGGCGCGGAACTGCGCCGCCAGGGTATCGAACAGCGCCTTGTCCGCGGCCGGGTCCCAGAACGGCCCGCCCGGAACGTCCAGGCCGGACACCCCGCCCTCCGGAATCAGGAAGCGCACCGGCCCCTGCATGCGATTGAGCTTGGCGGCGATGAAGCGCCCGATGCGCACATTCTCCTCGACCGTGGTGCGCATCAGGGTCACGTTCGGGTTGTGGCGGTGCAGCGTCCGGCCGCGGTACTGCGCCGGCACCGTGTCCCAGGCCCAGAAATTCACCATGTCCAGCGCGCCGCAGGAACCGACGTAGGGAACCTTCAGGCGGGCAAATACGTCCATCCGCCCCGGCCCCGCGGTGAGGAAGCCGCCGGCGATCTCGTCGGCGACCTCGGTGGTGGTGACATCGACCACCGCCGCGAGCAGCCCGGACTCGACCAGTTTCTCCATGGACTGGCCGCCGGTGCCGGTGGCGTGGAACACGATGCAGTCGCCATCGGTTTCCAGCAGCGGGGTCAGCGCCTGCACGCAGGGCGTGGTCAGGCCGAACATGGTCAGGCCGATGGCCGGCCGGGTGCTCGCCGCGGCGTCCTCCTTCTTCGCGTAGGCGATCATGCCAGCCAGCGCGTGCGCGGCATTCGCGAGCACCTTCTCGGAGATGCGGTTGATCCCCGAGACGTCGGTCACCGAATACATCATGCAGATGTCCGATGGACCGACGTAGGGCTTGACGTCGCCCGAGGCGACCGTGGACACCATCACCTTGGGCACGCCAATTGCGAGCCGTCGCATCGCCGGGGTCGCCAGCGCGGTATTGCCGGAGCCGCCGGCCGAGATCATCCCGCCGAGGTCGCGGCGACGTGCCACGAAATGCTCCAGCGCCAGTGCCATCTCCGTCACCGCGCTGCCGCGGTCGCCGGTGAACACCGCGCGCTCGCCCATCGGATGGCAGCGCGCCACCTCGCGCGGATTGACCATCGCCGAGGAGGCCTTGCCGGAGGTGGAAATGTCCACCGTCACCACCCGCAGGCCCAGTTTCTCCAGGCAGCCGCGCAGGTAGCCCAGTTCCCGGCCCTTGGTGTCGAAGGTGCCGACGACGTAGGCGGCGCGGCCGGTGCTGGCGGCGACCGGGAACTCGATCACCCTTGGCTCGGGCCTCGCCAGCGCTTGCTTGGCGGCTTCCCGCTCCAGCGGCCGGTCCACGTCCACCGAACCCCAGCGCGTATAGCCCCGCACCGCGCGCGGCTCCGCAGGCGGTGCAGGGATACTGGCCGCCTCGGCGCGCTTCACCGTCAGGACCTGCAGCCGCGTGTTCCCCTCGGGTTCCGGTTCAGGCGCAATGACCTCGTCCTGCGCGGCCTTCACGCCCAGCAGGCGTTGCTGCAGGCCGGGGTCGCCGGCCAGTTCGTCCACCGGCATCGAGCGGGCGATGCGCCCGTTCACCATCACGTCCACGGTGTCGGAGACGGCGAGCGCCACGCCCAGGTTCTGCTCGATCAGCAGGGCCGAGATCTCGCCGTCTGCGGCGAGCGACTTCAGCATCGCCTCCACCTGCTGCACGATGACCGGCGCCAGGCCCTCGGTGGGCTCGTCCATCACCAGCAGCTTCGGATTGAGCAGCAGCGCGCGCGAGATGGCGAGCATCTGCTGCTCGCCGCCGGAGAGCTCGGCGCCGCCGTTCGCCTTGCGCTCGGCGAGGCGCGGGAAGGTGGCGTAGATGCGCTCGACGGTCCAGGGCCCCCTGGTCGAGGCCAGGCGCAGGTGCTCGTGCACCGAGAGCGAGGGCCAGACGCGCCGGCCCTGCGGCACGTAGCCGATGCCGAGGCGCGTGATGCGGTGCGAGGGCAGCCCCAGCAGCTCCCGCCCCAGGAAGCGGATGCTGCCGGTGGCGGGCACCAGCCCGGCAATGGCGTTGCACAGCGTGGTCTTGCCCATGCCATTGCGGCCGACGACGGAAATCACGCCGCGCTCCAGGGTCAGCGTCACGCGCTGCAGCGCATGGGCGCGGCCGTAGAACACGTCCAGGTTCTCGATCGCCAGCACGGCAGCGGAAGGACCTGCCATTACGCGCGCCCCGTGCGGCCCATGTAGATCTGCTGCACCTCGGGATCGTTCTCGATCTCCCCGGGCGTGCCCTCCTTCAGCATGCGCCCGTTGTGCATCACGGTGACCCGGTCGACCACGCGCAACGCGATCTCCAGGTCGTGCTCGATGAGGACGAAGCTCATGTGGGCCGGCAGCGCGCGCAGCAGCGCGACCAGCTCGCGCCGCTCGGCGGGCGACAGGCCCGCCGCCGGCTCGTCGAACAGGATCAGTCGCGGCGCGCCGGCGAGCGCCATGCCGATCTCGAGCTGGCGCTGCTGTCCGTGCGACAGCGCGGCCACCGGC
>Ga0194113_10004309_pt1 | contig 18680 bp, 13 predicted proteins | sample TA2MahC200mmetaG_FD_146193 | JGI IMG/M metagenome (GOLD analysis project Ga0194113, IMG submission 146193) | Freshwater microbial communities from Lake Tanganyika, Tanzania - TA2015017 Mahale Deep Cast 200m | ecosystem: Environmental > Aquatic > Freshwater > Lake | place: Tanzania: Lake... | reverse complement strand
GTTGATGCCTACTATCAGATGCGGATAGTGGACAACCTGGTGCACAACTTTCCGCATCTGAACACATTTGATCCGTATTTGCTGTATCCTGAGGGGGGGAGGATTGGTGCATTTCCGTTTTTCAATTATTTACTTGCCTTTGTTATCTGGGTATTGGGGTTGGGGTCGCCGAGTCAGCATTTGGTAGATGTGGTAGGGGTATATTTTCCTGCGGTATTGGGGGCATTGGTGGTGGTGCCGGTGTATTTCATAGGCAAGGGGATATTTGGCAGGTGGGCTGGGGTAATAGCTGGTGGGTTAGTGGGGATATATCCTGGGGAGTTTTTGGGGCGTTCGATACTGGGGTTCACTGACTATCATGTAGCGGAGGTATTGTTCACCAGTGTAGCCATGGCGTTTCTGGTTTATGCGGTGAAGAGTGGGAGGGAGGCAGACGATGTATTCAAGGCAGTAAAGGGAGGTAGTTGGGGTAAGCTACTGATGTACAGTGTGCTGGCTGGAATATTTTTGGGGATATATTTCTTGACGTGGATGGGTGCGTTGTTGTTTGTGCTCATCGTATTTATCTTCCTGGTAATTCAGTTGATGATAGACCATTTAAAGGGGAGGAGTGTGGGGTATCTTGGGGTGATAGGGGTTGTTGTGTTTGGGATTGGGTTGCTGATGTTTTTGCCGGCGCGTCCTGATGCGATGTTTGTGGTGTCACTGGTGATAGGGGTAGTGGTACCGGTGGTATTGGTCGGGTTATCTCGTGTAATGGCCTGGCGAAAGATGAATGTGGTGCTGTATCCGGTGGTAGTTATAGCAGTAGGGGTGGTTGGGCTTATAGCGTTGCGGCTGATAGCTTCGGAGCTTTTCGATGCGATGGTGGGCAGTCTAGGCATATTCAAGTGGGTGAAGGATACCACGGTATACGAGATGCAGGCGATATTATATCCTGGTGGCAAATTTTCGTGGTTGGTGGTGTGGTTGAATTTCACCACTGGGTTTTTCCTAAGTTTCATTTCCATGGGCATTCTCATTTACCAGATTATCAAGAAGGGGGAAGGGGAGAAGGTGTTGCTGGTGGTGTGGAGCGTGGTGATGTTGCTGGCTACGTTAGCGATGAGGCGGTTTGCGTATTACTATGTGGTGAACGTGGCGTTGCTTAGTGGGTATGTATCGTGGATGGTGTTGGAGTTTGCCGGGTTCAGGGAGAAGAAGACAGAGGTAGTGGAAGTGGTTGAGAAGAGCAGAAAAAAACACAGGAGGGAGCGGGGACGGCAAGAAGTGTCGGGCACGTATATGACGCTTGCGGCAATTGCCGTTTTTCTCCTGGTGTTCTATCCAAACATAGGGCCTTTGCCCAGAATGGGGCAGATACCTCCTGGGACTCAATTGTCGGTAGCGTTAGCCAAAAATCCCAGCTTCGTTCCCAGTGATGGTTGGTGTGAGGCACTTGACTGGCTGAGGGAGAAGACGCCTGAGCCGTTTGGGGATGCCAGCTTCTACTATGCGGAATATGAAGTGCCCAAGGCAGGTGAGCAGTACAAATATCCTGATAGTGCATACGGGGTAGCTTGCTGGTGGGACTATGGGTACTGGGTAACGAGGATAGGGAAGCGGATGCCGATATCGAATCCTGGGATTGGACATCATGGCGAGGCATTCTTGCTCACTGCTCAGGACGAGGTTTCTGCTGACATGTTTATGGATGTCAGGGGTGCGAAGTATGTGGTTGTCGATTACCAAACGGCAATGCCACAGCAGAAATTCCATGCGGTGGTTGACTATGCGCGTGAGAGCTGGATTTATCCCGCTTGGTCGCCTGATGGGGAGCGAATTATTTTCGTGTCCGACCGCGATGGCAACTGGGAAATATATGTGATGAATGCTGACGGCGGCAGCCTATCAAGGCTTACTTACGACTACTCTGCAGATACGTTTCCTGTGTGGTCGCCAGATGGGAGGCAGATTGCGTTCGTGTCTGATCGCGATGGTGATACAGAAGTGTACTTAATGAATGCTGATGGGGAGAACGTTCGGAAGGTGACTGACAACTCTTCGGCTGATGCTTGGCCGTCCTGGTCACCTGACGGTTCCAGGCTTGCTTTCGTGTCCGACCGTGACGGGGACTGGGAAGTATATGTGATGAATACAGATGGTACCGACTTGCGGCAGCTAACTGATAATAAGTGTGATGATGGGGCTGTGTCCTGGTCACAGGATGGTTCTAAGCTTGCTTTCCTGTCTGACTGCGATGGTACCTACGGGATCTACGTTATGGATGTCGATGGAACTAATGTGAAAAGCATCACTGGCAGAGAGACCCAGGCTGTATATCCCGCGTGGTCGCCAGGTGGTCGTATAATCTTGTTTTTTTCTAATCGTGATGGTGACTATGAGATATATGCTATGAATGTGGATGGAAGTGGCTTAACAAAGTTGACAGATAACGGATACAATGATACCTGGCCAGGCTGGTCACCTGATGGGACTAAGATTGCCTTTGTCTCGGAGCGCGATGGTAGTCAGGGAATATATGTTATGAATGCTGACGGCAGCAGTGTGAAGCGCCTTACCTTTCCCAGAGAGTTCTATGATGTTTACCATCAGGGCCGAGGTGACAGGTTGGATCCTGTCCTCTTGTTCTATCCGGACTACTTCCGCTCATTTATTGTCAGACTATACAGTTTTGATGGCAAGGAGGTAGTGCCGCAGAAGTGCACTGTCATTTCTTATGAGGAGAAGGTGAGCCGAGATGGTAAACCTTACAAAGAAATCACCAGCGCCAAGCAATTCACGAGCTATGAGCAGGCGCAGACGTTTATCTCAAGTCAGAAATCGGGCGACTTTAAGATAGTGAGCCCCGACCCATTATCCAGCCCTGTACCGTTAGAAGCGCTGGAGCACTACAAGCTTGTCCATAGTTCTGGGAAGGGAACTGCAAAGCTTCCAGGCGGTGCTGTTGCAGCGGTCAAGATATTCGAATACGTGAAATAGTCTGATAATGTTACCCGATGAGGAGGCATCAGTGAGATTGCTTCGGGGCTCGCAATTACGAAAGTAGGATTTGCAGTGACAAAGGGTAAGGAGCTTTAGTTTCAGAGATGAATGAGAACAGGTTTCGAATTATAGAAGGTGTCCTGGTAGGGCTTTTTTTTCTGATTGCCCTTTGTCTGAGGGTTATCCCACCTTTTGACAAGGTCTTTGCTGGCGATTGGGTAAAGTTCACAGGTGTTGATGCCTACTATCAGATGCGGATAGTGGACAACCTGGTGCACAACTTTCCGCATCTGAACACATTTGATCCGTATTTGCTGTATCCTGAGGGGGGGAGGATTGGTGCATTTCCGTTTTTCAATTATTTACTTGCCTTTGTTATCTGGGTATTGGGGTTGGGGTCGCCGAGTCAGCATTTGGTAGATGTGGTAGGGGTATATTTTCCTGCGGTATTGGGGGCATTGGTGGTGGTGCCGGTGTATTTCATAGGCAAGGGGATATTTGGCAGGTGGGCTGGGGTAATAGCTGGTGGGTTAGTGGGGATATATCCTGGGGAGTTTTTGGGGCGTTCGATACTGGGGTTCACTGACTATCATGTAGCGGAGGTATTGTTCACCAGTGTAGCCATGGCGTTTCTGGTTTATGCGGTGAAGAGTGGGAGGGAGGCAGACGATGTATTCAAGGCAGTAAAGGGAGGTAGTTGGGGTAAGCTACTGATGTACAGTGTGCTGGCTGGAATATTTTTGGGGATATATTTCTTGACGTGGATGGGTGCGTTGTTGTTTGTGCTCATCGTATTTATCTTCCTGGTAATTCAGTTGATGATAGACCATTTAAAGGGGAGGAGTGTGGGGTATCTTGGGGTGATAGGGGTTGTTGTGTTTGGGATTGGGTTGCTGATGTTTTTGCCGGCGCGTCCTGATGCGATGTTTGTGGTGTCACTGGTGATAGGGGTAGTGGTACCGGTGGTATTGGTCGGGTTATCTCGTGTAATGGCCTGGCGAAAGATGAATGTGGTGCTGTATCCGGTGGTAGTTATAGCAGTAGGGGTGGTTGGGCTTATAGCGTTGCGGCTGATAGCTTCGGAGCTTTTCGATGCGATGGTGGGCAGTCTAGGCATATTCAAGTGGGTGAAGGATACCACGGTATACGAGATGCAGGCGATATTATATCCTGGTGGCAAATTTTCGTGGTTGGTGGTGTGGTTGAATTTCACCACTGGGTTTTTCCTAAGTTTCATTTCCATGGGCATTCTCATTTACCAGATTATCAAGAAGGGGGAAGGGGAGAAGGTGTTGCTGGTGGTGTGGAGCGTGGTGATGTTGCTGGCTACGTTAGCGATGAGGCGGTTTGCGTATTACTATGTGGTGAACGTGGCGTTGCTTAGTGGGTATGTATCGTGGATGGTGTTGGAGTTTGCCGGGTTCAGGGAGAAGAAGACAGAGGTAGTGGAAGTGGTTGAGAAGAGCAGAAAAAAACACAGGAGGGAGCGGGGACGGCAAGAAGTGTCGGGCACGTATATGACGCTTGCGGCAATTGCCGTTTTTCTCCTGGTGTTCTATCCAAACATAGGGCCTTTGCCCAGAATGGGGCAGATACCTCCTGGGACTCAATTGTCGGTAGCGTTAGCCAAAAATCCCAGCTTCGTTCCCAGTGATGGTTGGTGTGAGGCACTTGACTGGCTGAGGGAGAAGACGCCTGAGCCGTTTGGGGATGCCAGCTTCTACTATGCGGAATATGAAGTGCCCAAGGCAGGTGAGCAGTACAAATATCCTGATAGTGCATACGGGGTAGCTTGCTGGTGGGACTATGGGTACTGGGTAACGAGGATAGGGAAGCGGATGCCGATATCGAATCCTGGGATTGGACATCATGGCGAGGCATTCTTGCTCACTGCGCAGGATGAGGCTGGCGCGAACAAGTTCATGGATAGCCGAGGCGTAAAGTACGTGGTGGTCAACTTTCAAACAGCTATGGAGATGGGTATGTTCAATGCACTGGCAATGTTGAGCGGAGGTGAGCCGGAGAAGTACTACGATATTTACTATCAGCTTCAACAGGGACAACTAGTGCCCGTGTGGGTTTTTTATCCCGAGTATTACAGTTCTCTCCTCGTCAGGCTATATAATTTCGATGGCAAGGGAGTAGTGCCGGAGAGTACAACTGTCATCTCATACAGGGAAATGCCGGGGCCTGGAGGTACACCCTACAAGGTGATAAATAGCTCGCAGTCATTCAAAACCTACGGAGAGGCCCTGGATAATATTTCAGCGCGAAAAGGGGAGAAAGTGGAGATAGTTGGGAAAAATCCTCTTTTTAGCGCTGTGCCGCTGGAGCCGCTGGGGGATTACAAGCTGATTTATAGCTCGAAAAGCTCAAAGACGATTGGGGAGAAGACGGTGGCAGAAGTGAAAATATTTGAGTATAAGGAGCGCCCTGCTGCGGATTAGGGTAATTGGTAATGGGTGATGGGTAAAGGTGTGATAGCTGATTAAGGCTCACGCATCATGAACTATCCCGAAGTTTTCATCGTAATTTTCAATTGGAATGAGTATACTGTTCCCTATTAAGACAAGCATTGCATTCAAAGTGACCATGTAGCGATAAGTACAATGTGGAGTTTGGTATTGCCGTGAAAAAAGCGCTGATTACGGGGATAACCGGCCAGGACGGCTCTTATCTTGCAGAATTATTGCTCAGCAAGGGATATGAGGTACACGGGATTGTCAGGCGGTCATCCACTCCTAACACTGCGAGGATAGACCATGTTATAGGTGGCCCTCATGGTCGTATGTTAATTCTACACTATGGCGACCTTTCTGATTCGGAGCAGGTTTCAAATCTGGTCTACAACATAAAGGCGGATGAAATATATAACCTGGGGGCGCAGAGTCATGTCAGAGTTAGTTTCGACCTTGCCGAGTACTCTAGCAATATCACGGGGTTGGGTACAGCGAGGTTATTGGATGCTGTGAGGAGGAGTGGAAGTACGGCAAAGTTCTACCAGGCCTCAAGCAGTGAGATGTTCGGTGCCTCGCCGCCACCGCAAAGCGAGGATACGTTGTTCCAACCCAGAAGTCCTTATGCCTGTGCTAAGGTTTATGCTTACTGGATGGCCAGGAACTACAGGGAAGGTTATGACATGCTGGTTTGGAATGGGATACTGTTCAACCATGAGTCTCCCCGGAGAGGCGATTCCTTTGTCACAAGAAAGATTACCAAAGGTATAGCTGCGGTTCTCGCTGGTAAGGAAAGACATCTAAGCCTGGGCAACCTGGAGGCTAGGAGAGACTGGGGGTATGCGCCTGAATATGTGGAATGTATGTGGCGTATGCTCCAGGAGAAGGAAGCAGGGGATTTTGTTTTGGGCACGGGTGAGACGCATTCGGTGAAGGACTTCTTGGAAGAAGCCTGTGGCTATGCAGGGTTAGACCTAGGGAAGCATGTCGAAATAGACCGCAATTGCTTCAGGCCGATCGACCCCATGGAATTGGTTGCTGATTCATCCAGAGCGAGGAAAAGGCTTGGCTGGAATCCCAAAGTCAAGTTCAGGGATTTGGTTAGGATAATGGTGGATGCCGACATGAGGACTGCGGGCTTGAAGCCTATTGGCGAAGGTGACAAGATATTGGCAGCAAGGTTTCCTGATAGGTGGTGGGTGAGGGATTGAGACGCAGCTTTGAAATAGCCAATCGGGATGGCGTAGCATCCCATCGACTGGAAATCTAGTTAGTCTTCTGGGGCATTTCCTGTTCATATATCTGTGCTAAATCCGTAAGGGGAAAGACCGGTGGGTTTGGGGGTGTGGAAGATATTGGAAAGCTCGTATCATAGATTTGCCAGAGACGTTGTAATTATCGGGATTACCAACATCCTGTTATTTGTGGGTGGGTTAATCCTACTGCCTCTGCTTACCAAAACCTTAGGGGCTAGTTCCTATGGAATATGGGCTCAGGTAGACGTAACCATTCAGCTAGCTTTAATCGTTGCTGGGCTAGGCCTGCCGTTTGCCTTGTCAAGGTTCCTGGCTGCGGAAACACACAAGAAAAAGTTGCAGGATGGGTTTTACTCGTCATTCACTATAGTTGCCTTAGTTACTTTAGCCGTCTCAGTTCTACTGATTGTATTTGCCGAACCTATTGCCAGAGCCTTTTTTTCGGGTATGACTGAGATAGTGCGGTTAACCAGTCTTATTATTCTAGTCTGGTCTTTAGACATGATGTTTCTTAGCCTGTTTAGAGCAAAGCTTCAAATGCTAAACTACGGTATTTTCATGATTGCCACAAAGTTCGGGGAGGTTGGCCTGATTGCTTATTTCGTCTTAAATGGACATGGGATATCAAGTGTTATTTTATGCCTCTTGGCAGTGAGAACATTGATATTCATAGTCCTATTCCTTGCTATAAAGTCACAAATTGGAATTAGAAAGCCACATTTTTTCCGAACAACGGAATATCTAAGCTTTAGTTTGCCGACTATACCTGACAGTCTTTCTGCCTGGCTGGTTTCCTCTAGTGATAAATATGTCATTGGATACTTTTTAGGGGCGGCATCGGTTGGTGTCTATTCTGCAGGTTATGCACTGGGAGTCATTCCAGTCATGTTTGCCGTAGTATTGGCTTTTGTCCTGTCTCCAACATTATCCAAGCTTTATGACGAAGGTAAAATCAGCGAGGTTGAGACGTACTTGAGCTACTCGTTGAAGTATTTTCTGGCGTTGGCTATCCCCTTTGTATTTGGGGCAGCTATCCTTGCCGAACCAGTACTAAGGCTACTTTCGACTGCTGAAATAGCTTCCCAGGGATATTTTGTTGTTCCTTTAGTTGCTCTAGGTGTCTTGTTCTGGGGTGCTTATGGGGTGATAAGCCATATTTTGGTGTTGGTCAAAAAAACAAAAATAATGGCTTTCATCTGGATAATTGCCGCTTTAGCCAATCTCGGACTTAATATAGCCTTAGTGCCTCACTTAGGAATTCTAGGTGCCGCCATCGCTTTATTAGTTGCCTACTTGCTGACACTGGGCATAGGAAGCTACCTTGCCTTCAAGGAGTTTACGTTTAATATTGATTGGCGTTTCATCATCAAGAGCCTGGTCGCTTCGGGGATAATGGTTTTAGTCATCTGGATAGTATCTCGACAGGGTATTCCACATGTAGATGTAGCCGTGACGATTCTAGGTGGGATGATAATATATGGGGTAGTGCTTTTTCTATTGAGGGGACTGTCCCGTGAAGAGCTCGTATTTTTTAGAGCATTGCTTCGGAGGCGCTAGGGTGCTAGAAACTATGATGAGAAGGCTGGTTGATAGTTGCCTTGCCAAAATCAACATCGCGTCTATATTAGCTGTAGCCTACTTTGAACAGAGGAATCCACTTCTTTGTAGTTTCATCCTTTCTGAAGAGGTCACGGTTTACGAATCGTTCAACGACGTCCCAAAATTCATCTAGTGGTATATCGATATAGTCGCAGAATTTCTTTATATAACGTTCAGCACATTTGCCATCATATTTTTCTACGAGTTTTATACCCTCCTCTCTGGTCATAAGCCCATCCCTGATATCGTAACAAACATGATCAGTACATTGGCCGAATCCGAACTTGTAATATTTTAACATCTGATTCACTTGAACAAGATCGGAATCCATCTGTGAATACGGAACGTAAGTCCCAATGTCTTCCGGATCGAAGTTAGTTCTAACGGTCAGGCCATGCTTAATTGAGAACGCCGCGTTTCCTGGTTGTGACCATTCCTTCGCGTAATACTGCAACCATACTCCTCTTATGTCCTTTGCTCTGATAGCTTCGCGGTCGTAGTGGAACATAAATAAATCACGTTCAGTAATCCCATCAGCTATATAACGTGTCCAGCCAGTAGATAATGTGTCCTGTCGGTCTGCATTTAAGGCATCGCCGTTAACACCCACACCAGTCTTTCTGGCTCCCAGCGTCAATCCTGGATTTTCCCCTTGAATTATCAATGGAATATTAAATTTATCCGCAATGATATATGTAGAAGCCCATAAGGAAAACTCTGTTACTTTAACAGGGTTCAAAAATTCGTAGAAATCTTTTATCACTAGCCTCTTCATGACTTTGGGGTTGGGTCTGAGGCTGATAGTATTGAAACCTAGATTTTTTAGATTTTCGATATTCTTCTTTCCGATCTCAGTTATTCCTTCGGGTTCGCTATTTACTAGCAGAGGATGAAGTCCTAACTTGTCTCGTGCATATATGGATTGGAATGTGCTATCTTTGCCGCCGCTAATCCCGATGGCGCAATCATAGTTGCATTTCCTTGTCTTTGCCTCCTTCATTGCCCATTCAGCAGTTGCTCTTAACTCACTCTCACGCTTTGTCCAGTCAATTTGTTCCTTTTCCTCTTCATACAGGCAGGCACCACATATACCGTCTTCGTCAAAAAATATTCCAGGCCTTGTGTCAGGCTGCACACATTTTCTGCAATACCTCATCTTGTGCTCCTTATGTTTACCGTGGGGATCAGGTGGTTTTGTTCGGCTCTTCTTGTTTCTGGAAAAGCCACCACGTTAGGTTATCGAAGATGGGAAATTCACGCTGCCAGAGAAACCCGTATCTGATGTATTTCAAATTGGGGAATCGGTCCATATAAAATGCACCAAAGTCCCGCTTGAAAAGTAAGTCTTTTTTGCCATGGTATGGTATTTCTATGGGTGTGTGAGAGAAATACTCAATGCAAAGCACGTACTTGTGGGTAACACGAACAATCTCATCTGTAATGCGACCGAGGTCGGCTGGATTAATATGAATCAGGACTCCTGCGGTGAAGACTAGGTCTACAGAAGAATCGGCCAGCGGAAGGTGAAACCCGTCACAGTTCCAAGCTTTTTCCAGCTTTATGCGTTTCTGTGATGTGAGCTCGTCAAATGCTTTGCGATTGGGCTCCACAGCATATAACTTTATACTACTATTAAACAGTGCGTTGATAAAAACCAGATTAAGTCCGATATTGCTACCTACTTCAAGAGCGGATCTGATGTAGAGTCTGCCGAGGATTCGCTTAAAAGCTTTCTTACCCGATGCCATTTTCCAGTCTGCATATTCATTACGATCTACATATTCATCTCCAAATTGGCCAGTCCAAGCGTCTAATTGACGATTAGGAGCCGCGTCATTTTGTTCCTGCCTACCTTTTTGGTACATTGGAGATGCCTATCTTAAAAATATAACAATCAAATGTTACAATCATGTTACAATTATGCAAAATCCTCTAAAAAGTGATTCTGTATATGTTTACTCGAATTGATTCAGTCCACGACTTGTGATTGCTAGTTATCTCCTGCCTTGCCGATCACTAGATTCCAACTTAATGGAGTTCCACTTTTGATGTCGCAAGCAGCTCGTTGTTCCAGTATGTCTTTTAAGTAGCGAGGAGACAGACCATAACCTGGGCGTATGGAACGCACATTCTCCTCGGTGAATACATCCCCCCCTTTTATATTTTTGACTACAAAAAGGGAGCGGCGGAAAACGCGACTTTTAGCCTCCTGTTCGCTTATCCCGTAGCTGATTTTGCCAAGCGCTTTCTCTGTGGTGCGAATTGCTTCGACCATTGTCTTGAACTCATCAGGTTCCAGAGAGAATGCACTGTCAGGGCCGATAATGTTTCTGGAAAGGGTAAAGTGTTTCTCTATAATACAGGCCTCCAGTGCTACCGCTGCTACAGGCACGGCAATGCCCAGAGTATGGTCGGAGAGCCCCACAGGCACCTTGAATTTCCTAGCCATGTTGGGAATAGTTCTAAGGTTCATTTCTTCTGGTGCAGCAGGATAGCCGCTGGTACACTTCAGGAGGGCAATCTGGCTGGCTCCAGCATTTCTCGCAGCGTACATTGCATCATTGATTTCCTTTAACGTTGCCATACCAGTTGACATGATTATCGGTTTACCTTTGCTGGCAACATATTCAATTAAAGGAATATCTACCAGCTCAAATGAGGCAATTTTATAAGCGGGCGCACCCATTTTTTCCAGGAAATCCACTGCTGTCTTGTCATAAGGTGTAGAGAATAAGTCAATCCCCAGGTTGTCAGCCATCTTTCTTAGCTTTGGTTGCCACTCCCAGGGCATATATGCTTCGCTGTAGAGGTCATGGAGAGTTTTCCCATCCCAAGGTGTGCCTCCGGTAATGTGGAATTCTGGCGCATTGCATTTGATGGTGAGGGTATCAGGTGTGTAGGTCTGCAACTTTACAGCATCGGCACCAGCCTTCTTAGCCGCTTCAACCAGTTTTATCGCCTCATTGAACTGCTGGCGGTGGTTGGCAGATATTTCGGCAATAATGTAATGAGGACAGCCAGGCCCAATGCGTCGGTTGCCAATCTCAAAAGGGGTCACTTTCAAAGGCCCCCTCGTCTTTGTCAAGGACCATTTGCACCGCTTTATGTCCCTCTACTATTTTAACAGTACCATCAGTCCTGAATCCTGCGTTGGCAAAGGCACGAATGGAACTAATGTTATCCGGTCTAATATTAGCATAAATCCGCTTAATCTCTGTTTCCTTAAGCAACTGCTTGCTAGCTATGGAAATTGCCTGTGATCCATAGCCATGGCCATGGAAGTGTGAAGCGATGCTTACATGTATTTCTGCCTTGTCACCCAGACTATCAAAACGTACTTGACCTATGGGGGAGCCACTGTCACTTTGAATAATTATATAATGTTTATGCCCTGGCTCGGAAACCTTCATCTTGAGCCAGTTTAAGTGGTCTTCCCAGGGAATGATCTCTGTGGAGAATGATGAGGCTCGCACCGCTGGATCATTTGCCAATTCCCACAATAAGCGGGAGTCTTCAGGGGTGGCAGGTCTGAGTTTCAACTCATCAGTTTCTGGTTTCTGCATTGAGCGAGTTGCACGATGAATCCCCTGTCCGTCTACTACCTGTCGTGTCCTTTGGCTTATAGTTGCTCTCCGATTAAGATCTTTCGCAAAAGAAGTGATCGCCTCAGTCAATAATGTGGAGGATATGTCCTCTGCCTGGCCTAAGTTCTTGCCCAATTCTTGACTTTCTATATATTCGACGATGTGCTGCTGGTTGTTGGCCAACATTAAAAACAGTGTGGGCATTTCCATGAACAAAAGCTCCCATGCTGATGTTCCGCCGCCTGAAACTGCCACATCTGCCCAGGCCATCAGCTCAGGCATATTTTTTGCGTCGTGCACCAGACGGAAGGGAATTCGGCTTTGCGTTGCTGCATATTCTAAGGTGCTAGCGTTTGGGTTGCTTGCTCCAATAACCGCTGTTGCCTCCAAACCAGGTATATCGACATTCTGGAGTGCCTCAATCACTTTGAGGGTATGATTCTCGGGGTCGCTTCCACCTAGAGTTACCAACACCCGTCGTGCTATCTTGGGAATCTTGCGTTCCCAGTCTTTCCAAGCAAGAAACTCTCTCCGCAATAATACATAACGCGTGCCAAGTAAGAGGTGGGTATAGGGCTCACAGGAATAATGCATTTGTTCTGCACACAAGTTCTGGTTTAACACAATATCGGCATAATAATGCTTCAAATGAGCGATGTCATCTATAACGAGCAGTCGGCTGCCTGCACTCTTTACTTGCTGCTGGTAAGCTTCATCAAAGTGATAACCATCGAGCACTAACCAGGCGTTAGGATTGGTTGCCAGTGTGTCCTTTGTGCAGTTCCAATCTCCAGGGGCAGGGTAATTTTGAGCAATCGTCTTGAGGTCACAACCTTCATCTCTAATTCGCTGAAGCAACGACTCTTGTGTACAGGTGGTGATGAAGGTTATTTTGCTGCCAATATCCTTCCATGCCTGTGCTAATGCCAGGCAGCGCATGAAGTGGCCTGTGCCGATTTGAGTGCTGGCATCGGCTCGAATCACCAGATGCTCCATAACCTACGCCTTCAATTCCCCTCTGTTCTCTAAAATCTTACTTATCGCCCTGACAATATCATCCATATCCTTTTGTGTGGCTGGAGGTCGGCATACTGCTGTTAGCATCAGCTCCTTCTCATAAAGCCTTTCTGTCACCTGACAGATACCCTTTTCATATTTAATTCCCTTGCCATAGTAATTATAGATGAAGGGCTTATTTTCGTGGTAAATGGGGTTTAAGTATAAGGGTCTAACATAACCGGCGCCAAAGGGGATGCCTTCAGCAACCAGCGCCTTCACAAAAAGGTCTCTGGAAATGCCAGTTTTAGACTCATCATATCTGATGGGGAAAACATAATAAACGTGTTTGTTATGTGAGCGAACTACAGGTGGTGTAAATCCATCTAACCCTTTTAGTTTTTCAGACAGGTAATTTGCCAGATCGATTCTTTGGTTATTTAGTCTATCAAGCTTTCTTAGCTGCTCTATACCTAAAGCAGCTTCTAATTCCGTCATTCTGTAGCCCCAGCCAAGTATGTCTGCTTTGTAAGTACGTTGTTTCTGGCCTTCTAGTATCACCTCTCCATGATTCCTTACCATTCGGGCTATCTCGGCGATTTCGTCGTTGCTGGTTATGAGCATCCCCCCCTCACCAGTCATTATGTTTTTAGTCTCTTGAAAGGAGAACACACCACAGTCACCAATGGTGCCTACGAGGTTTCCTTTATAAAGTGCACCGGGAGCTTGGGCACAATCCTCAATCACTTTGAGCCCATGTTTTTTGGCAATTACCAGAATTTCATCCATGTCTGCTGGATGGCCGAATAGATGAACAGGGATGATAGCTCTGGTCTGCGGTTTTATGGCTTGTTCTATTTTAGCTGGGTCCATGCAGAAGATGTCTGGTTGTATGTCAACAAATACAGGTATTGAGTTATTCATCAGTGCACATGTGGCAGTTGATGTGAATGTATATGGCGGGACAAGTACTTCCTCACCTGCCTTGGTGCCGCAGGCTACAACTGCTGCATGTAAGGCTGACGTAGCGGAATTAAAGGCTACAGCATATTTTGTATCAAAGTAGCTGGCGAAATCCTTTTCGAATTGCCTGATTTTTGCTCCACCTAAAAAGTGTTCTCCAGGCTGTGCGATGAAAGTTGACAGTTTGCTGCTTTCAAGGACTTCCATTACAGCTCTTTTTTCTTCTTCTCCTATGATAGGATGGGGTGGGAAAGGTTTTTCGCGAACCTTCTGACCGCCTAGGAGAGCTAACCTTACATTCATTTTTGCCCCTTACCTGGACTCTACTCTTATCTCGCTATCTATCAGTGGAAGCGATATTTTGTTGCCGTTAGCCCTGGCAGATTCATGGAAGGCGCATACCAACTCTAAAGACGCCCTGCCATCTTCACCACTGCATAGAGGCTTTTGGCCTTCTTTCAAACATTTTACTATGTTCTTTACAGCGCTCACCATGAATTCCCTTGGGAGTTTTGGGTTAACGGGGAAATCACTCTTGAATATCTCCTTATAGCCTGAGAATAGTCTGCTGTTCCTCACTCGGTAGAACTCTATGTCGAAGCCGCTGTGAGTTATATTCAGTCTTCCTTTTGTCCCGATGCAGTTCATCTCAAATAGCAGGAAATCCCTACTATCGCAGGCTTGAATGGCGCAAAAAGTGCCGTTTTTGAATTTTATGATGCCATCGATATTAGGATCGTTTGGGTTGGAAGAGTTGTTTTGGCTATAGATGGCTTGAACCCAGTCAGCGTCCCCGAAGAAAAAGCGCAATAGGTCAAACATGTGGCTGCCGGTATTGGCAACGCCTGAAGTGTAATAGAAGGTAACCTGTTGTATCCTACCCAGCTCACCATTTTGGAGGAATGTCCTCACGGCCTGGTGAAACTTATCAAATCTTCTCTGGTGGTCTATTTGTAGTATGATGCCTTTACCTTCACACAGTCTCATGATTTCATCAGCATTTTGGAGGGAATCAGCGATGGGTTTCTCACAGAAGACAGCTTTTATGTTGTGTCTAGTTGCCTCTCTCACAATTTCCAGGTGGGTCGAATTCCAGGTACATATACTTAGAATATCCAAGTTCTCTTTTCTTAGCATCTCGCTATAATCTTGATATAACGAAGGAACATGCCATCTTTTCTGGCATTTCTCAAGCTTCTCTTTATGAAGGTCACAAGCTGCAACTAGAGCTACTTCTTCAGTGGTGGAATAGGCTCCAGCATGGGTGGAGGTTTGTCTCCGCTTGGGGTCATCGTCAAATTCGCTGCCTATTCTGCCGCAGCCAACTATGCCAGCTCTAAAGGTCATCACTTTTCCTGTCGAGCAAAATATTCGTCTCTCAAGATGCTCATTCGAACAGCATCGTAATATTGGCCGTTTCGATAAATTTCCTGCCTCAATGTCCCTTCATAAACAAATCCCGTCTTTTCATAGGTTTTCACGGCACCTTTGTTATCTTGGTTAACCCCGAGCCAAATTTTGTTAAGATTTAACTTTTCAAAGCCGTATGTTACTGTTAGTTCAGTTGCTTCAGTTCCGTAACCCTTGTTCCAATATTTCTTCTCACCGATGATGATTCTGAGTTCTGCTGACCTGCTTATCCAGTTTATCAGATATAACCCCACGTTCCCCAAGTGGATGTCAGTCTTCTTGTCTATGATTGCTAATACCACATCGTTCTTACTTTTGATGAGTTGCGCATATTCTTCTTCCAACCCCTCGATAGTATTTGGCATAGCGCCCATGAACATGTGGTGCGTCACATCCGAATCGTTGGCCCATTGGAACATATTGCCTGTCAAATCGTTTTTCTGTAGCCCTCTGAGATAGACTTTGTCGCCTAGAATGAAAGGATGATACATGGGTCTAATCCCTCCTACTTAAAGCTTCTTTGTAGGTATCTTTTCCCACGTGGCTTCTATTTATCTTCATGAGTTCCGGATGTTCCTTTAGTAGTTTCAAGATATCCGGCATCAAAAAGACGCTATCTTCTCTATATAGCCTTTGATATATTTCCCTGACGAAATCCAGGTCATCCTGATAGTCTACTGTCCAGCGCATATGGGACAGATCCTCAGAATTCTCTAAATTGGCAAGGCGATATCTTTCCGGGTGCTCAAAGAAATTCGCCGAGCCCCATTCCCTTAAGAAAGGATCTTGTATTTCGTTCCATACCTCTTTTAGGGCTTCGCAAGAGTATATTTCAACGTCCAATCCCTGAGGATAAGTGGCTTTGGGTCTTGAGTTGCTCACATAATCAAGAGGGCCTTTCTCTAGGTAGTACTTTACTACTTCATCAACAATAACAGGGTCTACCAAGGGGCAATCAGCAGTAATCCTTACAACAGCGTCAGCTTGAAACCTCTTGGCTGTTTGGTACCACCTGTCTAGAAGGTCGAGCTCACTCCCGGCGTAATAAGGTATGTTGCTTTGTTCGGCAAATTTGGTAATGGGGCAATCACTTGTTTTGTTTGAAGTAGCTATGACAGCTTGGCCTACCAACTTGGCGTATCTCAGCCGATTATGTATGTGCCAGAGCATGGGTCTTCCGCAAATATCTTTTAAGACCTTCCCCGGCAACCTGGTTGAGCCCATCCGTGCCTGAATAATTGCCACGATTTTCATGGTTAGATTTGCTCTCGGTACCGTCGCACTACTTTTTTGACTGCCTTAATTACATCCTTCACGTCTTCATCGCTCATACTCGGGAAAAGAGGCAGAGTGATTGCCCGTTCATAGTATTCCTCTGCCGTGGGATAATCGCCTTTCTTATAGCCAAATTTCTGTTGATAAAATGGGTGTAAATGTATAGGCATATAGTGAACACTAACTCCTATATTTTCAGCTCTTAAAGCTTTAAATATCTCTTTTCTCCCCGTTGTTAGCAACTCGGTTTTTAGCTGTATTGTATAGATATGATATACTGCTTTGACCCTTTTGTCCTCTACGGGAATCAAAATCTCATCCATCTCAGCAAGCTCTGCATTATACTTTGTCGCTATTTCTCTTCTTCTCTCTATGAAGCGGTTTAATTTGTTGAGTTGGCTGATACCGAGGGCGCATTGGAAATCTGTAATTCTAAAGTTGTATCCCGGGTTGTATATCTTATAATACCAAGAGCCATTATCTGACTTTTCCCTTACTATGCCATGATGTCTGAAGATCTTGAGTTTTTCGCAGAACTCCTCATTGTCGGTCAGAATCATGCCACCTTCACCGGTGGTAATGTGCTTTACTGGGTGGAAGCTAAGGATGGTCATGTCAGCCAAACTGCCTATTTTACGTCCCTCATATTCAGCACCCAGCGCATGCGAGGCATCCTCGATTACGACGATTTTTCTGGAGCGGGCTATGGCCATTATCTCCTCTAGGTCGGCAGGATGTCCGGCAAAGTCCACCGGCAGAATAGCCTTTGTCCTGGATGTCAGCTTTCTCTCGATTTCACGTGGGTCAATGTTTAACGTATCTTCTTGTATATCAGCGAAGACTGGCTTGGCGCCACAATATACTACAGCGTTTGCTGTCGCAGCGAAGGTGATAGGGGTAGTAATGGCTTCGTCGCCAGTTGAAATGCCAGCTACAGCACAGGCAGCGTGGAGGGCGGCAGTACCGCTAGATACCGCGACGGCGTATTTAACACCACAGTAGTTGGCAACTTTCCTTTCGAACTCGTCAACTTTGGGACCTTGAGTAATCCAGTCACTCCTTAACACTTCGACAGCAGCAGCAATGTCGCCGTCATCAATCCAATGATGTCCGTAAGGAAGGAGTGTGCTTCGTACAGGCACCCCGCCTTCGATTGCCAATCGCTTCATTCAGATAATTCACCAACCATTCTTTGCAGTTCCTCTCCAGTCAACCACCAGCTATTGTTATCGCTGGCATATTTGAAGCCATCGGGGAGAGATTTGCCGCCCTTAAGATTATCCTTTCCCCAGAAGGGATGCTCAGGTTCGATGGCAAAGTAGTCATCAAACTCCCGTGCATGCCTGGCTTCCTCCTCTGTCAAAAGAATTTCGTTCACCTTTTCTCCGGGGCGTATTCCTATGACTTCTCTTTCGGCTTTTGGAGCGATAACATCTGCCAAGTCGGTAACTTTCATGCTGGGGATTTTGGGGATGAAGGTTTCACCGCCATGCATCCTGCCGATGCAATCGATGACAAAGTGGACACCCTGCTCTAAGGTAATCCAGAACCTGGTCATCCGTTCATCGGTAATAGTAATGATGTTGTTTTTCTTCTGCTCAAGGAAAAGCGGAACAACACTGCCTCGGCTGCCAACGACATTGCCATATCGTACGCAGCTAAAACGTGGCTTTTGCTGCCCGGTATAAACATTGGCTTGAACAAAGAGCCGCTCCATGACCAATTTAGTTGCCCCGTAAAGGTTGACCGGCTGGACGGCTTTATCGGTACTTATAGCTATCGCCTTTTCAACTCCATTGTCTATGGCAGCGTCAACAACATTGACGGCTCCGTCAATATTCGTCCTTACCGCTTCAATGGGGTTATATTCAGCGGTTGGTACCTGCTTAAGAGCAGCGGCATGAACGACAATATCAACACCGCCCATGGCTCGATAGACTCTCTCCCTATCCCTTACATCACCGATAAAGAAGCGCAGCCTCTCATCGTTGTTGAATTTTTGAGACATTTCTTGTTGCAGCAGTTCTCCACGGGAGAAAATTCGGATCCCCTTTGGGTTATGTTGTTTCAAAGCTATCTCAGTGAACTTTTGACCGAAAGAACCTGTACCTCCGGTTATGAGAATTACTTTACCTTTTAGATTCATGCGAGGCTCC
>Ga0194113_10004306_pt1 | contig 18683 bp, 14 predicted proteins | sample TA2MahC200mmetaG_FD_146193 | JGI IMG/M metagenome (GOLD analysis project Ga0194113, IMG submission 146193) | Freshwater microbial communities from Lake Tanganyika, Tanzania - TA2015017 Mahale Deep Cast 200m | ecosystem: Environmental > Aquatic > Freshwater > Lake | place: Tanzania: Lake... | reverse complement strand
CCGGAAACCGCGCGGCGACTGGACGCGCATTTGGCCGTCTGCCCGTCGTGCCGGCAGGCTCGCCAGTGGGATCGACAACTGGCCGGTTTGCTCGGCGGCGACTCGTTGCCGCCCGTGCCGCGGCGAGTCGAGCGCCGCTTGGGTACCCTCCTGGCGCGGAGGAAAGCCGCCTGGTGGAGCGGAGCGGCGGCAACGCTGGCTGCCGCCGCGACGTTGCTGTTGGGCGCGGGAGTCGTGTGGTGGACGGGCAACCGGCACACCGCGGCCGCTCCCGAACCGCAAAGCGTCGCGGTCACCTCGGGCGACCCCGCGCGCGAATGGGATGATCTGGCGATCCTGATGGCTCAGCCGCCCGTACCGGTTCTCGACCGGCCGCAATCGACGTGGTTGGTCGTGTTGGCGGAAGCTTGTGAAGGAGATCTGTGATGCTCGCTGTAATTCTTGCGATATTGCTCACTGGCAGTTCGCTGTGCGTCGCGGCGGACGAACCCGCGCCGCCGCCGCCCCTGAGCCCCGAGCAAATCGTTCGCGTGCGGAAGCTCGTGCAATCCGTCCAGACGGAAGCGACGCTGCTGCAGGCTCGGCTCGAGCAGCGGCAGCGGGAGTTGACCGAGGTCTACACGACCTACGAATTGGACGAACCACGGGCGGACAAGCTGCAGGCGGAGATCGTCGAGTTGCAGCGTTTGCTGCTGGCCAATCATCACCGGATGCAGGTGGAACTGCGCGCGATCGTCAGCGCCGAGCGGTTCGAGTTCTTGCGCCGGCGACTTGCCTACGTCGCGGCTTCCGCGGCCGCCAAGGACGAATCGACCGCGCGGCCAGGCATATCCCGACCGTCCACCGAGCGGAACGCTCCCTGAGGAACCCACCGTTCTGACGCACCGCATCGATTGAGAGGAATCACGATGGCCACGCTTCATCAAGGCACACGAATATCGGCCGCCGCGCGTTACTTGGCCTGGACGATCGTCGTGCTGGTGCCACTCACCGGGTCGCCGGCGGCTGAGGACACGGCAGGTCCCGTCCCCGCGGACGACCGTCCGGGCGCGCAGCCCGAAGTATGGCTCTGCGCCGGCGACCGGATCATGGAGCTGCTGCAGCCTGGTGCTGAATGGCCGTTCGTCCAGCAGCACCTGAGCGGGATCAAGCTCTATGTCGGGCAGCTCTACGGCAAGCGGCGGGAAACCCAGGAACAGACCGTCGAACGGCTGCGGCCGTTGGCGAATTCCGTGCAAGCTCACAACCTGCAGGTCGCCGTTGAATTGGGCGGGTGTCTGGATTTTTCGCCGATGGACGACACGGCCGGCGAGTGGTCGGCCCAACACGAATTGGCCGCACTGGCCAATTTCTATGCGGCGGGAGGCCGGGTGGATTACCTCGACCTCGACGGCCCCATCCGGCGGTTGTTGCATCCGGAGAACCGACGTGACGGACGGCGGTTCGACTCGATCGACAAGGCGGCCGACGAACTGATCGACGCGCTGAAGCTGCACCGGGCAGCTCATCCTGAGACCAGGTACTGGCTGCTGACCAACTTTCCCAACTGGGGTTGGCGCGGCGACGTGTCGTATCACGCGCGCGGACCGCAACGGCAGGACTACGGCGACTACGACCAGGTCGTGCGGATCGTCTTGGAAAAACTCCGCGCCGCCGATATCCGGCTCGACGGCGTGACCGTCGACAATCCCTACGATTACCTCGTGGGCGAGCATTTCTCCGTCAAACTAACCGACCCGAAATCGGTGGACTGGCTGGCGCGGGTGCGCGGCTATGAAGACTTCGCCCGCGAGCAAGGCTTGACGTTCAACCTGATCGTCAACTCCCAGCGCGGCGGGCAGGAATCGGACGAACGGTTCTTCCGCGAAACGCTGCAGATGGTGGACACCTATCGGCGCGCCGGCGGTCGGCCGACTCGCTGGTTCGTGCAGAGTTGGTATCCGCACCCCAAACAGATGCTTCCCGAAACGGCTCCGCCCAGCATGACCGCGCTGGTCAAGGCGGTGATCGAGCGGGTGCGTGGTGACCAAAATCAAAGGGGTCAGGCCCAATACTGTTCGGCACGGGAATCGCAGTTGGGCATTGTAGCGGGTCGGGCTAGGCATTGGGGGCTGGGTGGGCGGAGACTGGCTTGGGCGGTTTTGGCAGGACGCTGATTTCTGGCTGCCAATTTCGCGGATGGTGCTCACGGTCGAAGACGGCGTACTCGCGGCGGTCGCGTGGGCGATCAGCGTTGGACCGAAACGGTCGGATGCGCGCAGCATCAAGCAGCTCGTGACGCGAACTCGTATCGCGTCCGAGTTGGTGCAGATCACATTTTCGCGGCAGACATGTCGTCCTGGCGTTTCAACTTTTCCAGGTGACGCATCAGTTCGTCTTCGCTGGCCCAGCCGATGAAGTAGAAGCAGATCATCTCGTAGGTGCGAAGCGTCGGCTTGCGGCCGGTCCAGAGACTGATCAACATGCACGCGATGATCGCACAGTAGGTCTGGATTTCAATCCCGTTCTGATCGCGACTCAGCAAGTGACGGCAGCCGAGAATGTGTTTGAAAAACCTGAAAAATGTCTCAATGGCCCACCTCTCCGAGAAAATCAATGCGATGATTTCCATCGGAACGTCGAGAAGGTTGGTCGCGATCCTCAGAATGCCGTCACTGTCCACGCCACTCGATCCGCCTCGATACTTGCCTCGGCTGGTGTGAGGATTGATTCGAACGCAGATGACACGAATGGTGTGATCCGGGCGACTGTCGGCCTTCCCGTTTTGGAACGTCACGATCTCGTCACTGATGATCTCGTCGATTTGCGCTTCGTCGTTTCGGTATCGTTCTTGTTGTGTCTCCCACACGCTGTTGTCTCGTAGTCGGCAGACGTAGCTACTGTCCGCGGCAACGATTTTGTTGAACAGCGCAAACTTGGCGTAGCCCCGATCTCCGACGTAGAGTCGATCCGCTTCGATCGTCGCTTCCAGAACGGCCCGTTCATCGTGCTCGCCGCCGCCGTTGGGTGTCACGTCGATACGAGTCGGCACACCACGCAATAGCTCGAAGTGTGTGTGCAGGCGCCACTTGACCATGCCGCTGCCGGAATCCGCCTTGCGCCACGAGGCCTCGATGATTCCGGGAAGGGCGGCGATGAGGGTTCCATCGACCAACGTAATCGTCTGTTGAATATCCGTAAGCCGTTTGTCGTGGGCCAGTGGCTGTAGCTGATCGCCCAGTTCGGCGATAATCTCCTTCAGTGATTGGGAATCAAAGACACTCGTGGCTTCGGACAGCGATCCCAGCGATGTGCGCGGACAGCCGAGTTTCCGTTGGACCTTCTTGAGATCACTTGCTTGTTGAATTCCACGCAGGGAGGTCAGGATGGGATTGAAGAGATAGAGCAGCATCAGCATGCAGTACTGGTCGTAATGCAATGTGCGATTGTTGGCGGTGTCTCTTTCGCAGCCCTGTTCGTGCAGCCGCTGTAGCAGCGGTGCGAGTTTGTCGAAGTACTTCAGCCCTTGGACATCCGCCTCGGTGATCTTGGGGCGTTTCTGTCGGCCGGAAGATTCTGGTGGAGCTTGCTGCTCATCGGAAGCGGCAATTTCGCGCAGCGGCTCTGGTGACCTGGCGCGAGCTATTCTCGACTTCTTGGCGCGCTCCAGTTGCCTTTGGCGTTGGCGCCGTTGTTCTTTCGTGAGGGGCTCTTTTTCGTCCACCATGACTTCCTCCTGCCATCTTGACAGACATTCCGTAATGGTGGAAAAGGCTAGCAAACGGCGTGCCAAGCGGAGCCAATATTCGCTAGTAAATATCGTGCCGAACAGTATTGGACTTGTCCCCGTTTCGCCGCATGCGGACGGCGCGGATGGCCTTAACGGGCGGCGCGCCGGGTTCCGAAATCCAGTTCTGCACGTCGTAGACGATGAGCAGTTCTCCATTGGGCAGTTCTTCGATGCCGAGGTTCTCCCAGCCGCTCATGTAGCCATCCACCAGCTCGGGGCGCGCCCAGACCAGGTCCTCGCGGGTGAGTCCATAGATGGTGTCCATGTATTTGCGCAGGTCCGTGCGCTCGGTGGTCGGCTTGGCCTGAGTTTTCAAGGTCAGCGTCTCGCGATCCCACAGGTCGTGTTTGCCGTTGAACTCCCAGTGGCGGCCGTCGCCGACTGGGTCGAAGCAGACGAACATACCAGGCCGCCCGCAAACGAGGGCCAGCGCGGCGTCACGCAGGCGAATCTGGCTGGGCCTCACGCAGGGGAGGTGCGGATCCAAGTCCTTGGGCGGCGTCCATGTGCGGCCTCCGTCGAGAGACTCAGCTTGAACCAGCGGGAATCCGCCGCCGCCGTTGCGCATGATGACCGTGAGCCGCCCGTTCTCGTGCAGCATCGGCGAGGCCTCGCTGTAGCCTTCCACTCGGTCGTACTGCTCGGGATTGACGCGGGCGAGGAACTCCCAGGAGATGCCGCCATCGGTCGAGCGGCTGACCAGCGCGTTGCCGCTGCGCCAATCGTTCCGCTTGGCGCCATAATGGAAGTTCAGCAGCGAGCCGTCCGGCATCTCCAGCCATGAATGGTGGTCCACGCCCATGGATCCCACCGGCGCGTTGACCCAGTCGTCGCCGGTCCAACCGGCCTCGTCGAGGATCTCCCGCCACGGACCGATGTTCGGCTTGCCGTGAATGCCGCCGGCCATCGGGCCCGCCAGATAGGGGCTTTCGCCCTCGGGTCGCCCCAGCGTGTCGTAGGTCGAAATGCCGTGCTTCGAAAACGTGCGGCCGCCGTCAGTCGACTCCGCATACCGGCCGATGTAGCGGCTCGGGGAGCGGCCCTTGATCGGGAACCAATAGCTGTCGTAGGAGCGGACAACGTCGCCTCGTACGAACAGCCCGCCGTAGGGTGGACGGAATTCTTGATCCTCGGCCCAGGTGACGCCGTTGTCCCGCGAGCGGAACCAGGCAGAGCCTCCGTCGGAGAAATGGAAGTCGCCGCCGCGGCCGACGCCCACGACCAGGTCGCCGTTGGGCAGCCGCCGGAGACCCGGGCAGCAGCACTCGCCGCTTTCGAAGGTGCCGATGGTGATCGGGTCATCCCGCTGCCAGCCATCCGAATACGTGTCCCTTGACTCACGACCCGCATCCGGATCGGTGCGGGCCAGGATCGGGAAACGGGCGTACTCTTCGGCCTTGGCAGAGACGACAACGTCCCGCTTCTCGCCAGGCTGGCGGTTTCCATCGCTTGCTGCGGTGCGACTTTCACCAGAAGTGGCGAGCGTCGATAGAAGGGCCGCTGCTAAGAGATTCAGCTGCGTCGCCAGGCTGCGTTGCATGTTTGGTTGTCTCATGTCTCGCTCCAACCCGGAAGTCAGACCGGTCTTTCACGTTTGTCCTTGCCAGGGTATCTAATCCTACCGCTCCAGTCTTCACCCAACCTTTTGGGGAGGGCGAAGGTATGGGACGAGCCTTCGGGAAGGGCCGATGGCTGCGCGATGGATGTTCCAACGCCCCTCCCAGGAAACTTGCTGAGGCTCGTTTCCAACTCTCCCGAAGAGAGGATGAAGTCGCCGTGCGGCTCGGCGGATTCAGAGTGTCTGGTCTTTGTTCTGGTCGTTGTTCACCGCGATGATGCGCCTCTCCGTAGGTAAGCCACTCGCCCGAGATCTTCAGCGCGAACGGGTTGTACTCGCCGAAGTACGCGTTCGCCAATTCGACCTTCCAGACACCGTCGCCTTTGCTTGACCAGGTGGTGATCCGCTCGGAGCCCTTGATGACAACCTGCTCACCAGACGCGGCTCGAGCGGCGGCTAGATGGCGGACCGACGCGCTCGTCTCCCGGCCAACGCTCAGCCGGGGGTTGACGGCGTCTCGGAGGATGGTTACTTTCTTATTTGTTCAAACATTGGAATGAGCGAGAACATGGGAGTGAATTGGAGTGAATCTTCCCTCATCCAAGACGCGTTTGGCATCCGGCGCGGTTCCGCGGCTCGATCCGCGTAGTTCCGTACCGCTGCACGCGCAGGCGGAGCAGGCGTTGCGCGAGATGCTGCAACAACCTGGAGTCCGCGCGGCGGGTCTGTTGCCCGATGAAGTCTCGCTGTCGCGCTCGATGGGCGTCAGCCGCAACACGTTGCGTTCGGCTCTCGGGCGGCTGGTGGCCGAAGGCCTGCTCGCGCGCAAGGCGGGGGTGGGTACGCGCGTGACCGAGCCCAAGGTGAAATCCGGCGTTGGCGCCTGGCACAGTTTCACGCAGGAAATGGCGGCCAGAGGCATCCATGTTCAGACCTACGCGACTCGGATCAAGACCGTTTCCGCACCGACGGAGGCCGCGAGGGCGTTGCAGGTCGCCCGGGGAAAGCCCGTGCTCTGCCTCGACCGCGTGCGCGGTTGGAACGACCGGCCGGAAGTGCATTTCCGTTCCTATCTCCATCCACGCCTCGGCCTGACGGCGGCCGCCGATTTCAGCCGGCCGCTTTATGAACTCATCCAGGCCGAGTGCAGCATCGTCGCGGACGAGTCACTGGAAGAGCTGACTGCCGTTGCCGCCAACCGTCGGCTTGGGCACCTGCTGAGCGTCAAGGTTGGCACGCCGCTGCTGAGGCGCGAGCGCACCGTGCTTGACACCGGGCGTCGCCCGATGGAATTCGCCATCGTTCACTACCGCTGCGACCGTTTTCAGCTCACGCTCAACCTGCGTCAGGAATAACGCGATGGCCAGGCATGTTTCGTCCATTCGTTTTGTGCTATTTGCGACCGCGGTCGCCGCTCTCGGCGGATTTCTCTTCGGCTACGACACGGCGGTGATTAATGGAGCCAACTCGTATCTCAAGGCATACATGAATCTAACGCCGACGCAGGAGGGGTTGGCGGGGGCGAGTGCGATCCTCGGCTGCATTCCCGGCGCGCTGGTCGCCGGCTTTCTCGGCGACCGTTTTGGCCGCCGTGGCATCCTGTTCGTGTGTGCCGTCTTGTTCGGCATTTCCGCAATCCTCTCGGCCACTCCCCATACGCTCGGACTGTTTGTCGCCGCCCGCTTCATCGGCGGCATGGGATCGGCATGGCCTCAAACATCTGCCCGGTGTACATCGCCGAGATCGCGCCGGAGCAACTGCGGGGCCGACTCGGCACGCTCTTCCAACTCGGCATTGTCGTGGGCATTTTCCTGACGCTGTTCGTCAACAGACTCATCCAGGGCATGGGCGACGAAGCCTGGAACACGGCCTACGGCTGGCGTTGGATGCTCGGCATGGAAGTGGTCCCCGCCGCGGTGTTCCTCGCGCTGCTGTTCGCGGTGCCGGAGAGTCCCCGCTGGCTCGCGCAACAGGGCCGGGACACCGAAGCCCGCGAAATCCTGGTCCGGGTGGACGGTCCGGCACACGCCGACAAGGAAATGGCGGCCATCCGCGAGGCCGCAACCCACGAGGAAGGCCGGTTCCCGGAATTGCTGTCCGGCCCGTTCCGCAAGCCGTTGATGCTGGCGGTGGTGCTCATGGCGTGTTCGCAGTTCAGTGGCATCAACGCCATCATGTATTATTCCACCAAGATCTTCGCGTCGGCGGGCGGCGGCACGGCCAACGCCTTCACCTCCACCGTCTGGGTCGGTCTCATCAACCTGCTGTTCACCTTCGTCGCCATCGGCTTCGTGGACAAGTCGGGGCGGCGTCCCCTGCTGCTCATCGGCACGGCCGTGCAAACCGTTTCGCTCGGGCTTGTCGGCTGGATGTTTCACACCGGTCAGAGTGGCGTGCCGTTGCTGCTTTGCGTGATCGGTTTCATCGCCGCCTTCGCGATGGCCATGGGTCCGATCGGCTGGTTGTTCTGCTCGGAGGTGTTCCCGAACAAAGTCCGCGGTCGCGCGATGTCCGTCGCCGCCCTCACGGTCTGGACCTCCTGCTACATCGTCGCCCAGACCTTTCCCATGCTGAACGACAGCGTGGCCGTCGGCCCGGCGAAGACCTTTTGGATTTACGGCGGGGTCAGCCTGTTCTCCTTCCTGTTCGTTTTGGCGCTGATCCCGGAAACCAAAGGGCTCACGCTCGAAGAGATCGAGCGGATGTGGGACGCCGGGGCCAACGAAAAGGGAGGCGGTTCATGACGGTTCTTGCCTGCGATCTGGGCGGCACGCGTATGAAGATCGGTGTCGTCCGCGACGGCCAGGTGGCCGCACAAACCAGCGTGCCCGCCCATTCCCAGGCCGGCCTCGTGCCCGGCCTCCCCGCGCTGGCCGCCGCGTGGCGGAAACTGCTCGACCGCCTCAAGCTGTCGCCGCGCGATTGCGCCGGGATTTCCGTCGCGTTTCCCAGCCTTGTGGATGCCGCGTCCGGCCGCGTTCTCGCCGAATACGGCAAATACGCCGACGCGGTCGATTTCGACCTGCGTGGCTGGGCAAAACGGGAATTCAACCTCCCGCTGGCCCTGGAAAACGACGCCCGCCTCGCGTTGATTGGTGAGTGGAAATACGGCGCGGGGCGCGGCTCGGACAACGTCGTCATGATCACCCTCGGTACGGGCCTCGGCACCGCCGCCGTGATTCGGGGTCGCGTGTTGCGCGGGCAACATGGCCAGGCCGGCGTGCTGGGCGGGCATTTGACCGTGCGCTACGGCGGGCGGCAGTGCCGTTGCGGCAATGTTGGCTGTGCCGAAGCCGAAGCTTCGAGCGCCTTCCTCGACGAGTTGGCCCGGACCCATCCCGGTTTCTCTGGTAGCCGACTCGCCACGGAATCCCGCCTGGACTTCGCCGCAGTGTTCCGCCACGGCGTCGCGGGCGACCCGTGTGCCGTCAAACTCCGTGACCACAGCTTGCAGGTCTGGGGCACGCTGGTCGTGAACCTGATCCACGCCTACGACCCGGAGTTGGTCGTTATCGGCGGTGGCATCATGGCCAGCGCGGGCACGATCTTGCCTGCCATCCGCGAGCACGTCCACCGCCATGCGCACACACCATGGGGCCAAGTCCGCGTCGTCGCGGGGGAGTTGGGCGATAACGCCGCGCTCGTGCCCGGCGAGTGGCTGGTCCGCGAACAACGTCCGGAATCCTATCGATGAGAAGACCCAATTACGACAAATTTCCCTGTGTTCCCATTCCCGCCAGCGGCGACGCCGCCGTGGCGGGTTGGGACGCCATTGCGGCTCGGCTGCGCCAAGCGGTGGCGTCGCTCGGCGCGGTCAAGACCGTGCTGGCAGTCGAGTGTTACCCGGGTGTGCACGAGGATGAGGTGTTACGCGAGCTGGAGATAAGGCTACGGCCAGCGCAAGCGGTGCGGGCGCGGGAGGCGATGCTGTCCCCCGACAAGACCGAGGCGTTGGTCGCGCCGTTCCTCGGCGGCACCGACCCGGTCTTCGGCTTTCTTTCGGGGCTCGCGCTTCCGGCTTTTTTCGACCAAGACCGGCGCTCGGATCTGCGCGATCAGGTACGGCAGCTTCCGGAAGGCCTGGTGTTGATCGTGGGCTGCGGCGCCACCCTCGTCGCGGACGCGGACCTCTTGGTCTATGCCGACCTAACGCGGTGGGAGGCGCAACTGCGCTTCCGCCGCAATGAATCCAGCAATCTCGGCGTGGAGAACCGCACGCTTGCCGCAAGCCTCCAATACAAGCGCGCGTTCTTTGTGGACTGGCGCGTGGCCGACCGTTGGAAACGTCCGCTCATTGCCCGATGGGATTTTGTTCTCGACACCAACCATCCCAATGAGCCGCTGCTGGCCGAGGGGGAATCCGTGCGTCGCGGTTTGCGCCATGCGGTGACCCGGCCCTTTCGGGTCATGCCTTTCTTTGATCCCGCGCCCTGGGGCGGGCAGTGGATGAAGCATGTCTGCGATTTGGATCGCGCGGGGCAGAATTTCGGCTGGTGCTTTGATTGCGTGCCGGAGGAGAATAGCTTGTTGCTCGGCTGCGGACACCTGCGTCTGGAACTGCCTTGCCTGGACCTTGTCTTCGACCAGCCGCGCGCCCTGTTGGGCGACAAGGTGCACGCGCGTTTTGGCGACGAGTTCCCCATCCGCTTCGATTTCCTCGACGCGATGGGTGGCGGCAACTTGTCGTTTCAAGTGCATCCGCTGACGGAATACATCCAACACCACTTCGGCATGCACTACACGCAGGACGAAAGCTATTACCTGCTCGATGCGGGGCCGGGCGCGAGTGTCTATCTGGGGTTGAAGGCTGGAGTGAATCCCACGGCGTTCCGGCGCGATCTCGAGACCGCGCAATCCGGTGGCACGCCGTTTCCAGCTGACCAGTACGCGAATCGATTCGCCGCAAGAAAGCATGACCACTTCCTGATCCCGGCAGGAACGGTGCATTGCAGCGGCGCCAACACGATGGTGCTCGAGATCAGCGCCACACCCTATATTTTCACCTTCAAGATGTGGGACTGGGGACGGTTGGGATTGGACGGGGAGCCGCGTCCGGTTCACCTCCAGCACGGCATCGCCAATATCCAATGGGATCGGACGACCGATTGGACGCGGCAGAACCTCGTGAACCGTTTCGAGGATCTCGGAGCCGCTGATGGCTGGCGGGAGGAGCGCACCGGGTTGCACGCGCGGGAGTTCATCGAGACGCGGCGACACTGGTTCAGCAAGAGCGTCGCCCACCACACGCACGGAGGCGTCAACGTGCTGAACCTGGTCGAAGGCGAAGAGGTGCTGGTGGAAAGTCCGGACGGTGCGTTCGAGCCGTTCGTGGTCCATTACGCCGAGACGTTCATTGTGCCGGCCGCCGTTGGGCACTACACGATCCGTCCGCACGGGCCGTCCGTGGGCCAGGAATGCGCGACCATGAAAGCGTTTGTGAGAACCTGAATCATGCTGAATCCAGACATGCTTAGGTCTCGCTTCGATCCGGTCACCGGCGAGATTGCCGGTGCTCGGGCGGTGCGGAGGCATTTGAGCGATTTACGTGGCTGCTTTGCCGACAGCCAGGCTTACGAGGTGGCACTTGCGGCGGGCAATCCGCTGATCTACTCCGTCGGCGCGGTGGAACCGGCGGACGGCGAAGGCGACCTGCATTACGGACTCGGCCTGCTTCTGCCGGGAAGGATCGGCAACGAGTATTACTTGACCAAAGGCCACCTGCATGCGTGGCGACCAGCGGCGGAGTTCTACTTCGGCCTGACCGGTGAAGGCGTGATGCTGCTCGAAGACGAAGCCACGGGTGAAAGCCGCATCGTGCCGCTCAGCCCGAACGGCGTCGTCTACGTGCCTGGCTGCACCGCACACCGCACCATGAACGTTGGAACGACCCCGCTGACTTACCTCGGAGTGTATCCCGCCAAAGCCGGCCACGATTACAGCGCCATCGCCAAGAACAGTTTCCGGTGCGTCGTCATCGAGCGAGACGGCAAGCCTGCGATGATGAAGCGAAAGGACCTGCTGAAATGAACTACGTCACCAAACCCATTCCCGCCGAGAAACCCGCCGTGGCCTTCGTGGAGCGGCCGTGGGGTTCGTTCCAGCAGTATGCCTTCAATCGGGACTGCACCGTGAGCCTGATGACGGTGCGGCCCGGCCGGCGGCTGAGCTTGCAGTCGCACACGGGCCGCGCGGAGCTGTGGATCGTGCTCGATGACGGGGCGGTTGTGCAGGTGGGGGACACGGAACGGAGCTGCCGGGCGGGAGATGAAATTTGGATTCCAGCCAATGAAAAACACCGGCTCTCCTGCCGGGCCAACCAGCCAGCGCGCGTGCTGGAGGTCGCGTTTGGCAACTGGCAACAGGAGGACATTCAACGTTATGCCGACGATTACACGAGAAAGGAAGGAACTCACCCATGACCATGAACACACAAGACCCATCCCGAGCGACTCGAAGCCGCCCACGGGCGCGCTCCGTGGTGGTGCCCTCGCTCACACCCCAGCCCGAACGCACGGTAACCCGAGGCCAACCCGACGCTCCGGTGGCCTTTCACCGTTTCACCATAGACTCAACCCATAAGGACCTGAATTGACATGAACTCGCTTCTCCATCTGACCATGAACTGTGCCGTCTTGCTCGTCACCCCCATTGCCGCTCACGCCGCCGCGCCGCCACACGCCGCGTTGGGTTCGGTGGATTTCCGCTATGCGCCGCCCTGGTGGCAAACGGCGATTTGCCTCCCCGACGACGCGGACAAGACGCTCGTCGGCAAAGAGGGCCAGTTGCTTTTTGACTTCGGCGGCGGCGGGGTTCGTAACTTCGGCATTTGCCTCCAGCCCGAAACGGATGGCGCCAAGTGGGTGCGCCAGGGCACTGTGTCCGCCCGCGCCCCCATCGTGCAAACCTGGAAAGACGCCGCCGGCGTCGAGGTGCTGGAGGAGACGTTCATCGTCCCGCCCGAGTCCGCCGCCCCCGCCGCCCCCGCCCGTCTCGCGCGCACCGACGGGCAAGGCCGGCAGCTCGGCTGGGCCAAGCCGGCGCGCGTTTGCGCGCCCGCGTTCACCGGCGCGGATGTGGGCCGGAATGGCCGGACCATCCGGCTGCTGCTGGCGGTGCCCGCGGGCCAACAGGTGACGGTCGTCTTTGGCCTGTGCGAAGGCTGGCACAAGGAGCCCGGCAAACGTCCGCTCGTCCTGGGAGTCGAGGGCGGCGAATCGAGAACCGTTGATCCGGTAAGGGACTTCGGCGCCAATCAGCCCGGCCTCTACCGTCTGACCGCGCAGGATGCGGACCGCGATGGCTTTATCGAAGTCACCGTGGCGACGCCGGAGGGCGCGGAAGACCGCAATCCCATTCTCAATGCGCTGTGGGCATTCGACGGGCCGCCCCCTGACGAGGAGAGCATCCTCACCGGCACGGCGGACGCCTCCGCCCTCGCCACGCTGCCCGGCAGCCTTCTTCCCGAACGGCGGGCCGTGGTGTTGGTGACTTTGAAGAATCCGGCAGCGGCCGCGGCGACGCGCCAGCCGGTGCTGCGCATTCAGACGCCCGCCCCGACCCGTTTGAATACGGCTGATCAGAGCGTGAATGTGGGTGGTGGCACACGGATCACCGCTTCCGAACCCATCGCGTTGTTGCCGGCGGGCGGCGATCAGTTTCTCGTGCGGCTGCCCGCCATGACTTTGCAGCCTGGCGCCACGCGACAGGTCGCTTTCACGGTGGATCGCCACGCCGCTAAACCCGGGGCGGCGCTGAGCACGACCCAGGCGCTGCGGTTGCGCGATGCCGCACAGCGGTGGTGGGAAGAGGGCAACCTGCCGTTCGACACCATCCAGGTGCCCGATGCGGGCATTCAGGCGATGATCGAGTCCTGCGTGCGCAACATCTGGCAGGCGCGCGAAATCAAGAAGGGCCAGCCCGCCTTTCATGTGGGCCCCACGGTCTATCGCAATCTCTGGACGGTGGACGGGGCATTCCTGCTCGAGTCGGCGGCGCTGGTCGGGCGCGGACAGGATGCCCGGGCCGGCATCGAGTATCTGCTCAGCCATCAGAAACCCGACGGCAGCTTCGACATCCTCGGTGATTATTGGAAGGAAAACGGCATCGTGCTCTGGACCGCGACGCGTCACGCGTTTCTCACCCAGGACAAACGATGGCTCCAGGGCCATTGGCCGGCGCTGCAACGCGTGGTGCGGGCCGTGGAAGACATGCGGATCAAGGCCTCGAAGGATCCGAGCAGCCTCGAATACCGGCTCTTGCCGCCGGGGCAGATTGATGGCGGCATTTGGAACACCGAGAAGAAGCCGGAATACACGAATGTGTATTGGTGTCTGGGCGGCCTGAAGGCGGCCATTGCCGCCGCGCAGTGGCTGGGCGATGAGACCAGTGCCGCCGCGTGGCAGAAGGAGTTCGACGACTTCTACGCCACCTACCGCAAAGCCGCCGCGCGCGACACGCTCAAGGACCGGTTCGGCAACGCCTACGTGCCGACCATGATGGGCAACATCGACAACCATGCCCCGGAGCGCGGCCAATGGGCCTTCTGCCACGCGGTCTATCCTGGCCAGGTTTTCACGCAAGACGATCCGCTGGTCGAGAGCCAGCTGGCCATGCTGCGCGCGACCATGATGCAAGGCATGGTCTATGACACCGGGTGGATGAAGGAAGGCATCTGGACCTACTTCGCCTCGTTCTACGGCCATGCCGAGTTATGGCAGGGCCGCGGTCGTGAAGCCGCGCAAGCGCTCTACAGCTTCGCCAACCACGCCTGCCCCACCCGCGTCTGGCGCGAGGAACAGAAGCCCGTTAGCCACCGCGCCGAAGAGGTCGGCGACATGCCGCACAACTGGGCCAGCGCCGAGTTCATCCGGCTTGCCACACATCTGCTCCAACTCGATCGGGGTGACGAATTGCACTTGCTGGAAGGCTTCCCGCGCGAGTGGGCGGCTGCGGGAATGGTCACGCGACTCAACGGCGTGCTCACCCCTTTCGGGCCTCTGCACATGACCGTGGAGGCCGCCAAGGACGGCAAGACGGCAACGCTCACCGTGGAACCGCTTGGTGCGAATTGCAGGGCGGTCGTGGTTCATCTGCCCGACGGGAGCGTCAAACAGGTTTCACCGCAGAACGGGGGGACACTTACCTTTCCACTGAGCCAGGAAGCGCACTGAACAAGCGAAGCAAAATGAAACTTACATTCTTTTTAAGCATGTTACTGGCGGCATCGATGGCTCGATCCGCCTCCGCCCAAATTCCTGGGTCGCCTGCCGGAAACACCGGAGCAGCGCCATCCCCGCAGGGTTGCGTTGTGGCTCCCGTCATGTCAGGTCCCATCCCGCACCCACCGGGTGTCCACCCGATATTCGGCCATTGGCTCTACGGGCAGGGGAAGCCCGTCACCTGCCTCTTCGAGGCAGAACCGAACACGCCCTACCAGGTTTTCATCGGACTGACCGAAGGCCATTGGGACCGCCCGGGCCAGCGCGTGCTGGATCGAAGAGCAGAACCTGCGGCAAGACGAAACGGCCGAAGTGGGCGACATGCCCCACAATTGGGCCAGCGCCGAATTCATCCGTTTGACGACTTATTTGCTGGCTCTGGATCGCGGCCGTGAATTGCATCTGTTTGAGGGTCTCTCGCCGACTTGGGCGGAGCCAAACATGGAGACGCAGCTCAACGCGATCGCTACACCATTTGGCGAGCTGACGCTTTCGCTGCGGGTGGCCGCTGACGGCGATTCGGCTCAACTTAAGGTTGAGGCATTGCCTGATGCTTCCTGTGAGAAGATTGTCGTACCTCTGGGCCACTGGGCCAGCCGTGATGAATTCCAGACTCTGGAATTGAACCCCCGGGAAGACCACCATGTCCGGATTCGCATCAAGAGGTGAATCAGCATGAGGTTTTCGGCGAGTGTCTTCCTATTTGAGATCCTGTCGCGGAGGTTTGCCATGAAACAACACTTTTGGTGGATTGAGTCGCTGACATGGGGCGGGTCGAATCAGGTGCCTGCCCTGGCATCATGGTTCAGGCCGTATTCGTTTCACGGCGTCGGCGCGAGGGTGTTCGTTCGGCCGCTTGTGCTGGTGACCCTGCTGTGGTGTGCTTGCTGTCCGCCGCACGTGGTTCTCGCCACCGGCGCGGAAACGCTGATCATCGACGTGCCGGCCTCGGCGCAGGTTCCTCCTCCTTTCATCGCGGGGCGCCGCGCCACCGCGCGCGTGATGGTCTCGACACACGGATTGGATCATGTCGCCAATGCGCCCGCCGAGGCATTCCGCCGTGTCGCGTGGCGCTCGGAAGGGCTGAGCACGAGTGTCGAGATCCACGCCAACCACGTGGTGCGCCGGCAAGTGACCGCCAGTGGAGGTGACATCCGGTGGACGTTTCTGTCGGCGGAGACCGCGCCCTGGAGTGCCGTCCTGCTGGAACGCTCGAGCGACGGGCCCTTCCGCGTGGACATCGAGTGCGTGCCGCACCTGGACTACATCGCCAAGTTCCTCGCCAAGCCCCCACAGCAGGCCGAGTGGCAAGAGCGCGGGCTGATCGTCACCAGCCCCGATCATTCGGAACTGCGCGCGGCCGTGTTCACGGACGCGCGAATCGTGCAGTCCCAGGTCGAGGATGTGCGCGGCGGCGCGATGCTCGCCACCGCGACACTCGAGTTCACCGGACCGATGGGCTATCTGCTGTTCACGTCCGGCCCCAGCGAGGTCGTCGCCCAGATCGAACGGACCGTGGACGCCGCCGCGATTTCGGCGGAGCTGCAGCGCGTGGTCACGACCGCGGCGACCATTCTTGACGATGGCGCGCGGCTGGATACGCCGGACCCGGCGCTCAACGCGTTCGCGCGCGCGTCTCGGATCTGGTTTCACAAGGGATCGCGTCGATTGCCGTTCGGACCGCCGTGGTCGACCGACGCGACCGAGAATCAGGAGATCGACGTCCTAACGGCGTCGCCCGATTACCATGGCGTGTTCGCCAACGACTGCGTGCAAACCGCCTTGGAAGGCATGCTGGTCGCGCCTTCGCTTCGCCCCGTCTACGACACCGGCCTCGACACTCTCTACGAGCACGCGAAGAATTGTGACGGCTACATACCGGAGGCTGTCGAGTTCATCTTCGGTAAACCGGAGGTTTTTATCCAGGGCATACGGATCGGTCAACATCCGCAGTGGATCGCGGCCCTGGCCTCCGTCGTGCTGCTTTCGGGTGACGCGGAACTGGGCGAGCGGCTGTGGCCGGGCGTGGAGTTGGCGCTGGGCTACTATGTCGACAGCAACGGGGACGGCGTGAACGATTGGGATCAAATGGCCTATCCCGAGCAACCGGACACCACCGGTTATCGCGGCGGCATGTTGTACGCGCAAGCTAAGTGGGTATGGGCCTTCGACCGCGCGGCCGAGCTGGCGCTGTATCTCCGCAAGCCGGATGCGGCGGCTGAACTGGCCGCGCGACGCGATCAGGCTCAAGCCGCGCTGGAGCGGGCGTTCGCGCGACCCGACGGCTATGCCGTCTGGCTGACGCCGGAAGGTCGACATCACGAGCACCAGGGGCACAACATGATCCTGCCGGTCGCGCTGGGAGTGGCGTCGCCCGAGAGTGCCCGGCGGGCGATGGCCACCATGACCGGTCCCGCGGTGTGGCTGGATCCCTATGGGCCGCTGCGCGCCAACCGCGGCAGTGGGCTGGCCGGCGGTGATCGCGTGTGGGCCTTCATGCGTTGGAACTTTGTTCAAGCGTTGTTCGCCGACGGGCAGGCCGACGGGGCCGCCGCACACGCCGGCGCCTGGGCTCGGCAGGAACTGGCGATGGGACTGAGCGCGCCGGAATCGTTCCCGACGCCGATCACCGGGATCACGGGCCAAGGATACGTGTGGACGGCCGGGCGGGCCCTGCGCTCGCTCACCGTCGGTTTGTTCGGTCTGCAGCCGATGGCCGAGGGGCTGGCAGTCGACCCGAACATGCCGACCGGCTGGCCGCGGATGTCGTTGTCAAACGTGCCGTACCGGGGCCGGTTGTTGTCGATCGAAGTGATGCGCGGCCCGGAAGCCGCCCGCCGGCTCAACGGCCAGCCGTTCAGCGGGCCCGTCGTCCCGGCCGGGAAGCTGCGCGACGGAGCAAACCGGCTGGAAATCGTCGTGGAATGAGGTTGGTAAGCCGGTCGCGCAGCATGCGCGTGAATTACGCACCGCGCACGTCAAAAGCGATGGTCTGCTGCGGTTTGGTTTCCTGTTCGACGATCTGGCCCGTCCACGGGTTGAGCAGCCGCAGGCGGCCACCCGCCGTTGCCGTGATTTCCCGTCGCGTGATCTGAACTGCTTGCTGCTCTGCGGTCACCAGGGAGCCGCCCTGAAGAAACGGGGACAGGTACATTTCGGCCGGTTGTTTAGGCAAAAGCGGGCAAGATGCGTTTCAGCTGCCATGTTGTTGTGACGTAAAGTTGCGTGTCCCTGCGATGCACTCTTCTTCGGCGGTCGTCCACGTGAGCGGAGTGCGGCTTTGAGTCCAAGGTGACGGGCGGTTTGTTCGACCGACCGCAAGGCATCAGACAGTACCCGTGTATCCGCGTTGGGACGATCAACAACGCTTCCTTCACGACCCTCACGAACGCTTCGTAATCCGCTGACCCGAAGAGCCGTGTCCGCCGACCGTTCCCACGGTTCAGCACATGAAAAACGGTCCCTCCCGGAAAGCACGTTTTCCGCGCGGCATTGTGGTGTCGTCTCCTCAGCACGGGCACACCAGTAACGGGCACGCCTGGCGCGTGTCTTTCCGCATCGCTGCCGTTCCACGACAGCCCGCACTTTACGAGGAGCATCACCATCGGCGTCTCGAACCCCTCACGCCCGAGGCACAAATGCCACAAAGAGTTGGCTCACGGATCGCTCGCATCCCACACCACCCAGTCTGCCGCATTAAAGGTACCTGTCCCGGTTTCCGTTCCGTGTTGGCGGAAGCTTGTGAAGGAGATCTGTGATGCTCGCTGTAATTCTTGCGATATTGCTCACTGGCAGTTCGCTGTGCGTCGCGGCGGACGAAACCGACTCGTCGCCGCCGCCCCTGAGCCCCGAGCAAATGGTTCGCGTGCGGCAGCTCGTGCAATCCGTCCAGACGGAAGCGACGCTGCTGCAGGCTCGGCTCGACCAGCGGCAGCGGGAGTTGACCGACGTCTACACGGCCTACAAATTGGACGAACCACGGGCGGACAAGCTGCAGGCGGAGATCGTCGAGTTGCAGCGTTTGCTGTTGGCCAATCATCACCGGATGCAGGTGGAACTGCGCGCGATCGTCAGCGCCGAGCGGTTCGAGTTCTTGCGCCGGCGACTTGCCTACGTCGCGGCTTCCGCGGCCGCCAAG
>Ga0194113_10004304_pt1 | contig 18684 bp, 17 predicted proteins | sample TA2MahC200mmetaG_FD_146193 | JGI IMG/M metagenome (GOLD analysis project Ga0194113, IMG submission 146193) | Freshwater microbial communities from Lake Tanganyika, Tanzania - TA2015017 Mahale Deep Cast 200m | ecosystem: Environmental > Aquatic > Freshwater > Lake | place: Tanzania: Lake... | reverse complement strand
CCAGGTTTTAGCCGGTGATGGGGATTGGGGGCCATGGCTTTCATCTTCACATTCCGGGTTGCCGGATCAGCCGTCGGGCTGATAAATTGAAGCGTGGCCGAATGCTTCTCGTCGTTGAATGCCTTGACTGAGAATTGAATCTGGCTGCCCTGGCGAATCCTCCCCGCCCAATTCTCAGGCACATAAAATTCCAATTCCAGCGGGTCCATCTGGACAATGGTCAAGATTTCATCTTTTGGCGCCACATTCACGTGCTCTCCGAGAGAAGCGATTTTAAGATTGATCACCCCTTCAATGGGAGAGATGATCCGATGATCCAAAAGATTCTGTTTCGCCAGATTTAATTCAGTTTTCGCCAGCGCCAATCGGGCTTCATCCAATTTCACCCTCAGGCTGATGTCATCATAAGTCTGTTGGGGTACGACTTTCGATTCGAGGAGCTTCTGATATCGGAGCAGTGTATTACGATTCGTCTCTAGCGAAGCCTCGGCTTCCCTAACCCTTGCCTCTGCCCTTTCCACCTGGAGTCTTGCATCGGTGTCATCTAATTGAACCAGAACCTGTCCCTTTCGAACCCTTTCGCCTTCCCTGACTGGGATCTTCTCAATGATCCCCGCCTTTTTGGGACTGATTGTCACATGCTCAGGAGTCTTCAGGCTTCCCACGGCTGAAAGGTTATAGGGGATAGACCTCGGAACAACCTCAATCACCTCCACCTGTCTCTCTTCTGAGATCTGGACTGAAGCCATTGAAGGTTTTTCAACGCTGGCCGATTCCTTCGACCCACATCCCCCTAATAGAAGAAAGAACATTAACAGACATAATGGTTTAAGCCATTTCAATCTCATCTTTTCACCTTCGACCTTCGACCTTCCACCTTCCGTTTCACGGATACATCCTTCCCATGGATCGTTCAAGTCTTGCCTTGGCAACATTAAAATCGCTTAAAGCCCCATAGTAATTCACCCTCGCCTGAGCCAATAAGGTCACTGCATCGAGCACATCCGTGGCTGTGGCCACCTGATGTTTATACCGTTCCTCATTCATCCTTAAATTCTCTTCAGCCTGTTCGATGGCTTTCTGAGCGACGCTGATATTTTTTTCAGCAACCAGCATAATCTGATAATTATTTTTCACTTCCAGGGTGATCCCATCTATTAGTTGAGCTTTTGCATCTTCGGCCTGCGTCACTTTCACCTTGCTCTCCCCCACCTTGTGAGCCGTCTTTCCCCAATCTCCGAGGGTGATCGTGGCGACACCCTGAACCGTCCAGCGTTCGCCCCGATGACCACCTATGAGCAAGGGTTCATCTGAAAGCCGGGAATAGTTGCCCGAGAGATTAACAGTAGGAAAGAACCCGCTCTTCGCAATCTTGACCCCTTCCTTAGCCTGTTCGATCTTTAAAGTGGCAGTCCTGATCTCCGGTCTCTTCTCCAATGCTTCTTTAAGGGAGTCTTCAAAAATGAGAGAAAAGGGGCTGTAACCGAGGATATCAACGACCTGAAGGAAAGCATTGATTTCGTTTCGGAGCAATGAATTAAAAGAGGACTTAGCCAGGACGACATCATTTTCTGCCTTGACCAATCCTTGCCTTGCATTGGCAAGCCTTACCTCTGCCTGCAGGACATCATTCTTGGGAACGATTCCGACCTCAAAGAAGGCCTTGGTCACCTCTAACTGGGCTGAAAATTGCTTGACCGTCTGACGGGCGACATCCAGGAATTTCTCCGCTCTTAAAATATTGAAGTACCCTTCTCTCACCTGCAGAACGATCTCCCTCTTGACGGTCTCTACATCCATTTGGGAAACATCCACTCCTAACTTTTCATTACGGTAATTTGCAAGAATGGAGCCCCCGGCGAATAAAGGTTGAGTAACGGTAGTGCTTAGATTAAAAATTTCTCTGTCCGTGTTGATCACCTTTCCAGTGGGAAGGGTGATAGCAGAATACCCAACCGTGATAGGACTATTATAAAAGGTATAACCATACTGCCCTGTCCACTTCGCCAGGAAATCGGTCTGAGCAGCCTTTCTTCTGAATTCCGCTCCAACCACTCCCTCCATCGAGGAATGGAGCTTCAAATTTCGGTCTAAAGCAATTCGGATGCTCTCCTCAAGAGTGACCGGTTTCTGGGATTCCTGTGCCCAGGTCACCCCTGCAGAGAGGACAATCACTAAAGTCAATCCAACGCACCATCTCATTCTCATTGATCTAATTCCTCCTTTCTTCCTTTTCAGTTCCTTTCAAAAAGATCTCCAGAATGGTATCCGCCTTTGAAACGAGCGGATAGGGTTCCGGACTGATCAACCACTCGAAGATGAAGGAATGGACAATTCCTTCGAAGGCATGCGCTAAATCCAAGGGATTCAACGGTTTCAGCTCATTGGTCTTCATCCCCTCCTTTAAAACTTGGGCAAGGAGTTGGATATAGTCGACCATTTTATCGTGGATTTTTTTCCCGCAATCATCCTTGACTGTCCACTCAAAACGGCTGCCCTCTGACGTATAAATCCGGAAGAAATCGCGGTTCTGTTCAATGAATTCCAACTCGAGGATCAAGATTTTCTTAATTCTTTCAATGGCAGAAGTCTTTCGGGAGAGCTCGGTTTTGACCAGCCGGTTGATCTCATCCGTTTTTTCATCAATGAGGGTGAAATAGAGGTCCTCTTTTGACTTAAAAAAATTATAAAGCGTTCCTGTTCCAAACTCAGCCACCTGTGCAATTTCATTCATGGTGGTATGAAAGAACCCCTTGGCTGCGAAGACCTTTTCCGCCGCCTGAAGGATCTCTTTCCGGCGAGTTAAATGTTCCCTCTCTTTCCGGGCAATCTTCTCCATACCCTTCCCCTCAAAAATAGTTATTCATTTTATGAATATCTATTCATTTCTAATATAAAAAAAATGGGTTGTCAACCCAAATATTATTAATCTAATACTTTCCAACACTATCCATCCATTTTGGGTGCGAACCAGTGAAGCCTGAGCCTGCCGAAATGTAATCGATATTGAAGGTTACGATCGCATTGATATGGAAACAACCTTCCCGCTCACCTCCAGGATATGCATGATGATCCCTTTGAGGGACTCGAGAAGGCCCAGATAGAGTGGAGAAGATTTAGGCATACAGACCCCCTGGATTAACCTATCCTCATGTTCCTCCGAGTATCCATTGGCAATTTTTAAGATGGACCACACCTGTTCTCCGATGTGTTGGGCGAGGAGTTTATTCTTTGTCTGGATCAGGTCCGGAAGGCTTTCGAGAAGGTCCATCGCCTCCTGAAAAATATCATTCACCTCTTTAATAGCACGATCGCTGAAATGATTATGATCTTTCGCCATCGCCTTCAGCTGTGTCAACATTCCCTCCATGTTATAACCCATCCGGTCAAAACTCGATGCCATGGAGAGGTACGGCTTTGCCCATTCTTTTCCCTTCCAGGTAGGCGAGCTCCTTGTGATCACAAACTTTGCCAGTTCGGTTGAATTTTTCCGTACCTCCTCTTTCATCTGATCTGCTTCTTCGATTGACTTCTCATTGAGTGTTCTAAAACTTTGGAAGATGAGTTCTAGCATTTTCATCTCGCTCCGGCAGACCAGAATGAGTTTCTCCTCAACCTCCTTATCCATCTTTCCCCCCCGCTCTGTTTTTAGTGTTTTATTTTTCAGTCATCTGCAGTTGTAATTTGTCTTCACGAGATGGCTCTATCTCCTTTAATCAAAATAGGTTCAGTTGCCCCTTGGATTCCCCTTCCTCTCTCCTTTCAGGGAAGAGGTCTATCTTTCCATAGACCCCATCATGGCCTGGAACAATTGAGACCTTTCCCTGCCTCATCCGGATGATGCCTTCCAGAATCCTTGGAGTGACAAACGAGGCTAATTCATCCGGGGATGCATCGAGAAGGATATGAAATTCGGATCTTCCCCTTTCGAGCAGTCGGTCATATTCTGTTTCCACTGCCTTTGTCCCCACCTTCACCCCTAATCCTTCGGCAATGATCTCTTCAAGGGGAATGAGGTGGATCGAAGGAATTGCATTCTTCGGGATAAAACCCTCTGGTCGGTCGGAGAGTTCTTCCACCCTGTGCATCACTCCAACAGTCAATCTTTTTTGACATCCTGGACAAAGGTATTGATGCGCCTTTGTTTCCGATGGAGAGAAAATGACCCCACACTGGCGATGACCATCGTAATGATATTTCCCTTCTTCTGGAAAGAATTCAATGGTGAAAAGAAATTTTCTCCTGTCTTTCTTCCGGAGGGCATCAACGATCTCTTTATAATTGAGCTCGCAGTCGAAGCCATTTGCTTCTCTTCCCAGACGATTCGGCGAATGAGCATCAGAATTAGAGATGAGGGTGATGCGGTCGAGGGCCGAGAACCTCCAGTTCATCTCCGGATCAGAGGAGAGGCCGGTCTCAATGGCATAAATATGGGGGGTCATCTCTCCAAAACATTCCTCCATCGAGTCGAATCCCGAATTGGATCCGAAGATCGAAAACCATGGGGTCCAGGCATGTGCGGGAACGACGAGGCAATCTTCTGAAAGATCGAGGATCATCTTAACCAGTTCTTTTGCAGTAAAACCGAAGATGGGCCTTCCATCCGATGAGAGTTTTCCGAGGCCCCCTAATCTCGAATTGATCTTTCCCACTATTTCAAAAGAGGGAGCAAAAATAATATTATGGATTCGCCTGCCCTTGCCTTCTTGGGAATAGATATTGCTCACCTCGGTCGTCAAAATGAAACGGACCCCTTCATCCCCCTTTTTCAGCTGAAAGAGCCCATTCCCGGCCGGGATGAGTTTCGATTGTAACTCCGCATAATAGGTGGGATGGGTGAAATCTCCTGTCCCGAGCAGTACGATGCCCTTCTTCTTCGCCCATTGAGCAAGCGTCTCCACCTCCATATCCTTGCTTGTCGCCCGGCTATACTTCGAGTGAAGGTGAAAATCAGCAATGAAGCGCATCGACGACCCATATTCCGGAGGCTGAGGTTTAGGTTGAGGTTGAGCAAAAAAAATTACTAAACCTTGACCTCAACCTTAACCTGCTTCATCAAGGATTACGGCACGACCTTATAGACGGTGTCGTGTTCCCTCACCTTGTCCTTGATCTTGATCCCGATGTCCGCACCCGGTCCCGCCTCCTGGACATTGGCGTTCTCAATCTGCATCGAGTCAACCGTCTGAGTGATGTCGGTCGTATGGCCGACGATGTGGATCTGATCTCCCACCTTCAAGGAGCCTTCAGAGATTCGGATGGCCGCCACACCGATCTTCCCAAAAAACTTGATCACCTGCCCTACTTTCTTCTCTTCCATCTTCTACCTCCTTTCCCAAGAATTTGCCAATGCCCGTTTTTAAAATCCAAGGATTAAACCTTTGCTCCCATGTCTCTTAAACTTTTCAAAACATCTCTGACCTCGATCCGGTTCAAGCACTCCAGCCCTTTACACAAGAAGAACCTCTCCTCGGCGCAGGGCGAACAGGGAATCTCTTTCCGGACGATCCCGACCTTTTCCCCTCTGGGAGACCACACCCGATGATCCGTAGGACCGAAGATGGCTAGGGTTGGCAAACCGAGTGCAGCCGCCATATGCGAAATGCCCGAATCATTTCCGATGAAGAGTCCACATCCCTCCATGACCGATGCAAGTTGAACCAGAGAAAGCCCTTTAGCTAGAACCAGATCGTGGAATTCCAATTCTTCGAAGGCCTTTTGAACCTCCGGCCCCTCGGCAGGACCCGAGATAATGAGGAAGGTTGCTTTAAGTTGAGATTGAAGATGACGAAAAAGTTCTAAAAACCGGTTGAGAGGCCAAATCTTTTTTCTGCTTCCGCTTCCCGGGTGGAAGATGATGACTCTCGATCTTTCCTCAGGCTTGATCCCTTTTTCCATCCAGAAATACTTTCCCCATTTCCGGTCGGATTCATTCAGATGGAGTTTGGGATATGTCTCCGAAAAAGGAATTCCGTATCGGGTCAACTGTTTCAGAAGATACTCGGAGAGATGAACCCCTTCGTCCCAATTCGGTAAGGGGTTGATATGAAGAATCCTGCCCTGACAGACCCTTTTCAGGTTTCTGATGAGCGGCCCCTCTGCATCTTTTCCAAAGACGACGATCAGCTCAAAGGCGCTGAAGAACTGGGAGAGAGTCCGGTCCAGCGACCCCTCACGGACAAAGAACGTGGCCATTCCTTTCTGGTCGATGGAAAATATCCCGTCAGCATAGAAACGGCCCTCTGCCAGCTGAAGAATTCGGGGGTAACCCATCATGACCGGTCTTGCGTTCGGGAAAGCCCGTCTAAGTGCAGAAAGTACGGGCAAAGCCAAGATGAAATCGCCCAGGGCACCCTGATGAATCACCAGCATCGATTCAACCTCAGTGGTCCTCCCTTTCGCTGAGGGGTTCATCCTTACCTCCATCTATCTCTCTAAGATCTTTTCGAGACGCTTCCGCACATGCTCATCCTCTGGTGTGATTCTGAGGATCTTTTCGTACTCCCTCTTGGCCTGTTTCCATTTCTTCTGCTCTTCGTAGAGGACGCCAAGGTTGATGCGGGCAAAGAGGTAGCTCGGGTTGATTCGGATCGCCTTCTTCAACTCAGAGATCGCCTCTCTGTGCCTCCTCTGGTCGCTGTAGAGGAGGGCAAGGTTATAATGGAGATCGGCATATCGGGGATTTAACTGAACAGCCTTTTCCATCAACCTTCGGGCCTCACGGGTCCGGCGCAACAAACCGTAGACATAACTGAGATAGGCATATCCCATTCCAAAACCGGGATCGATCTTCAATACCTTTTTAAACTCCCCAATGGCCTTTAGATAGGAGCCATGGTAAAAATAGACCGAACCGAGGTTGAAATGAAATTGGAATTCATCGGGAACAAGTTTTGCCGCCTTCTTTAATTCTCGAATGGCCTGAACCGATCTTCCTTCCCGTGCCAGATAAAGCCCGGTAAAGTTATAAAGTTGTGCATAAAGGTGGTTGAGATGAATCTTTCCGAATCCCATCTTGGCCATCTCACCAAGATGAATCTCCCCTTTTTCCCAAATCCCTTTCTTCCGGTACTCATCCTGGTAGGCAGGATGGATTTGGAAAGCCTTCCGAATCCTCAGAGAGGCTTCCTGTCTCCTTTCCATTTGAAGATAAATCATTCCCAGAAGAAGATGAAAAAAACTCTCTTTAGGTTTCTTCTGGGCTTCGGAAAGAAAAATCCTCTCGGCCTCCTTCCACCGCTTCATCTCAATATGGAGGTATCCTGAATGGATCGCAGCCTCCCGGTACTTCGGATTGAGTCGGACCGCATGGGCAAATTCCCTCTCCGCTCCCTCCTGATCTCCTTCCGCCATCAGAAGCAATCCCCTTTGGTTTCGGAGGTCTGCATAGTCCGGATGAATCTCGATCTCCTTCTCGACCTCGTTCAAAATTCGCCTATACACAGGGAGTCGTTTTATCTTCATCTTTCTCTTCCTTCTTTTCTTCCTTCTTCTTCGGTTCGATCGGAATCCACTGTCCATTCTCTTTTCGCCAGTTAATGAACTGGAAGACAATATCGCTGACGCCGGGAATGGACCTGATTTTTTTTTCGAAGGTAAAAAGGGTTTTCGCAGTAAATTCCTTGATCTCATCCTCTCCCCCATCCGTATAGATGCGGGAAATCTTAAAAAGACCACGCAAATAAACCACTCCCCTCACCGTTCCAAAATCGAGCTTCGTATAATCGATATTGGTCCGGATCAGCATTCTTCGAACTTCCGTTTGGATGACAAAATCTTCTTTGTTCATGTTGTAGGATCGGAAGGTCTCGTCTCTAATGCCCTTCGCACGGCGTCTAACAACTCTTCCGGATCATAAGGTTTTTTGATAAAAAAACGGACTCCCAATTCTCTTGCTCTCTCTTCAGCATTTTTCTCCGGGCTCCCTGATACAAAGATGATGGGAATCCCGCTTGTCCGCTTCGACTCCTTCAGTTTCTCAGCCACGCTGAATCCATCGCCGGCTGGCATCCGGATATCGAGGATGATCAGTTTGGGCCGCTCCTTGTAAGCCATAAAAACACCCTGGGCGCCATCAAAAGCCGCCACTGTATTGTATCCGCTCGACTGGAGTCGGATGGTCAATGCCTTGACAATATCCCTCTCATCATCAACGATGAGAATCTTCTTCTTATGGGCCATTATATGCCTTTCTCGGGTTCTAGTCTCTTCCGATTGGAAGCGTCTCCCTGAAGCCAGGCGATCATCTCATCCCTTCTCTTCTCAAACGCATCCATTCTCCCTTTTTCAATCGGATTCCCTGCAGGAAAACTTTCCCTGAGCGGATTTCGGAATCGCCCATCTTTTGCCATCCGGTAATCCAGATGTGGACCTGTGGAGAGTCCGGTCGAGCCCACATACCCGATGACTTGCTTCTGCGTGACCCGGGCTCCCTTATGTATTCCGGGACCGTAACCGGAGAGGTGACCATAATAAGTCATATATCCGTTCGGATGTCGGAGGATCACCTGCTTGCCAAACCCTCCCCCCCATCCACAGGAGGCCACGGTCCCATTGGCCACTGCCCAGATGGGGGTTCCAGGGGGCGCTGCATAATCCACCCCGTAATGAGGAAGAATCCCACCGAGGATGGGGTGTTTCCTTGCTCTGCTGAATCTTGAACTAATGCGTGTAAAACGGAGAGGGGATCTCAAAAAGGCCTTTTTCAAAGCCATGCCCTTCTCATTATAGAAATCGCCATGGAAATGTATCCCCAGAATGGTCTTATCTCCCCTCTGGTATCCAACGGCATGGATGGGGCCGTATCGAATGAACTCTTTCTCCTTGTAAATCTTCTCTACGGCAATTTGAAACCGGTCCCCTTCCCTCACATCTTTATAGAAATCGATCTCCGCAGCGAGGATTTCAGCAAAGGAGATCACCAACTGTTCCTTTTCTCCAATGGCCTCCATCGCCTCAAAGAGGGAGGAACGAATCACCCCTTCCACTTTGACGAGGTAAGTTTCGAGAGGGATGTCCTTCTTTCGGGCAACATATCCTTCAGGACCTTTTTCGATCTCATAGACCTCAATTGGACCTGCCTCAAAGATAAATTTCACCATTTCTCCTTTTTCGTCAGCGACAAAACGGAATTGTCCGCCCTTCATTCTCTTGAAATCGAGAAATGGCTTCAAGGCCAAAACAATCTGCTCAATCTGAGATTGGGAAATGGACTTCTCGGCTAATGACTTTGAAAATGTGCTTTTCTCTTTGATCTCGCCCTCGATGGTCTGGTATTTGGGCTCGGGGGGTTGAACCTCTTTTGACGGGGAGGAGAGGTCAGGGGTGCCGCCCTTCGAGGGAATGGGATTATAGGGAAGGATATAAAAATAGGTAGCCACTAAAAGGATGATAAAACAAGAACCCGAAAGGAGAAGCCACTTTTTTTTCTTCCTTCGGACCTCTGAGGTTTGAACTCCTAATCGATTCGATTTTTTAAAACTAAGACCCACCATCCTTCCCCCTTAATCTCTTTTAGACCTTGTGGCATTTCTGCATAAAAGAATAACTCCGAACTCTGTAGGGGCGATTCATGAATCGCCCCTACTTCTAACTCTCAATCTCTCTTAAAAATGCTGCCGCATCCTCCGGAGGAGTGGGGTTGACGAAGAAACCCGTCCCCCATTCAAACCCCTCCCGCAGTCCGATCCGCAAACGAGTTTCGATATGCCAGTGATATTCCGGACGATGAAACCGTTCCTGAACCGGTGAGGTATGAAAGGTCACACTGTAGGGAGGATCAGAAAGCAGTTTGTGAAACCTAAGAAACAGAGACTGGATCGCAACAGATAGATCTTCTGCCTCATCTTCGCCAAGGCGATGAAAATCGGACCGATGCATCTTGGGAACAATCCATGTCTCAAAAGGATAGCGCGAGGCAAAGGGTGAAAAGACCAAGAAATGCCCGGTCTCCAGGATGATTCTCCTTTTGGCCGATATCTCCTCCTTGAGGATATCGCAAAAGATGCAGCGTTCCTTGCGCTGATAATAGTCCAGTATTCCCCAGATCTCTTCATCAATCCTCCGTGGAATCACGGGCATGGCCATGATGTGAGAGTGGGGATGACGGTTAAATATCCCTGGGTAATTCTTTAAAATAAGAAATTGCTCAAAACGGCGGTCTTTCTCCAGATCGAGAAGCCTCCCTTGATAGGCCTGGATAACTTTTCTGATCTGAGAAGGTTCCATGAAAGCAAAATTCAGATCATGATCGGGCGTCTCAATGACGATCTCATGGGCGCCGATGGCTTCCATCACATCGTACATCCCATCAGGCCTCCGATCGAATTCTCCCTCAATCCGAAAGAAGGGAAATTTATTGGGGATGACTCGGACCATCCATCCCTTTCCGTCTTGGTTGATGGAGAAGATCTCTTTGGGAGTCATCCCCTCATGGCCCGGACAGAAAGGACAGGGGCCCTCGGTTTTTTGTACCTGATAGGGCGGCTTGAAAGAAAGATAATCATTCGGCCCTTTGGGGTGATCCGTGGTGACCACCACCCACATCCGCGTAATGGGGTCTCTTCTCAACTCTGCCACGACACCTCCTCAGGCAAGAAGGGATTGATAAACATATTGCCTTCCCCGGTGAGTTGCATCTTTGTTCGTTCCGTTCACTCCTTCCATTCTCAAGACCAACCGCTTCTTATAAAGATTGAGCAAACGTGTCCCACTCGTATTCATGCCGATCTTTTCCTTCTCGGACAATTCCCGCAGGGTCAATCGCTTCTGACCCATCACCTGGTTTAACGTCTGCGCCAGATAATTGTTCAGGGAACCAATGATCCGCCATCCCGCTGGTCCGGTGACCAGAACGGCCAACTTCTTTCGCTCCAGAGCCACGCTGATATTCTCCTCCTGAGAGGGGTTGAGACCTTTCAGGACGAGGAACTTTTCACCGTACTCATCGCCCCAGAGCCGTGAAACCATCTTGGCCACCACCTCATCCGCCCAGGAAAAATCAATAGCGCCCATCCCCGAAAAATCGATGACGAGGCAGGGCGCATCGCCTTCCCTGAGGATCTTTTCAATCGTCTCCCGGAAGCGGGCGCCCCGGGACCGGCCAGCCATCTCCTTCTTGCCGTTCTTGAACAGTTCGTGGGTCAGTTTCTTGAGGGAAAGGATTTTCTTATTCATTCTTCCACTTCAATTGATTCAGTTGAAATAATTAAACCAAAAAAAATAATTTTTGTCAAGCGATTTAATTTTAGGGATGCCTTACGCTTCCGTTGGAATTGATCGGTGACCGGATAGACCTGCAAATGAAGGATTATTTCTCAGTGAATGAACCTGCCCGGACGCCCCCATGGATGCTCGATCTCCCCCACCAGCCGATCGCGGCAACTCTTGCAGAGAATGAGATGGAATTTCTGGTAGACCTCTTTTTCCAGATCCTTCGGATTCGACTCCTCGACCTGTTTCAGGAGCTGTTTCAACTGTTGATCCACCCCTTCTTCCGGTTCCAAGAGGATTCCATCAAATCCTGCGAAGATCTTAATCTGGGTCACATAGGTGAGGCTTCCGGGTAAAAGTGCTTTCCCGCATCTGAAACAGTTTTGCCCTTTTGCCTTTCTGTTGCGTTCTCGTTCCATCCTGTCTTCTCCTTAAACCCTTTCTCTCTCCTTCCACTCATCCAGATCTTTCAATGCCCGTTGCCTGATGTAGGATTTCCTCTCCCTGCTGATGACCTTTTCCTCCAGAGGAGGAAAGAGACCAAAATTGATATTCATGGGCTGAAAAGGAATAACTGGAGAATGGATAATATGATTGACCAGAGCTCCAATGGCTGTTGTATAAGGTGGAGCAACCAGGTCCTTCCCCATCATCCACTCAAAAGCATTGATCCCGGCCAGAAGCCCAATGGCCGTTGATTCCATATATCCTTCGACACCTGTGATTTGTCCAGCAAAGAAAAGGTTAGGCCGGTTTTTAAGTTGGAGAGATGGGATCAGAATTCGAGGGGAGTTAAGAAAGGTATTTCGATGGACCGATCCCCAGCGCACAAATTCAGCTTTCTCAAGCCCAGGAATCCTCCGAAAGACCCTCCCCTGCTCTCCCTGCTTCAGTCGGGTTTGAAACCCGACCAGATTGAAGAGTGTGCCAAATTCATTTTCCTGCCTTAACTGAACAACGGCAAAAGGTTGTCTTTTTGTCTTCGGGTCAATCAGCCCCACCGGCCGAAGCGGGCCAAAAGCCAGTGTATCCTTTCCGCGACCTGCTAATTCCTCCACTGGCAAACAGCCCTCGAAGAGATGTCTCTTCTCAAAATCTCTCAGGGGAACTTTCTCTGCTTGGATGAGTGTCTCAACAAACCGATAATACTCCTCCTGGTCTAATGGGCAGTTGATATAATCATCGCCTCCCTTCCCATACCGGGAGGCTCTGAAGGTTTTCCTAAAATCAATCGATTCTTTGGTGACGATCGGCGCGATGGCATCATAGAAAAAAAGATGTTCTGTCTCAATCAATTTTTGGATCTTTTCACTTAATGTCTCAGAGGTGAGAGGGCCAGTGGCAATGATGGTGGTTTCATCCTCAGGAATGGTTTTAACCTCCTCGCGAACGATCTCTATACGATCCAATCCCTCCAGGATTTCAGTGATCTTCTTTGAAAATGTCTCTCGGTCCACGGCCAGAGACTCTCCAGCCGGAACCCTCGTCTCTCTGGCTACCCTCAGGATGAGTGAATCAAGCCGCAGCAATTCCTCCTTTAAGATACCAGAGGCGTTTTCTGGTGACTCCGATTTTAAAGAATTGCTGCAAACCAGTTCGGCAAGAAAAGGAGAGCGATGGGCAGAGGAGAAGGTTTTGGGTTTCATCTCGAGGAGGAGGACCTTCCCTCCCCGCTTTGCGATCTGCCAGGCTGCCTCACAGCCTGCCAATCCGCCACCGATGACCAGGATGGATTCCATCGAGCCCATTTTAGGCTTTTTCTAATCGATTTGCAAAAGGATTCGATTTCAAATCCTCTATCGTGTTAAAATGGTCTGATATGAAGATCGAGTTTATCTCTCCTGCTGTTGAAGAGAACGCCCCTGTCCCCAATCTCGCCCTTCCCATCCTCGCCAGCCTCACACCTCGGGACGTGTCAATTTCATATACCGACGACCTTCTCACTCCGATCGATCTTGAAAAAGGATTAAAAGAGGTTGACCTGGTTGGAATTACTGTACTGACCAAAACCGCACTCAGGGCTTACCGGATTGCTGATGCTTATCGACAGAAAGGAGTCCCTGTGGTCATGGGAGGCATTCATCCGACTGCCCTTCCAGATGAGGCCAAAGAGCATGCAGATGCTGTGGTCATCGGTGAAGCAGAAGAGATCTGGCCTTCTCTCATCGAAGATGTCAGAAGAAACGATCTCAAGCCTTTCTACCGACAGGAGGGTTTAATCGATCCCTCCAAAATTCCAATGCCCCGAAGGGAAATATTGCCTCAAAAGGGGTATTTTCCACTCGATGTTGTTCAGGTGAGTCGGGGGTGTCCTTATCGGTGTGAATTCTGCTCGGTTCGGAAATTTTTCGGAGATACTTACCGGTTCAGGTCTGTGGCGGAGGTGATCGAAGAGGTCAAAAATCTTTCCCGTCGCCTGATTATGTTTAATGATGACAACATCATTGGAAACCCCTCTTATTTCAGAGAGCTCTTCACTGCCCTGACCCCTTTGAGAAAGAAGTGGATTGGCCAGGCCTCATTGCATGGGTTGAAGGATCCAAAAAACATTGAACTTCTCTCCAAAAGTGGATGCATGGGCCTTCTCATCGGATTTGAATCGCTATCAAAATCGAATATCAACCTTTCAGGGAAATATCAGAACGAACCCGAGCAATACAGAGAAATCATCGATGCCCTCCATCGGCACGGAATCACCATTTGGGGCTCTTTCATCTTCGGCTTTGATGAGGATAACCCTGCCATCTTTGAGGAAACCGTGAGGTTCTGCATTGAGACCAAACTCTTCTCTGTGGTCTTTGCCCTGCTCACCCCTTATCCAGAAACGGCTCTTTACCACCGTTTGAAGCAAGAAGGCCGCCTCTATCAGGACCGATGGTGGTTACTCGAAAATCCCAATGAAGTCGCACCCTATTTCTTTCCGAAGAAGATGAACGTGGAAACACTTCGTGAGGGGTGGAAAAGGGCATGGAAAGATTTTTATTCCATCTCCTCTATTGCGAAAAGGTTCCAATGGAATCATCCGCCCACACTGATCAATCGTCTCGTCTACTTCCCTTTTCAGTTGGCTCAGCGCCGGTTTTCGCGAAAGAAGGTCATTGGGGGTAAAAGAAGGTACCGAGGCCGTTTATTCTGATGCACGGTATCCACATTCTTTCCGATAGCACCGTTTAACGATCCCCGCCTTCCCCTGCTTCTCAATTAGAAAGGGAGCATCGCATTGCGGGCATTTCTCGGGAATGGGTTTGTCCCACAGGGCAAACGTACACTGAGGGTAATTGGAACAACTATAGAAGGTCCTTCCCTTGCGCGACCTCCGCTCAACCAGCATTCCTTCGCATCCATCCTGTGGACAGTGGACACCCGTATTGAGAGATTGTGTGGACTTACAGGTAGGATAATTAGAGCAGGCTAAAAACCTTCCGAACTTGCCATTCTTGATCACCATTGGGCTTCCGCATTTCTCACACTTTACATCAGTCTCCACCTTTTGAGATTCGCCGTTTTCCTCTACCTCACGGGTATAACGGCATTCCGGATAACTCGAGCAGGCTAAAAAATAACCCCTCTTGCCCCATCGTTTCACCATCTTTGACCCACACTGTTCACAGACCGCGTCCGTGGGAATCTGCTCTCGTTTCACATCCCGCATGGAGACCTTGGCCATTTGCAGGTCCTTCTCGAACGGGACGTAAAATTCTTTAAGTGTTTCCACCCAACCCTTTCCTCCCTCCTCAATCTTATCGAGGTTCTCTTCCATCAGAGCCGTGAACTCGATATTGAGGATATCTGGAAAATTGACGACCAGAAGGTCATTGACTAAAAAACCCAATTCCGTAGGGAAAAATTTCCCTTTTTCCATCCCTACATATCCCTTCCCTCTAATTGTGCTCAAAATCGTAGCATAAGTCGAAGGTCTTCCAATTCCTTTCTCTTCAAGTTCCTTAATCAATGTGGCCTCAGAAAATCGGGGAGGAGGCTGAGTGAAATGCTGTCTGGGCGTAAGTCCCAATAACTCGAGAATCTCTCCCTCAGAAAAACGGGGCAATTTCTTCTCTTCCCCTTCTGCCTGTCCATTTCCGTTGATGTGATTGTCCTCAGATTCCACATAGAGTGCCATAAATCCAATGAAAACAGGGACGCTTCCAGAGGCAGTAAAAACCCCTTCGTCCGCCTTGATCTCAACCGTTGTCTGAAGAAAAACTGCGGAAGCCATCTGGGAGGCAACGAATCGGTCCCAGATCAATTTATAGAGGGCCCACTCATCTTTATTCAGATAAGCCCTGATCTTTTCAGGCTCTAGATCGATCGAGGTGGGTCGGATCGCTTCGTGGGCTTCCTGAGCGCCCCTTCTGCTTTTATAAATATTGGGTTTAGAGGGAAGAAAAGTTTCTCCAAAGCGATGATTGATCCATTCCCTTACTTGATGGACTGCCTCTGATGAGATGCGTGGAGAATCGGTCCGCATATAGGTGATCAATCCCACGGATCCTGCCTCACCCAGATCCACTCCCTCATAGAGTTTCTGGGCAATCTTCATTGTTTTAAAAGCGGGAAAAGAAAGTTTCCTGAATGCATCCTGCTGGAGACGGCTGGTGATGAAAGGGGGAAGGGGATGCCGCTTCTTCTCCTGTTCAACTATTTTTGAAACGGTGTAGGGAACCGATTCGAGCCGCTTCTTCATGGCCAAGGCTTCAGACTCATTGGCCATATCCACCTTCTTCCCCTTCCACTTGACCAGTTTGGCATCAAAGGAGGTTGGAAAATCTTTTCCCTTCAGGGTGGCGGTAAGGCTCCAGTATTCCTGGGAGATGAATCCTTGAATCTCTCTCTCCCTCTCGCAGATGATTCGGACGGCAACCGATTGCACACGGCCTGCGCTCAAGCCCCGCCGCACCTTCTCCCAGAGGATGGGACTGACCTGATATCCCACCAGACGGTCCAAAATCCTCCGGGCCTGCTGGGCATCGAATTTCGATTGCTGTAACTCTCCGGGTTTCTTTAGGGCATCCAGCACGGCCTTCTTTGTAATCTCATTGAAGAGGACGCGATATACCTTCTTACCCTGATTGCCGATCTCCTCGGCAATGTGCCAGGCAATCGCCTCTCCTTCCCGGTCCGGGTCTGGGCCGAGATAGATATTCTTAACCGTCTTGCTTGTCTTCTTCAGTTCTCCGAGCACCTTTTTCTTCCCGGGGATGGTGACATACTTGGGCTGGAAATCCTTATCAAGGTCCACACCCAATTCACCCTCTGGAAGATCTTTAATATGTCCCACTGAGGCCTTAATGATATAGTCATCCCCTAAAAATTTCTGGAGCGTCTTAACCTTGGTTGGAGATTCAACAACGATCATTCCCTTTGTCATCTATTGTATGATCCTCTCTTTTCCTTCATTCTCAACTCATAACTCTCAATTCATAATTTTCAATTCATAACTCATTCCGTTTCATTTTTCACATCTTCCTACTGAAGCACTTCCCGGGCCACTGGGAAATGAACCCTTTCAATTCCAGATTTAAGAGAAAGCTTGAGACTTTTCCGGGCTCGAACCCGCTTTCACGAATCATCACATCGATATGGAGAGGATTCTCTCCCAGCATTTCATAAAGAATTCTTTCCTCTTCGCTCAATTCGAGTCCACGGGGCTTGACCTCCTCAACCCTCTCCTTCTCTCTTCTCCATTGGGGCAGAATCTCCTCCAGAATATCCTCGCTCGACTCAACCAGTTTTGCTCCATCTTTGATTAACCGGTTCGTCCCTCGGCTTCCATCTGCCCCTACATTTCCCGGGATGGCAAAAACCTCCCTTCCCTGCTCCAGAGCATAGTTTGCGGTAATCAGGGATCCACTATCCGCACTGGCTTGCACCACAATCACACCGATGGAGAGCCCGCTGATAATCCGGTTCCGCTTGGGAAAATGTCCCCCCTCCGGCGGAGAACCCATTGGAAACTCCGAAATCACAGCCCCCTGCTCAATGATTTTGGTAAAGAGGTTCCGATTCTCCGAAGGGTAGATCACATCCACTCCACAACCCAGAACAGCGATGGTTCGCCCTCCCCCTGCAATGGCTCCCATATGAGCCACTGAATCAACCCCTCTTGCCATTCCGCTCACAATGGTCACGCCGTGACGAACAAGATCCCTGCTAATCTTTTCTGTCACCCACCTGCCATAGGGTGTCGTCTTTCTGCTCCCCACAATCGAAACTGCTAATTCATCCTCCTCTTTTAACCCTCCTTTCAAGTAGAGCAACGCAGGTGGATCATAGATGTCCCGCAGGCGGGAAGGATAATCTTTATCCTGGAGGGTGATCAATCTGGCTCCTGCTTTTTCAACCAGAACCAATTCCTTCTTCACCGCCTGTTCATTGGGCCCTTTTCTGATTTCACTAGCTACCTTTGCTCCCAAGCCTTCGACCTCAAGTAAATCCTTCATCGACGCCTGAAAGACAGCTTCTGGGGCCTGAAATCGGTCAAGAAGCCTCTTGATATAAACGCTTCCGACCCCAGGAACGAAACTTAAGGCCACCCAATAAAAGAGGTCATCTGCCATCATAAAACCTAGGGGAGACTGGTTTTTCTTTCAGGAAAACCGGATGATAAAAAAAGCTTTGGAGGTTATCAGGTACCTCCAAAGCTTTTGACGATAATGGAACTTTTTCCTGTCGCTTATTTCTTCTGTTCGATCTCCATCTTCTCCTTTGAGTAGGGCTGAATCATATCGCCCTTATTGATAGCTTCAAAAGCCTCGAGCACTTTTGCTGTATAAAATTTCCCGGCTTGATCGATGATCTCGATATTCCCAGCAATGTTATACTTTCTCCCTATCTTCTTATCCGTCACCGGGTCACGTATAACGTCTGAAGCCTTAAAAACGGTATACTTATTTCCAATCGAAATTGGCTCCGTTGCCTTAAAAGCCAGATAGAGGACATCGCCTTCGGCCATCAGGTTCTTTCCCTCTCTGTTGTCAAGAATGATACCAATCCCTTTATAGTCGAAACTTGCAATAAATCCTGCGGAGCGAATCTCAGGATGAACCCTCTTCTCTTCAACCGGTTTCTTCTCTACAACCACCTCAGGCTTCTTCTCCACAACCGGAGGGGTCTCTACCTTCTTCACCTCCGCCACCACTGGGGCTACCTCTTTTTTCACCTCTACCTCTTTGGGTTTCTCCTCAACAACCTTCTTTGGTTCTTCCTTCTTTACCTCCTCAAAAGCAGAGAGACGAACCGGATTCCCAGGGTAGATCCAATGGGGATTGGTGATATAAGGGTTCCTCTGCCATAATTTAGGCCAGAGGAATGGATCTTTTAAAAATTTTGCAGATATATCCCAGAGTGTATCCCCTTTTTTGATCGTATAAACCCCTTCTGTCTCTTTCTTCTCCTGAGCCATGATGGATAGGGCAAAGCATAATGAGACTATAAGCGCAAAGAAAACACCAAACCCCATCACCCTTTTCATAT
>Ga0194113_10004296_pt1 | contig 18700 bp, 17 predicted proteins | sample TA2MahC200mmetaG_FD_146193 | JGI IMG/M metagenome (GOLD analysis project Ga0194113, IMG submission 146193) | Freshwater microbial communities from Lake Tanganyika, Tanzania - TA2015017 Mahale Deep Cast 200m | ecosystem: Environmental > Aquatic > Freshwater > Lake | place: Tanzania: Lake... | reverse complement strand
GGGGGCCGGCCGGCCGGTCATGGATTCCAGATCGGCGGGACGGCCCGCCGTCACCTGGACCCGCGTGCGACAAAAAACTCATTCGTCAGGGCTGCCGCTCATGCGCGCGCTTCTTTTCTTGACGCTTCCCATCGCCAGCGCGTACGATGCCCGCCGCGCGGCGCGGCAGAAGGACCCTCGTTGCGGCAGCACACAAAGGAGACACGAGAATGCGGCGCGGAACATTCCTGATCCTGGTGATGAGCGCGGCCGCCCTGGCGGCGGGGTGCGGCAAGTCGCAGGAACCCGGCGCGGCGGGCGGCGGCAAGACCCTCCAGATCGCCGTCATCCCGAAGGGCACGAGCCACGAGTTCTGGAAGACCATCCACGCCGGGGCGCTTGCAGCCGCCAAGGAACTGCCGGACGTCTCCATCGACTGGCAGGGTCCCACGAGCGAGGGCGACCGCCGCTCGCAGATTGAGTACGTGGAGACGTTCATCCAGAAGCGCGTGGGCGGCATCGTCCTGGCGCCGCTGGACGACAAGGCCCTGGTCGAGCCGGTCCGCAGCGCCAGGAAAGCGGGCATCCCGGTGGTCATCATCGACTCGGACCTGGCCGACCCTGACGCCTACGTGAGTTTCATCGCCACGAACAACTACAAGGGCGGCGTGCTGGGGGCGCAGCGGCTGGCGGAGGTGCTCGGCGATCGGGGCAAGGTCATACTGCTGCGCTACCAGGTGGGCAGCGCTTCGACGGAGAACCGCGAGAAGGGGTTCATGGACGAGATGGCCAAGCACCCCGGCATCGAAATCGTCTCCAGCGAGCAGTTCGCGGGCGCGGAACCGCAGTCGGCCATGAGCGCGGCCCAGGGGCTCCTTACGAGGTACGGCGAGGGCAAGGTGGACGGCATCTTCTGCCCGAACGAGTCCAGCGCCTTCGGCATGCTCCAGGCGCTGCGGACGGCCAACCGGGCCGGCAGGGTCAAGTTCGTGGGCTTCGACGTCAACAAGGACCTCTTGGACGCCCTCCGGAAGGGCGAGATGCAGGGCCTCGTGCTCCAGGACCCGTTCAAGATGGGGTACCTGGGCGTCAAGATGTGCGCGGCCTCCATCCGCGGCGAGAAGGTCCAGAAGGACATCGACACGGGCGTGAAGGTGGCCACGCTGGAGAACATCTCGGATCCCGAGATCGACAAACTGCTGCACCCGCCGCTGGTGGAGTGATGAAATTGCACACGGCGGGCTCGCGGCAAGGGAGGCGCCGCAGGATGCGTATCGCGCCGTCTGTCTTCAGTAATATGCAATCTGCAATCTTCAATCTGTAATCCCCAGGGCCACAGCGTGAATGACCCCGGCAACAAGCCGACCCCCGCCCCGCCGCGCCTGCGGATGACGGGCATCTCGAAGGCGTTCGGCTCGACCCGCGCGCTGGTGGATGTCGACCTGGAAGTCCGCTCGGGCGAGGTCCACGCCCTGGTCGGCGAAAACGGCGCCGGCAAGAGCACCCTCGTGAAGGTCCTCTCCGGGGCCATCGGGGCCGACGCCGGCCGCATGGTGCTCGACGGCCGGCCGTACGCCCCCGGCGGGCCCCTTGCCGCCCGGGCCGCCGGCGTCGCCATGATTTACCAGGAACTCAGCCTGGCCCCGCACCTGTCGGTTGAAGAGAACGTGCTCCTGGGCGTGGAGCCTGCGCGGCTGGGCTTCGTGCGCCGGCGCTCGATGCGCGAGCATGCGCAGCAGGCGCTTGCCCTGCTGCACCATCCGGACATCCATCCCGCGGCGCGGGTGGGCGACCTCTCCATCGGCGGCCAGCAACTGGTGGAGGTGGCGCGGGCGCTGGCGGCCAGGGCCCGCGTGGTCGTCATGGACGAGCCGACGAGCAGCCTGACGCAAACCGACACGGAGATCCTCTTCGAGGTCATCCGGCGGCTGCGGGAATCGGGCGTAAGCGTCATCTACATCAGCCACTTTCTTGAGGAAGTCCGCGCCATCGCCGACCGGTTCACGGTCCTGCGCGACGGCCGGTCGGTCGGCGGCGGCGTCGTGGCCGACACCCCCACGCCCGAAATCATCCGCCTCATGGTCGGCCGCGAACTCCAGGACATCTACCGCCGCACGCCGCACCGGGTCGGCGAGCCGGTGCTGGACCTCTCCGGCCTCGGCGGCCGCCGCCTGCCGCGAGGCGTGAGCCTGGAACTCTCGCGCGGTGAAATCCTGGGCATCTCGGGCCTCATCGGCTCCGGCCGCACGGAACTCGTGCGGGCCATCTTCGGCCTGGACCCGGTGGCGGCGGGGCAGGTGCGTGTGGCCGGCGTCACGAGCACCGGCTGGCCGCCGCCGCGGATGCTGGCTCGCGGCGTGGGCCTTCTGTCGGAAGACCGCAAGAACGAGGGCCTGGCCGCGAACCTGACCGTGGCCGACAACCTCACGCTCAGCCGCCTGCGGCCGTACGTGCGGGCGGGCCTGCTGTCGCGCCGGGGCATGCGCCAGGCCTCCGCCGAGTGGATAAAACGCCTCGGCATCCGCACCCAGGGGCCCGACCAGCCGGTCACCAGCCTCTCGGGCGGCAACCAGCAGAAGGTTGCCATCGCGAGGCTGCTGCACCAGGAGGCGGACGTGCTCTTGCTGGATGAGCCGACGCGCGGCATAGACGTCGGGTCGAAGGCCGACGTGTACGTGCTCATCGGCGAACTGGCGGCCCAGGGCAAGGCCATCCTGTGGATTTCCAGTTACCTGCCCGAACTCCTGGGCGTGTGCGACACGCTGGCGGTGATGCACAGGGGCCTGCTGAGCGAGAAGCGTCCCGTCGGCCGCTGGACGCCGGAGGCGATCATGCACGTGGCCACGGGCACCGAGGCGCCGGGTCCGGCGACCGGCGACAAGGAGGCCCGTGCGTGACCCGCGAATCGCCCGGCGAACTCCTCGCGCCGCCCGCCGTCGCCCCGCCCCGCAGACAGACCACCCTCATGGGGCTCTTCCTGGCGCTGGTGTTCGTCATATTCCTGGGCGGCGCCGTGGAGTACGTCAAGCAGGGCACGCTCAACTACTGGTCGCCGCCGAACCAGTTCATGATCCCCACGCAGATCACCACGGTGGCGGTGGGGGCCATCGGTATGACGATGGTCATCATACTGGGGGGCATCGACCTGTCGGCGGGCAGCGTGATTGCAATGACGGCCATCGCGACGGCGTCCGTCGTCCGCGCCTATGCCCCGGCCGATGCCCGCACGCTCACCTTCGCGGAGTTCGGCGCACCGGCCCTGTGGGCGCCCCTGCTGGCCGTTGCGGCGGGCGTGGCGCTGGGCGCCCTGGCCGGGGCCGCCAACGGCGTTCTTATCACGGGCCTGCGCATGGCGCCGTTCATCATTACGCTGGGCATGATGACGTTCGCGCGCGGCACGGCGAAGTGGATCTCGCACGAGACAACCGTTCACCCGCCCGCCAGTTGGATTTCGGACTTCACCAAGTCCAACCTGACGCTCTTTACGATGGACCTGGAGTGGGGCCCGCTACAGTGGAAGGGAGAAGTGGCCCTGTCGTCGGCCGTCCTGGTCACGCTGGTGCTGGCGGCGGCGGCAGCCGTGGTCCTCGGCCGCACGCGGTTCGGCAGGCACGTCTTTGCCATCGGCTCGAACGAGGCCACGGCGCGGCTGTGCGGCGTGCGGGTGGAGGCCACGAAGTGCGCCGTCTATGCCATCGCCGGGGCCACGTTCGGCCTGGCCGGCGTCACCGACTGCGGCCGCCTGAACGCCGGCGACCCGTCAACTGCCGTCGGCAAGGAACTGGACATCATTGCGGCCGTCGTCATAGGCGGCGGGTCGCTCACGGGCGGCTCGGGCAGCGTCTTGGGGGCCCTGCTGGGGGCCCTCTTGATGGCCCACCTGCGGAACCTGTGCATCCACCTGGGCCTGCCCACCTTCGTGCAGGAACAGATCGTCGGGCCGGTCATCATCGCCGCTGTCGCCATTTACCAGTGGCGCCAGCGCAAGCGGGAGTAGAGGGCCGGGCGTTCTCCCCTCCGGGTGGGATGCCCACGGCGTGTCCGCCGTGGGGGGCCGCCGTTGGCGCGGGCACGCTTCCGGCCCATGGCGCGAGCATGCCCGGCAGATCACGTGCCGGGCATGCCACCCGCCGAAACTTGTGACGCAGTACCTGCTGGCACTACTGCTTCTTGGCGTCCCTCTTGCCACCCTTCTTGCCTTCGGGCGGGCCGCTGCCCGGCGCGCGAACGGAAATCCGCTGGGCCTTGCCGTCAACGATGGTGGCGAAGACGGACTGGCCGACCTTGAGGTCCTCCAGTTTGGCCTTCACGCTGGCCATGATGGTGGTGGCATCATCAACGGTGACGGTCTGCTCTTCACCGGTACGTGACTTGATGGTGAGGGTCTTGCCATCGATCTTGGATACTTCGCCGAAGTACCTGCTTTCGCCCTTGGTGATGCGGACGCGGTCGCCGACCTTGAGTTCCTCCACCTTTGCCGCCTTCTCGGTGGTGATCTCCGTGGCGTCATCGACGGTGGCGGTCTGCTCGCCGCTGGAGGTCTTGATGGTGAGCGTCTTGCCCTCGATCTTCGAGATTTCGCCCATTGTCGGCCTGCGGCCGGCGCCCTTGGCCTCTTCAGCGCAGACCGTGCCAACCGCCAGGAAACCCAGAACGGCCACGATCCCCAACAGTAGTCCAAGATTCCTCATTGTCTCCTCTCCTTGCCGCAGTATGCGGCTTCCAGGGTCCGGAGTGCCGAACGTGCGAGAGCCGCAGATGTTGCATTCCCCGGCCGGGCGGACTTCACTCAATCGCCCACAGCGTAACCGTCTCGGTGTCCCTCACGAAGATGCGTTTGCCGGCGAGCACGGGGTGCGCGTAGGTGGCCGCGTCGGCGACCTTGATGCGGGCCACCTCCTCGTACTGCTTGTCCGTGGACTTGAAGACGGTCAGTTCGGAGTTGCTGGGCAGCGCCAGCAGGCAGGCGCCGGCGTCGAGAATGGCCCCGAAGTTGCCGCGCTTCGATGCGTCGGTCCAGGCGGTCTGCCCCGTCTTGGCGTTCAGGCAGAACAGCAAGCCCTTCTCGGAGAGGCCGAAGAGCAGGCCGTCCTTCAGCACGGGCGTGTTGAATTGCGGGGCGAGTTGCTCGTTGCTCCAGAGTTCCTTGGCGGCAAAGCCGTCGCCCTGCTTCTCGACCTTGACGGCCTTGGCGCCGCGGCCTGCCCCGGTGAAGATCACCACCTCGCCGTCGATGATCGGCGTGGCGGCGTTGTAGTTCATTCCCTGGGGGGCGAACGGCACCTGCCACAGGAGTTTCCCATCGGCCAAGCCGACGCCCACGATGCTCTTCTCCGTCAGCGTGACGATCTGCTTGACGCCTTCGACCGTCAGGAGCGCGGGCGAGGAATACATCGGGGCCTCGCCGGCCCATTTCCACTTCGGGTCGCCGCTGGCGAGGTCGAACGCAATGATCGCCCCGTTGCCCTGCCCGCCGACGTGCGCGATGACCATCCCGCCCACGATCATCGGCGACATGGCCGCGAAGAACCTCGGTACGACCTTGGGGAACTCGTCCTTGCGCCAGAGGACCTTGCCGGAGGCGGCGTCCAGGCAGGAGACGACCCCGCCCACGCCCAGCGTGACGACCTTCCCGTCCGCCACGGCGGGCGAACTCCTGGGCCCCGGGTGCCGCGAGGCCGCCCCGCTCACGGCCTGGGCGGCGTATTTGTCTTTCCACAGTTCCTTGCCGGTCGCCGCGTCCAGGCACAGGGTGACCTCCTCGTCGCCCTGGCGCGCAAAGACGTAGAGTTTGTCGCCCACCAGGGCGGGCGTTGAATCGCCCGAGCCCACTGTCGCCTTCCACTTCTGCGCCAGTTCCTTCGGCCAGGCTTGGGGCGCGGCGAACCCCGTCACCTTGCCGTCGCGGTTGGCCCCGCGCCACTGAGGCCAGTCCTGCGCAAAGGCGCAGGCGGCGCCCGCAAGGACCATGCTGCACATCATCACTGCCACCATCCGCCGACGTGCTTTTTTCATGGCACATCCCCTTTGCCTGGTTGCCGGCCCCCCCAGCAGCGGCCGGCCCTTCCTCGGCCATCATGGCCTACCTGGTATGATACCCTCCGGCCGCAGGCTGCACGCAAAATTTTCATGGGCGCGTGATGCAGGTTCAGCGGCACGGCAGTACGGCCGCCCACCCGCGCCGCAGCACATGTGGCGCCGCAGGCACTCCTCACTTGCCGGGCACGAGGTCACGGCCGTCGACGTCGGTCGGCGCGGGGCGGCCCAGCAAGCCCAGGAGCGTAGGCGCGAGGTCCACGGAGCGCACGGGGATCGAGCGGCGCTCGTGCGGCACGCCCGGACCGGCCAGGAGCATCACGGTGAGCATGTCGCCCGGACGGAGACCCCCGTGCCCCGCCTTGTTGCGCTTGTGAAAGTCCCATCCCGGCGCGGCAAACACGGCCAGGTCGCCCGCTCGCGGCGCATCGAAGTAAGCCATCAGTTGCGGCACGAGGTCGGGGTACTCGGTGTCAATTGTTGCGGCAAGCCACTCCTGGGGAGCATGCGGCTTGCCGTTGAGAAGCGCGGACGCCGGCGACGCGACGTAGCCGAGCGGGTCGTCGCCATCCAGCGTGCGGCAGGAGACGGCCCGCGACTGGGCCGCATCGCGGGCAAGTTCCACTATGCCGCGCTTCGTGGCGGCGTGGACCTTTTCCGGCCCCGCGCGCCAGGCCACGAGGTCCACGGCCTCGGCCGCAAGGAGCCGCGCGATAATGTCCGCGCGGCCGGCGGGCGTGGGGTAGGCCCGCAGGTACTCCGGTCCAGGGCGGCGGAGCCAGTTGTCGAAGCGAGCGCGCGGCAGGTCGGGAGACCCGCCGCGAGGAGACTGCGGCGCAGCAGGCCCGCAAGCCTGCTCGCCCGCCGCGCTATCCTCCTCGCGGGGCTTGCGCAGGTACACCGCCCAGTAACGGTCGCCGGAACCGGCCAGGACGCAATCGTACTTGTCGAAACAGGCAAGGCGGTCCTCGTACGACTTCTCCTCCCACGGCCCCTCGGCGGCCACGCGCAGGCCCATTTCATCGCGGAAGAACTTTTCGATGGGCCAGTGGCGGGCCACGTCGACCATGCCGTGGTCGCTGACGAGGGCGAGGACCGTGCGCTCCAGCCGCCCGGCGGACTCAAGGTCCCTGAGGATGCGCCCGATGTGCGCGTCGGTGTGCTCCAGCGCGAGGCGGTAGGCGTCGCTCGAGGCGCCGCTGCGGTACGCCTCCATGTCGGGCGCAAGAAGGTAGGCCCACACGAGGGCCGGGAACTCGCCCTGCACGCGGGCCACACGGGCCGCGATGTCGAACCGCCACAAGGCGATGCGGTCCACCAGGCCGTACCAGCCGAAGAAGTACGGCGGCCCCGCGCTCATCCAGTTTTCGGCAAACTTCGATGCCCCGCGGTGGGCCTGGTGGAACAGGCTCATCGTCGTCCGGTCGGAGAGGCGCTCGAAAATCGTGGCCGCGCGGTAGTCGCCGTCAAGGAGGTTTTTCTCCTCCACCTGCTCGTAGTCGCGCTCGATGAGTTGGTTGCGGTCGAACCACGTGTTGCCCGTGATGCCGTGGCGGCCGGAGAAGACGCCCGTCACAAGCGACGTCTCGTTCACAAGCGTGATGCTGGGCACGTTGGCGACGCAGCGCTCGCAGAAGAGGCCGCGATCGGCCAGGTACTTCTTGAGGTTAGGCAGGCGGCCGCCGTCGAGCATCTCGATGAAGACCGCGCGGCTGACGCCGTCAACGACGAAGACGACGGCCGAGGGCCCCTCGCCCGTCGCCGGCGGCGGAAAGCGGATGCCGAAAGTCGACCGCCGCTCGTCAGGCATGGCCGCGCAGCCGGAGACGAAAAAAACGCCCGCCGCCAGCAACAGCCACGGCCGGGCAAGCCGGCCGTGCCACATCCGCGTTTGCGCCCGACAGGGCGGCGAGGCGCGTGCGCGGCTCACTTGGGTTTCCCCTCGGCGGGGGGCGGCCAGGGGCGGCGCGTAAGTCTCTCCATCAGGGCCGGCACGTCGCGGTGCCGCAGGCCGCGGCCCGGCTCAAGGAGCGGCCCGGCCGTCGACATGATAAACGCCGTGCTGCTCTTACGCTCCAGGTCTCCGTGCGTGCTGGCGACGTAGGGCAGCCAGAAGGCCCGCGACGACGACCCCGCGCAGTAGCCGTCCTTGAGGCTGGCCACAACGTCGGGCACATGCTCCGCCAGGCCGTTGAACGCCCGCCACAGGCGGTCGGGGGCGTCGGGGTACGTGTGCGTCAGCGTGCGGTCGAACCAGTCGGCGTCGGCGGCGAAGCCGTCGGCGTCCAGCAGGCCGTCCGCCCTCATCTTCTCCAGGACCGGCGCGAGGCCCAGCGGGTCGCCCGCCGGCGCGCGGTAGCGGTACCGGCCGCCCCGGCGCTCCACGAGGGCCTTCGCCCCGGGTTTCTCGACGGCCACGGCTTCGGGCTCGCCGTACACTACCAGGTCAACGCCCGGATGCTGAAGCAGCGTGGCCACCAGGTCGGCCCGGTCATGCGTGGCAAACGAGGCGTACGTAAGGATGCCGTACTCGACGGGGACCACGTCTCGCGGCTTTTCCAGGCGGTCGGCCACGCGCCAGCCGGCGTCCTGGAGATATTTACGGAAATCGACGCGATCGCAGCGCACGAGCATGTGGCCGTGGTCGGAGAACGCGGTGACCTTCACCAGGCCGCGCGTCTTCTGGACGAGTTCCTCGACGAGGCGGTCAACGGCCTCAAGCACCTTGCGCTGGCCCTCGGCCCCCTGCCGCGTGGCCAGCCCGGCCGTGCCCACGAAGTAGGCGGCCACGTCGGTGCGGTCGCGCCGGTCGAAGACCTTCTTGAAGTCCCCCAGTTCCTTCTCGAAGATCGCGTCCGGGTACAGGTACGACAGCGGGTCCATGAGCGTGCCTGCGCGGTAGGCCAGGTTCCCCACCCACGACTCGTTCTTCAGGCCCATGTAATCGGCGTCGCCGCCGACGACGGCGTTCGTGGCGCGGTCGAAGTAGACGACCTCGTAGCCGACGCACGTGACGCCCCGGAAGGCATCGGTCAGCGCCAGGTCGGTCATCGACGGAAAAGTCGATATCAGCCGCGCGGGCGCGTGAAACAGCCGCAGCCGACCCTCCTGCCGGAACGCCTCGACGGCGTCGTAGCCGATGCCGTCGAGAATGAGCACCACGTGGCGGCAGTTGGCGGCCGGGATCTCGTCCAGATTGACGAAGTCGGTGGGCGACGGGGCGCCCGTGGCGCTGTAGCCGATGCGCACGATGCGGCCGGAGGCATCCTGGATGGTGAAGTAGTCTGCGCGGCGGTCGGCGTTCGTGTCGTACGCGCGGACGAAGCCTGCGGCGGTTTCCCTCGCAAGGAGCGGCGCGGGCGGAAACTGGAGAGGGTACGCGCAGCCGACGACGATAATGACCGCGACGGCCAGCGCCCCGGCCATGACGGCCAGGCGGCGGCGCGTCAACCACCCGGCGGCGCGGGCACCGGCGCCCCCGCGGCGGTCACGCGGCGTCTCCGTCTTGCCCGCGCTCGGAACCATCGCCCTCCTGCGCTCGGATACTGAAGCGCCCCAGCCAGCATTGTACCGCCTCGCGGCGGCGCGCGAAGAGATTTTCGGCGGCCTGACGCGGCGCACGAAGTCCGCACTGTTATCTCCGCGAACCGGGCTGCGGCCTGCCCAAGCCGCGAGCCGTCGCCACGGCGGCCTCGGCGCGTCGGCCACCCCTGCGCGGGCATGCTGCAACCTCCCGCCTCACGGAACATCAGCCGCACATCAGCCAGATCAACGAACCCACGACCACAATCGCGCTGGCGACCATGAGCAGGACGCCGAACGCAGCGAGCATCCATCCTGGCGACTTGCTGCCCAGGTAGCCCCCGCGGCCGATATGAAAGCCGGTCATGTCGCCCAGTTCGTTGCGATAGCGCACAAGGGCACAGCCGATGCCGAAGATCACAAGTCCGACCAGGAGCATCGCACGCGGATCGTCGATGTATGCGAGCATGCTTTGTACCAACGCTCACCCCGCCTTTGCCGGCGGCTTCTGGCCGCACTCGGCAAGGCGCTTCGCCGCCCACTCCGCCTCGGCCGCCATGCCGCGCGCGGCGTAGAACTTGTGGAGCGCTTCGTACCTGGCGGGCACGTCAAAGCCGATGTTCCACCTGAGTTTCTTCAGGCACTCCGGGCACAGATGGATTGGCCGCAGGTCCGACTCCGCCAGGCTGTTGGAGCCGTTCATCACACACTCGTATCTCTGGCAGTGCTGGACGCCGAACATGTGGCCGGTTTCGTGCACCAGAGTTGCCAGGCTGCGCTTGAGGGCCTTAAGGAGACTCTCTGCCGTCTCGGCCTCGCCCCAGAACGCCGGGTAGAACCGCACCAGGCTGTAAACGCCGATGCGCCGCTCCAGCGACGCCTGCCCGAAGACGTAGTTCCACGACTCCTCCGGGTACAGGTCCGCCATCGTCACGCCCATCATGCAGACGGCGTCCTGCGGCAGAAGGTGCTGAAGAACGGAGTCGAGGATGTCGGTCGTCAGGTACTGGCGTACCGTGCGGCCGAACATCCGGCGGTCTCGCGTGGTCACGCGGTCAAGGCCGGCCGGCGGCATGACGCGGGCCGGCAGCGCGAAGTAAACTTCCAGGTACTCGCGCAGCACGTCCAAGCGGGCCTGCTCCTGGGGCGACATTGCACCCAGCGGGCACAGGTAGAGCGTATGGCGGCCGACGCGCGGCCGCACGCGCGCCGCCGGGACGTACTGCTCGAACGATTGCGGCGGCTCGGGATGCTCCGCCATCCAGTCGCCCGGCTTCGGCCTGGGCATCGGCCGGAAGAGCGCAGGGGAGTACCACGAGGGCGGGTCGGCCTCCACGCGCACTTGCGGCCGCAGAAGCGCGCGGGCATCCTGCCCTCCCCGCGCAAGGCCGCACCACGCCAGCATCACCAGGCACAAGCCCAAGGCGAGACGCATGGCGGCTCCTTTACTCCGCGCGGCACTTGACAGGTCCGCGCAATTGAGTAGTATAGAAGCGGCCCTTCAGGGTGACAATCTGCCTGTGTGCGCTCGTGGCGGAACTGGCAGACGCGCCAGGTTCAGGTCCTGGTCCGCTTAACGCGGATGGAGGTTCGACTCCTCTCGAGCGCACCACGGAACTCAGGGCGCCGGCCGCTCAAACGGCCGGCGCTTTTCGGCTGCGCGCTACTTGGGATACGGATGCGGGCGCGCTGGCGCCGTGACCATCAGCCCCCCCGCCGGCAGGTTCCACACGACGCAAATCCGGTCCTCGGTGTGCTCTTCCAGTTCCGGGGCCGCGGCGGCGGGCGCCTCGGTCGGTCCCAGCAGTTCCAGCCCTGCGGCCAGGATGATCTTGCCGAAGCGCGCAAGGTCGAACGGCAGCCGCGACTCGCAGTAGCAGATGCCGTCGACGAACGCGCTGTCGCCCTCCTTGCCGGCGGTCCACCTGACCTCGTAAGGGCCGAAGCGGCCGGGCATGGGATGGACGACCGCGCGTCGCCCGCCTGCGGCAAGGACGAATCGCCCCGCCCCCAGCGCATGGGCCGCCGCGACCCCGCCGGAGCAAGAAAGTTCGTACCGCACGCGGAAATCCCCGGCCTCGAACACGCCGCCGGCCGGTCGGTCCAGGCAGTGGTGAAAGTCGCCCAGGTCGGTGACGAGGTTGAAAACCGAGAGCGCCCGCGGCCCGGACTGGACGGTGCGGACGAAGGCCGAGGCGAAATCCCGCCCGTCGCGCAGGAACCGCAGCCGCAGCGCAGCCGCGGGGTCCTCCGCCGTACGCCAGTACGCAATCAACACATGCCGCTGCGTCCACATGTTGTCCTGGCTGACGGAACCCAGGCAGGCGTCCTCGGCCATCCAGGCGGTGCCCCAGGTGCTCGCTTCGTCGGGTTCGCGGCGGATGAAGCGCCCGCGGACCTCGACCTGGGGCTCGGGCAGCGCCTGGAACCGCGGCACGAGCGCCGACGGGCACTCAATCGCCGGGACGAGCGCCGGCGCCGGCCGCTGGGGCCCGGGCGGCCCCCGCCGCAGGTCCACATGCGTCTGCGCCGACAGGTACTCCAGCGCCCCCGACCCCAGGCGCAGCGTGTACGCCCGGCTGTGAGGGCCGGCCCACTGGCCGGTGCCAGGGTGAAAGTGCTCGGCCACCGTCTGCCACGCCGCGCGGCGGAGCCGCTCGGCGTCGGAGCGGGCCTGGGCGTCGCGCACAAGGCTCAGCGTTCGCTCGCACTCGTGCAGGGCGACCAGCGTGTAAGTGGGGCTGTTGTACTCGTTGAACCCGCCGTGAAACTTCGTATGCGCCACCAGGTTGTGCAGGCGCCTGCGGCCGTAGTCCAGCAGGCGCGGCGCGCCCAGGAGTTCCCCGGCCGCCAGCGCCACGCCCGCCCCGGCCACGGCCACGTTCGTGTAGTCCGGCCCGACGTTGCGGCGGAAGATGGACCAGGCGGCGTGGGCCAGGCCGGCCCGCAACGGGTCCACGAGATCGGCCGGCAGCCTGGCCGCGTGGTCCTTCAGCACCTGCGCCAGCCGCGCGCCCACGAAGTCGGCCCAGTTGTGGTCGGGCGGGGCCATCTGCGAAAGCGGCTCTTCCGCCAGCCACGGCCAGAGGCCGTACGTGGTGCTCGTCGGGTCGGTGTCCTGGAGCGAGAGGATCTTGCGCAGAACGTCGGCGGCGCGCGCGGGGGGCGCCGCATCGCCCGCCTTCAGCAGCGCCACGGCGTAGTCGGCCGAGTTCAGGATGTCGTGCACGTACGTGCCGTCGGCCACGCGGCTGTGATAGCCCGGCCCGTGGAACGGTCCGCCCAGGAGGTGAAGTTCGCCGGAGTACCGCTGCTCGCACGAGTCCAGGTATTCCGCCAGGGTCATGTGCGGCTCCTTTTCGCCTTGCGCTTTTCACTTTTCGCTTTTCACTCTGCACTCTGCCCTGCCCGGGCGTCGAGGTCTTCGACGCGCGCCTCCGGGGGCACGCGGTACTCGAACACCGCCTCGGGCAACTTCTTGTCGAGCCGCACGGCCGAGAGGAACAGCACCAGGCCCACCTCCTCCTCGCCGTAAAACCGGATGCGATAAGTTGTGCATACATCAATTTCGCCGATGCGTTCGTACGCCAGGAGTTCCGCCATGACCGCCGGCGCGCCCGCCTCGTCGAAAAGGTCGATGCGCCGCGGCCGCAGCGTCCGCCGGTCCAGCCACGTCCGCCGCGCGGGAAGCACGCCGCCCGCCGCGCGCCGCTGGAGCGTCAGGACGTACGCGCCCGGCTGCGCTTCAAGCGCCGCCGGGGTCTGCGGCTCAAGGTCGATGCGGAAAACGCCCAGGGCCGCCGCCAGGTCGGCCGGGGCCAGGATGAACTGCCGCTCGCCCGCCTCGCCGCGGCGGCCGGTCCAGACCGCGTTCACCTTCGGCCGGATCCACAGCCAGAACCGCTCCTGGTTCATGCCCAGTTTGAAGACCTCCTGCCCCAGCACCTGCCCGTGCAGAAAAAGCCGGTCGGGCTTGGCGAGGAACAGGTGGCCGTCCATATCGTAGCGGTCGCGTCCGTTGCCGCCGTCGTCGCGCGGGATGACGAGGCGGACGGCCGCGCGCGACCAGATGTGTTGAACTGAATCGGCCCAGGCGTTGTGCCGCGCGATGACCTCGGCAGGCGCCAGTCGCAAGGGCTCTGCCGCCGGCGCGGCCGGCCCGCGCGTCGGGCCGCAGCCCGCAAGCAGGATGGCCGCCAGCGCGATAGCCGCAGCCGCAGCCACTGCGCGGCGGGTCTCCTGACCCGCCGCGCGGACTTCCCGCAGCGGAAGTCTCACATCGGCGGGCGCGGCGGGTCGGGCGCACGTGTCCGGCGACACTTCACGCCGCGCCCCGCGTGGCTGAGAGTCGCCGGCCGTGCGGCAAAGGCTAAATGGGTGAGGCTTCGGGGCTGGCATCGCCGGCACCTTCGGGCTGAGGTTTGCTTTCGGGCGCGGGCGAGGGCGCCGGCGGCGGGCCTTCGGCGCCTGCCGCCTCGCCCTCGGCGGCGCTCGGCGCCTGGTCCCATTTTTCGGGCATGTCGAGGATATCGCGCAGGCGGTCTGCCACGGAGCGGATTTCCTCCTCGCTCACCGACGGGGCCGCCAGCGTGTGCTGCCGCTGCGTGCCGACTTCTCGCAGCAGGAGTTCCTCGCCCCTGCCGCCCGGCAGGCGCCGCGTCTCCAGGACGCGCAGGCGGCGCTTGCGCATCAGGACCAGCGCCAGGACGTACCGGAACCGCACGGCCTGCGGGTCCTCGCTGCCGGCCAGGTGTTCAAAGAGTTGAATCAGACGCCCGAGGTCAATCAGGCGCGGCCCGCGCTGCAAGGGCGGCTCAGGCTGAGGCACGCGCGTCTTCCAGAAACTGAAGTACGCGGCGTCGGGCTTCCAGCACGCGGTGCACAAATCGTGGCGCGCCAGGAGGTTCTCCTCGGCGGTCTCGACCACGGCCGAGTAGTACTCGTCGCCGGCGGCGAACACGCGCTCGCACGCGCGGCATCGCCGGGTGGACGAGTCGATCTTGTATTCGCGATCCAGGGACATTATTGCACCGCTCATCCCGCGATGCTCACCGGCCAAGGTGCTTCACGACAATTCCCCTCGTCTCCCCCGCCAGGCGCTCCGTCTCCGCCACGGCCGCGTCGGCGGCCAGGCATGCTGCGGACGCATCGGCGGCGTCGCTGTAGCCGGAGAGGTTCACGGCCGCGTTGATGCGGGCGGCGCGGGCGGCCCCGAGCGCAAGTTCAGCCGCCACCCCCACGTCGCTCAGGAGGTTCGGGTTGGCGATGTCGGCGAGGCGGCGGCTCGCCTCGGCCACGTCGCGCGCGGCCGCGAGGACTCGCAGCACCAGGCCGAGCGACGCCTTGGTGGCCCTGCGGACGGCCTCGGCCCGCGCGGCCTTCTCGGCATCGGTGTTCTTCGGCAGCCGGTAGGCCGCCATGACGGCCTCGTAGGCGGCCATGTCTTCGTGGGCCATGTCGAGGAGCGAGCCGCGCAGGTCGGCCAGGCGCGCAATGGCCGCCTGGATGTCCGGCTCGACGGCCTTGAACTTCTCCTTGCCGAGGGTGAAACCGGCGGCCATCGAGGCCATGGTCGAGGCCAAGGCGGCGGCGACGGCGGCCACGCTCCCGCCGCCAGGCGTCGGCCGGGCCGCGGAGGCGTCGTCCAAGTACCGCATCAGCGGCTCGCTGCGATAATCCATGGTTGACTCCTCACCGGAAGATGCCCGCGGCTCGAACAGCGCCCGCGGCAGCAGGTGGCCCGCCGCGGCGGGCGAGACCATGCGCTCGCCCGACAGCGGCCATGCTTTCGCAACAGCGCGAAAGCATGGCACCCACGTGCGCACGCGGGCGCATCAGCGGGCAGCATAGAGGCGCAAGGCGGGCGGGTCAAGAAATCTGGGTCGGCGCTTGAACCGGTTCAGGTTATGCCCGCGGCGGCTTTCTTGAGCGCGTGGTGCGCGGCGGGTCTCCTGACCCGCCGCGCAAGCATGCGCTTGGACCTCACACGACCGTGCTTTCGCAACGGCGCGAAAGCCCGCCGCCGGCGGGCCACGGCCGGACAAGCCGGCCGTGCCACATCCGGCCATGAAGCAGCCTGCGATAATAAAAGAACCGCCCGTCCCGCGGGACGAGCGGTTCGTCGTCTGCCATGCTGCAAGGGCCGCCCTGCGACTCGCAAGGGGCGGCAAGACCCTTCCGGCAACGGGCTGCCGCCAGCGGTTAGTAGTCGCTGTACTTCTTGTCGGTCACATCTTTCTCGCCGTCGGCGCAGTTCGCCTTGACCGTGCCGGTCGTTTCGTCATAGTACCAGCCTGCGGCGTCGGTGCCCGGCGGCGCCGTGGCCGTGAACGTGTCCTTGCCCTTATTGGCGCCGACCGGCAGTTTCGGGACCGCCCGCAGGTAAGGCCCGAACGGATGGTCCTTGTCCTTTGCGGCCACCGGGTCCGTGGTGTTGGTGGAGTCGGTGTACAGGGTAAGTTGGTTGGCGATCTTGGCGAGGGTCGGGTACTTGCCATCGTGCTCGGCGGCAAAGAGTTCGATGGCGTTACGGAGGACGGCCAGGTCGCCCGTGAGGGCGGAATCGGCTGCCCCGGCCGTGCCGCGGCTCATTCGTGGGATCGCTATGGCGGCAATGATGCCGATGATGACGACCACGATCACCAGTTCCAGCAGACTGAATGCTTTCTTGCCGGTGAGTCGGCCCTTGAACATTGTGTTCTCCTTGTACCTTCAGGCGGTAGTGACATGCCTGCGGCGCCCCTCCCCACCCGCGAGGCGGCACTTCAGGCGCTTCTCGTTATCGGCGCTTATACGATATAACTTGAATCAAAATGCACTATGCCCTGTACGATACAACGGGTGGCATGCCCACAGCCTGCCCGCCGCGGCGGGCCGCCGTTGCGTGGGCATGCATGCCCGCGGAACGGATGCCGCGGGCATGCCACCCCTCAGGGGGACGTAGTCAGCAGGGGCAGTTTCGCCTCCGCCTCTTCCCGGACCGACCGGAACATGGCGCCGTCCGGCGCCAGGCCCACCAGCCGGAACCCGTCAATCTGCTGCCCGATCCTGAGGACCTTGCCGTCCACCACGGCGCACCCGGCCGGGCCGGCCAGGAGGAGGCTCGTCAGTCGGTGCCGGCGCGCGAACTCTGCGGCCAAGTCCACCTTGATATCCTTTTCCTTCGGCGCGGTCAGGAGGGCCAGCCAGGCGTCCGATGGGGCAAAGGCCTCGCGGATGGCGGCCGGGTCGTGGTCCGGACCGGCCGCCAGCGCCTTGAGGCGCTCGGCCATCCGGGCAGGCTGGGGCGACGCAAAAGACCCGGTCGCGGCCGCCGGGGCGCCCGGCGCGGCCTTCGCGGCCGCCAGCACCGGCGACGGCAGCGGCGACGCCGCGGCCCTGGCCGGCTGGAGCGTCTCCGACGAAACCAGCAGCCGGTCCACCGCCAGTCCGACCAGGACCAGCGCCAGCGCTCCAAGACAGATTTTACGTGATGTCGTCACAGCCACCTCGACGGGTGTCATGCCCGCCGCAGCGAGCGTACATGCACGCTTTCGCACCTCGCACGACCATGCTTTCGCAACGGCGCGAAAGCATGGCACCCACAAGATTAATGTTGACGCACTGCTAGCCGCGCGCGGCGGCGTCCTGCCTGGCTGCGCACGCCTTGGCCGCGTGCCACCTCAGCCCGAGCGCAAACTTGCCCATCCCGGATCGGTCTATGCCGCTTGCCGCCAGGTCCACCGACTGGACCGTGGTGTCGGGGAACGCCCTCTTCAGTTCCGCCAGGAACACGGTGCATGCGCGGTACGTGCCTGCCCCTGCCAGCGAGACGGGAAACGCCTCGCAGTGCTGCTGCGGAGCGACGGGGCCGGTACGCACGTCGGCCAAGACGAGGCCGCTCTGCGCGGCGAGGGCCGAAATCTGCGTCAGTTGCGAGTTGAGGCTCGACGAGGGCTTCAGGTTCAGGCTGCCCGCCTCGGCGGTCTCGCGGGCCGCGCCGAGGCGCTTCTGAAGCGCCACGAGCGTACCCTCCAGGCGTGCGGCGTGCTCGTGCTGCGCCGCCAGTTCGCCCTGCCTCGTCAGGTACTCGCGGTGGCTGCGCATGAGCGGGTGGTAGCCGCAGGCGTAGACGATAACAGCCAGCACGACCAGCACGGCCGCGCCGGGGGCGTCCACGCGCCACCACTTCCAGTGTGTCAGGTTGACTTTCACTTGCCGGTCTCCGGCTTGGCGCCCAGCGAGCACTCCAGTTCAAAGGCGATGGCGGTGCCCGCAAGGAGCGGCTCCGGGTCGGTCTTGACAAGGCGTATCTGGTCGAAGAGGGCCGCATTCTCCAGTCCCTGGGCGAACTGGAGGACGTCGGCCACGGTCTGCCCGTAGCCGGTGATCTTGAGGGAGTATGCCTCGGCCGCCGCAGGCGCGGCCGATGCCGCCGCGGTCACGGGGCCGGCGGCGCCCGCGCGCAGCGGCTTAAGTTCGCAGCGCTTCAGGACGGCCCCGTCGCCCAGGTTGCCGGCCAGCAGCGCCAGCAGGACGCTCCAGTCGGGCTGGCTGCGGATAGCCTGGCTGGCCTTCAGCGTGGCCTCCTGCGCGGCCAGTTCGCTCTGAAGCATGCGGATGGCACGGTCAGCCGACTGGATGGTGGCGGCGGTCTTCGCCTGCTCGTTGGCCAGGACAATCTGCCCGCTGCACCAGAGGCCGTAGCCGCACACGATGCCCGCCAGTTCCAGCACCAGCGAGGCAGCAATGACCGTAACCCACCACTTGAGGCGCACACGGCGCTGGCGTGCGGCAATACGGTACGACGGTATGAAGTTGGTGCTCGTCATGGCTCACTCGTCGGCGAACTCGGCCAGCCCCACGGCGGCCACCAGGGCGGGGTCGCGCGCCTTGGGGGCCAGAGAGGTCGGCCCTTGCACCAGGTCGGCGGGCGCCACCGCCCGCACGTCCATCTCCAGGCGCTCTTGCAGGCACGCGGCCGCACCGGGAATGCCCGCCCCATGCCCCACCAGCAGCAGGCCCGCCACGGCGGCGCCGGGGTACTGCGCCACGGCGTAGCCCAGCGGCGTCCGGAGGGCCGACACCAGAGAATCCAGGTACTTCGAGATAGCCGGCGCGATGGCCTCGGCGTGGGCCGCGTGCTCTGCGGCCCGCGGGGCCAGGCCCACCTCGGCCAGCAGGA
>Ga0194113_10004295_pt1 | contig 18701 bp, 14 predicted proteins | sample TA2MahC200mmetaG_FD_146193 | JGI IMG/M metagenome (GOLD analysis project Ga0194113, IMG submission 146193) | Freshwater microbial communities from Lake Tanganyika, Tanzania - TA2015017 Mahale Deep Cast 200m | ecosystem: Environmental > Aquatic > Freshwater > Lake | place: Tanzania: Lake... | reverse complement strand
ACCGCTGAGTCACGGTTCATGCCGTTGACCCCCGGCCCAATCGCCTGTAGAGTAGAACCACGACATTTTATCGCGGAGGCCACACGATGAAAGGCGTAATCCTGGCCGGCGGCCTGGGCACGCGGCTGCACCCGCTGACGAAGATCACCAACAAGCACCTCCTGCCCGTGTACTCGAAGCCGATGATTTACTACCCCATCGAGTGCCTGGTGCGGGCGGGCATTACGGACATCATGATCGTAACGGGCGGCAACTCGGCGGGCGACTTCATACGGCTCCTGGAGAACGGCGAGGAGTTCGGCCTGGGGCGCCTGCATTATGCGTATCAGAAGGGGGAGGGCGGCATCGCGGCGGCGCTGGCCCTCGCGCGCGACTTCGTGGAGGGCGACAAGGTGTGCGTCGTCCTGGGCGACAACATCCTGGAGCGCTCGATCCGTCCCGCCGTCGAGGCCTTCCAGCGCCAGAAGGCGGGGGCGAAGGTGCTGCTGAAATCGGTCCCGAACCCCCGGGCTTACGGCATCGCCGAGGTCGAGGGCGGGCGCATCGTCCGCATCATCGAGAAACCCGACGTTCCCGCGTCGGACCTGGCAGTTATAGGCGTTTATATGTACGAACCCGGCGTGTTCGAGGTGATAAAGACCCTCAGGCCCAGCGCCCGCGGGGAACTTGAGATCACCGACGTCAACAACCACTACGCGGCAGCCGGCACGATGACGTATGAACCAGTGCAGGGCTGGTGGGCCGACGCGGGCGAATCAATAGACTCCTGGCTCGACGCCTGCCGCCTCGTGGCCGCCGGCGGGGCGAACTTGACCGGATGAGGGGCGATCTATGAGCATTGAACAGCACATCGCATCGCACGCCCCGGCTGCGCGCAAGCGCAGGACCGTGGCGGAACGGCGCAAGTACAGCGTGCAGACCGTGGAATCTGCAAAGAAGGTCTGCGCCGTGTGGCTTCACGAGCACCGTCTGGCGAACGCCGTTGCGTTCGGCCTGCCCGAGGTGGATGACCGGTACCACGTGTGGCGCGTGCCCCTTCTGAAGAGGGGCGGCCGCGAGAAGATCGGCGAAGTAGTGATAGATGCAAAAACGTCGCTGATTGTGGAAGACAAGTCCACTGCGCCCGAGACCCTGGAGAGGCGCCTGCTGGGACGAAACGGCGACCTTGGCGAGCAGGGGCCCGGCCGGTCGTCTCGGAACGGCCGCTACGCCCTTTCGTCGCTGCGCAACACCATAGGGATGGGCGACAGCGAGCAGGTTCTGCAAGACCTGCCGGCCGGCAGCGTTGACCTCGTTTTCACGTCCCCTCCTTACTACAACGCCCGCCCGGAATACACCGATTACATAAGTTACGAAGAATACCTTTTGAAGATTCGCAAGGTCGTTCACAATGTTCACCGCGTGCTGGCCGAGGGCCGGTTTTTCGTCATGAACGTATCGCCCGTGCTCGTCAGGCGGTCGCACCGAAACGAGGCTTCCAGGAGAATCGCCGTTCCCTTCGACGTGCACCGCCTGTTCGTCGAGGAGGGTTATGATTTCGTTGATGATATCATCTGGGTGAAACCGGAAGGGGCCGGATGGGCCACCGGGCGGGGGCGGCGGTTTGCCGCGGACCGCAATCCCCTTCAGTACAAACCGGTTCCGGTTACGGAGTACGTTCTCGTCTATCGGAGACATACATCCAGGTTAATCGATTGGTGTATTCGGGCGCATCCCGACCAGGCGCTGGTGAAAGCCTCCAGGATAGCCGACGATTACGAGCGCACAAACGTCTGGCGCATCAAGCCCGCGCACGACGAGAGGCATCCGGCCGTCTTTCCGGCTGAACTGGCCGACAAGGTCATCGCATACTACTCTTTCAAGGGCGACGTGGTGCTCGATCCGTTCGCAGGCACAGGCACCGTGGGCAAGGCGGCGGTCAAACTCGGGCGCCGCTTTGTATTGATAGAGCAGGATGCCGCTTACGTTGACATCATCAGGTGCGAGGCGAAGAACTGGCTTGGCGAGGAGGCAGCAGACATACTTACGATCAACTGCCCGCCGATAGATCCTAAGGACGTCCTGTTCTGAAAGGGGGCCTGGCATGGGCAGGCAGCCGGATGGCAACGCGCTGCTGCGCCTCGTCTCGCCGGAAGCAGTGAAGTTGCTGACGGCCGGGGGCGCTGAATTGGCGCGCAGGGTAGGCATTGATGTAGTGCGCGGCATCGTGTTGGATGTTCTGACCGGAAAGAACCTGCGGGATTCCACGGAAGTTCTCACCCGCCGCCGCATTGCTGCGCTTAACCTTGCCATGGTCAGCATGTTTCTGCGCGGTTCGCGCGCCTCGCCTGATTTCATACAGCGCCTGCCGCACCTTGCGACGGCTAACCTGGCGCAGCCGGGCATTCCCAAGGCCGAGCGATGGCTGGCACAGTGGATGATCGGCCTCACGGACAAGGCCCTTCAGAACGTGCTGAGGGACGACCCCAGGGCTCTTGCCGAGTATCGTGACCAGTACATTCAGGCGTGTGCCCAAGCCATCGCAGGACAGGCGCAGCAAGAGGGCGAACTGCGAGGCGTACTGGAAACCCCCTCAGGCCTGAAGGCGCAGGTGAACTGGCTTTTCATGACCTACCTGGCGGGCGCGGTAGGCGCACAGACGCTTGCGATCCGCGGATCCGAGAAATCGGCTTATGGCAAACTTTTCGAGAAACTCGTTCTCGGATCGCTGCTGAGCATCCTCGGCTTCAAGCACGTGCCACGGGAGAATCCGCAGACCCTTCGTGGCGAGTTCTGGCTGGCGTCCCGAGGAGAAAGGCGCGAAAGCGACGCCACGCTGCTCTATGAGCCTGGCAAGGGCGTGCGCTTCGACATAGGCTTCATAGGGCGGGGCAACCCTGAAATATCCCTGGACAAGGTGACCCGGTTCGAGCGGGAAACCGAATTGGGCGGCAGGAAGTGGTACATGGGCACGGTGATCATTGTTGACCGGATCGGCCCGAACAGCCGCATCCAGGAACTCGCCCGCCGAGTGCGCGGCACCATCGTCCAGATGAGCGCGGCTTACTGGCCCCAGGAGGTCGCACGCATCCTGAGCGCGCTCTTGGGGTTCAAACATGAACTGGTGAAGATGCGGCAGGAAGGGATTCACGACTTCCTTCGCCGCAGAATGCGCGAGGTACTCTTGGAGGAGTTCCTAACCCCGGACGCAAGGTGAGAGCGGATCCCCGCCGCGCCGGCTTGAACCGCGCCTACGCGCGCTTGCTGTAGAACGCCTTCATCTCTTCCAGCGTCCTGGCCTTGTAGTCGCCTGCGTGGCCGGCGGTGCCGAAGTCGCGCATCTTGGAGGCGATGAGTTTCTGGAGGGCCTCGCGGGCGGGGCCCAGGTACTTGCGCGGGTCGAACTCGGAGGGCTTTTCGGCGAAGACCTTGCGGATGGCCGCAGTCACGGCCAGGCGCCCGTCGGTATCCACGTTGATCTTCTGTATGCCGCGCTTGACGCCTTCCTGGATGGATGCGATGGGCACGCCCATCGCGCCGGGCATCTTGCCGCCGTACTTGTTGACGGCGTCGATGAGTTCCTGCGGCACGCTGGACGAGCCGTGCATGACGAACGCCGTCTGCGGGGCGCGCTGGCGGCACTCGCTTATCAGTTCCAGCGCAAGGACCGGGGCGTGCTTGAACTTGTAGGCCCCGTGGCTTGTGCCGATGGCCAGCGCGAGGGCGTCCACGCCCGTGCGCTTGCAGAACTCCTCCACCTGGTCCGGGTCGGTCAGCAGGACCTTGTCGGTATGGGTGTCTTCCTCGATGCCGCCGAGGGTCCCGAGTTCGCCTTCCACGCTGACGCCGAAGGAGTGGGCGTAGTCAACCACTTCCCTGCTTACGCGGATGTTGTCTTCGAACGAGCGGGCCGGGTGCTTGCCGTCGGGCGTCTTCTTCTCGTAATCAATCGAGCCGTCAATCATGACGCTCGTGAAGCCCAGCGCGATGGCCTCCTTGCAGAGTTTCAGGTGGGGGCCGTGGTCCAGGTGCAGGGCGATGGGCAGGTCGGGGTTCTCCTCGACGGCGGCGGCCATCAGGTGCTTAAGATAAATAAGGTTCGTGTATTCCAGCGCCCCGCGGCTGGCCTGGATGATAAGGGGCGAGCGGGTTTCGCGGGCCGCGCCCGCGATCGCCTGTATCTGCTCCATGTTGTTGACGTTGTAGGCGCCAACGCCGTAACCGCCCTTGCGGGCCTCGTCAACGATCTGTCGCATCGGGCAAAGCGGCATCCTGGTCTCCTTCCTCCGCGCGGCTGCGGCGGGCCTTCCGCTGCGCGCCTTCCACCCCGGAAGGCCGCGCCCCCCCGCCCCGGCCTAAACGGGCGGAGAGTATATCCGCATGCCGCGAAAAGGGAAGCGCAAAACTCGGGCAGCAAAAAGCGGGTGCGCAAACCGCGGGCGCGCTCACTCGGCGGCGGGCTTGCCGAGGGGCGGGAGCGTGCCCGCGGGCAGGATGACCGTGCGCCGGCCCTCGCGGCGGAGAGCGGCCTGGCCGCCCGCGTCGGCCGGCGGGTCGCTCGCCAGGTACACCTCTTCCGACGCACCGGCGAGCGAGACGCGAACCCCGCGACCCTGGGCCAGGGGCTCGAAACGCGGCGGCTCGGCGCCCTTGTGCAAGGGGTAGATCGCCACCAGGAACGCCTCGCCTGCGGACGCCTCGACGTGGAGGCCCTGCTGGAGTTCGCCGGCCCGCCAGCGGTCCACGCCGGCGCGGAAGCCGCGCGGGATCATGGCAGACTCGTCCTGTCGCGGCCACGCCCATCGGTCGAGGCGGACGCGGTCGGCGTCGGGCGCCGCCACGAAGACCGCCGCGTCGGCCGCCAACTGGCCGTCGAACAGCAGCAGGCGCCCCTCCTGCCGCACCGAGCGCGCGAGCAGCCACAGGTTGAACGTGGCCGGCTCGGCCGAGGCGAGTTCGTCGCGGACGACCAGGTAATCCTCCAGCGGGCCGCCGGCGTGCTTGACGAGGCACAGCATCCGCCGCCATCGCGCCTCGGCCGCGAGCGTGCGGCGGGGGAACGCCGCAGCAGGGGGCACTTCGTGCGGCCAACGCGGCAGTTTCCGCAGGGCGCCGGTGCGCACCTGGCCGACGGCCAGGTCGGCGGCGTCGGATGCCTGGAACGCCGCGAGTTCCGCCGCCGCGTCCATGTTCTCATCGTCCCCCAGGCTGATACGATTGTACATATGCTCCTGGTAGATGCGATGCGCCGGCTCGGCGCGCCAGGCGAGGGCCAGGGGCTGCCCCGCGCCGAAGAAGTGGAAGGCCATCTCGTCGGGTCCGGCCGGGCGGCCGGGCGGGCCGCAGCGGAAGGCGGCGAACGCCCCGCGGTCGGGGGCCGGACCTGCCGCGGCGTCGCCCAGGCGGGCCGGGCGGCTCCGCAGGACCGCGCCGAACCCCGGCCACGCGCGGCCGGCGGCCGGAAGCGGCGGAACCGAGCGCTCCTGCGCGTCGAAGCCGGCCTGCGCCGCGGCCAGGTCGGCCGCCAGGTCGCCGCCGCCCGCCGCGCCGAAGTAGTGCCGATACATCGCCATGCACTGCGAGGCGAACGCGGCGTCGTGTTGCCGGAACCCCGCGGCGGCAAGGCCGAACAGGAGGCCCGCGCGGTCTTCCGCCGGCCCGGCCTCGCCCGAAGCCCCGCGGCCGCGGCTCAAGGAATCGCCGAACGGCGGAAGGCCGCGCCGCCCCAGCCGCGCGTCGGCCGGCGCGTGCAGACCCAGGAAGAACTCGACCGCCGCACGCGCCTCCGGCCAACGGAAAGGGTCTTCCAGGCGGGCGTTCTGCGCCGCGAGCATCCTCTCCAGCAGCGGAAGCATCGCCGCCGCCCGATCACGGAGGCAGGCCGGGGCGTCGGGGACCGCTTCCGGCGCATCCTTTCCGGGCGTCTGTCCGGCAACGCCGCTCGTGCGGCGGAGGTCGTCGCGGAGGGCCGCCAGCGCGGCGGCCGACCAGCGTGAGGCGTGCGGGTGGTCGGGCAGCATCGCCGCCGCATAGAGCGGAACCGCGTACCCCAGGCCGGCGGGGTCGCGACCGCCCGCCTCCCACCCTCCGGCCGCGCCGGGCCGGTAGTTCGGGTCGCCGAAAACGTACGCCAGGAAGGCGACGGAAGCATCAACGCAAGTTGACGGTTCGCCCGCCGCCGTGGAGCGGCCGGCGGCCGCAAGGTCGGCCTCCAGGAGCATCCGCGGCAGGCGCCGCGGCCACGCCGCCGCCGGCGACAACTCGGGCGCCTGGTAGCAAGCCTCGAAGATCGGCGCGACGTTGAGGGCGGCCGAGGCCTCCTGGCGCCCGGCCACAAGTTCAGCCAACCGGCGGTCGCCACGCGCCTCGCCGGCCAGCGCACGCGCAACGAGGCCGGCGGCCGGCGTCTCGCGCCCGCCGGCCAGGTCCTCGCGCAACGGACGCAGGCGGTCCCACGTGGTCAGCAGGTGCGGCCCCAGCTCGACCCGGCCGCGCGGCCAGGAGAGGACCCAGTCGCACAGGACCTTGTCGAGCGGCAGGTCGGCCGCACGCCGGATGAGGCGATGAAGGTCGCCCTTTTCGTCGAACTGGTCGCGCGGCCCGACCACGAGGAGCCACCGCCGCCGGCCCTCGGCCAGGGGGAAATCGACCGCCACGCCTTCCGGCACGGCCTGGACCGGGGGCGCCGCCGACTTCTCGGCGATTGCCGGTTTCTCGGCCGCAGCCGCCGGTTTCTGCGCGGCAGGCGCAGCGCCGGCGGGCGCCGCTTTCTCGGCGGCCGACGGAGCGCCCGCCGCCGCGCCGGCCACCCACGGCCGCGCGGAAGGGAAGTTCTCGTACGGCCGCTGCCAGTCGCCCGGAGCGGTCATGACAAAACCGACGGCCGGCCCGGCATCGCCCGGACCGAGCGCCAGCAGCGCCTGCGCGGCATCGCGCACCAGGGTGCACCTCGGCCGCATCGCGGCAAAGGGCACATCGGGCCGCAGGGGCGCATCGAGGACCAGGCGGCGGAGGTCATAGGCGGGCTCGGCCCCATCGCCGCCGCCGGCCTGCCAGGGCATCCAGAGCACTTCCGGCGGCCGGCGGCCGCGAAGGACGGCCGTCAGGCGGCATCCTGCGGCCAGGCGGTATCGCTCCGAGACGTCGATCCACGGCTCGCCGTGCACGATGCGCAGCGCCGCCTCGTACGAATGCCCTCCCGCCTCGCCGATGTACCGCAGGCGCACAACGGCGAAAACGGGGCCGGACGCCTCGACGGCCGTCCTGATCTCGCGGACGTACGCCGCGCCGTCGAGGGCGAACTCGCCGGACCACGCCCGCTGGCCCGCCGCCCGCACGCCCAGGAGCGGCGCGGGCGCCTTCCGCAGCGGCACGGCTTTCTCGAACGGTTTCTCCGGCGCGGGAACCATCGCCTCGAACGTACCGGCCAGGACGATCAGGCGCCCATCGCCGCGGCGCACGGCCACCCCGCCCGGAGGGCGCGGCGCCTTGCGCCCCTCATCGTTGTAGGTGACCCGCCACGCAACCTCGCTCCCGGCGGGCATCGCGGCCTTCCACCACAGCCGCGCGCGGCGGACGGCGGCGGCCGTGCCCTCAAGCACGTCCACCTGGACCGGGGCGGGCTTGCCTTCGGCGTCGAGCAGGGCAAACGTCGCAGCCGCCACTCGCCCCTGAGGCACGCGCAGGTCGTGGTGGACGAGTTCGTCGGTCCATGCCTGGCCGAGCGGCTCGCGGAAGGTGACGGTCTGCTCGAACTGCGCGGCGTGCGCGGCCCGGCCGGGGGCAGGCACAAGGCCCGACGCCAGCACGAGGGCCGCCAGCACGGGGAAGAATCGGACACGCCGCATGACTGCTTGAACCGCGCACGCAGGCGCGCGGTTCTCTGCCTTTCGCGCTCCTACACCGTACGGCCCGCCAGGTCGAAGCCGGCGTCGGTGGCAAGCGCGGCGGCGGAGCAAACGGGCTTCTCGAGGTCGGCGAACTTGCCGCCGTCGATGGCCCACTGCGCCGCATCGTCGGCCGTGGCGGCGCGGAATGGGCTGACCAGGTCGGCTCGCGGCTCGCTTATCTCGTAGGTGGCGAAGTAATACGCCTCGCCCGTCACGAGCGGAAACGCCCGCACCAGGAGCGCGTCTTTTCGGGCGATGCCGCACCAGCCTTCCTCGCCCGCTCGGGCCACCGCCACGGCGATGCGCGGCGTGTTGAAATCGTCCTTCTCGTAGTCCAGGACCGCGAGCGACTCGACCATGGCGTCGCGGATGCTCATGCCGGAGGCGATCTTCTCGGCAATCGGGTCCGTCTGCGAGCCGTTCGTCGCCGTGGCCACCGGCTGCCCGCCCAGCGACGGCGCGGCCGCCACCCGCACCGCGTTGTACGCGATGTAGGGGTTCTTGAAGATGTCCTTCTCGTGCCCCTCGATGGGAACGACCGCCAGGCCGCGCGCCGTCCTGAGGGTGCGGCGATTCGGGAACGACCGCGACGACACGCGGTAGAGGACGGCGTTGCGCCCCTGCGGCGTGCGTCCGACGGCAACGATGCGACCGACGTACATCAGGCGAGTCCTTTCAGTTATGGCTGCCGGTCGGCGCCGCCTGCTCTCGCGCCCGCCGCCACTGCGGCGCCCAGCAACTGCGGCCGCTCGGCCGCCGGCATGATGACCCCCGCCGAAATCATGTATTGAATGGCCTCGTCCACCGTCACCGCCAGGTCCACCACCTCGTCCTTCGAGACCATTACGGTGTAGCCCGTCACGGGCGCGGGCGTAAACGGCACGAAGACCGACAGCAGGTCCCGGCCCGACTTCTCCGACAGCGCCCGGAAGCCCCGGCCCGTCACGAACCCGATCATCCACATGCCCTTGTGCGGAAACTCGATGGCCACGACGCGGCTGAAATCGACCTTGCGCTCCGAGAAGAAGAAGTCCGAGACCTGCTTGGCCCCAGGGTAGATACTCTTCACCAGCGGCACGTGCATCAGCGACCGCTCAACCAGCCGCACCAGACGCGCTCCCAGGAACGTCCCGACCAGGTACGCCACGACGCACAGGCCGACCACGGCCATCACCACGCCCACCCAGTGGAGCCAGTAGTGGTCGTACCACGCCCCGACATCCTCCACCGGCAGGCCCGAGAGGTGCGCGGCCAGGCGGATGATGACAAAATTGACCTGCGCGCCGCCGTAGTTGTAGAGAAGCGAGAGGCCCATCGCCAGGACGATGACCGTCAGCAGCGCCGGCAGCAGGGCCGCCAGGCCGCGCCAGAACGTCCGACGGATGCTCTTGCCGAGGTCCATGCCGTTTCCCATCCCCCGCCGCCGCCGCCCGCACCGCCAACGTATCACATCCGCGCGGCGACTGCAACGGTTCCGTGCCGCAGCCGATTTGATTGGCAGGGGCCGCCGAGCGGGGATATAATCCCCCGCTGGCATGAGGGGCGCGATGGGGTTGCGCCGAAGAGCGAGGGGCCTTGAAGCACGCATGCGGCATCGGCCTGGTTGCACTGCCGCTCCTGGCGGCCGGCTGCTATAGCCACGAGGCCGCCCTTCAGCGGCTGCGGGCGGACAACCCGCGGGACCAGGCAGCGGCCGTCGCCGAGGCCGCCCGCGCGGGCGACCGGTCGATGGTGCCCGAACTGATCGGCCTGCTGGACGCCCAGGACGAGGGCGTCCGGTTCATGGCTGCCGCCGGCCTTCACCGGTTGACCGGCCAGGACTTCGGCAGCCACTTCGCGCGGCCGGAGGAGCGGCAGGAGGTCATCGCGAAGTGGCGCCGGTGGTGGCAGGCGCAGCAGGCGGGCGGCGCTGCGGGCGGCGGATAGGCCGCCCCCGATGATGAATGGAGCCGGGTTTATGAGTTCACGCGGCAATGCAAATACCGGCCTGGAGATCGAGACGCGCCAGGAGGCCGCCGGCGTCGTCGTGCGGGCCCGCGGCGAGGTGACGGTCTTCTCGTCTCCGGCCCTTCGCGAATCGCTCCGCAAGATCGCCGAGTTGCGCCCGCCGCGGCTCGTGCTCGACCTGGCCGAGACGCGCTACGTGGATTCCAGCGGCGTGGCGACCCTGGTGGAGGCGCTCCAGACGGTCCAGCGGTATCGCGGGCGGCTCATCCTGGCCGGGATGAACCCGCGTGTGCGCGGCGTGTTTGAGATCGCGCGGCTGGACACGGTGTTCCCCACGGCGTCCGGCGTCGAGGAGGCCCTTAAGGCGTGAGCGCGGCCGCGTGGACCCGCCTGCTGGAACGCGTCGGCTCCCAGGGCGAGGGGTTCCTCGCCTACATGGGCGGCCTCGGGTACCTCGGCTGGGACGCCCTGAAGTTCACCGTCCTGGGCCTGGTGGTCCGCCCGCGCATCAAGGCCGACGAGACGTTCTTCCAGATGGTGCGCCTGGGCGTGCGGGCCATTCCGATTATCGTCCTGGTTCAGACGTTCGTGGGCATGATCCTGGCGTTCCAGTTGGCCCCCGTGCTGGCCGACTACGGCCAGTTGGACAAGGTGGCCACGGTGGTGGCCATCGCCATGTTCCGCGAACTGGGGCCGCTGATTTCGGCCATCGTGCTGACGGGCTTCGCGGGGGCGGCGATCGCGGCCGAACTGGGCACGATGGTCGTGGGCGAGGAGATAGCGGCCCTGCGCACGAGCGGCATCCACCCGGTGCGGTTCCTGGTCGTGCCGCGCGTCATCGCCGCCGTCCTCATGACGGTTGCGCTGACGGTCGTGGCCGACATCGTCGGCACGGCCGGCGGCGGCATCGTGGACCGCTTCATCCTCCTGCGCGACTCGTGGGAGTACTACCACACGGTCGTCCAGAGCCTGCTGGTAAAGGACGTGCTGACGGGCCTTATCAAGAGCGGCGTGTTCGGGTTCCTGCTCGTGCTGATCTCGTGCTACGAGGGCCTGGGCGTGGCGGGGGGCGCCGGAGGCGTCGGGCGGGCCACGACGCGCAGCGTGGTTCTGTCTATCTTTCTGATTATCGCCGCCGACTGCGCGTTTACGGCGGCGTTTTACTTCCTTTGGTAAGCGCCGCTTCGAGCCGCGGCAGCGCCACTCGCGCCGCGGGCGGAAGCACGCGGGCACTCTCGCCGGGCAACAGGTTCACCATGACGGCGGATGTCGATCCCATCCTGGAGCTCCGCGGCATCGAGAAGTTCTTCGAGGGCCGCCAGGTCCTCAGGAACATCAACCTGCGCGTACCGCGGGGCGAGACGCTGGTCATCATCGGCGGCTCGGGCTGCGGCAAATCGACGCTCCTTCGGACGATCATCGGCGAGTACGCGCCCGACGCCGGCCACGTGTACATCGGCGGCGAGGACGCCTGCTGCGCATCGCCCGAGCGGCTGGACCGCATCCGGCGCCGCTTCGGCATCCTCTTCCAGTCAGGGGCGCTGTATTCGTCGATGACCGTGGGCGAGAACGTGGCCCTGCCCCTGCGGGAGCACACCGACCTGGACGAGAAGATCGTCAGGATGATCGTCAAGATGAAACTGGAACTGGTGGGCCTGCGCGATTTCGAGGACCTGATGCCCGCCCAGATTTCCGGCGGCATGCGCAAACGCGTCGGCCTGGCCCGCGCCATCGCGCTTGACCCCGAGATCGTCTTCTACGACGAGCCCAGCGCGGGCCTCGACCCCATCGCCACCAGCGTCATCGACCAACTGATCATCGACCTGCGGGGCAAACTGGGCGCGACCAGCCTCGTGGTGACCCACGACATGCAGAGCGCCCTGCGCATCGCCGACAGGATCGCGATGCTCTACGGCGGCGAGTTCATCGCCGTCGGCCCGCCCGCCGAGTTCTCCAGCCCCACGGACCCGCGCGTGCGGCAGTTCGTCGAGGGCCTGGCCGACGGGCCCATCCCGCTGCGCGTCTCCAAGACCGACTACGTGACGGACCTCCTGGGCGAGGAACCGGTCTGACAGCAGGCCCGGCGGACCGTTGCCGGAAGGAGCAACTCATGCCGCAACATCCCGTACGCAATCGCGTTATCGCCGGGGCGTTCCTCCTGGCCGCCATGGCCGCAGCCGTCGCGGTCCTGGTGCTGCTGGGCGGCTGGGAAACCTGGACCCAGGAGACGCAGACGCTGCGCGTGCGATTCAAGGCCGCGCCGAACGTCAAGGTCGGCAGCCCCGTCCTCCTGGCGGGCCACCCCGTGGGGCGCGTCGAGCACATCGCGGTGGTCGAGGCCCCCTGCCCGCCCGGCGAGAAGCGCGGGCCATGTTACGTGGTGGAGGTCGCGGCCTCGCTGCCGAAGACCTACGTCATCCACAAGAACGCGCGGGTGCTCACCGTGCAGTCGCTCGTGGGGCAGTCGGCCGTGGTGAACATCGAGGACGTGGGCTTCAGCGGCCCCGTGACGGATTACCTGCCGGGAGGCGAGGCGTCGCCCTTCGCGGGCGCAGCCGGCGAAGTAGGCATCGGCGAGAAGGAGCGCCAGAGCATCGCCCAGATCATCGAGCACGTGCGGCTGATCGCGGAGAACCTCAAGGGCGACCTCCCGGGCATCATCGAGAAGGTCAAGGCGGCCGGCGACAGCCTGGCCGCCGGCGCCAAGAAGGCCGACGACGCCCTCGCCAAGGTCAACCTGGTGCTCGATGAGAACCGCGAGAACATCAAGGCCACCGTCGCGGGCGCCCGCAGCGCCACCGAGAAGGTCGACAAGGGCGCCGGCGAAATCGTCGCCAACGTCAAGACCGCCAGCGAAGACGTCCAGGCAATCGTCAAGGAGAACCGCGAAGACATCCGCCAGACCGTCGAGCACCTCCGCGGCACCGTCGAGAAAGCCGACAAGGACGCCGGCGAGATCATGGCCAACGTCAAGGCCGCCTCGGCCGACATCAAGGCGGCCGTGGCCGACTTCAAGACCATCGCCTCCGACGGCAAGGCCCTCGTGGCCACGCACCGCGGCAACGTTGCCTCCATGCTTCAGAACTTCCGCGAGACGAGCGACCACCTCCTGGCCCTGGCGAAGGAAGTCCGCCGCGCACCGTGGCGACTCTTCGCCACGCCCGACAAGAAGGAGGTCGAGTCGCTGAACCTGTACGATTCCGCCCGCGCGTTCGCCTCGGCCGCCACAGACATCGACAGTTGCGCCGACACCCTCCAGGTCATGCTGGAGGCCCGCGCCAAGGGCGTCGAGGTGGACCCGGAGATCCTCAAGGGCATGCTCCAGCGCCTCCAGCAGACGTTCGAGAAGTACCAGGAGGCGGAAAAGGCGCTGCTGAAGGAGTTTGATCGCATACAGAAGTAGTGCCGCCATCGCATGAAGACTCCTGCCGAATTCGACGTCCTCATCGTCGGCGCCGGCCCCGCGGGGGCGTGCGCTGCCAAGTTCCTTGCCGACGCGGGGGCGGCCGTCGCCCTCCTGGACGCCGCGCGGTTCCCCCGCCGCAAGCCATGCGCCGGGTGGCTGAGCATCAAGGCCGTCCGCGAGTTCCCGCTGCTCGATGCCGTCCGCCGCGCGGCCGGCGGCGCCCCGTTCCGGCGCATGGTGTTCCACTCGCCGGACTTCTCTCAGACGGCCGAGTTCGCGTCGCGCGCAACGGCCGGCTACATCGTGCGGCGCGAGAAGTTCGACGCGGCCCTCGTGCGCGCGGCCGCCAGGAGCGGCGCGCACCTCTTCCTGGGCCAGCGGGTCGCCGCCGTCGAGACGGGCGAGCGCGCGGCCGCGGCCGTCCTCGCAGGCGGGCGGCGCATCGCCGGCCGCATCCTTATCGGCGCAGACGGCGCTCAGAGCACCGTAGCGCGGGCCGCGGGCCTGCGCGCCTGCTGGTCCCCCGAGCAACTCCTGGTGTGCCTCTCCAAGACGATCCCCCTTACGGCGCGGCAGCGCCGGGCGCTCGGAACGGGCGCCATACACGTCTCGCTCGGCTTCGGCGGCGCGCCAGGGTACGCCTGGGCGTTCCCGGGGACCGCGCACGTGGCCGTCGGCGTGGGCGTGCGCGGCGGCAGCGAGCACCGGCTGAAGGACCTTTACGGCAAGTGGGTCGGCGGCCTCCAGGCCAAGGGCCTGCTGCCCAGGGGCGCGGGCGCCGCCGGACCGGAGGGGGCGGTCGTGCCCGCCGGCGCCGCCCTGGAGTTCGAGAGCCACGTGGGCAAACGCACCGTCCTTATCGGCGACGCGGGGGGCTTCGCCTCGGCCGCCACCGGCGAGGGCATCTATCCCGGCATCCTGAGCGCCGCCATCGCCGCCGGACGCGTGCTCGCGGCCATCGAGGCCGACCGTCGCGGCAAAGGCGTCCCGTGCCAGGATGAACTGGCCGCCTTCAAGACGCTGTGGCGCCAGAGCATAGCGCCGCACCTCCAGATGCCCAACGTGAACGTGGCTTTCCTGCTGCCTCTTATCTACACTAATCAGGAGATCGCCGGTCGCTTCGGCCGGGCGTTCCTCTTCGGCCAGAACCTGTAGCGCGTCCGCGGCGGCAAGGAGAACCACCATGCGAAAAGCAGGCCCTTGGACGCTCGTGCTGCCGGCCCTCCTGGCCGCCGCGGCCGCCGCAGCCGGCGAGTCGGCCCCGCCTTCGCCAGGGCAAGGCCCCGCTGCGCCGGGGCGAAGCCCGGCTGCCAACCTCGTGGCCAACGGCGACTTCTCGCAGGTGGAGGGCGGCCGGCCCGTCGGCTGGAAGGCCGAGGGCGATGCCGCCGTCGAGCAGGCGCTCTTTGCCGCACGCGACGCCGAAGGCCGGCCCGTCGCGCGCCTCGCCTGCACGCGCTTCGATGCGCGCTCCCCCGCCAGCCACGCCATGCTCGCACAGGCGGGCGTGCGCCTCGACAAGGGGCGCCTCTACGAGTTCTCCTGCCGCACGCGGGCCGACGGACTCCGCGGCGGGGCCGTCCAGGTGGCCCTCCAGGACACACGCCGCTGGGCGAACACGGGCCTGCACCTGAGCATGCCCGCCGGCCCCGCGTGGCAAACGCATAAACAATTCTTCATAGCCACGCAAGACGTCGGCCCCGAAAGCCGCCTCCAGTTCTGGTTCGCCGAGACCGGCACGCTCGAGGTGGCCGACGTGCGCCTGGCCGAGGCCGCGAGGCAGGAGGTCGAGTTCGCCGACCTGGCGCCCCCGCCCGCCGGCAAGAACCACGTCTATAACGGTTCATTTGAGTTGGGCGGCGCCGGCTGGGGTTCGCAGGGCCAGGGCGCCGGCTGGGGCGACCTGGCCGCACTGCACGGCGCGGCCGTGACCGGAGACGCCGTGCACGGCCGGGCGTTCCTCCGCATTCCCCTGGGCGGCGACCGCACGCCCCTGCTCCACTTCGACTACCTGGAGCCGATCGTGCGGCGGGAGTTGCGGCCGCTGGCGGCGTCGCTGGGCTGGATCCGCGTCGAAAAGGGCCAGGCGTACACTCTCTCGTGCCACCTGCGGGCAAGCGCCGAGGGCACGCCCGCCCTCCTGGGCGTGCGGCAGGAGGACACCGACGGCCGCGGCTCCGACCTCCTTACGCCCATCGCCCTTACACAGCAGTGGAAACTTCACCAGGTGACGTTCACCCCGGCGCGCGGATACGTCTTCGTCCTGGTCGGCCCGAACCTGCCGCGCGATGAGCGCGTGGAGGTGGATATCGACGCCGTCCAATTGGAAAAGGGCCGGGAGCAAACTCTCTTCGAGCCGCGCGCACCCGTGGAGATCGCCCTGGAGCCCGCCGAGCCGGGCGGCTTCTTCGTTGCAGGCAGGCAGGCGGTGCTGCTTCTGCGCGCCGCAAACCGGACGGCCGAGCGCGTGCGCACCCAGGTGCGGCTGGAGGCGGCGGACTTCGACGACCGCATCATCTCCCTGCCCCCCGTTGTGCTGGAGGTGCCCCCGCAGGGCGCCATCGAGCACCGCGTGACGCTGCCGCTCGGCTGGCGCGGCTACTACCGCGTGCGGGCGTCGGTGCCGGCCGGAACCGGCGCGGAGTCGGCCGAGCGCCGCGTGGCCGTCGTGCCCGCGCCGGCGGGCGACGACACGGTCCTGGGCGTCAATCACGCCTTCGCGTCGGCCGAACTCGTGCGCCTGGCCCGACTGGCCGGCGTCGCCTGGTTCCGCGACTGGTCCCTCAAGTGGCAAACCCTGGAGCCCGCGCCTGGCCAGTACCGCTGGGAGGCCGGCGACGCGCAGGTCGACCGCGTGGTGCGCGAAGGGGCGCGCCTGGTGTGCCTCCTTCCGCCCTTCCCGTCGGCCGACTGGTCGAGCGAGGCGCCGGACGGCCTGCCTACGAAAGGCTACCCCGGCGTGCGCCTGCGCCAGGCGTGGGGGCCCAAGGACCCGGCGCTCATGGGGGCGTTCATCGAGAAGGCCGCCTCGCGGTACAAGGACCGCGTGCGCACGTGGGAGTTTCTGAACGAGCCGATTTACACCGACTACGCGCTTCCTGCCGACCGGACCAGCCGCTACGGCGGCCGCAAGTACGCCCCGGCCGATTACGTCGCACTGCTGGAGGTGGCTGCCGCCGCCATGCGCCGCGCCGACCCCGCCTGCCGCATCATCGGCGGCATCGGCGGCGGGCCGAACACCCTCACGCGCGAGGTCATCCAGGCAGGATGCCTCAAGCACGCCGACATCCTCAACCTGCACATGTACCCCGGCCGGCGCAAGCCGGAGGCCTACTGGCCCGAGATGGACGCCCTCCTGTCCCTCATGGACGCCGGCGGCGGGCGAAAACCTATCTGGATAACTGAGTTCGCGTATTACGGGGCCGACGACTTGCCGCGCCGCCCGTTCATCCCTCACGGCGGATGGGCCGAGGAGCGGCTCCTGGCCGACGAACGCCAGTGCGCCGCGTACACCGTGCGCTTTGCGGCCGTGATGCTCTCTCGCGGCACGGAGAAGGTGTTCCTGCACTCCGGCGCAAGCGCACGGGTGAACCGCCCGAACCTGGAATGCGTTTTATTCGGCTACGGGGGATCGCCGCGCAAGGTCGCCCCGGCCCTGGCCGTGCTGGCCGACCTTCTCGGCCCTGCGCCCAAGTTCGCCGGCGAGCGGGCGCTGGGCGACGGCGGCCACGCCGTGGCCTTCGAGGCGCAAGGCCGCAGCGTGATGATCCTCTGGCATGAGAACGACGGGCCGCGCGAGGCGCTTACGCTGCCCGCCGCCGCACGCTGCCTCGACCTCATGGGCTGCCAGGTCCCTGCCGCCTCCGCCGCAATCTCACCGTGCCCCATCTACCTGGTGGGGCCGCCCGGCAGGGCGAAGGAACTGCTGGAGGCGGTGCACCCGGGACGGGCGAACTGAAGGGGCCTTCCGTGCCGCCAACGCTGCATCCGGCCGACGTGGTTATCATCGTCGCCTACTTCGCGCTCATCGTGGGCCTGGGGTGCTGGGCGGGGCTTCGCCGGCGGCGCGGCGCGGAAGGCGCCGCCTACTTTCTGGCCGGGCGGTCGCTCCACTGGGCGGTCATCGGCCTGGCGCTCTTCTCGACCAACATCTCCACGGTCCACCTGGTGAGCCTGGCGCAGGAAGGGTACACGAACGGCCTGGCGTACGGGAACTTCGAGTGGATGGCGCCGTTCCTGCTGATCGTGCTGGCGCTGTTCTTTGCGCCGATGTACCTGCGGTCGAGCGTGACGACGCTGCCGGACTTCCTTGAGAAGCGCTACAGCCGGCCCTGCCGCGATTTCCTGGCGGTTCTGTCCATCGTGTCGGCGATTTTCATCCACATCGGCTTTTCGCTCTACACCGGCGCGGTCGTGCTGGAGGGGATGTTCGGCATCAATATATACGCAAGCATCGTGGCCATCTCGCTCCTGACGGGCCTCTACACCATCGTCGGCGGCCTGACGGCCGTGGTGCTCACCGAGTCCATCCAGACGGTGGTCCTGCTGGCGGGGGCCGTCTGCATCACGGCCATCGGCTACGTGAAGGTGGGCGGGTGGTCGGGCCTGGAGGGGAGCGTCGAGCCGGTCAAACTTACCGTCCTGCGGACGGCCGACGAACTGCCCAGCCTCCCCTGGTATGCCGTCGTGCTGGGCTACCCGGTCATCGGCTTGTGGTACTGGTGCGCCGACCAGACGATCGTGCAGCGCGTCCTGGGCGCGCGCGACGAGAACCATGCCCGCGTGGGGCCGCTCTTCGCCGGGTTCATCAAGGTGCTGCCGGTCTTCATTTTCGTGCTGCCCGGCCTGATATGCCTGGGCCTGGTGAACCAGGGGCGGCTGCCGGACACGCTGGCCGATTCAAAGGATTGCTATGCCTTCATGATTCAGCACCTGCTGCCCGTGGGCCTGAAGGGCGTGGTGGCGGCGGCGCTGCTGGCGGCGCTCATGAGCACGGTGTCCGGGGCCCTGAACTCCATCGCCACGCTGGTCAGTTACGACATCGTGGCGCGCTGGCGGCCCGGGACGAGCGAGCACCGCCTGGTCGTTGTGGGGCGCATCGCCACCGCCGCCGGCATGGCGGCCGCGATCCTGTGGAGCCCGTGCCTCCAGCATTTCCAGAGCATCTTCCAGGGCATCAACGCCATGATCTGCTACATCGCGCCGCCGGTAACGGCGGTGTTCCTGTGGGGCCTGTTCTGGCGGCGGGCGTCGGCCCTGGGGGCCATCGTTACGCTCATCGCCGGGTCGGCCGCGGGCTTGGCCGTGTTCATCCTCGATTGGTTCAAGGACTCGACCGGCTGGAACGTGCCCTTCATGATGACCGCGTTCTACCTGTTCCTCCTGTGCTCGGCCATCTTGCTGGGCATCTCGTGGCTGCGGCCGCACCGGCACACGCTTGAGAGCGAGGCCCTGCTGTGGGACAATCCGCTGCGGGCGCT
>Ga0194113_10004294_pt1 | contig 18703 bp, 23 predicted proteins | sample TA2MahC200mmetaG_FD_146193 | JGI IMG/M metagenome (GOLD analysis project Ga0194113, IMG submission 146193) | Freshwater microbial communities from Lake Tanganyika, Tanzania - TA2015017 Mahale Deep Cast 200m | ecosystem: Environmental > Aquatic > Freshwater > Lake | place: Tanzania: Lake... | reverse complement strand
GTAACTGTTGATACCAATCAGGGGGGCTGCGTGGGCGGCAGGGTCGCTGCCAACTGATGAGGCGATGGTGCTTCTCTTTGCTGCCGATCCGGCGTTGCACAGCGCCAACAACGGCTTTGTGCTGATCAGCGCAGCGCTGGTGTTGATGATGACGCCGGCCCTGGCGCTCTTCTACGCCGGCTTCGTGCGCAGCCGCAATGTGCTCAATACCATGGTGATGAGCTTCGCTGCCATGGGGCTGGTGAGCGTGCTCTGGGTGCTGTTCGGTTACAGCCTGGCGTTCTCCCCTGGGCAGGGGGCTCTGGCTCCGTTCATCGGTGGCTTGCAGTGGGCGGGGTTAAGCAATTGGTCGGCCCCCTACGGCGATGGGCAGCTCAGCCATGGCGCCGTGGCCTTCTTCCAGCTCACCTTCGCGATCATCACGCCCGCGCTGATTTCAGGGGCCGTGGTGGAGCGCATGAATTTCCGCGCTTGGCTGGCGTTCGTGATTCTCTGGAGCACCTTCATTTATCTGCCTCTGGCTCACATGGTGTGGGGGCCTGGCGGTTTCCTTGGGCCTGAGGGCCTTGGTGCCCTCGACTTCGCTGGTGGCCTGGTGGTGGAGATGGCTTCGGGTGTGGGTGCAGCCGTAACGGCGGCGGTGGTGGGCAGTCGCCGCAACTACCCCGCCCACAACTCACCGCCGCACAACGTGCCCTTCATCCTCCTCGGTGCTGGCTTGCTGTGGTTCGGCTGGTTTGGCTTCAACGGTGGCAGTGGCCTGGTGGCTGGCAATCTCGCCTCGCTGGCTTGCCTCACCACCAACTCCGCTGGCGCTGCTGCAGCGCTGGGCTGGATGGTGATCGAAACCCTGCAGCGCGGCAAGCCCACGGCCGTGGGTGTCGCCACCGGCGCTGTGGCTGGCCTCGTGGCGATTACTCCGGCGGCAGGGTTTGTGAGCCCGATCGGCGCCTTGGTGATCGGTTTCTCCGCTTCGGTGGTCTGCAATTGGGCCCTGCAGCTCAAGAACCGCTCCAAGCTCGATGACAGCCTCGACGTGCTGCCTGTGCATGGGGTGGCTGGCCTGCTCGGCATCCTGCTCACTGGCCTGTTCGCTCTGAAGGCGGTGAACCCCGCGGGTGCGGATGGTCTGCTGGCCGGCAACGCCGCTCAGTTTTGGATTCAGCTCAAGGCTGCCGGTTTCACCGCGCTCTGGGTGGGGGTGGGCACCTTCGTGATCCTGCAGGTGCTGCGCATGCTGATGCCCCTGCGGGCCAGCGAAAACCACGAGCGCCAGGGGCTCGACATCAACGCCCACGGTGAGGAGGCTTACAACACCGAGTTCACGGTGTAACTCAGGCCTGAGGCTTGAATGTGAGAGCCACACCGTTGTTGCAGTAGCGCTTGCCGGTGGGTTTGGGGCCGTCGTTGAACACGTGCCCCTGATGTCCGCCGCAGCGCTGGCAGTGGTATTCCGTGCGCGGCACGATCAGCTTGAAATCCACTTGGGTGGCAATCGCTTTGGGCAGCGGTTGCCAGAAGCTGGGCCAGCCTGTTCCGCTCTCGTATTTCGCCTTGGAGCTGAACAGGGGGAGACCACAGCCGGCGCAATGGAAGGTGCCAGCGCGCTTTTCATTGTTCAGCGGGCTGCTGAAGGGCCGCTCGGTGCCTTCCTTGCGCAGCACTTGATAAGCAGCGGGGCTCAGGCGTTGCTTCCACTGGGCATCGGAGAGCTGCCATTGGGGATCCCCGGCGGCGGCTGCCGCTTCGGCTGCCCGAGGCATGAGCAGCGGGCTCAGCAGGGCCGCCATCTGGGCCAGAAGCGTGCGGCGAGGCATGGTCAAGGTGTGCTCCGGATCAGAGCTTGAACCAGCCGGCGCTCAACGCCGTGGCCAGGCCGAGGAAGATCGCGAGCAGGGTCCAGCTGATGCGGTTGAGAGTGGCTTCAGCGCTGCGGGCACTGCTGAACATTGAGCTGCCGCTGGAGGCAAGGCCGCCCATGCCATCGCCCTTGGGGCTGTGGAGCAGCACGCTGATCATCAGCAGCACGCCGCTGACCAGCCAGATCCAGGTGAAAACGGTTTGGAGCATGGCTTAAGGCTAGTGGCAGGGCTCAGACGCCAAGGGTCTGAGGAATGCGGCTGGGCACGGCAGGACTACCCACCGGCAGGATCAGCGAGGCGCCTGTCATGCGAGCCGGTTGGGGCAGCCCCAGGATTTCCAGCAACGTGGGGGCCACATCCGCCAGGCCGCCGCCGCTCCGCAGTTCAACAGCATTGCCATGGCCCGGCAGTTTGCGCTGTTCCCCTTCCACGAGGATCACGGGCACCGGGTTGGTGGTGTGAGCCGTCCAGGGGCGCCCATCGGGGCCCTCCATCAATTCGGCATTGCCGTGATCAGCGGTCACCAGCAACGTGCCGCCCATGCGGTTGGTGGCCTCCAGCAGGCGACCCACGCTCTGATCCACGGTGGCAATGGCCTCAACGGTGGCATCCATCTCACCGGTGTGCCCCACCATGTCAGGGTTGGCGTAATTGATCACCACCAGGGAATAGATGCCTTTCTTGATCGCGGCAATGCAGTGATCCGTGAGCACTTCGGCCGACATGGCCGGCGCCTGGTCGTAGGTGGCCACCCTGGGGGAGGGCACCAGATGGCGGTCTTCGCCGGGGTAGGGCTGCTCGATGCCACCGTTCATGAAGTAGGTGACATGGGGATATTTTTCAGTTTCAGCGGTGCGGAACTGGCGTAACCCGGCTTCTGACACCACTTGTCCGAGCAGGCCATCCAGCGATTCCGGTGGGAAGGCCACGGCCACGGGAAGGCCGGCTTCGTATTGGGTGAAGGTGACCACCGAGAGGTCGTCGATCAGATCCCGATCGAAATCAGAGAACTCCGGTAGCACCAAGGCGCGGATCAACTGCCGCACCCGATCAGGCCGGAAGTTGAAACAGATCAAGCCGTCGCCGGCCTGAATGCTGCCCTTCTCCAGCCGGGTGGGTTCGAGGAATTCATCGCTGGTCCCGGCGGCGTAGGCGCTCTCCAGGATTTGCTGGGGTGTGGCCGTGTCAATCGGGCCCTCCTCGCAGAGCAGCCTGTAGGCCTTTTCGGTGCGGTCCCAGCGGTTGTCACGGTCCATGGCCCAGTAGCGGCCGCAGATCGTGCTGATTCGGCCCACGCCAGCGGAGTCGATCTGCTCCTGAATGGTGCGCAGAAAACCGGGTGCGCTCTCGGTGGGTGTGTCGCGCCCGTCGGTGATCACGTGGACGCACACGTCCTTGAGGCCGCGGCTTGCCGCCCACTGGAGCAGGCCGCCCAGATGGGTGATGTGGCTGTGCACTCCCCCGTCGGAGCAGAGGCCGATCAGGTGGAGGGTTTTGCCGTTGGCCACCAGACGGTCGGCCAGGGCGTTGATTTCGGGGTTGTCGTTGAGGCTGCCGTCGCGCACCGCCTGGCTGATCCGCACGAGCTCCTGGCGGATGACCCGGCCGGCACCGATGGTGAGGTGCCCCACCTCCGAGTTGCCCATTTGATCGTCGGGCAGGCCCACATCGGCGCCGCTCGCTTCAATCAGGGTGTGGGGATAGGCATGCCAGAGGGCATCCATTACCGGTGTTTTGGCGGCCCTAATGGCGTTGTGGGCATCCTCGTGGCGATAGCCCCAGCCATCGAGGATGCAGAGAACAACGGGAGCGACTGAGCCTCTCTGGGCGCTTGGACCAGAGGAACCTGAAGGCTTGCCTTGCTCGGTCGACGGTACAGCTGTCACCCGGTAAACCCTGCCTCTCCGCAACACCTGCTCGGTCCAACCTACCCTGCGCCCCGGGCTGATCCAGCCTTGATCCCGAGTGCGTCAGCTTTTGGCTACACCGGCTGATCCCGTTACGAACACCGCCCGCCAGTTGTCGTATGTCTGCCGATCGTGTGGAGATCCTCTCGGCTGACGAGCTGGGACGGACCCTGAACCGCCTGGCCTCTCAGGTGCTGGAAAGCGTGGCGGACAGTCGCCAGCTGGTGCTGGTGGGTATTCCCACGCGGGGCGTGGCCTTGGCCGAGGTGCTGGCACAGAAGCTCGAACAGCTCTGCGGCCATCCGATCGCCTGCGGCAGTCTCGATCCCACGTTTCACCGGGATGACCTCGAGCGCATCGGCACCCGGCTCAGCACGCCCACCCAATTGCCGGCAGATCTTGAGGGCCGCGATCTGGTTCTGGTAGATGACGTGATCTTTACGGGCCGCACCGTGCGGGCGGCTCTGGAGGCCTTGCAAGCCTGGGGACGGCCCCGTCGGGTGCGGTTGCTGGTGATGGTGGATCGCGGTCACCGCGAATTGCCGATCCAGCCCGATTTCTGCGGCCGGGTCGTTCCCACCAGTCGCCAGGAGTTGATTGCTCTGTGCTTGCAGACGATTGATCAGGAGGAGGGTGTCTTCCTGATCAAGGAGAGCTGAGCTCAGTCAGTCGAGTGCTGCTTAAACCGTTTCGAGTTCGTCGTTGCGGAAGTGGGCGCGGAATCGCCCGAAGGCCACGATCACCGGCATGGTCGGGCTGATCGTGCGGCCCTTGTAGTCGTTCAGCACCTGAAACACCTCACCCTGTTGGCCCTTGAGATCGAAGGCCTGGCCGCGGTGCTCGGGGTGGTGATACACCACCACGCTCTGACTGACCCTGACCTGATCTCCTGCCTGCATCGAGAGTGTTGGGGATGACGCACCATCCTGTCACGCGTGATCAGCGCCTGCAGGCGGTCTCTGGACCTGCCTCCACCACGCGGCCGCCGAGTTCCTTGCAGGCGGAGCTGAACGCCTGCCAGTCGTCGGCTCCAGCCGCCAGCTTCTCGGAGATCAGGTCATTGAGCCGCTCTGCCGGCACATTCGATTCGAGATCCGAGCCGTGGGAGTTGTGCTCGGCTGCTTCGGAGGAGCGCAGGCCCTCAATGCCCTGCTCCACTTGGCGCCGTAAGGCCTGGGTGTGCTGCTTCCACCAGGGGTGTTCGATGCGGTTGAGGGCATCGAGGGCTTCCCACCAGCGTTTCTGAGGGATCAGCTGAGCTGCCCGCTCCTTCAGGAAGCGCTGGCGGTTCCAGTCTTCTTTCAGTTGATCCCCAAGGGCGGTGCCGTTGGTGTTGTGGGCGGCATTCAGGGCGCCGAGGAGTTGTAGGGCCTGCTCCAGCTTCCCGTCGCGATAGAGGCTGAGGGCCCGGGTTTCCAGTTGCTGTTGCCAACTGATCAGTTGTTGCTGATCCTCCGGGGTGCTTGTGCCGGAGTTCACGAGTTGAAGCTGCAGCTTCAGCGCTTCAGCCCAGGCCCCCTGACGCCAGAGCTCCTGGGCTTTGAGGCGCCGGCAGCGGCTCTGCTCGAGCGGTGCCTTGCCCCCCAGCCAGCGCAGGGCTGCCAATTGCTCGCCGTAGCGCAGGCAGTCGTCGAGCCTGCCCTGCTGTGCGGCCCGCTCGAGCTGGCGGGGCAATTGCTTCTCCCACCAGTAGGCCGATCCCACTCCGGCGGCAACGAGCCCGAGCGTGAGCACCAGCCAGAAGCGAGGAAGCCGGTGCCGGCGAATGGCCAAGGGGGGTTGGGGCGATCTACTCCGTCCGTTCTATGGATCGATCTCCCCTGGATCACGATCCCGGGGGCAGCACGCCATCCGTCACGTCAGCGATCAGCTCAGCGCACGCTGCCAAGCCGGCGGCTGGGGATTTCCTGATCGGTCAACAGGTCTTGGCCTTCCACCAGTAACTCCCCTTGTGCGTTGATCGAGAAACGCAGTTCCAGCCGGTCGGGTCCTGGCTGCCCTGCCGGTGCCAAGGGAATGGCAGCTGGCTGTGCGGGCCAGGCGTCCACGGCGGCGCTGCCAGCGGATTGGCGCCGCAACACGGGCAGCCCGTTCACGAATACCACTTCGCTGCGCTGCTCTTCTTGCGGCTCCCCCAGCACCAGTTCCAGATCGGCTTGTTCATTGCGGCTGCAGCCAAGGCGCAACTCCAGGGGTTGTTCGCTGGGCCAGGGTTGCCCCGGCAGAAACAGGGGGTGCCAGCGGTGCTCAGCGCTGCGTTGATCCCAGCAGCGCAAGGCCACCCCCCGTCGCAGCACATCCCGCACCACCACGCCCGGCGTGAGACGCAGCGCTCCAAGGGCCACCGCTTCCACAGGTCGCTCACCGCGCAGCGGGACATGCGGAAGCCGCTCTTGAAGCCAGCTGCGGATCAGCGGCACCCGGCTGCATCCGCCCACGGGCAGGACGGCGTCAATGTCCCGCTCACCCACACCGCAGGCACGGGCTGAGGCCAACACCTGCTCCAGCAGTTCATCTAGTAGCTCCAACAGCTGCTGCTGCAGCAGCAGTCCTTCGAGTTGGCTGCGGCTCAGTCGCAATTCCAGGGGGGCGGCGTTCGTGTCCGGGCACCAGAGCACCAGCGCATCGGTGTCATCGCTCAGTTGACACTTCAGGCGTTCACAGCAGCTCAACAGGCTCGGCTCGCTCGGATCCAGCCCGCCTGCCGCATCGAGTTGTTCCAGGAGGCTGGCGGCGATCCAGCGATCCAGGTCGCGGCCGCCCAGGGCCAGGCCGGCCTTGCCCAGCACCCTGGCGGTGCGCAGGCTCTGGCGACTGCCGCTGAGATCGCGGCCGCCGAAGCGCAATAGCTGCGCGATCGGTGCGGCCTTGCCCTCCCCGCCCTCGAGGGCCACCAGTGAAAAGTCGGTGGTACCGCCGCCTAAATCGATCACCAACACCCGGCTGCCGGCGGGAAGCCCCGCGCCGATGGCCGCGGCGGTGGGCTCATCCACCAGGGCGATTTCCGGAACTTCCAAGCGGCTGGTGGCCTCCAGCAACCACTCGCGATAGCCCCGGTAGCTGTCGATCGGTGCGGTGAGCACCAGGCGCTGGGGGTTGAGTTGCTCCGGAAGCCTTTGCCAGATTTGTTCCAGGAGGAGCTGTCCGCTCTGCTCTGGACTGAGCAGGCTGCTGCCCTGTTCAGGGGCAGCAGCCCAATCAGCCCCGGCGCCGATCCAGCGCTTGAAATCGCGATGAAGGCCGGCGCCGCCCTGCTCCAACAGGCCCGCTTCGATCACCTGGCGACCAATTAGCGGTTGGCTGGAGCCAGCTTGGCTGAGCCAGATCAGGCTGGGCACCACGGCAGGCTCGCGGGTGCTGATCGGGGCTAGCTCCATCAGCTGAGGGCTGGCGTCGCCAGGGCCCTGGTAGGCCACCACCGTGGTGGTGCTGCCCAGGTCGATGGCGAGGGTGCCAGCCATGCACGAAAGCTGAAGGGAAAACACTGCCCATGAGCGTGGCGCAGTTCAGCGCTTCATGGTGAGACCAGTGGGTCTACGAGCGATGGAGCGGGCGTTGCTGGCGGTGTTGTCGTTCTACAGGGAGGATCCCGATCAGCTTCGCCGGCTCGATCCCCTCTCGGCCTGTCGTGTGTCGCGCGGTTGGGCCGGCCTTCGCATTGAGTGCCGCGACCATGCCCATCGCGCGGTGGTGTGCGGCGTCGTGGAGCTGTTGCGGCCGCCGCTGGAGGCTCTCGGATTAGCCCGCGAAATCCGTCTGCTGGCGCCAGGTGCCGAGCCGCTGGTGTTCCCCGTGAGCGTGCCGTTGTCGCGCAACCTGCTGACCTACGATAGCTCGATTGGTGAGTAGGTCATGTATCTCGGCGTCAACGTCAGCCCCAAAGAGCTCGCTCAGCGCGCAGAGAGTCTGGTCCGTCACTCCAGCAACCGTTATCTCACCACCGTGCGCATTGCCTTCCGGGCCAAGCAGCGCCGCTTCGACGATTTCGATGGCCTGCTGGAGGATTCGATGGTGAAGCCCGTGCAGCGCGCCATCATCGAGCTCAGCGATGAGCAGGACCAGCCCGATCTGCTGCCTGGCTGAGCGCTGAGCCGCTGTGATCCAGATAGAAGGTGAGGGTTGGCGGTTGGCCTGGGATGGCAGCCGCCAACCCTTTTCTGTGTTGGTGGGCGGTGATGGCTGGGCGGCCGAGCTCACCCGAGAAGAGGCTGAGGCCCTGCGCAACGCCCTAACTGATCTGGTGACGCAGCACCGGGGTCTGATTGATCAGTTGATGGCGGAAGAGTCGATCGAGCTTGAGCTGGAGCGCGATCCTTGGTGGCTAGCGATCGAAGGGGATCGCAACGCCTGGTCGTTGCGGGTGATGCTCAGCCCCGCCCCTGAGCAGCGGGCCATGGAAGGCAGCTGGTCAGGGGCGGCGGCCGGCCCATTCAGTCAGGCTCTGCAGCAGCTGTTCGGCCAGCCGTGAGTGCGTGCAGGGCGCAGTAGTCCAGAGGATCAAGGCCAGCGGCCGTCGCCCGCTCCAGCAGGGCCGCCAGACCATCCAAGCCTTCGCTGTTGAGGCCAGCCTCTCGGGCTGAGGCGATGAACAGGTTCAGGTCCTTGCGCAGATGGGCTGTGGGGAAATTCGGATTGCTGTAGTTGGCACTGAGCTCCCGATCCAACTTTTTATCGAAGGTGGGGGCGTAGAGGGCGCTGCTGCGTAGAAGATCCATGAACGGCGCCACTGCCACGCCGCCCTGCTGCACCAGATGCAACGACAGGCTGAAGGCGTGGGTGAGGCTGGCGATTAGTTGATTTAGGGCCAGCTTTGCGGTCATCGCACTGCCCACCTCTCCCAGGTGCACTGGGTTCTGGCTCAGTTGGCTCAGCACGGGCATGGCCTCCTGCACCAGCTCTGGAGCACCGCCCACCATCAGCTGCAGGCTGCCGTTCAGCGCTTCAGGCCGGCTGCCCAGCACTGGTGCTTCCAGGTACTTTCCCCCGCGTTCCTGAACGGCACCAGCTAGAGCCTGGCTCTCGGCGGGGCTGATGGTGCCGATCTGAATCACCCTGCGCCCCATCAATTGGCGGTCCACCTGATCGAGCAGAACGCTCTGGGTGGTGGGGCCGTCGCTGAGCACGGTGATCAGCCAGTCCGCCTGGTTCGCGGCCTCCGCCGGTGTGGAGGCCTGATGGGCACCCAGCTCCCCGAGCGGGAGGCATCGCTCGGGGTTGCGGTTCCACACCGTCAGCCGTTCACCTCCAGCCAGCAGGCGGGTGGCGATGGCACTGCCAAGCAGGCCTGTGCCAAGAAGCGCGATCGTCATGACTTCAGCATGCCTGAGCTGCTCCGCTGAGATTGCCCACGAGATTGGCCTGCTGATCAGTACTGCTGATCAGCCCTGTTCTCCCAACGCTGCGCCCACTCTCCGCAGGCTTTTGCACGCTTTTTCCACAGGCCTGGGCGCCTGCACCGGGCTGTTGGGTTGGTTCTGGGGAGAACAGGCACGTTGCCGGATTTCCCGTTGACAGGGGCTGGGCGGTTGAACAGCCACAGGGCCGGGAGCGCTGGCGGCGCATCGAGATTGATGATGTGGCCTGGGGTCTTGCCTTGAGAAGCCCTGGGAAAACAGCTCTGTGGCTCCGGTTGACCGCCGCCGTCTGCTGTGGGGAACTGGTGGGCGTTACGGGGAGATCTGGATGGAGAGCGTGGGCACGGTGAGCATGCGGGCGGAAGTGCCCGAGCCCCTGCTGCAGTCGATGCAAGGCTTTATTGAGGCCCATCCCAACTGGGATCAATACCGCTTGTTCCAGGCGGCGTTGGCCGGATTCCTGGTGCAGAACGGTGTGCAGTCCCGTGCGATCACCCGCTGCTATTTGGCCAACCTCTTTCCCCAGCAGCCTCGCTTCAGCGATCCGATCGCTTGATGGATTGGGTGGTGGTGAGTTCGGGGCGCAGCTGCCAGTATGCCCCAGTCACGCTGGTGGTAATCAGCGGCAGCACAACCACCAGGCTCATCGCGGTGACTGTGATCCCGAGCCCTTCCACCAGGGCTTCTGCGAGCAGTCCTGCCAGCAAGGGCAGCAGCAAGAGGGCGACGATGTAGCCGCTGAGTTCGAGTAGGCCTGGCCAGTGATGCTCAAGCAGCCACACCCCCTGGCGGAACACCGCTGCGGAGCTCAGGCGCGTGTCCACCACCAGGCACGGACCGAACAGCTGGCTGAGGATCACGGCACCCGCAGCGATCAGGCCCAGTAAGGCCGGCACCACGCTCATGGCTGGCAGTGCCAGCAAGAGCAGCGACCAGATCAGCCCGGTGATCAAGCCGGTTGCTGCCAGAGCCGCCACCAGAGCCCCGAGGCAGAGGCAGAGTCGCCCGCTGTGGCGACACGCTCCGGGGCTGAGCTCCTTCCAGCTGAGCGCTTGCCCCTGCGCCAGGCTCAGGCCGGCCTGGGTGAAGCCTTCGATCATCCAGAGCAGGCTTCCGGCATAGAGCGCAATCCCGAGCAGGTGCAGGAGTGCGGCCAGCACCCCGCTGTCCACCTGCTCCGCCGCAGCAAACAAGGCCCATCCCAACAGATGGGCGCCGAGGGACACCAGGCTGAAGCCCAGTAGCAACGGTTGTTGCCGCAGCGCAGTCCAGCTCTGCCTGCAGGCTCTGCGGCACTGCAGACGAACCGGTTTCACAGAGGTCCTAGCAGCTCGAACAGCCGCTGGGCGCTGGCTTCTGGCACCGGCAGGATTGAGAGGCGGTTGCCATTGCGCACCACTGGCAGCTCCTCAACACTGAACTGCTCCCGCAACGCATCGAGGCTGAGCAGCTCGACGAAGGTGCCCACGTAGCGCAGCCGCACACAGTCCCAGCGGGGCTTGTCGGGGCTCGATTTGGGGTCGAAGTATTTGTTGCTGGGGTCGAATTGGCTCGGGTCGGTGATGCCCGTTTCCACCACCTCCATCAGCCCAACGATGCCGGGTGGTTTGGCATTGGAATGGTAAAAAAACGCCTGATCGCCGATGGCCATCGAGCGCATGAAGTTGCGGGCCTGGTAGTTGCGAATCCCGTCCCAGAGGGTGGTGCCTTCCTGCTGAAGATGCTGGATCCCGTACACATCGGGCTCACTTTTCATCAGCCAGTAGGCCATCGCAGTTCTTCGGGTGAGGCGAGGCTAGCGGCGCTGCCTCTGGCGATTCAGCCTGGGTTAGAGGCTCTGCACGAGCGCACGGAAATGCTCGCCGCGGGCTTCGAAATCCTTGTATTGATCAAAGCTGGCGCAGGCTGGTGAGAGCAGAACTGCCCCGCAGCCGTGGCTCGCGGCCAGTTGCCGGGCCAGGGGCACGGCTTCCGCAAGGCCATCGACGCTGTGCACCAGGCCGCTGTAATTGGTCTCTTTGAGCAGTTGTGCAAAAGCTGCTTGTGCTGCGCCGAACAGCACAACCGCGTGGGCTTCCCGTTGTAATCCAGCGATCCAGCCAGTGGCGTCGCCCTGCTTGGCTTCGCCGCCCGCTAGCACCACCAGCGGTCCCGCCAGGGCGCGAAGAGCCACTTCAGCCGCGTCGTAATTGGTGGCTTTGCTGTCGTTGAACCAGGTCACCCCGTCCAGTTCTCGGATGCGCTCAAGCCGATGGGGCACGCCCGGGAAGCTGCGCAGTGCGGCTTCCATTTGGGCGGGGCTCAGGCCCACCTCCAGGCCCACCGCAACCGCCATCAGCAGGTTCTGGCGGTTGTGGGCGCCAGGCATTGCCAGTGCCCTGGCATCGAGCAACGCTCCGCTGGCGTCGCACACCTGATCAGCCTCGATCCACAGCGCTGGCTCTAGACCAGCCTCCAGGGCTGCTTCCCGACGGCCGGCGGTGATCCAGCGAGCCTGATCCCAGCTGGCGGCTCGGCTGTGCAGATCGGGATCATCCCCATTGAGGATGCGCACGGCCGAGCGTTCCAACAGGCTGCGTTTGATGGCGCGGTAGTTGTCGAGGCTGCCGTGGCGCTCAAGGTGATCGGGGGTGAGGGTGGTCCATACCCCGATGCGCGGTGCGAGCTGGGGGGCGGATTCGATCTGATAGCTGCTCAGTTCCACCACCAACCAACTGGGAGCTGCTGCGTCACCCCGAGCCAGTGCCAGCTCAGCCGCCGAGTAGCCCACGTTGCCGCACATCGGTGCATCCAATCCCGCCTGTTCCAACAGGTGCGCCACCAGGTGCGTCACGGTTGTTTTGCCGTTAGTCCCGGTAATACCGATCCAGGGCACCTCTGCAGTGGCTTCCCAGGCTGTGGTGATCTCTCCGTCGGTGCGAATGCCCTGCTGCCGAAGGTGCACCAGGGTGGGGTGATCCCAACGGATGCCAGGGCTCACGATCACCCGATCTGGTCGATTCGGCAGCGCCGTGAAGCTCTCGGGCTCAAGCGGGATGTTCAGTTGCACCCTGATGCCCTCATCGCGGAGGGTCTCAGCGCGCTTCTGAAGCTCAGGGTTGTTGCCGCTCTCGAGCACCAGCACGGCCTCGCCGCGCTGACGCAACAGCCTTGCCGCCCCCAGGCCTGATCGGCCAAGCCCAAGCACCACCTGCAAAGTCATGGCTTGCGGGATGGCAAAAGCCTCAAGCGAATGGGCGATACTGGAATCGAACCAGTGACTCCTACCGTGTCAAGGTAGTGCTCTACCTCTGAGCTAATCGCCCTCAGAGTGCCTGCCGGCCCAAGGAACCTAGCAGCCGAGATCGGCACCGGGTTCAGCGGCGTTGCATCACCAGCCGCCAGCGGTCGCGCTTCGTGGGTTGGATCTCGAGGATCTCCACCTCGCCGCGGCCATCGAGTCGCACCCGATCCCCGCGGTTGAGTTCCCGGCTGGGGGTAGTGATCACTTGCCAGTTCACCCGTACGGCGCCGCTGCGGATGAGCTCAGCCATACGGCTGCGCGACATCCCAAGTCCTGCGGAGGCCACAGCATCCAGCCTCAGCGAGGCTTCCACGCTGCTCACCTGCCGTGGGACCCGGCTTGCAGGCCACTGCAGCTGCTCGAGCGTTACCACCTGCAGCAGCACCCCCACGCTGCGCACCTGGGCCTCCAGCCCATCGCAGCGTGGGGCCGCTTCGCTGCTGATCACGGCCTGGGCGCCGCGATCGCCCCGCATCCAGATGTCGCCCAGTTCGCCGGATTCCAGGCCGGCTTTCAGTAAGCCCTGGCGCACATCCTCCGGTTCGGCTGGGTCAAACAGAAAGTTTCCGCTCACCACCAAGCCGCTGAGGGCTGCAGACGGGGCAGTCGCTCCAGGCTCTTCGCTGAGCTCTGCTCTGCGTAGCAACAGCCGGCAGCGCTCCGCCTGGGACCAACCTCCATCCGCGTGCAGGTGGAGTTCGCTCAGGGCTCCCAGGCGCTGCTGGGCCTCCTCCTGCAGTTCCGCTCCTACAAATCCACTCCAGCAGGGCTCCCAGGTGCGCAGCGCTTGCTCAGCCAACCCGATCAGCTGCGCCAGCTCCTCGGGTCTGCCACTGCCCTTCAGCAGTTCATCGCGCGGCAGCATCGCCTGTCCTCAGTTGTCGTTGAGCCGCACCACGGCCTTGGGTTTGGCTACCTGCAGCCGAGTCCAGGGCACTTCGATGCCATTGGGCATCTCCACCAGCAGCAGCCAGTTTCCTTCCTCGAGGCGATTGCGAAGCGCGCGGACGCAATCGTCAGCCTCTGAACTCACGCTGGCGGCAGCCGCGAAGCTGCCCATCCAGCCCGAGCCCAACCCCAGCAGGCCGCCGATCAGATGTGAGCCCCAGGCACCTGCGAAGGCAAAAGTGTCGAGGTCGGTGATGAAGGTGAAGGTGAGGCCGGCGAAGAACCCGAACGGAATGAGCCAGGTGGCCATGCGCTTCTGGCGCAGCTGGCGGGTGAGGGCAGGGTTGAGCTCTGCGACGTCGTTGATCGGGGTTTCACCCTGGCCGATCGCCACCAGCCGCTGCGGTGCCGGCTTGAGCTCTTGCAATTGATCCTTGAGCTGGTGCAGGCGCTTGCGCTCCGCGATCACCGCCACCACGCTGCTGCCCACGAATCTCCCCCCAGTTCGCCTGATTCTGTCCCGAGCGCGTCAGGCCTGGAGGGCGTGAGACCCCCCTCTCTACACTTCACCTCCGGCCGCCCCCACCCCGCCGGGTCATGACGAAGGTTCTGGTTTCCGATCCCATTGACCAGACAGGGATCGACATCCTGTCCCAGGTGGCGCAGGTGGATGTCCGCACGGGCCTGCCACCCGAGCAGCTCAAGGCGATCATCGGCGAGTACGACGCTCTGATGATCCGCTCCGGCACCACGGTGACGGCCGACATCATCGAAGCGGCCGACAAGCTGCGGATCATCGGTCGCGCCGGTGTGGGAGTCGACAACGTCGATGTGCCCGCGGCCACCAAGCGCGGCGTGATCGTCGTTAATTCCCCTGAGGGCAACACCATCGCCGCGGCTGAGCACGCCCTGGCGCTGATGCTCTCGCTGTCCCGCCACGTGCCCCACGCCCACGTGAGCACCATGGCCGGCGGCTGGGATCGCAAGAAATATGTGGGCAACGAGCTCTACAAGAAGAAGCTCGGCGTGGTGGGTCTGGGCAAGATCGGCTCCCACGTGGCCCGTGTGGCCAAGGCCATGGGCATGGAACTGCTCGCCTACGACCCGTTCGTGTCGCCTGAGCGCGCTCAGCAAATGCAGGTGAAACTCCTGCCGTTGGCCGAGCTGTTCGCCGAGGCCGACTACGTGAGCCTGCACCTGCCGCGCACCCCGGACACCGAGAACCTGGTGAACGCCGAGCTGCTGCGCACTATGAAGCCCACGGCACGCATTGTAAACTGTGCCCGCGGCGGCATCATCGATGAGGCAGCGATTGCTGAGGCGGTGGAGAAGGGCGTGATCGCCGGTGCTGCCCTCGACGTCTACGCCAAAGAACCCCTCGAGGCTGATTCAGCGCTGCGCAGCGTGAGCGAGCGGCTGATCCTCACTCCGCACCTTGGTGCCTCTACCGAGGAAGCCCAGGAAAACGTGGCCATCGATGTAGCCGAGCAGATCCGCGATGTGCTGCTGGGGCTGCCCGCCCGCAGCGCCGTGAACATCCCTGGCCTCAACGCCGAGGTGATGGAGCAGCTCAAGCCCCATCTGCAGCTGGCGGAAACCCTGGGTCAACTGCTCAGCCAGCTGGCGGGTGGTCAAATCAGCGAGCTGGAAGTACGGCTGCAGGGCGAATTTGCCAGCCATCCCGCTCAGCCCCTGGTGATCGCGGCCCTCAAGGGCCTGCTCTCCACCGCTCTGGGCGATTCGATTAACTACGTGAATGCCGGCCTGGAGGCCAAGGAGCGCGGCATCCATGTGCTCGAAGTGAAGGATGACGCCGCTCGCGATTTCGCCGGTGGCTCCCTCCAGCTCAGCTCCAAGAGCGCCAACGGCAACCACACCGTGACCGGTGCTGTGTTTGCTGATGGCGAACTGCGCATCACCACCATTGATGAGTTCCCGGTGAATGTGGCGCCAAGCCGCCACATGCTCTTCACCCGTCACCGGGACATGCCCGGCATCATCGGCAACCTGGGTTCGGTGCTGGGCGAGCACAACGTGAACATCGCCTCGATGCAGGTGGGCCGCCGCATCGTGCGTGGCGACGCCGTGATGGTGCTCAGCCTCGACGATCCCCTGCCCGCCAGCCTGCTGGCCACCATCCATGCCATCAATGGCATCCAGGAAGCCCATCCGGTGACCCTCTGATCCGACACTGATCAGAGACGTTTCATACCGATGACGCTCTCCTGGTGGCGCCTCGAACTCCCTTCTCTTCCGGAGCTTGAGGAATCGCTGATCTGGAAGCTGAATGCCCTCGGCATCCCCCGGGTTGCCGTGCGGCATCGGCCGGAAGCCCCCGATCAGCGTCAGCTGGTGGCCTGGCTGCCGGAGGCCGATTGGCCGGAGCCTGAGCGCCTGCAGCTCGAGCAGGCCTTGGCCCCATTGGCGAACACCTTCGGCCTCACCCTGCCGGCCATCTCCTGGGAGCATCAGGACGATGAGGACTGGAGCCTCAGCTGGAAGCAGCACTGGGAGGCCGACCCGGTGGGGCGTCGGTTGCTGATCCTGCCGGCCTGGTTGGAGCTGCCTCCTGAACATGCCGAGCGGCTGGTGATCCGGATGGATCCAGGCAGCGCTTTCGGCACCGGTAGCCACCCCACCACGCGCCTCTGCCTCGAGGCGATCGAGCAGCTGGCGGAGGATCGCGGCTCACCGGCAGCGCCGGATCTGGGCCCGATTCGTGTGGCCGACCTTGGATGCGGCAGCGGCATTCTTGGGATCGCTGCGCTCCTGCAGGGCGCCACCAGCGTGGCGGCGGCGGATACCGACTCCTTGGCGGTGCGTGCCACCCGCGACAACGCCGTGGTGAGTGGCTTCGCCGACCGCTTTTCAGTGGAGCTGGGTTCTGTGGAGCGCCTGGAGGAGCTGCTCGATGGCCGTCCGGCCGATCTCTTGCTCTGCAACATCCTGGCCCCGGTGATTGAGGCCCTTTGTCCCGCTTTCCACACCGTGCTGGCACCTGAGGGCCTCGGCTTGCTGAGTGGCTTGCTGGTGGAACAGGCGCCGCGCTTGCAGCAGGCCCTGGCCGATGAGGGTTGGCATGCCGAGCTCACTGCACAACAAAGTCAGTGGGGTTTGATGACGATCCGGCGGGCCTAAGCCTCGGCGCGGCGAATTCGCGGATGTTGCATAAGGCACGCTGATCTGTGCCCTGCGTTCTGATTGGGCTTCGCGGCCTGAAGCGCTCAGAACCCCAGGAACATGCCCCGGCGGATGTAGGAAGGGTCCGTCCTACGGGCCCGGGAACTTTCCCAGGAGCCTGTGAGCCCCAATCCCTTCCATGGCTTCCTACAAGGTCACCCTCATCAGCGAGGCAGAGGGCCTCAACAAGACCATCGAGGTTCCCGACGATCAGTACATCCTCGACGCGGCTGAAGAGCAGGGCATCGACCTCCCCTACTCCTGCCGTGCTGGTGCTTGCAGCACCTGCGCCGGCAAGATCACCGCTGGCACCGTTGACCAGTCTGACCAAAGCTTCCTCGACGACGACCAGATCGAAGCTGGCTTTGTGCTGACCTGCGTGGCCTACCCCACCAGCGACTGCACCATCAAGACCCACGCTGAAGAAGAGCTCTATTGAGCCTCTGCTAGAGGGCGTGCCTGTTCATGCCCCGGCAGCTTCATCCTCCAGCCACCCCTCGGGGTGGCTTTTTTGTCTTCACCCCCATCTCTCTCGCTGTGCCCGCCGCCTCTGCCTCGGCATCAACGCCTCCTCAGGTGGTTGAGCTTTATGCGCCTGGGAGTGAGCACACCAGCCCTGGCGGGCAATACAGCTTCCGGGTGCTTGGGCCCTGCTGCCGGCTGTTTGATCGCGAGGAGCTGCCCTGGCCCTGCTGCCGGATCGCCTGGCGCAGCAAGGAGCCCAGCTGGCGGCGGGTGGGTCGTCGCTTCGTGGCTGACCTGGCATCGCGGCGCTGCCCGTCCTACGCCGTGGAACTGCTGCAGCCCGGTTCCAGGCCCACTGCCACGGTGCTCACCCTGTTCTCCCTGCGGCTCAGCGCGCCCCTGCAGGAGTGGTGGTACAGCAAGCAGCCCGGATCCTGCGAGCCAGCCAATACTGCTCCGCCGCTGACCGAGCAGCCATCGCTCGCCGAGCAGCCATAAAAAAAGACCCCGCCGATCGGGCAGGGTCTTGAACTCTGAATGGGCAGTGAGCCCAACCGATCAGAAGTAGATCTTGCCGCCACCCCAGGCCGAACCCTGCACCTTGGGAGCCACCAGGATGAAACCGGCCATCAGGCGCAGGTCTTCGTCGTTGAGATCGCGCATTTTCACGAACACGTCGCTGCTGCGGATGCTGGGGTGAACGTCGGCGATGCTGTATTCGCCGTCGTAGCTGGTGGGATCTTTCATGTAGTCCACCAGGGCTTCCACGTTGTCGCGGGCGGGAATCGCCAGCGCCAGGGTCTCGGGGTCGAGGCCCACGTTCTGGTTGGTCTTGGTGATTCCGCCAGCGTGGCACTCACCGCAACTGCTGTTGAAGACCTTGCGGCCCGCTTTGATCTCCTGCTCGCTGAAGGTCACCGTGGTGCCGTCGGCGTTCACCGGAACGGTGAGCTGATCAGCGGTCCACTGGGCAGCCTGTGCGGGGGCCCCTAGGCCCATCAGCAGGGCCAGGGGCAGAACCAGCACCCGGGCCAGGGTCCGGAGGGCAGAAGAGAAGGAAGAGGCCATCGAAAAAGCCGGCAAGGTGGCGGTAGAGACCGCGCCAGAGCTCTTGTATCACGGCCGATGGGCCTGCCGGTTGCCCAGGCCGTTGGCACTCACGAACTGTTGCAGCCTCAGCTCTCGTCCGCCGCTACTTCCACGGTGAGGAAGTCTTTGGCCAGTTCAGTGTTGGGGAAGATCGCCCGGGCCTCGTTGAGTAGATCGTCGGGGGTGACGGGATTGCCCGGCACGTAGCGGGGGCTGAGGTGGGTGAGCATCAGCTGTTTCACGCCGGCGGCCAGGGCCGTTTGGGCGGCCATGGTGCTGGTGGAGTGCTGCCGGGCGAAGGCCATCTCGGCTTCGGCATGGGCGAAGGTGCTCTCGTGGATCAGAAGATCGGCTCCTTGGGCCAGTTCCACGGCCGCTTCGCTGAACACGGTGTCGGTGCAGTACACCACGCTGCTCCCCGGACGCTCCGGCCCGCAGAGGCTGGCGCCGTTGATGATCCGCCCGTCCTCGAGCACCACCTCGCGTCCGGCTTTGAGCTCGGCATAGATCGGGCCGGGTGGGATGCCGAGGGCGCGGGCCTGGTCCACATCGAAGCGTCCAGCACGCGGCTTTTGATCCACCCGGTAGGCGTAGGCGGGCACGCGGTGGATGAGCTTGGTGCAGCGCACGGTGATGTCGTCGTCGTCGAGCAGCAGCGCGCCGCTGCTGGCGGCC
>Ga0194113_10004293_pt1 | contig 18705 bp, 16 predicted proteins | sample TA2MahC200mmetaG_FD_146193 | JGI IMG/M metagenome (GOLD analysis project Ga0194113, IMG submission 146193) | Freshwater microbial communities from Lake Tanganyika, Tanzania - TA2015017 Mahale Deep Cast 200m | ecosystem: Environmental > Aquatic > Freshwater > Lake | place: Tanzania: Lake... | reverse complement strand
CAGTCTTTTCCTAAGTCCAAATGAGCCAATAAACACCCAATTGCTTTTCTGTAAGTTCCGGCAATGAGGCAAAAAGCCTCATCAAATCTCACTTCTCAGTGATTAGAGAACTGAAGGTTACTAAAGGGGTGAGATATATGTGTCGCTAAAGGATAAACAGCTTGAATACGCCACGCTTTAGGAGAATGTGGTTGTGGAGACAAGAGTCGCTGGTCAGCAAACCTGGCAGGTTGGCAGTTGCTTCAGAAAAGGCATATTCCAGAAAGTTGGCGGTGAATGAAGTTATAGCATAAATATTTTGACTTTGGTAACCAAACTTTTCTTTTAAAAAGAAAAGTTCCATCAAAAGAAACACTAAGGAATAGAAGTTCCATCATAAGAAATAAGAGGAATAAGTAAATTGGACAAAGATACCGACATTCTCGCCCCGATTATGAATGGCGGATTTCGGCGAGGGGCAAGCATCCCCCCGCGTGCGGGGGGAATGAGGGGGGGGCAAGACGACAAGATGGCCATACGCATCAATTTAACGAAAAATTTTTCAATTCCCCTCCCTTGACGGGAGGGGCGTAGGGGAGGGTGATAAAGAAAGAAGCGAGGAAGTTGCTTTCTTGTTTTCTCCTTTCACCCCCACCTACCTCACCCCCGGCCCCTCTCCACTTCGTGGAGAGGGGAGTATTTCCCCCCCTCCCCCGTCAAGGGGGAGGAACAGCGTCACGACTGTGAAGATTGTCCTAAGTTGATGCGTATGGGGGCAAGACGACAAGATGGCTAATAGTCCCTTGTCATCTTGCCCCTTCCGAGGGAATCCCGAGAATGGGAACCTTCGGGACTTGCCTCCTTGCCATTTCTCTTACTCCTTTCCAAACACCGGCTTCCAGGAATCCTTCAGATAACCCATCTCTTTTGCAATACTTAAAAATTTCTCAGCACACTCTTCCTCTGTGAGCGGTTCCCCTTTGGCATTACGAGGATTGATGAATTGCGCCTTGCGAGGATAAAGACAAGGAAGTAAGTCAACGATGTCAAATCTTTGCACCATTCCGTAAGCCATAACACGAAGATTGTAAATATCTTGATTATAATATCGCGTCTCCGCCAAATGGCGGTAGGAATAAAGTAGGTCAGTAAAAGTCAGATCTGCAAATCCCTCCTCTATTGCCGCCGCGAAGTATGCGAAGAACGCTCCGCTGCCAACACCCAAAAGCCCGATTTTTTCTACATCGTTTCGAGTGCAAAGATAATCGTAGCCGCGAAGAACATCAAACACACGCAAACCCAAAGTCGATTTCCCAAGCATCATTGCGTCGCAGGCGAATTTATATTCCGCGCCGTGTACGCCTCCTTTTTCAGCCTGGCGCATCTGAACCGCTCCTACGCCTCGTACATCAAAGACTAAAACGCGGTGGTGGGCTTCCAACAAGCTAACTAATAAATCTTTCTTTTCGGGAATATCCCTAGTCCCATTCTCAAACAAAACCAGGTCAGTCTGTTTTACAGAATCTCCTTTTGGATGAACCATGATGGCTGTTACAACAATATCCGGTGCGCTGAAGAAAAAGATTTTTTCTGTCCGGTAGCCGTCAACCACATTTTCAGCGATAATACGCGGATAGATGGGATAATCACGATTTTCATCACTTATTCCCAAAACTTCCAAAACCGCATTTCGCATATCATCGCGTCGCTTCTCGAAATCGCCTTCAGAAATTAATTTCGGAAGTGATTTTGGAAGCGAGGCTTTGTTTAGGTCGAATACGGTCTTGCTATTTGGAAATTTGTCCAGAACTTGACCATTAGCCATACACCAGAGTTCGTTTTCCGGTAAAATCTCCGGTTCGCCTGTTGTGAAGTCAGGTTTTTCACATTTGAAATGCTTTTTATACCAATTTACACAAGCCTGACGCAAATATGGCGAGTAGGCATGTTGGGTTGGCGCGACTGTTATATCGACTTTATCTTCTGCGCCATAAAGCGCGTAGATTTGCTTTGCGCGCCTAACAGCCTCCATGGCGCCTTCAATCGGGAAGTAATCATAAGCTGCGGCGCCAACGAGAACAGGCTTAGGCGCCATTGCGGTCAGGTAATCGTCGTGGTCTGGGCCGTAAGCGATACCTCCTTGCACTATCTGCTCGCTATCCTGCGGTTGACCAGTTTTCATATAGGATTCTAATGTCATTACAAAAGTACATGGCGCCGCTGCGGCAAAACGCGGTTCACTCATCATCAAAAGACAGGATTGCGTTCCGCCGCCTGAATTACCAGTCAAACCAATTCGCTGGCTGTCAACTTCAGGACGCGTTTCCAAATAATCCAGACCTCGCATTACATCCCATATAAAATGCCTACCCACGCTTGCCCCGCGTATGACGAATTGGAGTCCAGCGTGAGTGTGTTCTGTCGTGCATCCACCTATAATTCGCTCTTGCTTTTCCGGGTCAAAATACTGAAAGCGTTCGCCCTGTCCAGGTGGGTCGATAGCGAAAACTACAAAACCGTTATTCGCCAGGTCAACGCAAACGGCCTGGTAATTAGGATAGGATTTTCCTGAGTCACTGTGTCCATGAACGAACACGACCGCAGGCGTGGGTTGCGTTATGCCTTTGGGAAGGTACAGGGCTGAGGTAACATAAAATTCTGGCAGGCTTTCGTAGATTATCTTTTCGATGACCAAATTGCCTCTATCAATAACGCCCGTGCATTGAGCCTTCAACGGCGTTCGCTCTTTTGGCAAACCGCCGATTGCTTTAAGAAATCGCTCTTTGACTTGAGCGCGATATTTCTCGAAAGCAGCTACGGTTTTCAACTCCGCCTTCTGCTGACACTGACTATCGAAGTGTACTTTGGCTCGTCGATACAAGTCCGTTTTCATCTGGTCAGCGACGTCATAATATCCATCTACATAAGGATTGAATGTTTGCATAATTTTTCTCCTTTATTGAGTTTGGCTAACAATGAGGTAATCTCCTCTCCCTTCAATCATCTAAGAAAATTATAGCAAATGTTGTCATTATGTCAACCCCCAAAGATAGAAATCTTTATTGAAATGAGGATGAAAAAATGGTAGAATTACAAGCAGTTGAGATTACAGGTGATTTTGATTAAAGCTACACCTATCTAAAGATTCAGCCTAAAGGCAAAGTGTTGGTTTCTGTAAGACCAACACCGTATCTTTAGATTATGCCTTTAGGCCGGTGTAACTGCTACTTCCTCAAAATCGAAAATTTATTTGTCAAAATTACCAAAAGAAATTCCTTAGTGTTTCTTTTGACTTACCTTTCTTTTTAAAAGAAAAGTTTGGAAGGAGAATTAATCATGGCACAAAATAAACCCCCTGTTGGTTATAACGACACCCCGATGTTACCCAATTCTAAGTGGCGAGTACACGACGGGACACGGCCTCAACCTAAGATAGTTACCCCCGGCACATTCAGTTCGCCGGAAAAGCCAGGTCTACCTCCATCGGACGCCATCGTGCTTTTCGATGGCAAGGATACTTCTAAGTGGGTAGGGCGCGATGGAGGGCAAGTCCAGTGGAAGGTTGAAAACGGTGCAATGGAAGTTACCAGAACAGGCGATATCCAGACCAAAGACCATTTCGGAGACTGTCAATTGCACATCGAATGGGCAGCGCCTGCGGAAGTGAAAGGCGAAAGCCAGGGGCGCGGCAACAGCGGCGTGTTTCTGATGGGCAGGTATGAGATTCAGGTACTTGATGGCTATGACAATATAACTTATGCCGATGGTATCACTGCCGCTATCTACGGTCAATATCCGCCCTTGGTCAATGCCTGCCGTAAGCCCGGCGAGTGGCAAACTTATGACATAATCTTCGTAGCCCCGCGCTTCGAAGGAGATAAACTCGTAAGTCCAGCTTACTTGACTCTCATTCACAACGGTGTATTAGTTCATCACCACCAGGAAATCATGGGACCGACAGGTCATAAAACTTTGGCTTCATATCAAGAGCCACATTCTAAAGGGCCGCTTAGACTACAAGACCATGGCGACCCGGTCCGCTACCGCAACATTTGGATTCGCGAACTCAAAGGTTATGATGCAGAATAATTTCGCCAGAAACCCGTTTTCTCCGAGAAGACGGGTTTCTGATCTTTAAATCTTCCCATACTGTCTCAGGATATGGATAACCCGGTCAATCGGCAATCCAGGGACCGTTCGATTATCTCTGCCGGTCATGGTTCCCGCTTTGAATATCGAATTAAGGATGGCTTCTTCCACCGCGTCTGCTGTAGCAAGAAATAATCTATTCATCTGGGCTTCATTCCTCACGAAAAAGGCTATTGCTGCTGTTGAACCTGTAGCAATGCACTGTCGATAGGTTGTGGAAAACGCAATAAAATAATCACCGCTGCCGTGTCCACCGTCGGAGCCAACGCGTGCTAAACCCAATGTCGCACGCTTTGCCAAACGGTAAAGCTGCCGGGAGGATAGCGGCGCGTCGGTAGCGATGATAACCATAATTGAACCGTCGGTTTGGTCGCAGTGGGGCAGACATTCTTGTCTGCCATCGCAGGCAGGAATGCCTGCGCCACAATTTTCACACTCCGAAACCCTATACGAATTTAAAAAATTGACCACGAGTGTTTCTGCTCCCAAAAGTTTCCCGATGGGAACGCCATCAATGACTAAATCCCCGCCGAAGTTGGATTGCACCAATGCCCCGACTGTCCAAACCTTCTCCGCTATTTCAACGCAACGGGACGATGTTATATCTGTTTTTTTCCTCAGTGTTTCTTTTGATCAAACTTTTCTTTTTAAAAGAAAAGTTTGGAATCCCCGCCTTGAATCCACATGCGCTCGTTCCCGTGCCAGCGCCTACATTCCCTTCCTCAACTTCTCCGCTTTTGGCATTTTCAATCGCCGCAAAAACATGCTCAACTTTAATATGCAAGCCTGCTGCATCATTGAGCTTACCGTCGTAAGTTTCACCTACCGTCGGATTGAACCAGCGGGGATTTCTGCCGCCATCGAATGCTGTCTTAATTAGGTAGCGGGTGACTGCGTCATAGACGGCTCCCACGCTGAATGTGTTGGTCAACAAAATAGGGGTTTCAATCTGACCAAATTCATCAATAAGCGAGAGTCCACTGGTTGTCCCCGCCCCATTAAAAACGAAATACGCGGCTTCGACAGGTTCATCTATCAGATTCCCTGGATGTGGCACAATCGCCGTAACGCCTGTACGGATTGGTCCAACCCCAATCTCCAACGCGCCGTGACCTTCAATAAGGGTAGTATGCCCCACACGCACGCCTTCTACATCGGTAATCGCGTTGCAGACGCCGGGGTCAAGTTCCCCAATACGGATACTGATTTCGCGTGCGCGAGGGCGATTTGAAAGTCTTGTATCTGTCATTGCACACTCCTGGTACACCTAATATTGGGAATGTTTCAGAAAATAGTCCCCTCCTTGGAGGGGCAGGGGTGGGTACATTTGATGCGTGATGCGTGAAACGTGATGCGTGAATTTACATCTATCACGTTTCACGTTTCACGTTTCACGTACAACTAACTTTTGCGAAAATTTGAACCATGCTTATTATTGAGTCTTCATCTTCCCCCAGGCAGTAGCTAATTTACCTGATGGGGAAACGGTTGCTGCATTGACTATTCCCCTTTTATTGATGTTTTTAATATATTCTTCACTCAATGCTTCACTGAAGATGGCAACTTCGTCGATGATGCCGTTGAAATAATATACTTTTGGAGTAGGTAGAACACCTATAGCTAAAGGTGAACTCGCGGTATTCAAGGTTTGAGCGGTCCCTATATCACTACCCGGCTGCAAAACTCCATCAAAATATAGCTTAAATTTGGTAGTGCTGGTTTCGCCTGGAGGATATACTACTGCCAGATGATGCCAGTCAGTATCTCCGCCCCAAGGGAATACCCTACCATAATTACAAGTCTCTATGCCTAAAGCATGTGAACTATCTATCCACAGACCTAATCTTTGACTATTAGCATTTGCCCCATATCCCATGATTTCAACTCCAGGGGATGGCCATTTTACTGCCGACCATTTAAACCATAAAGAGATAGTTCGTTCATTAGCGCCTGCTGGAAGTCCAGTTGGCGAACTAACCTCCACATGATCGTCGACACCATCAAAACTCAACGCTTTGCCGAACATTCCGTCGACCCATTTAGGGCCGTTTAGCAGCTTCCCGTCGTTGCCGTTTTCAGTAAGGTCTTTGGCCTCCTCTCCGTTGCCCTCGTCAAAGAGCCATATTGCTACGGCGGATTCTATGTCAAATTTAGCATAACTCAGGCTTGTCAACACCAGACTTACACAGACTAAGCCTATCAAACTTTTTCTTTTCGGAAAAGAAAAAGTTTGATCAAAAAGAAAAGAAAAGGAAATTTCTCCTATAATCAGTTTGAATTTAAACATTTTAACATTCACCTCCTTATTGACATGGATTTATAAAATTAAGAATAGCATAACTCCTTGAATATATCAAGAAAAAAGTGGGCATGTTTCAAATTTTCTCAAAAATTAGTTGACAAAGTGAAACGTTTCACGCATCACGTATTGAAATGTTGATTGCTTCGTTCCTCGTGATTGCTTCGTTTCTCGCAACCTTCGGCTTCGACTATTTTCTGAAACATGCCGAAAAAATCAACTAATCTTCCACTCTCAGATAAAACTTCTGCAACGCTGTATCCAAATCGCGGTATAATCTATAGGATTTTTCGTATTTCTGGGTAAGCGCGGGGTCGGGTTCTATTCTGCCGGCGATGTGTACCCACGCATTTGTGGTTTCCTTGATGTTATTGAGAACGCCTATACCTACACCCGCCAAAATCGCAACGCCCAAAGAGGCGGCCTCGAAGATTCGTGGCGCCAGAACAGTTTTACCTGTAACGTTGGCGATGATTTCTCTCCAGAGTGGACTTTTTGCCCCGCCGCCGACAGTGAGAATTTCTGTTATCTTGCCCCGACTTTGTCGGGACAGGTCAGCATCTTCCTCGACATCAAACAGATGGCGGATGATGTACGCATTACCCTCCATAATTGCCCGGATAATGTGCCGCTTTTGGTGTCCTAACGTCAAGCCGAAGAGCGTGCCCTTTGCATCGGGGTTGTGTTTGATAGCGCGTTCGCCCATAAGATGCGGAATGAATATTAGCCCGCCTGCGCCAGGCGGAGCCTTCGCAGCTTCCCTTTCGATGTCAACGTAAGGGTCAATTCCATTCTTCTCAGCCTGGGATGCCTCTGCTTGCCCCAGAACTTCCTTGTACCATTTTAAACCTGCGCCAAGAGTCGCGGTAGCGCCAAGCCATCGGTACCTAAACCTCACGTCTTCGGAGAACGGATGTATTCTATCATCTGTCTCCGCTGACATCGCCATCCACGCCGCGGTGCCCATGTACAGGCAAACCCGACGCGGAGCGTAAATGTTCGCGCCGGTGAGTGTAGCCAGGACATCCGAACTACCCACAATAACGGGAGTACCTTGCGCTAATCCCGTCTCCTCCGCAGCCTGTTGAGTAACGTAGCCGGCAATATCAGTCGATTGGTGAATAACAGGCATTTTCTCCGCGGAAACTCCAATAATATCTTCCAATAACCCAACTGACCACTTTTTTCCCTCTCTATCTATCAGCGATGTACCGCCGCTATCCGAAACATCAGTGGCAAATTCGCCTGTTAGTTTCAAGCGAAGATAATCTTTGGCAAGCAAAAATTTATATGTTCGTTCGACGACATCGGGTCTATTTTCCTTGAGCCATAACAGTTTTGCTGCCGATGTCGTTGTGCTTGGCAGACGCCCGGTGAGTTGACGAATTTTTTCTCCGAAATTTTGTATCATCCACTCAGCTTGGGATTTACAACGCTGGTCCATCCATAACATTGCTCTGTCGATAACATTGCCCTGCCTATTGATGGGAACCAGCGCGTGCATCAAGCCGCACACTCCAATCCCGGCAAGCTGATTGGGTGAAATCTTAGAAGCATCCAATGCTTCTCTGATTAATTTTATGACAATTGCCCACCAGTCATCTGGAGCGGCTTCAACCCAAGTAGGTTGTGGATAGTGAATCGTCAAATCCGCCCGCGCATGGCTTATCAATTCACCCGCGTCGCTAAAAATAGCGACTTTACAACTCATCGTGCCTAAGTCGATAGCTAAAAGATAACATTGATTGTCTTTTTTCATAAGTATACGCCTTTCCTCCTACTCAATGAAAAAAAGATTATAGCACGGATAAACAGAATATACGGATAAAGCCTGCGCTGAAGGAGCAAAGTGATTGAATCCGCTCATTCTGTCAATCCGTGCTATATATACCACGCTCTCTCTAAATCTGCAAGAGAAATATTCAGTGTACCAGAATAAAAAACGATGCTTTTTTGCGTCTTATTCGTCTTATAAAATGAATCCCAATGTAGACTTCCGAAGTCTCAAAGACTTCGGAAGTCTAAATAGGTACAAACGGTATTGAAATGGAATCATCCGAAACTTTTGAGCGCCTTTATCGAACATACATCTCCCAGATTTACGCGTTCATTCTGCGATTTATCGGCAATGCGGACGATGCCGAGGAACTCGCCGCAGAGACATTTCTCCGCGCCTATCAGAACATTTCGCAATTACGGGATATTTCCAGAGCGTCCGCATGGTTGCATAAGATAGCTTACAATCTATGCGTGGATACTGTACGCAAACGGGACAGGATTCAGTATGTCTATCTTGATAACGACCAGACTGAAGAAGTGCTGTCGATTCTTGAAACACTAGCTAACGATGCGCCTATTCCTTCTGTGTTGGCGGAAAATCAAGAAATTGTGGAATTCATGCAGAGCGCGTTATCAAGACTGCCGTCAGATTATCAAGCCGTGTTAATTTTAGGGGAATTGGAAGGAAAGCGCAATGATGAAATTGCGAATATTTTAGGACGTTCACCAAAAGCGGTCAAATCTTTGCGCCAACGAGCGAAAAAGGCATTGAAGCAGGAGGTGCTCAAAAGCCTGCAACGGCGAAATGTGGATGTGAAAGATTTTCTATCGTAGCTAATGTTAGAAACCCGTTTTCTCGGAGAAAACGGGTTTCTGGCACAAAGGAGGTCACAATGAAAATCAAATGTCAAACAGAACAACTCGCAAAAGCAGTCCAGATAGTCAGCAACCACTCAGACGCCAAGCAATTTTTCTATATGGAAACGTCTGATGGACAGTTAACGCTTCAGGGACGATTTGCAAGCATGCTGGTTCGTTATGCGATTCCCGCTGAAGTAAAAGAAGCAGGCAGGGCGCTTGCGGATAATTGCAAACCTCTTGAGATGATTTTGAAACATCTTGGTGAAGAACAAGTAGAGCTTGGTTTTGACTCAGATAGCCGAAATTTTAGTGTAGCAGGCAGTGCGCAAAGTTATTCATTTTCTGGACTAACGCTTACAAATTATTCTTTGCCCGATGTCCTTTTGGAGGAGTTAGATACGCCGCTGACGCGGCCTGGAGTTTCACTTGAAACAAACAGCCTTGTTAATGCGATGAAGAATATCAAATTTGCTGCTGAACAGGGAGATATGAGTTTCAAGCTTTACAAAGCCGAAGAAAAACTCACATACATTCAGCGAGATTATTTGAGGGGTGTGTTTTTAGAATTCAAACCAGACCAATATCGTTTGGCCGCAACCGATGGACGCAGACTCACAACCACGACGGCCGTTCGCTCAAAAAACCTTGCTGACACTGACAAATTCGACTTTTTTTACAATATTGTCATTCCAAATCAAGTTTGCGCTAAACTGATTGAGATTGTTGAAATTATTCGGATTCAACAGCTTCAACTCATCCCAGGGGCAGAGCATGCGAGGTTTGAATTTGAAGGCGGTTCGATTGACTTCAAATTGACAGGGCAGGGATACCCAGACATCCAAAAAATCATGCCAGAACCATATCCGACTAAGATTATCGCGGAAACAGAATGTCTAAAAACAGCAATTGAACAAGTGGATTTGGCTGAACCGCGAGATAATCGGATAAAACTTCAAATCACCGGCGAACAACTACAAGCACAAGCGGTTGATGGACAATTTCTGAAATCAGCGGAAGTGACTATTCCGGTCAAGCGCGAGGGGCAGGATATAGACGTTTTCGTCCGTGCTAAGTATCTTTTAGACGTTTTAAATCATACTGATTCTCACAAAGTAACTATAGAATTTAAAGACCCACTAAGCGCAGTCGTAATCAAGGGCAAAGACGGATATTACAATTTGATTATGCCGATGAAGGGGTAAAAGGATATTATAGCCGCCGATTTACAGAAGCCGCTGATTGAGGACGTTCTATAATCAGCGTAGTCTGGGTATCAGCGGCTATAAAGAATTATGAAGCCAATGGAAAAAAATATTCTCAAATTGATGCAAGCTACGTTGGGAGAGGTCGAATTCACAGATGCCGTTCAAAATCGCATCTCCCAACGTCTCAACGCCAAAAGACAGTTGGCGGCGATGCAGGTGTTCACCCCCCGGTGTACGGGGGGGTTGGGGAGGGTTAGTGAACAATTGCCGCTTTTTCCAGAAATCGGCTTACTTGAGAAGCCGAAACCTGTTATCGAAGCTGAATTAGAAGTCGCGAATTTTCTGTGGGATTTTCCCCCCATGATTGTTGTTCCCGCGAAAATCTCATCCGAAGAACAAGTGGAATTGGAGAAGCTAAGTCCATGGCAGATTCCATTGCCAGGATTCGAGTCACTTCTGGCAAACATTAGCTGCGTGGTTTACGAAGCCGAAGGTTGCGAGTAACGAAGCAATCTAAGTAAGAGTGCATCATCGGGTAGTGCTAGTTTTTTTTTAGCTGTTTATCAACTCGGTCTGAAGGTGAGACAATAATGGCAGCCAGATTGTCAATATAGTCTCTTTTGTCACTATAATCCACGTCAGGACTGGTAATCTTACTTACTCGTCCTCAGATTAACACGGCTGTACTGCCAACACACCAAAACACGATTATTCGCTGGCAACTTTCAGGATTTCTGCCGCATGTTCTGGCGACCGGGCACCCATGCCAATAAGGAACTGCTTCAGTCCTTGACCAAATTCCTTTTTTAACAGCTTCAAGGTTTCTGTCGTATCACAACCTATCATTAATTTCTTGCCGGCTTCGACGGTCTTATGATACATTGCCCACCATATCTTGTGATGAGTGGGTTCCTGACCAGCCCCCGGTGTCCACTGTAGCATAGTTAGTTTGGGAATAGATAGCAGGTAGTCATGATGCCCAATCGCGCCCGGCCCATCCCAGTGATACATACAATAGGAGACGCGTTCACACATTTCGGTCAGGACGGGAACCATAAATTCGCCGAACATGCTGGGGGAAATCATGGCGGAAAAATCGCACTGGAATTTCGCCATCCGTCCCGGCGCCCATGCCCAGAAAATAGAGCCGCCAACCTCATCACGGAACATATCGTAAAGTATATCATAGTAGTGGAAATAGAGGTCTGTAATTTGTCTCAGGCACTTGTGGACCCATTCCGGCCGTTCGATTAGGTCGATAAGTAATTTCTGTGTACCGCGCATGGCGGCCAGAGTGTCCAGACCTTCAATCAAATCAGGAAACGCCATGAGAAATTTACCCTTACCCAGGTTCAGTTGCTCTCGACCAAGCCGCAAGGAAAAATCCCAGTAGAAATTATCCGGGTCGTATTCAAATCGCGCTTCCATCGGATTATCAATAAAAGGTTCACACCAGACAGTGCCGGGGCTTTCCACCCCATTGCACCCAAGATAAAGAGCCAAACAGTTTGGCGCCAAGTCAGGTGAAACCGTCGGAACAGCCTCACCTAAATAGTAGGTATTAATGCACTGTCGCGCCGATAGATTTACCCGATAATCGAAGTTTCTGGTGGAGTAATTTGTTACCCAGCCTTCCGGCTCTGGCATGGCTTTGATTTCTTCCAGTGGTTTTGGCCGTGGGGCTGTAATTTGCATAGCCGGACGCCCTATATCTCCACCATTCCACCAGGTAGTCATTCTCTTACGCACTTCATCCATGTCCTCTCGGTAAAGTATTCCACTCATCGTTTTTTCCTTTCTTTTCTTAAAAAATAGACCAATAGACTTCGGAAGTCTAAGCAGGAAACTTCTGCCAGGGCACAGCGCCAGTTCTTATGATATGATTTTGTAGCGCATTAAAAAGCATACGGTATTCTTCCTGCTTATCATCTAAAGGATTTTCTTCCTGTGGGTCGTTTTGTAGATTATAGAGTTTCAGTGGTTCAAATGGTATGTTCTGTAGCAATTTCCAGTTGCCGTAACGTACAGCGTAGAAGGACTGACCTCCATAATGCGGCCCTCCTTCGCGGCGCACCCAAAAGAGAAAACGTTCATCCTCTTCAGTAGTAGGTTCTCCGAACACTGTAGGGAGGATACTCCGTCCGTCAATTTCGTGACTAAAATCTGCTCCAGCGGCTTCGCACATCGTTGGAAATAAATCCATCGTTAAAACAACAGAACTGCTACAAGAACCTGGCTTAACCCGACCTGGCCAGACGGCGAACATCGGCTCCCGAATCCCTCCTTCCCACATTTCTCCCTTACCTCCTCGCAATGCTCCATTACTCGCGCCAACATTAAGCTGTCCACCATTATCGGAGGTGAAAATTATCAAGGTGTTATCCGTTAATCCTGATTCGCTGAGTGCTTTAAGCACTTTTCCGATACCATCATCGAAATGCTCAATCAGCGCAACCAATTTCGCTCTATTTTCGTCGATGCCCTGTTCTCTTTCCCTGACGCGGTCAAGCCATTCTTCCGGCGGCTGAATTGGCGTATGAGGAGCGTTATAAGCAAGATAAAGGAAAAACGGTTGTTTAAACTTCCCTCGGCTTTTTATATAGTCAAGCGACCATTCTGTGAACAGGCCTGTTGCATGACCTTCCGGGTCTATCTCCTTGTCGTTTAATCGCATATAGTTGATGTCATGTCTACGATGAGAGTAATAATCATCCATCATGTCACCCAAAAATCCATGAAAATGGTCGAACCCGCGCTCATTGGGTGTATTGGGCGACTCTAAGCCGAGATGCCATTTTCCAATGATGGCAGTGTCATATCCCGCCCGCTTGAGCACTTCAGGCAACATAACCGCATGAGAAGCAAGGTAACCAAAATTTGCGTATGGATGGGTGCGTATGACTCCCGGCACGCCCACCATATCAGGGTATTGGCCAGTCAATATGGAAGCTCGGGTTGGTGAACAAACCGGGCAATTGGCGTAGAAGTTATCAAATCTTATACCTGAAGCAACCAGGCTGTCGAGATTTGGAGTATGCAAATCCTTCGCGCCGTAGCTTGACAGGTCGCCATAGCCCAGGTCATCGGCTAAAATGAATATGATATTGGGTCTTTCTTCCGGCTCAGGCTCTTTTGACAATTCCTGTCCTGAGCCATCCAAACTCACTGATTTTAAAGCATCGTCCATAATTCATGCCTCCATAGGTAAATATGACTATACGTGAAACGTGAAGAGTGAAACGTGAAGAGTGATAAAACCTCATATCACGTATCACGCATCACGCATCAAATGTAAACTATTTTCTGAAACATGCCCAATCCCTTTGTTATTCTATCAAAACCAACCCATAGTAATCGCCTTGTTGTTCGTGTGATGTCACAACTTCTATTGGAAATCCATTGCTTCTCGCAGTTTGAAACACGTCAATACCGGATGCTTCCATAGCCGGTCTGGCTTTATACGGATGTTTGCATGTTTGGCTTGTATCACATTGTTGGCAATGTCTACATGGTCCGGAGCCAAAGGCGAAAGCTTTGTAGTAGCCACGCAGGAAAATTTCCCGTTCCAAGTTCACTGCTGCATCGCCTGCCTCTGCATTGCTATTTCCTCTCAAGAGAATAGCCTGCTCGTAACTATCTAATACTTTGCGCGTCTCCTCCGGGGTTGGTGAATACGGCGGACACGTCAAGCGTCTTCCGTATCCTCCACATCCGTATTGACATTTTAATCTCACCCACCCTGCGGTTACCACACTTTGCGATGAAATTACTTTGGCGTGGGTAGCGCCCATCTCTTTAGCCATCTGACAAAAGTTCTCAATGTTTGACATTACTTTTCTCCTTGATTATAGAAACCGAGTTTTTGAGAAAAACTCGGTTTTTACGGTTTCTACCGATGGTGGAAGCGATTATGTAACTCATCTAAGTCATATCGAACCTGAACATCATCTGCGAGGGCGGCGTTTAGTTCCACTTCCCTCCGATTCCGCATTCCCACCAGGGCAACATCAATCTCAGGTGTACTCAGCACATAATTGATGCACATTCGCGTCACGGCTTCTACACTGATAGCGTCGCCAAATTCACGGATGAGTAATTTTTGAAGGAAACTACTGGTAGCGGTGCGCATCGTTACCACACCGATATGATGTTGCTCCGCCAGGGCTACGATGCCACGACATTGGCGTGAATGGTCACATGCCAGTTGATTAGTCAAATTATAACATATTTGAAGCACATCGAATCGGTTGGTGACCAGCAACCGTTCCAATGCACCCGTAGGAACTTCGGATGTTATACCAATAAATCTTATTTTCCCTGAATCTCGAAGTTGCTCAAGCCGTTCCAGCCGACCACCATTCAGAATATCATCCGCTTCCCTATCGTTAAAATATCCCCCATGAAACTGGAGTACATCCAGGTAATCAGTTTTCAAGCGGCGCAAACTTTGCTCGATACTTTCCTGGATAGCGTCCGGAGTTCCTGAGCAGGTAACTTTGCTGGTGAGAAAGATACGGTCGCGATAGGTAGACAGAGCATTTCCAAGGATTGTTTCACTGACACCGTTTCCATAACCGGGAGCGGTATCAAAATAGTTAATTCCAAGTTCAAGAGCGCGCTCAATCGCAGCCGTGTACATAGATTGTATCGCTGGGTCAGTGGTGTCTTCGCGGGCGAGGTAATACGGAATGCCCAAAACCGCGCCTCCATATCCGATAATGCTGACTCTCAGACCAGTACGTCCTAATATTTTGTAGTGCATATTCTCCTCTTTCTCCGTTTTGTTTGTCAGATTTAATTCCGCCTTTTGCCTTCCGACGTGGGTAATTCCGCATTCCGCATTCCGAATTCAAGGCTCCCATATTGTCGCCGCAATGTACCGCTCGCCATCCGGATGGTCGTTAAAATAGTAGACCGTCACCATCTTGCCGTCGGCTCGCTGGACGGTGCGGGGATAGCCGATGTCGTGATTGCCACCGTCGTCACGCAAAATGATATCTTCTCCCCACGTTTCGCCATCATCAGAACTAATTTTTGCGCGTATGCTATGCGGCACATCGCGATAGCCGTAAGTCATACACAAGCGTCCGTCTTGAAGTTTAGTAATCGTCGGCGGGTTACCACCTATACCGGTGCTGGCAACCGGTCTATTCATATATTCCCATATCGCTCCATTGTCGTTTGATGCATACAAATCAATCCAGTTTTGTTTCGTCTCCAAATTCTGCAAACTTTTTAGTAAAAAAGTTTGATCAAAAAAAGGCTGCCTGCCTTCACGACACCGAATGGCAACAAGTATGCGAGATTCTGATAACTGGACGCTGGCGGGCATGATGGCAAAGCCCTCTGGCTCTGGGCCTATCCACGAAAGAAACGCAAATGTTTTGCCACCGTCGGTCGTCCGAGCGCAGAAGACTCGACCTTCATCGCCGTTGGGTTTAGCGGCTGTCAAGAAAAGTGTGCATTCGTCCGCATCGGACACAAGATAGTCGGTTCGGGCGGCAATGCCAGTCTGACCAAACATCGGGAGTGTGAATGGTCCCTCCCACCTCTTGCATCGGTCATAAGATATATAGAACCACGATTTAGCGCCGGCTCTAAGCCCTGACCGGGCGCACATAAGCGCAAAGTCGGGATGGGTAAAGTTAATTCCGCCTGGGCAATCCACAGGGGCGTTTCCCGCTTCTAACACTTGTCCAACGCCTAAATTGCGTTTCATGTGCTCGTCTGCTGATAAGCCTCTGTTGCCGGGCGTTCGACAAGGAGTCTCCTGTACCTGCCACGTTTGCCCTCCATCCAGGCTGCGCGCCTGCATCCCAATAAAAGGTTTCTCGGTGTCACGCGAATGAAACCCGCCGTCCGCTTTGTGATAGCCTAACGTAAAGCCGACGACTATCTCATCGCCCCAGGACCAGATGCCATAATTGGCCGGCCAGCCGGCATAACGACCCTCTTTCCGGTATATCGTAACATGGTGCATATTTCTACGCCTCCTCTTTGATTCAGATTTTTGCAGACGGGTTGCTCAATAACTCCCGACGTCGTTCAACATAGTACAAATATGTTTGATATGATACATCCGGAGGAACAAAGTGGTCGAGCAAAGGAATATAAGCGCCCTCTTTTAACAGCGGCTGGATTCGTCGTAGCTCTGAATCGACACCATCCCGTCCGCTGGCAATTGCCCGTTTATCCAGCCCGCCCATCAACGCGCATTGAGGATATTTATGCCGCAAAAGCACGGGGTTGGAACCTGCCGCTATCTCGCACGGATGAGTGCCGTCCATTCCAGCTTCAAGAAAAATGGGGAGCAAATCCTCGACTCGTCCGTCGGTATCGACCATAATAATCTTAACGCCACCTTCTCGCAAGTAAGCAACTAATTCCTCGTAAGCCGGCAACATGAACTCACGAACGAATTGCGGGGAAATCAAAGACGCTGTCTTATAGGACATATCTTCCCACCAAACTTTTTCTTTTCGGAAAAGAAAAAGTTTGATCAAAAAGAAAAGAAGAGGAAGGTTTTCCATAATCTGCACGAAATCAAGAACACCGGTAGATAATATCCGTGCCAATAAATCCTTAACGAATTGTAGCCTGTCAGAAATGATGCGCCGCACAAGCTGGGGTTGGTCGTAAAAGGCCATGCACCAATTCTCCACTCCCATCAGCCCGCGTGGAAAACCGAAGAAACTGCGAAAATTCGCGCCGATTATCTCACCACGTTCCCGACGCCAGTGTAGGTCATCGTCAAAGTCATCGCTGTAGCGTCCTGGGTCTTTACCGTTCAAGCGCGGCAGAAGTCGCTCATAATCAGCTTCATCCTCCACAGGAAAGCGGATGTAATGGGGTATCGTTCGGTGACGTTTCTGTTGGCGATAGATAACCCCATTTCCATCAGATATGACTTGTTGTTCAGACGTTTCCTCCAATATTTTCGTCTCGAAGAGAGGATATATTTCACCATTGATTGGCAGCCAATTCACGTTGAAACTACGGTCTAAACGGAGATAATCTTCCAGGTGCCGAATGTCCATGACCCATTTGGGCAGCCCCTCATGATGCCAACGTTCCAGAGTTTCGGGCCATGTTCCCATCTCCATGAGAGGGATTCGGTCCACAGATTGAAATTGCATATACTTGATAAAGCGCTCGCGTTCGGTCATAATCTTCCTCCAATTGGGGAAGAAACCGAGTTTTTTCAAAAAACTCGGTTTCTATTTATTTTCGAGATTCAGCCATTTGATTTCCGATTCTGTCAATGTGAGCGAAATTGCTTTGACACACGAGGCCAATTCTTCTCGGTTATGAGGTCCGACAATCGGCACGATGGGGAATGGTTTATGCAGAAGCCAGGCCAATGCAACCTCAACAGCAGTATAACCTCCCTTTTCTTCGCCAAGTTTTCGGGCGCGATTAAGTCGTTCAAAGTTTTCGTCCGTGCAATAAACTTTTATCATTTGGCGTGTAAAGCTATCTCCTTTTTGAGCGTGAGCAGGATTGTCACGCATCTCTACAGTATACCGTCCAGTGAAAAAGCCCCTCGCCTGAGATGACCAGGGAATCAGCGGGATTCCTGTTTCTTCGTGCCAGCGTTCACCGGTCTTATCTGTTGACACCAATCCCCGATAAAACGCGGCGGTTGGCCGTGCCAGGCTGATGTTGTTGCTGACTACGGCAAATCCTTTCATCCCGTGCTTATCGGCATACTCACTCGCTTCCGTGAGCCGACGGTATTCCCAGTTGGATGCGCCAATGGCATGTACGCGCCCATTGGCAATCTCGTTATTTAGGGGTTCCAGGATTTCCGCCACCGTCATCTCTTGATTGTCACGGTGGAGCAGGTACACATCAATATAATCTGTTCTCAGGTTTTGCAGACTGGTGGTGAGTTCGTTACGAACGACTTCAGGAAAGTTATCCGCCGGCAAATAGTTATCTCCTGTTATCCCACACTTGGTTTGAATGATAATTTGGTCACGCGTTGAGCGAGCTTCCATCCAGAGGCCAATCACCTCTTCGCTGGTTGAATAGCTCCTCGCAGTATCAACTATTGCGCCGCTGACCTCTATATAATAATCCAGTATGTCAAACCAATCTTCCTTGTTAGCGGTATTATAAAACGCAGTTCCCAGGGCTAATTGTGATACTGGTTTGCTAATACCTGCGATGAGAGGTTTGGCATTCATCTTTGCCATTTTTGTCGCCTCCTTCAAAATTTGTAATGACTGAGAGCGTGTCTGACCATTCGTTCACGGGACATTCGTAGTAGCGACTTCAGTCGTTTTTCTATTAACGCCTGCAATGAACGACTATTTATTTTTCATTTTAATTTCCGACACTTTCTTGCGTAAGTCGTTTCATTTAGGGTAAAATAAAAGTATTGAAAAAAAGATTATCTGAAAGTGATAAAATAAATCCAGTTTTCATCGG
>Ga0194113_10004292_pt1 | contig 18708 bp, 20 predicted proteins | sample TA2MahC200mmetaG_FD_146193 | JGI IMG/M metagenome (GOLD analysis project Ga0194113, IMG submission 146193) | Freshwater microbial communities from Lake Tanganyika, Tanzania - TA2015017 Mahale Deep Cast 200m | ecosystem: Environmental > Aquatic > Freshwater > Lake | place: Tanzania: Lake... | reverse complement strand
GGAAAGAAGAAGCTTACCTGTTCCGGTGGCTTTTAATAGAAAAAGTCCCTCAGATGCAAAAAAGGTTTTTGCGCCGCCAAACTTTGTATCAATTTCAACGCCGCTTTCTGAGGCAATGTAGCTTCCAGACTGTACAAGCATCGGCTTTGAAAGCTCAACAACAAACATATCGCCCGGAAGAGCAGGCGCAAGGTTTATCTCTCCTCCGCCGGCATCAGCTTTAAAGGTATTCATAAAAAATGATTCACCGCCAAGAAGAGATCTGCCGAGAGCCTTAAAAAGTCCGCCCTGCATTTTGGTTTCAAGAGTAATGCCGCCGCTCATTGAAACCATTGCCCCGGATTCGGCCCTTATTTCTTCGCTTGCAGAAAGCTTCACATTGGCCATTGTGTAGGAAGGCTGGAAAAGAAGTTTCACATCCATTTTTTTGCCCTTTCAGCTTATTTTTTTATTAAACTTACACAGATAATTTTATAAAAATAATTCGCATATAACAATTTAAAAAAATATTAAAAATATAAGCACTGAAATATTTCCTGTTGAACCAAAATAATTAATAATAGTTATACCAATGTCCATGATAATCTTATTTGAAAACATTTTTAATATGTTAAAATAAAAATCAAAATTGCATTTTTAAAAAATAATATTTACGCAATGGCCGTTTTAAAATATTATTAAGCAGTCAACAGTATTATTGGTATAAAAATAATTGTTTCTTCAAATAATCAGTATTTTTATTGATTGTATATTAAAATTTATAAAGCAATTATTTTAATCTAAAACTTTAATAGAAAGGAATTTGATGCAGGAAGCAATAGGATTAATAGAAACAAAAGGGCTTATTGCAATGATTGAAGCTGCCGACCAGATGTTAAAATCTGCAGAGGTGCATCTTTTAAGGAAAGAAAGAATCGGCGGGGGATATATGACGGTTATCGTAAAAGGCGAAGTTGCTGCTGTTAAAGCGGCAGTTGATGCTGGAGCAGCGGCTGCAAAAAGGGTTGGCGAGCTGTTTGCCGTACATGTAATACCAAGGCCGCATGAGGACCTTGATAATGTAATTTGATAATTATATTGAAATACTTTATTTAAAAAAATTATAGGAAATATTTTAATATATAAATTAAATCCAAAGTGTTTATATATTAAAAAGGCACAATCGCTTTTAATTGGGGAATTCAAGGTTTTAAAATGAAAAATTACACAAAAAAAGTTTATATTGCAGGGGCATCAAGAACTGCCATTGGAAACATGGGCGGGACCCTTAAAAATATTTCTGCTGCAAAGCTTGGTTCATTACTGATTTCTGAAATGCTTAAAAAATGCAATCTTGAAAATGATTGCTTAAGCGGTGCAATAATAGGAAATGTGCTCCAGGCAGGAACAGGGCAAAATCCTGCAAGGCAGTGCGCGCTGCTGGCAGGCCTTTCAGAAACTCTACCATGTTTTACAGTAAACAAAGTATGCGGTTCCGCAATGAAAGCAGTTGAAATAGCCTTCAGGTATATACAGGCAGGTTTTGGCCAAATATATATTGCAGGCGGAATTGAAAGCATGTCAAACAGCCCGTATCTTTCACCCGCTACCAGATGGGGCGCAAAGCTCGGAAATGCAGAGCTTACTGACGGGATTATAAGTGATGGGCTGTGGTGCCCGTACAGTAATAAGCACATGGGCCAGGTTGCAGATGAGATGGCATCCCGCTATGGAGTGTCAAGGCAGCAGCAGGACTTATTCAGTTTTGAAAGCAACAGCAAGGCTTTAAAAGCTATAGAAAACGGTTCATTTAAGGATGAGATTGTACCGGTTATAATAGAGAATAAAAAAGGCAATATAGTATTTGATACCGATGAGAGGCCACGGCAGGACGCATCAATTGAGAATCTTGCAAAACTTAAGCCCGCTTTTTTAAAAGACGGAACAATAACAGCAGGAAACTCCTCAGGCATAAATGACGGTGCGGCAATGCTTTTGCTTGCATCTGAAGAGGCTGTTGCCAATTATAATCTTAATGCGCTTGCTGAAATAATATCTGCTGAAGAGATTAGCACAATACCGGAAAATTTCGGCATTGCTCCTGCCGGCGCAATTAAAAAAGCGCTGGACAGCTCCGGGCTTGGGCTAAAAGATATAGGCTTGTTTGAGATAAATGAGGCATTTGCTGCCCAGTGTTTATGTCTTTTAAAAGAAATAGACATAGACACAAAATTGCTTAATGTAAATGGCGGGGCAATTTCACTGGGGCATCCAATTGGAGCCAGCGGCGCAAGGATAATAGTTACCCTGCTGCATGAAATGCTGAAGCGCAATACCATGCTTGGGCTTGCGTCACTGTGCATTGGTTCAGGTGAGGCAATGGCTTTAATAATAAAGGGGCTATTATCTTAAACAAGAGCAGGGCAAAAAGTATTTTTTTATTTAAATAAGGAAATGATAATTTAAATAAATGGGGGAATAGGCTTGAAGCTTAAAAACAGGGTTTCTTTAATAACCGGTTCCGGAAGGGGCATAGGCAGGGCAATGGCTCTTGCCTTTGCTGCAGAGGGTGCAACAGTTTTTGTAAATGACATAGACGCCCGGGAGAGTTCGGGTACATGCGAACTTATTAAAAAAGAAGGGGGAAGCTGCTTTGCTGTGACTGCAGATGTCGGAAATCTTGATGAAGTCAAGGAAATGTTTGATTATGTGTTAAAAACTTCAGGCAGAATAGATATACTGGTTAACAATGCCGCAATACTTCGTGATAAAACACTTCATAATATGGAAACTTCTCAGCACTGGGATGATGTAATAAGGATAAACTTAACTGGTGTATTTTATTGCTGCAGGGAAGCTATCACTAATATGCGCAGCAATAATTACGGCAGGATTATAAATATGGCATCTGTTATAGGGATTTGCGGAAATTTTGGCCAGACCGCTTACTCAGCTTCAAAAGCAGGCGTTATAGGATTTACCAAATCACTTGCTCATGAGGGTGCATCCAGGAACATAACAGTAAATGCAATAGCGCCTGGTTTTATTGAAACAGAAATGCTAAAAGACATACCGGACGGGGTTAAGGAAAAAATAATAGCCCGGATTCCTGCAGGCAGGCTGGGAAGCACCTCAGATATTGCAAGCCTTGCGCTTTTTTTGGCATCGGGTGACGCCTCATATATTACAGGGCAGGTATATGGCGTAAATGGAGGATATTTGATGCCATGAGCAAGGTTATAGGCCCAAAGCAGGCTGTTGAAAAAATTAAAGACGGAAGCACTGTTGCTGTCGGCGGTTTTGTTGGCATAGGCCATCCTGAAGAGATTACAAGAGCAATTGAGGAGCAATTCCTGGCAGGCGAAAAGCCCCAAAATCTTACAATAGTTTATGCGGCAGGGCAGGGAGACGGAAAAGACAGGGGAATAAACCACCTTGCCCATAAGGGCCTTGTAAAAAGGGTAATAGGCGGGCACTGGGGGCTTGCCCCTAAAATGGTAAAACTTGCCATTGAAAACAGCATTGAGGCATATAATTTTCCACAGGGAGTAATAACGCATCTATACAGGGACATAGCTGCTAAAAAACCAGGGACAATTACACATGTCGGAAAAGGCACCTTTGTTGACCCGGAGATTTCCGGCGGAAAGATAAACAGCAGGACAAAAGAGGACCTTGTAAGCAATATCAGTATAGACGGCGCAAGGTGGCTGTACTACAGGGCATTTCCTGTCGATGTAGGCCTTATAAGAGGCACATCGGCAGACACAGACGGAAATATTTCATTTGAAAAGGAATGCGGCTCTCTTGAAATGCTTGCAATTGCTCAGGCAGCTGCCAATTCCGGAGGAATTGTGATTGCCCAGGTGGAAAAACTTGTAAAAAGACATACTTTAAATCCCTGGATGGTTAAAGTCCCTGGAATAATTGTAGACTATGTTGTTGTGGCAAAAAAGGAAAATCACTGGCAGACTTTCAGCCAGGAGTATAATCCTTCACTAAGCGGTGAAATAAAAACGCCAGGGGATGCAATTCCGAAAATGGCCGCTGATGAGCGAAAGATAATATGCACAAGGGCGCTGCAGGAGATTAAAGAAAATGATGTGGTAAATCTTGGCATCGGCCTTCCTGAAGGAATAAGCATGGTTGCAAATGAAAAAGGTGTATTTGGCCGTATGAACTTAACTGTTGAAGCCGGCATCATTGGAGGAATTCCTGTCGGGGGCCTGAGCTTTGGCGCCTCTTTTAATCCGGCATGCATTATCAACCAGCCATCCCAGTTTGATTTTTACGATGGCGGCGGACTGGATATTGCTTTTCTGGGGATGGCCCAGGCTGACTTTATGGGAAACGTCAATGTAAGTAAATTCGGCAATAAACTTGCGGGCTGCGGCGGCTTTATTGATATTACGCAAAATACAAAAAGAGTAGTGTTTTGCGGCACTCTGACATCCGGTGGACTTAAAGTAAGTTACGGCAATAAAAAGCTTAAAATAATTTCAGAAGGCGTTCACAGGAAATTTATAAATGAAGTTGAGCAGATTACTTTCAGCGGCAGCTACGCAAGGGAAAAAAATCATGAGATCTTATACATCACTGAAAGATGCGTGTTTAAGCTTTGCATGGGCGGTATAATGCTTACAGAAATAGCCCCGGGTATTAACCTGGAGAAGGATATTTTAAGCAATATGGATTTTAAGCCGGAAATTTCACGGCAATTAAAAATAATGGACGGCGGCATATTCTCGTGATAAAAGATAATTGCTGCCGCAAATATTAATATATAAAGATTATATGAAAAGTTTAAAATATTTCCTGGATTGTAATATTTTTTAAATTGACTTTAAATAAAAATAAGCATAAAATATAAACAATAAACAAAATACAACAATAAGTAACATTTATTAAAATGCTATCTGCAGAGAGAAAAATAAAAATAGCTGAAGTTGTAAAAAAGAACGGCGGCATAAAGACATCTGATCTTTCCAGTATGTTCAATGTGTCAGAGATGACAATACTTCGCGATCTCTGCGCCCTTGAGGGTGAAGGTTTTTTAAAACGTGTATACGGCGGAGCCGTAAAAATGAGCCACTCGGCAAACGAGATCTCAACCGGAATAAGAAAACAGATAAATCCTGAAAAGAAAAACATCATTGCTGCAAAAGCGGCCCTCCTGATAAATAAAGGTGAAAGCATTTTTTTTGACAGCTCGACAACTACGCAGGCCCTTGCCAGGAGGATTTCAGGTGAATGCGGAATCACAGTTATAACAAACAGCATTGATATATTAAATATTCTTAAGGAAAATAATGATATCAGGAAAATATGCTGCGGTGGCGAGCTGCAGGAAATTACAGGAAGTTTTGTGGGCCCGCTTGCAGAGAATTTTTTAAAAGATTTTTTTGCAGACATGGCGTTTATTTCAGCTTCAGGGTTTTCACTTAAAGCAGGAATTACTGTGGAAAACCCGGTACAGGCATCAGTAAAAAAAATCATGTTTGATAATTCAATAAAAAAAGTGGTGCTTGCAGATTCAACCAAATTTGATAATATCAGCCTGTCAAAGGTTTGCCCTGTAAGCTATGCCGATACTATAGTCACTGACTGCAAACCGCCGGAAAATTACATGGAGTTCTTTAAACAAAACAGCATAGAAGCAGTCTATTAATATATTTAAGAAAGGCGCCTTTTTTGAAATTTGGAAGAGTCATTGGAAATGTAGTTTCAACCATAAAGTATGAAAAGCTGCAGGGAATAAGGCTTGCAGTTGTAGAGCCGCTTGATCCGGATGGCAATTCAATCGGCAGCACTGAAATAGTCGGCGACTGGCTCGGCGCTGCAGTCGGTAACCTTGTAATATGGATTGCAGACGGGGAGGCAATCGGCACTGTTGTGGGCAGGAAAAATGTTCCCCTGAGAGGCTCAATAGTAGGGATTATTGATAAAATAGATATGGAGAAGTCCGGAATTGTCATAAAGGGCTGAAAAATTTAAGGAAATGGTTTTAATAAAATGAAAATGGTCAAAGTGGTGGGAAGCGTAACATCAACAGTAAAAGACAGCTCCCTTGAAGGGTTTAAGCTTCTTTTTGTGCAGTCTGTAGATTTAGAATTAAAAGGCAAAAAGGAGTACTTTATTGCAGTGGATACAGTAGGACTTGGCGAAGATGAAATTGCCCTTATGGTAACCGGCAGCACTGCCAAAAGAACTGAAATAACCAGCGGCAGGACTGTTGACGGAACACTTGTTGCAAAAGTGGAAAGGATAGACTTAAAATAAAAATGCCAAATCCTGGAATTGAAATAATAAAGAATGCAGGCATAGTCGGCGCAGGCGGCGCAGGTTTTCCCTCGCATATTAAATTTGATGCAAAAGTTGATACGCTTATAGTCAATGCTGCAGAATGCGAACCCCTTATACATGTAGATAAAATTATACTGCAGAATAGTTTTGAGAGGGTTTATGAAGGCTTAAGAATTGCTGCGGGCCTTACAGGCGCCAAAAGAGTTGTGGTGGCCCTTAAAGGCAAGTATAAGGAAGCCATACATGCAATAGAGGAGTTTAAAAAAAGCCAGTCTTTGGGCAGCAGCGGGTTTGATTTTGAAATTTTTAAGCTTGGCAATTTTTACCCTGCAGGCGATGAGCAGGTGCTTGTGTATGAAGTGACTAAAAGGGTTGTTCCTGAGGGCGGAATACCGCTTATGGTCGGAACCGTTGTTACAAATGTTGAGACACTCTACAATGTCGCAGAGGCAATGGAAGGTAAAAATGTTACGGATAAATTTGTAACTGTAAACGGGGAAGTCAATAATCCTTTGACTTTAAAAGTCCCAGTTGGAACGCCTGTTAAGACACTGCTTGATTACTGCGGAGGAATCAAAATTGATAATTACAGCGTGCTTGACGGCGGGCCCATGATGGGCAAGCTTATAGACGAGAAAACATATGCAGTTAAAAAAACAACAAAATCAATAATTGTGCTGCCTTCTGAGAGCATAGTCATAGAGCAGAAATTAAGGGATATCAGCAGGCAGGTAAAAAGGGCGCAGGCGATATGCTTAAGCTGCAGGATGTGCACTGACCTGTGCCCCAGGTACCTTTTGGGCCATAACCTTTTTCCTGATGAAATGATGAAGAAAATGTACAGGGGCAAGCTTTCAGATGATCAGCTTGAAAAATTTGATTTTGCATACCTGTGCTGCGACTGCGGCCTTTGCGAGCTGTACAGCTGCATTGTGGATCTTTCGCCAAGGGCGCTTTTTAACTATATAAAAGCAGAGCTTGCAAAAAAGGAAATAAAGAATCCCCATACAAGGAAGGATATTGTACCAAATGAATTTGCCTCTTACAGGAAGATACCCATAACAAGGCTTGAAAAAAGGCTTGAAATAGATAAATATGACAGCAAAGCGCCACTACTGGATTTTGATGTGGATGTAAATGAAGTTAAGGTTTATCTTTTGCAGCATGTCGGCGCGCCTTCTGTGCCGGTTGTCTCAAAAGGCGACAGCGTAACAAAGGGGCAGTTAATTGCAGGCATTGCTGATGGAAAACTGGGCGCAAATATGCACAGCTCAATAAACGGGACAGTGTCAGATATTGCACCTGGACATATCATTATAAAAGGCGGCCAGCATGGACAGTAATGTGGCAATAATTGAGTTTAAAAGTATTTCGCGGGGCATGCTTGTAACTGATGAAATACTGAAAGCCTCCCAGGTCAGGCTGCTTCTTGCAACAGCGCTTTGTCCCGGGAAGTATTTAACAATTGTTGGCGGCGATGTGGCTGCAGTTGAGAAATCGGTTAGTGTTGCTGAGCAGCTGGGCGGCAGGCATGTTTACAGCTCATATGTAGTAAGCGGCATAGGTGATGAGATAATGGATGCAATAAGCGGAAAATATGTGCCTGAAATAAATGATTCCATTGCAATAATAGAAAGCCAGAATATGGCAAATATTATAAATGCCGCAGATATAAGCATTGACAGCGCTAAAGTGGATATTGTGGAGCTGCGGCTTGGCAAAGGATGCGGGGTCAACAGCTTTTATATAATAACGGGAAAACTTGAGGCGGTTAAAGAAGCTGCAGCAAATGCTGCGGAGTTTTTAAGTGAAAACGGCTCGCTTCTTGCATATAAAATTATAGCAAATCCCCAGAGGGATCTTTTAAGGTGGCTGCAGCCGTCAAAGTGCGCATGCTGAAAGCATGCAGGCGCCCGCTGCATAAGAGGAAGTAAAAATTATTAATTTTTTTAAAGGAAAATAGATATGGAAAAAACAGAAAGCATGCACAGGAATGATATTATAGATATCTGCAAAAGGGTGCAGGCAAATGGGTGGGTAGCTGCAAATGACGGCAATATATCCATAAGGATTTCTCCTGATACTGTGCTGTGCACCCCCACCGGCCAGAGCAAAGGCTGCCTCACAACTGACCAGCTGATAAAAGTGGATATGGACGGGAACAAAAAAGAAGGCGAGCTTGAGCCATCATCTGAAATAAAAATGCACATTGATGTATATAAAAACAAGGAAAGCGTAAAAAGCGTGGTGCATGCCCATCCGCCCTATGCCACAGGGTTTGCTGTTGCAGGGGTGCCGCTTGACCAGTGCATCATGCCGGAAATAATAATTGGCCTTGGCTCAATCCCCCTGGCCAAATTCGGAACTCCTTCCACAATGGAAATACCTGAAAATATCAGGCCATACCTGAAGGAGCATAATGTATTCTTGCTGGAAAATCACGGTGCCCTGTCAGTGGGAAGCGATGTTTTTGAGGCATATTACAGAATGGAAAGCCTTGAGCTTTTTGCAAAAATAAGCCTGGTTGCAAGGATTTTAGGAAATGTAAATGTATTAAGCGAGGATAATGTAAAAAAACTCATAAAAGTGCGGCAGGATTTCGGCCTTCCGCTAACGGACTATCCGGGATGCAAAATTGACGGCAACTTTATAAAAGAGCCTGCGCAAAGGATGACTTCAACATGCAGCACGCAGGATATGATTAAGGAAGTATCATCCAGTATGGCTTCATGCAAAGATGAATCCGGCAGCGCTTCAGGCGCAGGAATGGACAGGGAAAAAATTACAGAAATTGTTGCCGAGGTTGTAAAAAATGTGCTCCAGGGAATGAAAAAGACAGATAATTAAAATTAATAAAATAAGGTAAATTTATAGTTTATTTTTGTTATAATTATTCCTTATTAACTTTATAAAAACCGCAGGCAGGAAATTAATGCAGCCGGCAATTAAAAAGGAAATATTAAACAGGATAGCTATATATATTAAAAAATACAAGTAAAGGAAAGGAAAGCAAAATGGCAGGAGAAGCAATTGGAATGATTGAAACTAAAGGACTTGTTGGTTCAATCGAAGCGGCTGATGCTATGGTCAAAGCTGCAAATGTTACACTGATGGGTGAAGAAAGAATCGGTGGAGGATTTGTAACAGTTATAGTAAAAGGCGATGTTGGCGCAGTAAAGGCAGCAGTTGATGCAGGCGCAGCAGCAGCAAAAAGAGTCGGGGAACTTATATCAGTGCACGTTATTCCAAGGCCTCATTCAGAACTTGACATGATTTTGCCCCAGTAATTGCCGTTTAAATATTTTTAAGGTTTTTACTGGATAAATAATATTCTTGCGCATGTTTTAAAGTTGTTGGCAATCCGGGCATTTGCCGGAAATTTGTGGCCGTTGCATCTGTAAAGACAGCCAGGAACTATTATTTATAAAGCAATAATTATAATTTGTTAATTTCCTAATGAAGTGAGGTATAAATTGGATACCGAACAATTGATAAGGGATGTGGTCAAAAGTGTCCTGGAAAGGCTGCAGAAAGAGGGCATGTTTGCCTTGCCTGCAGGTTCTACTGCAGGGCAGGGCGCAAATTCCGTACAGCAATCCCGGAATAAATCAGCAAGGGCAGACAAAAAAATAGTCTGCGGCATATCCGTGCGCCACATACATCTTTGCAGGGAGCACCTGGAAATACTTTTTGGAAAAGGTTATGAGCTAAGCATTCTGAGGGACCTTTATAATCCCGGTTTTGCAAGCAAGGAAACGCTTACTGTAGTGGGGCCAAAACTTAATGCTATACAGAATGTGCGGGTGCTGGGCCCGCTAAGAAGCAGCACACAGGTGGAGCTTGCAAAAACAGACTGCATAATACTGGGGGTGGATGCGCCTGTAAGGCCATCAGGCGAAACCGGCGGCTCTTCTTCTTGCGTTCTTGTGGGTCCAAAAGGTGCAGTCTATCTGCAGGAGGGTGTTATAAGGGCAAACAGGCACCTTCACATGAGCTCAGAAGATGCAAACTATTTTCAAATCAAGGATAACCAGGTAGTGGATATAAGGGTACCTGGGCCAAAGGGCCTTACATTTAACAATGTACAGGTAAGGGTTGCGCCCGATTTTAAAACAGAGTTTCATGTTGATACTGATGACGGCAATGCTGCTGATATTGTCAACGGCTCAATTGTTGAGATTGTGGATGCTTCATGCATTTCACCAATTGCCTCCCAGATGGCCGACACTGACAAGATTCCTCCCTCAATTCCGGACGGCAGTTTTGTCGGTGAAGTCACTGACCCCAATATTTTAAAAAATATATGCTCCATTGCCACTGGCCGGCCGTGCACAAATGAACAGATAAAGGATGCCATTGAAGCTGTAAAAGTATCCGGAAAGGAAGCCTTATCGGGCCAGCTTACAAAAAAAGTGCTGGTTACAGTAGCAGATCTGGATAAATATGCCGGTACCGGCATTACAGTTACAAAGGATGTTATTGTATCGCCGCTTGCAAAAGATGAAGCAAATGCAAGGGGGATAAAGATAATATATAGCTGAAGCATAACGATCTGAGGGGCTATTTATATAAGAATAATTATTAAAACAGGAGGTAAAATGTGGCTATAGATAACAGCCAGGTGGAACAAATTGTTCGGGAGGTGGTAAATAATTTATTTGCTGCTTCAGGTACCTCCACCTTAAAAACTGCTGCAGTAAATGCAGCCACAGGCGATGGCCTGTTTGATAGCATTGAGGATGCAATAAAGGCTGCAAAAGCTGCCCAGGCAAAGTTTATTGATATGGGCAGGGATGTAAGGTTTCGCATAGTTGACGCTATAAGGAAAGATTCCCTTGCCGCCAAAGAACGCCTTGCAAAAATGGAGGTGGAAGAAACAAAAATGGGCAGGGTCCAGGACAAGATTACTAAAAATGAAGTTGGCGCATTGTTTACGCCCGGCCCTGAAGATCTTGTGATAAGGACATATTCAAATGAAAACGGGACAATAACAATAGAGGGAGCTCCTTTCGGGGTAATAGGAGCCATAACGCCGATGACAAACCCGGTTCCTACAATTATTAATAATACAATAGCAATGGTATCAGCGGGAAATTCTGTAGTTTATTTGCCCCACCCGAGCGCCCACAATTGTACAATTGAAATATTTAAAATCGTTCACAATGCAATTGTAAAAGCAGGAGGGCCCCCAAACCTCATAACTGCTGCAAAGGCATCAAAAATTGAAAATGCAGCAACTGTGTTTAAAAGCCCTGACATAGATTTGATTGTGGTAACAGGCGGTCCCGGAATAGTGCGCCTTGCAATGAAAAGCGGCAAAAGAGTAATGGGCGCCGGCCCGGGCAACCCTCCGGTTGTTGTTGATGATACTGCAGATCTATTAAAAGCTGCAGCTGATATTGTTACAGGCTCTTCATTTGACAATAATATTCTATGCAATGAAGAGAAAATCTGCATAGTTTTAAGAAGCGTGCTTGACGGGCTGCTTGCCGCTTTTTCAAGAAGCAATGCTGTTGTTTTAAACAGTGAACAGGCCCAAAAAGTTGTAAATGTTGTTGTAAAAGACGGGGAGATAGTTAAAAGCTATATGGGCAAGGACTGCGCTGTTATTTTAAATGCAGCCGGCATAAGTGTTGACCCGGCAACGCGTCTTGCTGTTTTTGTGACAACAGAAGATCATCCGATGGTGCAGCATGAACAGTTAATGCCTGTGCTGCCCATTGTGCCTGTTGACAGTTTTGAGGAAGCTGTAAATGTTGCATTAAGGGTTGAGCACAATTTCAAGCATACTGCAATAATACATTCAAACAATATAGACAGGATAACAAAATTTGCCCAGACTTTAAATACAACCTATGTTGTTGTAAACGGGCCATCACAGGCCCTTGCAGGGGAAGTCTACAGGGGCGGCACGACATGGACAATTGCCGGCGCAACAGGCGAAGGAGTCACATCCCCAAGAGTATTTGTAAGGGAAAGAAGGCTTGTAGTTAGCGGCGGGATGAATTTTGTCAAATAAAAAATAAAACTTTTTTATATATGAAAGGAGTAAAAACTGATGGAAGAAGCAATGGGATTAATCGAGACAAGAGGGCTTGTAGCGGCAATCGAGGCTGCTGATGCAATGGTTAAAGCTGCAAACGTTAAACTGGTATCAAAGGAATATGCAGGCAGCGGGCTTGTTACAATGACTGTCAGGGGAGATGTAGGCGCAGTAAAAGCTGCAGTTGATGCAGGAGCCGCAGCAGCAAAAAGAATCGGGGAAGTAGTAAGCATACATGTTATTCCAAGGCCCCATAATGAAGTGGACAAAGTAATGTCAGGGAAAATGGTAAGGTCAGGAAGCGGGCAGATAGCAAAAAACAAAGCTGCAGCAAAACCAAAAGCAGAAGTATAGTATGATGGAAAGATCTATTGGCATTGTTGAATTCAGGAGCATAGCAGCAGGCATAAGCGCAGTTGATGCAATAGTTAAGGCATCACAGGTAAAAATACTTGATGCCAAAACTATATGTCCCGGCAAATACTATATTATATTTGCCGGCATGGTGAGCGCTGTGAAGAATTCAATGGATGTTATAGAATCTGAATATGATGATTTAATCATAGACTCGGTTGCAATACCAAATGTTTACCCCCAGATATTTGAGGGCTTAAATGCAGCATCTGATGTCACTGGCCTAAAATCCATTGGCATTATTGAAACCCTTACCTCACCTTCAATAATATGGGCAGCAGATGCGGCAATCAAGGCAACAGACATAGATATTATTGAGATAAGGATAGCGCGGGCGCTTGGAGGAAAGAATATCTGTATTATAAACGGCCAGCTTTCAGATGTTAAGGAATCTGTAAATACAGCAATAGTTTATGCCCAGGACAGGGATTTTCTTGTTGACTGGCAAATAATAGCGGCCCCGCACCAGGATTTATACAGGGTGGTATTATGATAATTAATCTTGACTATGGCGGCAGCAAACTTGAAATTGATATTCCTGAAAAAAACCTGCTCAGTGTAATTGAAAGCAGGCCCATAAAGCCATTGGCCCGTCCCCAAAAAACTCTTATTGAAAGTATGGAAAACCCTTACGGGTGCGACCCGCTTTCCGTAAAATTAAAAGGCAGGAAAAATGTATGCATAGTAATATCTGATTCAACAAGGGCAGCGCCCACAAAAACCATACTTGAGGCGCTATTGCCCCAAATAGAAGCCTCCGGCATAAAAAAGGACAGGATAACAATACTTATTGCAACGGGCCTTCACCGCCCAAACCTGGGAGAGGAGCTTGAGGGCCTTGTAGGCAAAGAAATTGCGCAAAGTTACAATATTGTAAATCATGATGCAAAAGACAGGCAAAGCTGCGCGCATATAGGCGCCACTAAAAGGGGCACCCCCGTTATAATTAATAAAAATTTTACAGAGGCTGACTTTAAAATACTCACGGGCCTTATTGAACCCCACTTTATGGCAGGCTTTTCAGGAGGAAGAAAAGCAATATGCCCGGGGATAAGCTATATGGACATGTTCAGGCATTTTCACGGGCCAGCAATTCTTGAATCTCCCAAAGCTGCCTTTGGGGTGCTTGAAGCAAATCCTTTTCATGAAGAATCCACCGAGATTGCAAAGATGGCAGGCGTGGATTTTATTGTAAACACTACAATAAACAAGGATAAGCAAATAACGGGAGTTTTCTGCGGGGAACTTGAGGAGGCATTTCTTACAGGCGCGCAATTCTGCATGGAGGCAAGCAGGTGCTTTATTGAAAAAGAAGCTGACATTGTAATAACCACAGGCGGCGGCCTTCCGCTTGATGCAACTCTTTACCAGGTGGTAAAAGGCATGGTGGGCGCAATGCCCGCTGTTAAAAAGGACGGCATTATTATTACTGCTGCAGAATGCACGGAGGAGATAGGCAGCAGGGAATTTGTTGAAATAGTTGAGCAGGAAAATGATCTTGACGCATTTATTGAGAAAATAAAAAATAAAGACTATTTTAAAATAGACCAGTGGGAGCTTGAGGAATTTGTAAAAGCAAGGAAAAAAGCTAAAGTTTATCTTTACAGCGGCTGCCTTCTTGCAAGCTCATATAAAATCCCGCCTTCAACGCTTACTCTTATAAACTCAGTTGATGAGGGCCTTCAGAAAGCATTCAGGGAACTTGGCAGCAATGCGACAATAAATGTAATCCCTGAAGGGCCCTATGTCATACCTGTTATAAAATCATGATAAAAATGTGCGCCGGGATTTAATTGTTTATTTATAATATTAATATGATTTACAGGAAGCGGTACCTGTATTTTTTTATATTTCAGGTTAATATATTACGGAATATAATTTAATATAAAAAGAAGGCAATTAATTAAATGAAACAAAGCCAAATAAAATACCTTGAGGAAATAGCCGGGCAGGATTTTGTAATAACGGATATAGAAGACAAGATTTGTTTTGGTTATGATTCCACCCGCCTTGAATTTATGCCTGATGTGATTGTAAAAGTAAAAGATGCGGGCCAGATAAGCAGTATATTAAAGTTTGCAAATGAGTATAAAATACCTGTTACGCCCAGGGGCGCTGCCACGGGCCTTTCCGGCGGCTGCCTTGCAGTAAACGGGGGCATATCGCTTGTGATGCTTGAAATGAACGCCATATCAGAAGTCAACAATGTTGACCTGCTGGTTGAAGTGCAGGCAGGGGCCATAACAGTTGACGTTGATAAGGCCGCAAACAAATACGGGCTCTTTTACCCGCCTGATCCCGGAAGCCTTAAAACCTCTACAATCGGCGGAAACATCGCTGAAAATGCAGGGGGGCTCAGGGGACTAAAATATGGGGTCACCAAGGATTATGTAAAATCACTTGAGCTTGTATTGCCGACCGGCGAGATTATAAACACCGGAGCAATAACAGTTAAAAGCGTTTCAGGATATAATATTGTGGATTTGATTACAGGCTCTGAAGGCACTCTTGCAATAGTTACAAAGGCAACGCTTGGGCTCCTTCCCATCCCAAAAGCAAAAGCAAGCGTGCTTGCCACATTTGACGACATGGCATCTGCTGCAAGCGCAGTGAGGGATATTGTTGCTGCAGGCATAATAACTGCAACTCTTGAATTTGTGGACAATGTCACAATCAATGCCATAGAAGACTATTTAAATATAGGGCTTGACAGAAACACGGGGGCAATGCTTTTAATAGAAGTTGACGGATATGAGGCAGCGGTAGAGGCAGAGGCTCAAACTGTTAAGGATGTGTGCGGCAAAAACAATTGCAGCAGTTTCAGGCTGGCAACATCGGCCGAGGAAAGAGACAGGCTCTGGTCCGCAAGGCGGGCAGCGCTGTCATCACTTGCAAGGGTAAGGCCCTCTACAATACTTGAAGATGCAACTGTGCCGCGAAGCAGGATAGTTGAACTTGTTGAGGCAGTAAATGACATTGCCAAAAAATACGGCTTAAGCATAGGGACATTTGGCCATGCAGGAGACGGAAACCTGCATCCCACAATACTTACTGATCTTCGCGATAAAGAAGAAGAGGTAAAAGTTGAAAAAGCAATCGAGGAAATTTTTATAAAAACAATTGAGCTTGGCGGAACCCTTTCAGGTGAGCACGGCATAGGCCTTACAAAAGCAAAATTCTTAAAGCTTGAAGTGTCGGAGGACGCCTACAGGCTAATGAAGAATATTAAGAAAACATTTGACCCTAATAATATATTAAACCCGGGCAAACTGTTGATAAACTGATAAAAAAATTATTATATTAATAAGTAAATATTAAGAAGAAAGAATCTCTCAGGAATATGGCTGATAAAAAAAATAACCATGAAATTAAAAATCATCAATCTTCATTAAAAACTGCAAAGGTATTTAAAAAAGGAGACGATTTGTTTGCATGCAGCAGGTGCGGCACATGTCTTGCAATATGCCCTGTATATAAAAATACGCTGGATGAAAGTTTTGCCCCCAGGGGAAAGCTCAGCCTTATTGAAGCAGTCGCAAACAAGAGGATACCGTTTACAGACAGGCTTTCAAAAAAAATATACACCTGCACAATGTGTGATTTCTGCACCAGTGAATGCCCGAGCGGAGTTAAAGTGAATGAACTTTTTGCCGCTGTAAGGGAGGACCTGGTTGAGAATAAAAAGTATCCTGAAGTTCTTGATTATTTAAAAGATAAAATAGAAAAGGCATATAATATAACTTTTGACTCAAACCAGGGGCGAACCGACTGGCTAAAGCAGGTCCCCGGCACAGATATTGGCGATTATGTGAAGCAAACAGCAGAAGTTGTTTATTTTGTCGGCTGCGTCTCTTCCTTTTCACCGCGCTCTTTTTCAATCCCCCGGGCCATTGTTAAATTGCTTAAAATAGCAAATGTTGATTTTACCCTCTTATCAGAAGATGAGTGGTGCTGCGGTTTTCCGCTGCTTGGCTCAGGAATGAGGCAGGAGGTAAAAACTCTTGCAGAGCACAATATAGAGGCAGTAATTAAAAGGAATGCTAAAGTGCTCCTTACAAGCTGCCCCTCATGTTTTCACACATGGAAGCATGAATATGAAAAACTTACCGGCATAAAGGCAGGCTTTGAAATTATGCATGTGTCGCAGTATCTTTTAAAACTTGTAAAAGAGGGCGCTATAAAGCCAGGCAGCCTTAATATAAAGGTTACATACCATGACCCCTGTGATCTGGGAAGAAACTCAGGAATTTATGATGAGCCCCGCCAGCTTATAAAAAGCATACCGGACGTTGAACTAATTGAAATGGCCTCAGCTAAAAAGCAGGCAAACTGCTGCGGGGGCGGGGGCAATATTGAATCCCTTGACCCGGCTCTTTCTGCAAAGATAGCAGACAACCGGGCAGAAGAGGTGCTTTTAACCGGGGCTGAAATTGCCCTGTCTGCGTGCCAGCAGTGTGAAAGGACAATGGGCACGGCCCTGAAAAAGAAAAAGAGTGAGGGCGGGGTCAAATTAAAGGCAATGGATGTTGCTGAACTTTTGCTTAAAAGCCTTGAAAGTGAACAGAATTGATTTTATTATTGCAATTTATAAATTAATAAATATTATGCATTTATGAGGCGTTTTGCCTCTTATTTACAAATTAAAAAATTGAAGGCAGCGGTTTGTTACAAGTTTTTTTGCCTTAAGTAAAATGAAAGGAATGGATAATATGAAGATCAATGATTATGATTTTCCTGACGGCCTTTATTATGAGAAGAATCATTTCTGGGCAAAGAAGGATGATGAGGGCAATGTGATATTTGGCGCAACTGATTTCTTCCAGAAGCTTGCAGGAGAAATTGTATATATAGAACTCCCGATGCAGGGAGCAAAGGTGAAGCAGGGAGAATCTGTTTCTTCACTTGAATCAGGGAAATGGGTGGGAAAGATTTTTGCGCCCGTTACAGGAGAGATAATAGAGTCAAATTCTGAGCTTGAGGATTCGCCTGAACTTATTAACGATTCCTGCTATGATGAGGGATGGATAGCAAAGATAAAGCCAAACAGTCTTGAAACAGATTTTGCAAACCTCATGAAAACAGGCCCTGATTTTGAACAGTTTATTAAAGCTGAAGCTGAAAAACATAAAAAATAAATAAAATGGCCCAAACACATGAAAAGAAAATAGTAATTGAAGTTGAGCCCATAGGTAAAAGAATATTTCTTGAAAATCCTCAAAACGGGCTTAAAGCATTGCATGACGGCGGCATTGAGCTCAAATCTGTATGCGCAGGAAAGGGCACATGCGGAAAATGCAGGATACTGATGCTTGAAAACGCAGCACCTCCCCCCACAGATCAGGAATTAAAGACACTTGGCAGTGATGAAATAGAGCATGGAATAAGGCTTGCCTGCCAGCAGGTATTTGACAGGGATATTGCAATATATATTTCTGCATCATCGCTGACAGAGCAGCAGAAGCTGCAGGTAACGGGAGATGAAGCAGATATAAAAGTTGATCCTGTTATAAAAAAATATTACATTGAACTGAAGCCCCCGGCTCTTTCAGATATGGAGGCAGATTTTTCAAGAATACAAAATGCCTTAAAAAATAAATTTAAAATTGATGTAAAGAGAATTGATTATACAGTCCTTAAAAAAATGCCCCAGTTGCTTAGGCAAAATTCCTGGAAGGTTACAGTAACAGTAAGGGACGATGAAATAATATATATAGAGGGGCAGGATAAATCTGCTTTATCATATGGGATTGCAATTGACCTTGGGACAACAAAAATTGCCACACTTCTTGTTGATTTAAATACAGGCAGCACAATCGGCAAAAAAGGCGCCATGAATCCCCAGATAAGTTATGGCGAGGATGTCATGAGCAGGATTAATTATGCCATGCAGGACCAACAAAGCGCTGCCAGGATGACAAATGCTGTCGTTGAGCAGATAAATAAAACAATAGCTGAACTTGCAGGCGAAT
>Ga0194113_10004290_pt1 | contig 18710 bp, 6 predicted proteins | sample TA2MahC200mmetaG_FD_146193 | JGI IMG/M metagenome (GOLD analysis project Ga0194113, IMG submission 146193) | Freshwater microbial communities from Lake Tanganyika, Tanzania - TA2015017 Mahale Deep Cast 200m | ecosystem: Environmental > Aquatic > Freshwater > Lake | place: Tanzania: Lake... | reverse complement strand
CATTCCCTTCCTGCACCGGGGCGCGGGTGTAGTCTAGTGGCTATGACTTTAGCCTTCCAAGCTAATAGCTCGGGTTCAAATCCCGACACCCGCACCCATTACCCGATTTTACCGATTAACCATGGGTGGCGGGATTTGAGAGGGGGACCGACCGATACGGCAGAGAGGTCGGTCCCCCGAATCTGCGACGAACGGGAGCGTATGCGAGCCGTTCGTCGCATTCCTAGTCGCAAAGTCGTAAAAATGCGGGTGGCGGGATTTGAGAGTAAGAGCCGTCCGGCCCGGCGAGAGGGCGGGCCGGCCGTGTCCACATGGAGCGGGAGCACGGCGAGCCGCTCCATGTGCCCGAAGGGAAATCCCGGGGCTCCCACCCTTTTTGTCAGCAATGCAATCTGGTAGACAAAAAGCGTGGACGGAAATCGGGACTGACAGTACCCCCACGGACTGCCTCGCAGTTCGTCCAGTCTGTGCCGGTATAGAGGTTAGGCCGGCCCCCTGTAGAAGATGGAATTCCATATGATTACTTGCCGAGCATGAATGCTTGGATTTTCGCCATCCTCATATTATCGTTATAGTCGGGTTCTTTACTCCTGCTATCTCTATTAATTTTTTAGAACGAATAATGGTATATTGCTCGCTGGCATGGGTATCAATAAACCATCCGTTGACCAACTTGACGGGAGCTTTGAATTCCCTACCCGTGGGGTGCTTTGGCGTCCTGTTGATAAAATATTTGCTACGCCCTGGGCCGCAAGGTATCATCGCTTCCACCAACATACCGCGGTTGATCAATTCATTTGCGATTATTACCGGGATTTCTTTCGAGTAATGAAAATCCACGGTTTTATCGAGAAAATGGAGATGACGGATTGCTTTCTTGGAACGCACTCTCCGAGGTATTTTGATTGCGGGCTTCCCCGGAATAGGCTGTTGAGCGGGTTCCAAAGGTTCAAAACGGAAGATCGAAACATTTCCAGTTGTGCCTTCTCGATGGTATATTTCCAGGGACATGAACTGTTTGGAAAAAATAAGGTTATCACAAGCTTCCCTAAGATCTTTGGTGATTTCATCGGCTAGAATCAATAGGGTTGGCGCCGTGTCCAGCACTTTTGAAACGAATTCAAATTCATTGGCTACACCGATATATCTCTTCATCTCATCCAGCAAAATGATATCCTTTCGTATTAGATCAGTGAACTCGTCTTTTAATCTGGTTAACGATTCGGGGTCTTTATACGCCTTGGTGAAACGATTCAATTGTGGTACGATATGAGTATCCGGGTTGTGGCAACCGCGCTCGATCTCGATAATGTACCATTTCTTTTTCCGCAAATCAATCAGGAAACCGTCCGGGATTCCCCTCGCCCACTTCCCTTTCAATCTTTCCCCAATCCATTTTCCATGAAAAATTATCGTTCCATCTCCAAAAAGATATTTGTATAACCGGAAAACGGTATCTTCGAGCTCCTCCTCTTTCGTACTTTGAAGTAGGTATTTAATTCCATCCTTCAGTAGGATGTGCATATCTACACCGGCTCTGGTAACCGGTTCATGGCTATTAAGACAATCGGTTCTTTTATAGGAATCAACAAACTGGAAATGGGATATGTTAGCGAAGGGTGGGAAACTCTCAGATAGGTAGTCTGTACTTCACCACATATTAAGGATTTTAAAAGTGTTTATCTATCGGATCAGCACTATTGAGGAGCGCCATAGTTCCTCGATGATGTGATTAAGTCCCCCGTCACTCTGAGAGAAGTCATCCGGGATCTGATGAGCGCTAGAGAGAATCTCTTGTCTCGGCGGAGGGTGATGATAAAAAAAATAATGAAATGACTGGAACGACCGGTCCGGAATGGCATGGGCAAAGGATATTTAGGCAATAACCCCATGGCCATCTCCATGGGGAGTGCCGGGTCCCTGGCAGCCTATAGTAAATCCCCTTGGAACGGTCCATAGAAAGAAAGGGACGGGTGAGGGGTCACGGATGCTTTCGGACAACATGACACTAATCGGGGTCACGGGATGACGGTTGAGCCGGTGCAGGGGGAAGCGTCTCCGGAACACGCGTTATTCCACAAGGGTGAACGCGTAATTGCGCGTGACAGGGTCTGGATCATCAAGGAGGAGCCAGAGGGCATAGGTGGAGACAGGGTCTACCTCAAGCTGCAACCAGCCGATTCGCAATCGGGGCGGCCTCTGGAGGTCATAATCCCTCCGGAACGGGTTGGCAAGGCGGAGAACGAGAAACTCGTTTTCGACCGCCGCTTGCTGGGGCCGTTGCAGCCCCTCGTGAACAAGATACGCGCGATTTCGACGACCTCGGTCAAGGCGCCGGACCTGCTTTCCGGCGCCCGCTACTGCCGCGTGCAGCTGGAGGCCTACCAAATACAGCCGGTATTGCAGGCCCTGGGCAAGCCCCGTCCGAGACTGCTCATCGCGGACGATGTGGGTCTCGGTAAGACCATAGAAGCGGGCCTGTGCATGCTCGAACTCATGGCGCGGGGAAGAGCGCGCCGCGTACTCGTGGTCGTCCCACCCGGCCTCATCGACCAGTGGCATGACGAGCTTCTGGACAAGTTCGGCCTCGATTTCACGGTAATCGGCAACATGACCGACCTTTCGAAGGTTCAGATGACCCTCCCTGCCGGTGTAAATCCGTGGACGGCCAAAAATATCATCCTTACCTCCGTTGATTACCTCAAGAAGACGGAGGTATTCAAGAGAGCCCTCTCCCGGACCTGGGATCTGGTCATCGTTGATGAGGCGCACGGCCTTTCAGAGGGCGGGACCCCAAAATCGCCCCAAAGCACACGGAGGACGAGGCTAGGGCAGCAGCTCAGGAAGCGGTGCAACGGGCTCCTTCTGCTTACGGCAACGCCACACAACGGATTCAGGCATTCCTTTCGCTCCCTCGTGGAGCTGGTCGAACCCTCGGTGGCTACGCTCATTGGCGACCCGGACAAGGTGGCCCGTCGAATCGGGTATGCGATGGTTCGCCGCATGAAGCGGCAAATACTGGCGAACCGCGCAGGGATATGGCAACCGGCATTCCCCCCGAGGAATGTGGAGGGCATCGCGGTAACGGACCTTTCTAGGATAGAAAAGCAGCTTATAAGGGAAGTTTCCACCTACTGTTCTAAAGCCGCACGGGAGTCAGAAGCTGGCGAGCGCGAGATCGTAACTTTCGCAATGCAGGTCATCAAGAAGCGGATGCTTTCCAGCTGGCACGCGCTGAGGAAAACTATCGACGCCCGCATCGAGGCCCTTCAAGGGGAGGTCGATGAGGCCGTGCAAGTGGACCGTGGGGAACTGCGTGAGTACCAAGCCGGGCTGCCTCTGGGGGACGCCACCTTGGACCGGGTCGAGATGCAGATCGTCAAGTCGGCGGTCCCTGTGCATAAGGACCGGCGGGAAGCTGAGTTGGCCAGGCTGAAGAAGATAAGGCAATCCCTGAAGAAGATCCCGCCCAGGGAGCCGAAAGTCGCCGGGCTGCTCCAGTACCTTAAAATGCTATTACTCCAGGAGCGGGTCGCCAAGGTAATCGTGTTCACGGAGTACCGGGATACTCTTGAGGCGATACGGACCACCTTGGATAAGGAGCCCGACCTTGCCGGGCGCTATGTCATTCTGCAAGGCGGGATGACGCGGAAGGCCCGGCAGCGCGTCCAGACCCGGTTCGAGGAGCCGGACATCCGCCTCCTCCTGGCGACGGATGCCGCCAGCGAGGGGCTGAACCTCCAGCGCAGCTGCCACAGGATCATCCATATAGAGCTGCCTTGGAATCCGAACCGCCTGGAACAGCGTAACGGACGGGTGGACCGTTATGGGCAGACATGCCCCCCGGAAATCCGGTACCTGTTCTACCCTGACTCGCCGGAGGATGATATCCTCAATACGCTGGTTTCAAAGATAGAGATGATGCGGGACGACCGGGTGTCCACCCCCGACATCCTCGGGGCGGTCCTGGCGAACGAGAGGCTCATGCAGGAGCTGGTCCTGCTGGACGCCGGCAAGGACGGCACGGAAGCGGAGAAGGCGAGGCTCGTTACGGATTTCGACAACGGAGCCAGAGAGTTCATAGCGGACATCAGGCCTATACTGGTAGGCACATCCACCACGCCCAAGAGCTTGGGGGAAATCGAAATCCTTCTCACGACAAAAACCCCTTTATCGGCCGACGACCTGGAGCTTGAAAGGCTGCTCGTAAATGTGCTCGGGCCGGATTCGTTCTTTCCGATATCCGGTTGTGAGGGTATTTTCAGGATTCGCGTGCCGCCGGCGTACCGCGGTCCGGGGGTTCGATCCGACTACGCCCGGGTAACCTGCCGGCGGAGCGTGGCCTGTGCCGCCGCAGTCGAAGAGGTCGAGTTCCTCACGCCGGTGCATCCGCTCGTCCGGTCCATCGCCGACGCGGCACGCCGCCAACTGCTGTTCGTCTATCCGGACGAGCGCGGCCTCATCCCGAAACGCATGGCAATGAGGCGAGGAGCTGGGGGCCCCGCCATGCTCTCTATATTCTACGGGTCAATCAAGGACGGTTCGGGGATAGTCGAAGAAGTCGTCATGCCGATCCATGTCACACCCGGCGGGGAACCCTCACGGGACGCCGAACACGATGCCCGGGTGTTCGAAGAGGAGAACAGCGGGGAGGCTTCATGGGAGGAGGCCGTGGCGTACATCGGTCCCCGTTTCGAGGAGATGAACCGGGCCGCCCGCGACGAATTCTCAAGGCGCCTCAGGGAACGGGTCGAGGCACACCGCAGGCATCGGGCCGGGCTGGTGGAGGAACTCAGGAAGGACCTAGCCCTGTTCGAGCGGGACCGCAGGCAGGAAATTGAGGAGGAGATACGAGCCGCCGCCGGTGTGGAAGTCTCTCAGGCGACTCTGGCGGAATTCGGCGGCGGCGAGTTCAGGAGGCGCTTCGACGCCCGGCTGGCCGCCCTCTCGGACGCCGTCAGGGAGAGGCAGGAGGAAATCCGCGCATTCATGGAGGTGGAAGTTGCCGAGAACCCGAAGCCGATGGCGGCCGTCATACTTCTTCCGGAGGTAGGGGCGCAATGAAACCATACCCTTTCCTCCACAACCGGTCAGGGTTCTTCTCCGACTACTATCTTGGAACGGTATTCGGAAAGGGAATTCTGAGAAAGCAGAACCGGGGTTTCACGAACAGCGAAGCGGATGTCCGCCTTGGCAGGCTCGGCCGGCTCTATATCCGGTGCGCGACCCGTGAACTGACGGGGGAGGCGTTCGTAAGCCAGTTCGTACGGCCGGTATTGAGGGACGTATTCGACTACCACATCGGCGCCGGCGAGGAGCGCATCCATTCGCTGTACACCGACGCCGAGGCGGCCCAATCCGGCAAGCCCCCTCTCCTCTTCTGTTACATCGGGGAGAGGGACCAATCCCTCGACGAACCGGAAGACGGCCGCCGCAAGAAGACGCCCTTATTCCATCTCCAGGACAGATTAGCCGAATCCGGTGCAAAATACGGGCTCCTGATAACGGGGGATGTGCTGAGACTGGTCAGGGCACCCGGCGAGGGATCCCGTAAGGCGTGCCTGGAATTCGATATGGCCGGTTGCGTGGAGCAGGAGACGGACGAGGCGCGGAATTCGTTCATGGCGGCGTACAGACTGCTCTCGTCCGGAACGTTCTCCCTCGGCCCGGATGGAATTTCGCTGATCGAGGCGATCGAGAAGGACAGCCGCGTCCACGCTGACAGAGTATCGGACGACCTCAAGGGCGCCGTCTTCCACGCGGCGGAGACCCTGGTCCAGGCCCTACTGGATGACTGGTCGGACTCGGTGCCCCCGGATGAGCGGCGGAATCCGCTCTCGCTCTCCACGGACAGGCTGCAGGAGTTCCGGGACGCGGCCCTGACGGGCCTTTACCGGCTGCTGTTCATTCTTTATGCGGAGGCCAGGGACCCACGGCTACAGGAACACAGCCTTTATCAGAAGTCATACTCGCTCGGCCAGCTCGTCGAGGAGCTGACCGAGGCGGCGAACGGGCCCATACAGGGGAACCGGCACGGCATCTGGCTGCGCCTGCTTGCCCTGTTCGAAATCTACGACAAGGGTCTCCCGAAAGCCGCCCGGTGGGACCACATCCCGCCGAGAGGGGGCGATTTCTTCAGCTCCGAGACCCCCGCTGGCCGGATTCTCAGGGAAGCCGTCTTGGACGACGCCACCGTGACCCAAGTGCTCCTCGGGCTGACCACCACGAATCCCCGGAGGGGTGTCGGACGGGAGCGGATATCATTCGGAGAACTGGGCATCGAGCAGCTGGGCTCCGTATACGAGGGTTTGCTAGAGTACGAGCCTAGAATAGCGTCAGAAGCTTGTTTCGAGCTGAAGGTCGGCGGGCGCATTCTGGCGCTCGTCCCGAACGAAATCCTCCGCCTCGTCCAGGCGAGAAAGCTCTCCTTGGAGGCGTCCGATCCGGAGTGCGTGACGGGTACCCCGCTGGAAATGCTCTGTCGGGAAGAGGAAGAAGCCGAGGAAGAGGAGGTTCCTCCGGAGGAGGACGAGGAACCAGCGGAAGGGGAGGAGGAACAGGAGGAAGAACAGCCGCCGGGCGGCCGTGCGATAATACTGCGGCGGATCGAAGCGGGTAGATTTCATTTCGTCCCCAGTTCAGCCCGCAAGGGGTCGGGGACGTTTTACACCCCCAAGCTCCTCGTGGAGGACATCGTCCGCCATACCCTGGGGCCTCTGGTTTCGGGAAAGCGGTCGGCGGAAATCGAGAAGATATACGTCCTCGACCCTGCCTGCGGGAGCGGGCACTTCCTCGTTGAGGCCTGCCGGTTCCTAGGGAAGGCTCTGTACGACGCCTACATGAAGGAAGGGAGCGGTAAACCGCCCCCGGTCTTCACCGGCACCAAGGACGATTGGGGCCGGGAAATCGCACCCGGCCTCACGGAGGGGCTGGCGTGGTGCAAACGGAGGGTGGCGGAGAAATGCCTGTACGGAGTGGACCTGAACCCGACCGCCATCCACCTTGCCCATGTGGCGCTTTGGATAGAGAGCCTCGCAGGGGACCGGCCGCTGTCCTACTTCGAGCACCACGTACGATGCGGTAACTCCCTCATCAGCACCCGGATCGAGAACCTAGGCAAGCCTCCGGTTCCAAAACTGCTCCCCGGGAAGAGGAAGGCGCCCGCACAGACCGAACTCTTGCCGGCGTCCGGCGTCAGGGATATGGTCCGGGAGGCCGCCAGGCGGAGGGGGTTGATCGACGAAGTCCCAACGGAGGAAGTCCCCTTGGAATCCGTCGAGGAAATAACCTACAAGGAGAACCGGCGCAGGGAAGCGGTGGAGGCGGTCCGGTCCGCCAAGCTCCTTTTCGACCTTCGTTCAGCTTCCGTATTCGGCTTGGCCCAAATCTGGGCCGATTGGCCGAAATTGTTGGAACATTCCGGTAACCCAACTGAATTGGAAACTTATATTCGAAACCGAACTTGGTCGCGAGACTTCGAGGATGTCCGACAGAAGGAACGGTTCTTCCACTGGGAACTGGAATTCCCAGAAATATTCCTTAAGGAGAATCCAGGATTTGATGTAATTATCGGAAATCCCCCCTGGGATAAAGTCTTGCCCGATAGAAAGGAATTCTATGGTAGATATGATGTACTTATTCGAGCTTATATAGGTCGGGCACTTGATCAACGAATTTTCGAATTGGAAGCAGCTAACATTAACCTTCATGGGCAGTATATTAAATATAAAAATGCAATAAAGGAATTTCTTCGTTATCTGAAACAATCGGAGGAATATGAGTATCAAGATTGGGAAATTGACGAAGAAACCACAGGCGGACATCAAGATAAATTCAAAGTCTTCTTAGAACGGGCTTTTCAACTTGCATGCAAACAAGGAGTTGTTGGCCTTGTGATTCCTGGCGCAATCTATACTAATGAAGGTTGTACTGGATTGCGACAACTTTTATTAAATGATTGTACTATAACGAGATTTTATGGATTTGAGAACCGACAGAAGGTTTTTCCAATTGATTCAAGATACAAATTTGTAAGTCTCGTATTCCAAAAAGAGAAAGCAAGAATTGATGGATTTCAAACCGCCCTCATGAGACGGGACCTTGGTGAATTGGCATCTGAAGGTCCGAAACCTTGGATGGTACAAATGACAAAAGCTGAGATTGAACATCTGTCACCAGGAACACATACGTTCCCTGAATACCGGAATCCAATGGATAGAGAAATCTTCTTTAAAATGTGTGAAAGACACCCAATGCTTATTGGTGAAAATGGCTGGGGTACGATATTCTACTCCGAGTTTAATTTGACTAACGATAAGAATCTCTGGACCGACCCTGAGACACATCATCTCTTTTCGGTTGCAAGTATCTTGGGGAGAATCCCGGCAAATTTTGCCGATACACGTACACGAATGGCTGAAAAGGGTTTCTGGCCACTTTATCAGGATGCTCATATACACCAACATGTCTTAGAATTCAAACCTTTTATGCGTTGGGTAAGCCTGGAAATCCATATGCAACAATACGGGAAGTTACCATCGGATAGACACAAACTAGTCCTCCGCGATCGAGGAACGAGTACCCATGAACGAATGTGCATAGCATCCGTACTGCCTCCAAAATCATGCTTTGGACATTCGCTCAATGGGATTGCTACGCCAGATATCTATTTGGATAGACTCTGCGCAATCATAAATAGTCTCTCGTTCGATTTCGCAGCACGGCTTAAAAATGGGGGCCTGCATGTAAGTCCATACTTATTAAAATCCTGTCCTATCCCCCGCCCCGAAGATGTGGCAGATTTGCCAATCATAAAGCCCATTCATGCAAACGAAACCGAGACTTGGATATATGAGCGAGAAGAGTATTGGCCTCTACTTTGGACTATAGAGAGGCAGGTGGCGGAGGCATATGGCCTCACACCATATGATTTTGAGCATATCCTGGGAACCTTCCCGGGGTTTGCGAGCAAGCGCCCGCGATTCTATGCCTATCTTCGGGAGCGCCTCGCCGAGTGGAAATTGGAGAGCCTCGAAGGAACGATACCCGCCCCTACAGAGATTTCGGTCCTAGGAGGAGCAGCACGGGAAGGTGATTTGACTGAACCGAGTTCTCTGGAGAACCCAGCCGCCGTATTCGCGTTCGTTGTAGCCGAACTCGACCGTCCGGATCTCGGCCGCATAGCGCACGATAAGATGCTCTATTTCGTGCAAGAGGCGTGTGATGTGAACCTCGGGCTCGGTTTCGCTCGGGCGGCCGCCGGCCCTTGGAACCCCGATTTAAAGTTTAAGGTCGAACCGCTCGCGGCAGAACGTGGGTGGATGACGGTTGAAGAATCCGGCGAGGAAGGGCCCCAGGTGAAGTACGGTAAAGGCCCACTCTTGGGAGAGGCTATTGCGAAGGCGAAGGTGAGAATCGGTAAAAACATCCCGAGGATAAATCGACTGATAAACCGGATGAAAGAACTCAACAGCCTCGAAATCGAGCGGTGGGCCACGATCCACAAGTCATGGAAGGACCTTGGTAAAGCGGGTAAGGGTAGGTCCCGGGATGCCGTCCTCCAAGATGTCGCTGAATGGAAAGGCGACCGCCCCGGTTTCGAGCGTGAACGGCTCCTCCGTTCAATAGCACAAATGCTCGTCTTCGGATTGATCGAACTCGACCCCGATTCCAGTGCAGGGGGAGCGTGAACAGATGTCATTCAATACCGTCCAGGCGACCCAGCATGTAATCGACGAGTACCGCAGCTTCCTCCGCACATCGTATCGCTTCCTGGACCCGCGCCTCCGCGACCAGTTCGAGGAACACCTGAACAAGACGGACGTCATCATCCGAGGCCCGTTCGTGACCCTGTCCAAGGACTACGCCGATGGCAAGAACCTCCGCCAACTCGTCGGGGAAGGGATCTTAGACCTGGACATCCTGAAAGCCAGCTGGCCATTCGGAGAAAGGAACCTCTGGGTGCATCAGGAACGGGCGGCACGTATAGGTGTCGCGGGTCGGGGCTTCGTCGTAACCACGGGAACCGGTTCCGGTAAAACGGAGGCGTTCCTCCTGCCCGTCGTCGATTATTGCATCCGTGAAAGCCGGAAAGGCGAACGTGGGCTCAAGGCGATCCTGCTCTACCCGATGAACGCTCTAGCCAACGACCAGCTCGAACGGCTCCGCCGCCTCCTCCGCGGTTCCGGCCTGAAGGTGTCGTTCGCACTGTACACCGGCGAGAGCGACGCGATCAACCTCAAGTTGAACGAGGCGCCCGCCGATACGGAGCAGCTCACAAGAGAGGCAATCCGGGCCAACCCGCCGGATATCCTCGTGACGAACTACAAGCAGCTGGAGTTCCTGCTCATCCGGGCGGAGGACCGGAGCCTCTTCGGCCCCACCCTCCGCTATCTCGTCCTTGACGAGATACATTCCTACCGCGGGGCCCTCGCAACTGAAATTGCCTGTCTTATCCGTAGGCTCAAGGCCCATTGCGGGCTCAAGCCCGGAGCACTGGTCGGGGTGGGAACCTCGGCCACGGTGTCTAATACGCAGGAAGCCGGGGAGGCACTTACGAAATTCGTCTCCGACCTGTTCGGGGAGCAGTTCGACACGAAGGATATGATCAGGGAAACCCTAGCCTCAAGTCCAGTGGCAGCCAAAGCCGTCTGGCTTCCGCCACCGCCGAAGATAAAGCGGGAGGATTTAGCCAATTTGAATCTGGATAACGACCGTCAGGTCGAAGGCCTAATTCAGATACTTACCGGCCGCAAGCTTCCGTCAGGCAAGTCCCTGCCGGAACGCATCCGGGCCCTGTTCGAGACTAACCAGCTAGTCCAAGCCCTGGAGGAGATGCTGGTCACGCCCCGGAGCATACTCGACGTTGCAAGGGAACTCCGGACCCGATTCAAGGACCGAGAGCGGATGTCCTGGGACGAGGTCGCGTTGGAAGTGCAGGCATACCTGCTCCTAGGAAGCATCGGGGACGAGGACCGCCCCCCCGCGCTCCGACCGAAGCTCCATACGTTCTATCACGGCGTTTACGATGTCAATATCTGCCTGGACACGAAATGCCGCACGGTCGTCACCGAAGGCCAGAGCGAGTGCCCGAGATGTTCCAGTATGACCCTCCCGGCGGCCATCTGCCGCACATGCGGGCAGGATTTCGTTAAGGCCAGGAGGAAGCCCGACTCCTCCGAGCCCCTCGCTCCCGATGAGGACTGGCGGAGCGGGCCGGAGACCGTATTCCTCACCCCCAAATTGCAACCGCTGGCCGAGGGGCAGGATGAGACGGCCGAAGGGGATGACGGTGGAGAGGATGAAGCCCCTGAACGGATGGAGTGGACGCTGTTATGCCCCGGCTGCGGGCGCCTCTTTTCCGACCCGGGCGATAATGTTCCATTGAACCACTTTACGGATGGAGGGCCCGCCATCCCTGCCGGCAAGACGTGTACCTACTGTGGCAGGCCCCTTGAGTGGTACCTCCAGCTCAAGAGGAGGGCTACGACCTGTCCCGCCTGCGGGGCGGTCTATACCCGCGGGGACATCCTCACCCCGCTCAAGACCGGCACGGCCTCCACGGTGAGCGTGCTTGCGGCGCACCACCTAGACCTCCTCTCCAACGATGAACGGAAACTCCTGGTGTTCGCCGACAACCGCCAGGACGCGGCCCATCAGGCGGGCTACAGCGCCGACCGCCACCGCTTCTTCGCCGCCCGCCACATCATAGAAAGCGAACTGAAAGGGGCCGGCAAAGACGGCCTTGCCCTGGAAAGCCTGCCGGAGCGGCTTTTCGACGGATTCAGGAAGCTCGGATTGATTAAAGGTAAGGTGACGAAGGACGAACGCCGGAAATGGATGAAAGTATTTGACCACATCGTGGCATCCGAGTTCTGCCGACCCACCCAGCTCAGGCTGAGCCTGGAAAACCTGGGACTGGCTGCGGTGGAGTATGAATTCCTGGACGATTTGAGTGCGGATCCGGCATTCCACACCACCGCGAAGGCAGCCGGTATCCTTCCAGACAACGCCATAGGCCTCGTGCGCGGTATTCTCGACCACATGCGTCGCCAGAGGGCGGTGACCTATCCGTTCTTCCAGAGATATCTGGACGTGAACGAACGCGAGTACCGTGAACTGGAGAAGGAACCCTATGGCTTACAGGTGCCGGAACGGGGGCGTGCGCCGGTGGCGTTCGTCCTCGACCGACCCCCCCATTTAAAGGGCAAGTTCCAGGGTTTTATCCAGGAGAATCCCCGTGCAGGCAAGCTCACCGCCCTGCATAATCTGGCCTTCCGCCTGATTGACGACCGGGAGAAAGCGGCGGTCTTCATCAGATCGGTGGTCCCCCTCCTGAAGAAGCACGAGATTCTGGAGCCGGCTTCCATCCGCATCGCCAAAAAGGACAGACCGGCTTCCATTGAGCCCCTTCAGGTATCGCTCCGCGTGATCCGTGCGGCCACGGCGGAGAAGGGCTGGCGCTGCACGGCGTGCAAGGTCTGGCGGGCGTATCCGTTCCCCATATGCCCCAAACCCTCGTGCAAGAAAGGGCAGTTGAGGGAGGAAGGCGTGCAACAGGACCACTATTATGTCAGGCTCTATGTGGATGAACGCCCCCGGCGGTTCCTGTCCAAGGAGCACAGCGCGCAGATTTCGGGCGAGGAGCGGGCCGGGCGCGAGGCCGACTTCAAGAAAGGATGGCTGGACGTGCTGGTCTGCACCCCAACGCTGGAATTGGGGGTGGACATCGGCCCCCTCCTGACAGTCATCCTGAGGAATGCCCCGCCCACCCCCGCAAACTATGCCCAGCGGGTAGGGCGGGCCGGACGGAGGTTGCGAATAGGGTTCGTATCCACATTCTGCGGCCCCGGCCCCCACGACCGGCACGCATTCGAACGACCCGACTGGCTGATACTGGGGGAGTTCAGACCACCCACCGTGCGGTTGGATAACCACTACATCGTTCATAGGCACATCCGGTCTTATCTCTTGGAGAATCAAGAGAGCCAGCTGCCGGCGTGCATGGGAAACCTCCTGGATAGCATCAAAAAGCCCACCAAATGGCAGAGAGATGCGCTGGTTCCCTTATATAAGGAGGTAAGAACTCGTAAGAAAGAACTCGTGGATGGCCTCGTAAGGCTGTTTGAAGGGGATCGGAAGGTGGGAAGAACGCACCGCTACGATACCGCTGAGGTTGAACCCATCGTTCAACAGTTCGAGGCGGACTTGGACAGAGTCATAGGATTGTGGTGGGCCAGGGTCCAGAACCTGTTGCGTGAATATGAAGAGTTTAGCCAGATAGGCTCTCCCAAGCATGATAAGAAGAAGGCAAGGGCCAGGGAACATGCATATTTCGAAATCACGCAGGACCGGGAAAGGTCGTACACTTTGAACTACCTATCCTTGGCCGGGATCCTCCCATCATATCAGTTTCCCATGCAGACATTTTCGCTGGATCCGGGCGTGGACGACACGCCCACCCTCTACCGACCGGCTCCCATAGCACTTGATGAATTCGCTCCCACGAACCTCGTTTATGCGAACGGACACAAGCTCCGTTCCATCCGCCTCCTCTTCACCGGGGGTCCGGGAAAAAGGACCAAGGAAGCGCCGCGGACGGACCTAGAAGCGTCGGGAAGGGAGCGCGACCTCTACTTCTGCCCCAAGTGCTCGTTCGTGACGGAGACGGTGCTCAATTTCTGCCCGGACTGCGGCACTCCGTTCCGGGATTCGGTCCCGGTGGTCTTCGTTGAAGCGTTCGAGGCGGAGGAGGAGACCCGTATCACGTCGGAGGAGGAAGCCCGTGACCGCCGGTTCTTCAAGCGGGTGCATACATTGCTCCCCGGTACGCAGGATGCCCCTTGTTCCGTCTATAACTATCCCTTCCTGCCGATGGAGTACCATCCCGGGGCCATGGTTCTCCTCACGAACTGGGGGAAGGAAGACCGGGATACCAAGGAGGGCGAGAAATTCAATATCTGCCCCGATTGCGGGCGCTATCAGATGAGGGAAGGGGATAAAACGGAAAAGTGGGAAACATGGCACCGGTCCATCTGCGGCGGGACGCCCCAATCCATGGTTCTGGGCTACCAGTTCGAGGCGGATGCGCTGGTGATATCAGTGCCGACGCTCGAAAAGGCGAGCGACGAGCTCCTGTATACGCTGGCGGAAGCCCTAAGGGTCGGAGCAACCGGCTTCTTGGAGGTGGAGGAGCGGGAAATCGAATCGTTCGTCCGATGGACCGGCCCGCAGGGATCCATACCGCAGATCGTCATATACGAGACGGTTCCCGGAGGCGCAGGGTACATGCAGGACATCGCACTGAACCTCCCAAAGGTCGCCGAGTTGGCGTACGACCGGTTGTTTGGTCATGAATGCAGGCGAGCGTGCTATCGGTGTCTTAAGCGGTACGGAAATCAATATTACCACCGCTTACTTGATAAAGAGCTTGTCCGGGCGATCCTCTTCCACCTGCGGATGGAACCCTGTATATCAGGAACACCGGAAAAAGCGGGGGCTTCGGTGAAACTGGCGGTCGCGCTCAAGGATGCGATTTCGAAGGAATATCAGGCTCACCGAGCGGGGGTTGAAGGAGACGATGGAACGAAATCGCCTATCGAGAGAGCCTTATTGGATGCCCTTAAACGTATCCCAGAATTGCCGCTTCCAACCCCCCAAGTCGAGGTAAGAGACGGAGACAGGCTCGTAACTATTCCGGATTTTGTATATATGGATAAGCTGATAGCAATCTTCTGTGATGGTTATGAATTTCATGGAGCAGAGGATGTGTTGATACTGGATTCCAAAAAGAGAAATTATCTGGGACGGAACGGGTGGACGGTGCTCGTCTTCTGGGGGCGGCAATTGATGAAGAACCCCGACCGATGCGCCGAGGAGGTAAGACGGACTTATGAACAACGCAATGCATGGAAACAACCGAGTCGATAATTTTATTTATACGATAGTGTTATATCGTTCGAGCGTAATGAAAGTCTGATAGGGATTCAATACTTGGAAGGGACGGTAACAATATGCAGTTGATAAAGGCGCATATCCGAGAGTATAAATCAATATGGGATTCACACTCATTTGAGGTCGGAAAAGTAACCTGCCTAGTTGGGAAAAACGAATCAGGAAAAACAGCGCTATTGGAGGCACTTTATCGTCTCAATCCAATCGTGGAAACTGAAGATAGGTTCGATATAACCGATGATTATCCTCGCTCTGAAGTGGAGAATTATCAACAAGGTATTGAATATGGGCGGCGACAACATGTTTCGGTTATTGAGGCTACATTTGCACTTGAATCAACGGAATTGAGATGTATCCATGAATCGTTTGGAAAAGATATTTTGGAAAGGAATGAAATCGTCTTACAAAAAGGGTACGTAAAAAATAGTTCGGGTAGATCTGAATTGAGAGTATTTGTTCCTACGGTCGAGTCGGCTTATGTGAAATGGTTGATAGAAAATGCTAAATTACCAACGGCTATTGGAGACCATTTATTACAAAAGAAGACACTTGGTGATCTTTTCCAATGTCTTACGGAACTCGCCCAAAAACAAAACCAAGAAGTTGTGGCCGCGCAAGCCGAAGCGAATCAAATACAAGACCCCGGTCAAAGGGCAGTCGCTCTTGAGAAGTGTAAAACATTAGCAGAAAGTGAACAAGCGAAAGTGCTACGCGTAAAATTAGTCGAGATTAATAAAATTCAAAATCTTGGTCAACATATTTGGGATACAGTCCTAAGTAAATATGTCCCAAAGTTCCTATATTTTGATGAATATTATCAAATGATTGGTCAAGATAATGTCGAGGCGTTGAAACAACGGAAAGTTAATAATAATCTTCGACCATCCGACCATCCTTTGCTTGGACTTATTGAATTAGCTCGTCTTGACTTAGATAAATTACTCACTACAACTCGAACCCAAGACCTAATAAATAAATTGCAGGGGGCGAGTAACCATTTGAGTTCAATTCTCTTAAAATTTTGGTCCCAAAATAAACATCTTCAAATGAACTTTGATGTCCGGAAGGCATTGCCCAATGATCCAGATGAAATGCGAACAGGGACAAATATTTGGGGGCAAGTTTACGATTCCAAACATCGGGTATCAACAAATATTGGAACTCGTTCGAGAGGTTTCGTCTGGTTCTTTTCATTTCTCGCCTGGTATTTAGCAGTGAAGAAGAAGAATGAACCATTAATTTTGTTGTTGGACGAACCAGGTTTATCACTCCATGGGAAAGCCCAAGAAGATCTGCTCCGTTTCTTTGAAGCAGAGATTGTACCAAATCCCATGCATCAGCTTATATATACGACTCACTCTCCTTTTATGGTTAATCCATTTCACTTCGATTGGGTTCGTATCGTTCAGGATAAAGGTATTGACACCCTTGACCATCTTCCACGCGACGAGGACGGAACAAAAGTATTTACTGAGGTTCTGGAAGCCACACCAGATAGTTTATTCCCGCTACAAGGCGCACTTGGTTATGAAATTTTCCAGACACTATTTATTGGACCGAATAGCCTCGTTGTAGAAGGGGTTTCCGACCTTCTCTATCTCCAAACCATGTCGGGCATACTTCAAAAAGCAGGTCGCGAAGGTCTTGACTGTCGCTGGACCATCACACCTGTTGGTGGAGCGGATAAAGTACCCACGTTCGTGGCTCTTATCGGTTCCCAGAAGGAAATGAATGTCGCGACATTAATTGATTTTCATAAGAAAGATTCCCAGATGATCGAAAACCTTTATAAGAAAAAACTCCTTAAAAAGAGTCATGTTTTAACATTTGCAGATTTTACTGGAAAGAAGGAATCGGATATTGAAGATTTGTTTGATGAGCATTTCTATCTCCAACTTGTCAACGAGGAATTTTCTGATTCACTCACAGACAAATTGATGCTTGGAACCCTCACCTGTCATGCTTCTCGAATTGTTGAAAAAATCGGAGATTTTCTTTCCAAGAACCCTCTTAAAGATGGAATAAAATATAATCATTATCGACCCGCCCGCTATTTCGCTGAGAAGGGTTCAACATTCTCGATTTCAGAATCCACACTAAATAGGTTCGAAGCAATGTTTAAAGCAGTAAATGCCTTGATCAAATGACAAACATATCACGAGGGAATCTTAGACCGGGATAATCCACCACCTTCAGGCGGTAAATTGTTGAGGATGTAGATTAATGGCGAGATGCCCCATCCGAAATCAGGGCATACCACCGGCTTCAGCCAGAGGTGCTGCGAGCCGGTCGGTGACATACCGAAATACTTATACTACTCAAGTTGTTTAAGGTTTGATGACTATCATGCAGGAAATTATGGTAAAGGATGGTATTATCTATAGGGAATATAAGTACAAAAAAGAACGAGAACTTCAAAATTTTATTTTCAAGCATTGGGAATATATTTTTGGAAAAGACACCTTATTCTTTAAGGGTGAACGTATTGGAGTACCAAGTACCGCAAGAGGTGCAAAAGGAATACCAGATGGATTCGTCTTGGATGTTGCACAGAAAAAATGGTATGTTATTGAAGTGGAGCTATATGACCACGACCCATACGATCATGTAATTCCACAAATAACAAAATTTAGTCAGGCATGGAAAAACCAATCGACACAAAAAAAGCTTAAGGATAGTTTTGTTGAAAATATTCGTGGAGACAGTTTATTTTCAAGAAAATTACATGAATGTGGGATATCAAACGATTTTGAATTCATTTCGCATCTGTTAGAACAAAAACCAAATATTGCGATAATTGTGGATAGACTCTCGGACGTGTTGGTTGAGGCATGTGAAAGCCTTACATTTAATAAAATATTTATTCCCTTTGAAACCTATCAGAGAGATGGTGTAACTGAACTTGTTCCAATTTTCCATACTCAACAAATAGAAAAAATATCCGACGCTATCAGAGCCGATAAGCACGTAAATGCTCCTAAGACTGCATCTGTAGGTAGAAAGAGGAGTCGTGAAGGAAAATTATCATATCTAGGAAAAACCATTAATATTACTTCATGCAAACAAATAATTGTATCAGTGGCTGAGGAATTAATAGCCCGTAGCAAACTCAAGATCGATATGCTTCCTTGGGGACCCGGGGGAGAAAGATATTACATTAATATTAAACCAATCCATAAGAGTGGGATAAAATTCTTCTCACCATACCAACTCCCCAATGGATGGTGGATAGAAACCAATGCGAGTTGTAATTATAGTATTACTCTTGCTAAACAACTAATCAAACGATGTGGTTTGAGCGACACAGTAATCGAATTCGATGAACAATAGGGAAATACACATTGTATCCATGGAAAAAAAAGGATAAACCCGCCCCTTCCGGAGCGGGTATAACTGGGGACATGGCGAATGGACCAAGCTCCTGCGATCTACGGCCTTTTCCACTATCGGTAACTATATCAAATCCCAGTGCTCCCACCTTTCTTTAGCTGTCAAGCTGGGAGCATTCCCGATGGACCCCCTCTCCAGGTATTGGCACAGTAAACCCTAAAAACTGGTTCCCGTGTCCCGCTTTCCCGGGGCTCCAAACAGGATCCCGGGCCTTTCGGGGGGCTTAAAACCTGAATAGCGCCCCGATTTTCCCTCCTACACCGTTTTTGGACTTTCCTTGAGAATGGGCCTCATCCCAACCTTCCCAAGGCCTTCCTCCACAAACTCCGTTACGTTGAGGAACCAGGTCCTCTTCTGTCCTCCAAGAA
>Ga0194113_10004289_pt1 | contig 18717 bp, 21 predicted proteins | sample TA2MahC200mmetaG_FD_146193 | JGI IMG/M metagenome (GOLD analysis project Ga0194113, IMG submission 146193) | Freshwater microbial communities from Lake Tanganyika, Tanzania - TA2015017 Mahale Deep Cast 200m | ecosystem: Environmental > Aquatic > Freshwater > Lake | place: Tanzania: Lake... | reverse complement strand
AGAGAAGATACTAGGCAAGGAGCTATTCCGGTGCGCGGAGATCGCCAACAATGCCCTGAACAGCTCGGAAGCACTCGTACGGATAGAGCAGGCCAGAAGCACCGGATAGGAGGATGCATCGATGAGCACGACACGAATCAACGTGGACGCTGTCGAGCGTATAAGGTCTATTGCAGGCGAAGAGAGGAAAGAGGAGGCGGAGTTTCTAATCGACCTGATCTGTGACGAGGCCAAGGAAGGGGGAATGTCTCGGTGGCGAGAGCAGTACCGCAAGCGGCTGAATGCGCATGTGGCAGATAAGGGGGTTGCCCGTGCGGATTAAGCGCATTCGGCTGAAGAACTACCGTCAGTTCCTGTCGACGGAAATGACATTCGCGCCGTCCGAGACATCGGATCTCCACATAATCATTGGCCGCAACGGTACGGGCAAGACCAACCTCCTAAATGCGATCAACTGGTGCCTATACGGTGATGAACCGCACCTGTCACAGGACTTGCCGAGTCCGTGCCGACCGAATCTCCATGCTGTGAATGGTCTAGCTGCTGGAGATGAACTAGAGGTCTGTGTGGATGTCTGGGCCGATGCCGACGATGGTACGGAGTTCACCTTCCTTAGACAGGAGTATTACCGTCAGTCTCAGGAGGGAGGTGCCCCGGTGCGCACTGGCGCGAAGTTGAAAGTCGGGTTAAGAAGTGCTGGCGGCGATTCGAAGTACTACTTCGATGCCGAAGGAACCACCGTGGTAGAGAGGTTTGTGCCCAAGGGTCTGCGGGACTTCTTTTTCTTCGATGGGGAAAGACTGGATAGGTACTTCAAGGAGGCTACCGGGCAGAACGTTAGGCACGCTGTCTTTCAAATATCCCGCCTCGATCTTGTCGAGCGAGTTGAGGAGAACCTCGACAAATTGGCGATTGAGATGCGTCGGGCAGCGGGGCAGGAGACGCCAGGGGCGATCTCTGCCGCTGATGACGTCGAGCGGTGCAAGAATGGCATCCGGGATCTGGATTCGAGAATCGCCGACTGTCAGAAGCAGATTAAGCTGGCGCGAGAGAAGTTCGCTGACTACGCCGACAAGCTGAAAGACAAGCCGGATGTCAAACGTCTAGTGGAGGAAAGAGAAGCCCACCAGAGAGAAATCGAGGCGACGAGGACCCTGCTGAGTCAACGGAACGTAGAGCGTCACGCAGTGCTCGTCGAAGGTGCCACCCTGGGATTGCTGAAGGCAGCGCTCGACAAGACGCGCACAATCATCCAGGCCAAGAGGAAACGCGGCGAGATACCGCCCGCCATAAGCGACCACCTGCTCAAGGACTCCGTGACGAACAACCGGTGTACTGTCTGCGACAGAGCTCTCGACCACGGGTCAGCCGAGCACATCACGGACCTCATGAGGGTACTGGCTGAGTCCAGCGAAGTTACAACCAAACTTACTGCGCTTGAGACCCCCATCGCTCTCCACCTAAGGAGGATTGCAGATCTCCCCGGTAGGCTTCTTGGCCTCGCCCGCGAACTTGCGCGACTAGATGGAGATGTGGAGAAAGCCACGAAGCGAATCGCCGAAATAGATGTCACACTTGGGGGCTACGACGACGCGAAGATAGTCGAGTGGCAGATGGAGTACGCCAAGTGGGACAAAGAGGTAACAGCCAACACGGAGCTGCTTGGTGGGCTGAAGAATCAGCGAGTCGGACTGGAAGCTGACCTCGAGGCAGCTAGGAAGCGCTACGAGAGGGCGTTGGATGTGGCCTCCAAGGTGTCGGTACTCAGACGTCAGCTGAAGTTCTGTGAAGGCGCCGAGTCACTCGCCGGCGAGGCAAAGCTGCGGATCATGACCGAAAACCGACTTGCAATGGAGGCAGAAACCCAGCGGCTGTTCATGGATTTTCTGTGGAAGAAGCACACTTATCAGGCCGTCAAGATAGACGCAGATTACAATCTCGATCTGATACACACCTCTGGTCTGTCTTGGCTCGGGATCACAAGCGCTGCTGAGCGCGAGCTGCTCGCGCTCTCGTTCACGCTAGCACTTCACCACATATCGAAGCGCGACGCGCCAATCATGATCGATACGCCAGTGGCGAGGATCTCGGATGAACATCGCGACAACTTTGGCAAGATCCTCTCCGTAGTAGGTACGACCCGTCAGACTATACTGCTTTTCACCCCCAGTGAGTTCTCTAGCGAAATCCAGGAGAGCATGCGTCAAGGCGCCGCGTCAGTGGCGGAACTGACTCTCCAATCTAGTGAGGAAGTCACCACTCTGAAGGAGATAAGCTGATATGCCTAGCCAGGACAGGATGAACATGGACAAGTCAGACCGCGTTCTCTATGACAAACTGGCTGAGGAACCTTTGCTGCGCGGGACAACCCGCAAGGAGCAGTTCCTGCTGGCCATGGCGACTGGCTTCGTCCACAACCGTCGAATAGAACTGGGCCCAAAGGAGGGGCTTTTCCTCCTCAAGGACCTACACTCTGACGAGGAGGCACTCTTGAGTGCCGTTGCGCTATCGCTTTCGGAGGATGCGAGTGTAGTCGCAGACAGGTCAGTTGTACTGAAGACCGCGGAGGAGTTCGCGCACGCGGGGCTCCAGCTTCTGCTGTCGCAGATTGAGTCGACAGAGTTTGGCACTTTCGACAAGCACTTCGAGAAGGATCTGCTTGAGAGACTCAGTCAGGCATAGCTCCTCCGTACTCCTCGTCGAGCCCAACTTTCCCTATCCCTCGAAGAGCCTTCACACAGCGGGCGGCGTACACAAGAACTTCGTGCCTGTCGGGCTGCTCAAGCTCGGCGCTTACCACAAGTCCCTTGGACACGAAGTTGCCCTCGTGAGGGGGAACGTTGGTGCAGATGCTCTAAGGCTACGAGACCCCGATCTGGTTCTGGTCACCTCGCTTTTCACCTACTGGTCGGCCCATGTGTGGGCGGCTGTTGCGCACTACCGAAGTCTCTTCCCTACTACCAGGATCATAGTTGGGGGGATCTACGCTACCCTGCTGGGCGACACACCAGAGTTCCGGCGCAATCTGCGTCAGTATGACGCCAGACTCCACCCTGGGCTCCACCCGATGGCAGAAAAGCAGATTCCCGACTACGGCCTCCTCCGCGACGAGGCAGAGTACCATGCCACGCACGCGATGCGGGGGTGCATCCGCAGATGCGACTTCTGCGGGACTTGGCGGCTTGAGCCTGACCGAATGGACAAGACCCCTGACGAGCTTGTCAGCGAGCTCGGTACGGTAGGCAAGAACAAGGTCATCTTCTACGACAACAGCTTTCTGGCCAACGCGCACGCGCGGGACATACTATTGGAGCTAGCCCGGTTTCGCGTACGGGGACGCCCGGTTCTCTACGAGTCCCAGAGCGGGTTCGACGGGAGGCTTCTGGACAAGGCCCCCGAGATGGCGGAGCTTGTGAACAAGGCCAGGTTCCGGAATGTCAGGATCGCGTGGGACAACTCGTACGATGATGCCCCGGCGATCAGACGCCAGATCGGCTACCTTGCTAGCGCGGGGTATGACGCCAGGGATCTCACCGTCTTCATTCTCTACAACTACCGGACCCCGTACGAGGAGTGTTTGAGGAAACTGGAAGCGTGCGCGAAGCTGGGCGTCCAGATCTCTGACTGCCGCTATCGACCTCTCACTGTCCTAAGCGACGGATACCGCCCACGTACCAGAAGCGACGCTAGCCCGGGATACTACGTTCACACCGAGGCGGGTTGGACCGATGAGAAAGTGCACGACTTCAGGCGCAGGGTTCGTGAACACAACATATGGATCAGGTACGCTAGGAGCAAGGGCGAAGAATACGATCGACGAATGGAACACTGGAGCGCGATACATAACACGTTCAAGTTCTTCGGTTTGGGTATGCCGCCGAAGATGGAAGAGCTTGACGGCTCGTATACGTGGAAGCGGCGGCTGTCTCTCCTCAGACAGGCGCGCACTGCCTGTGAGAGAGTTGGGTCTCGACCCGACTTGGGTGGGTTGTCACACGCGGCTGTTGATTCCGCACTGCGAGTCATCCTAGATGATGCATATGAACCAAGGCAGCAGCCAGTTCTCGAACCCGCGGGGGACGCGAAAGACGCAGGCGTATGACGCAGCACGAGCACAATGCGGAACAGGCATTTGCTCTGTTCACGGACTGCATCGCGTCGGCAGCTGAAGGCATCGGCGCGGCCTGCGTGCAGTACCGGATGTTCGGTCGCAAGGACGACGCGGGGTCTGCGTGTGACGTGCAAGAGAGCAGTGCAGCATGCGGTGTAGAACACGGGGAGGGTGGATGAGAAGGAGACCCATGAGGCCTCGCAGTCGCCAAGATTCTGTGGCGGGTCAAACGACGTTCGCAGACTTCATGAAGCTCGAGTACGAGCACATGGTTGATGCTCACATGAATGCGACTGACAAGCTCACGTCGTTCTTCCGTTACATGCTGCTCATCTACTCTGCTCCACTTCTATTGCTCGCGCGAACGGATGAACTACACAAGTGGTCACCATGGGTTTTCACCGCGATCGCCTTGGTTGGCTTTGCGGTAACCATGTATATGTCGAAGCTACGATTCGAGACGCTGCTCTACGCAAGAACAGTCAATGGCGTGCGGAGGTACTTCTTGGATCGTTACGACGACCTTGACTTCGTGGAAAGCAGTGAATACCGAGTCCTCCCGTCACAGAAGTCCATACCGCCGTTTGCCGACCTCGGGCAGTTCAGCTGGATAATTGTAGCCGCCGGCTTCGTGAACAGCGTCTACCTCTACTTAGGCCTGTCCAGTTCCGACAAACTCCTGGCGATGACGTCCTGGCTAGCCGGCCTCTATGTCGAAGCCGGAATCGTGCGCGCGGCAACGATAAGCCCTGGCTTGGTTCTGAAGCTGGTCGGTGCGCAACTGGCTTTGCTCTACTTCTGGCTGCATCGCCTAAGCTTCGATCAACTGGCGCGGCACGAAGAGGGAGGCATGACCTTCTTCAATCACGCAGTTGGCGTGGACATAGACGGCGTTCTCAACGAGCACTGCCAGCAGTTCTGCAAGGTACTGAAGAAACTAACGAAGAAGAGCATTCGCCCGGAGCAAATCACGCGCATGCCGGTTCGCTATGCAGGCATTGGCGTAACGGAGGAAGACGAAAGAACGGTATTCGAATCGAAGGAATACTGGACGACAATGCCTCCGAAGGCGGGTGCCGCGACTGAGTTGGGGCGCATAAGAGACCAACTCGGGTTCCAAGTACATGCCTTCACCTGGCGACCATGGAGAGTCAAGCGCTTCTGGAGTATTAGGATGGGCACCCGGAGATGGCTCTCCAAGAACAGTTTCCGTTTTGACAGCTTGACGTTCGAGAAAGGAAACCTTGGGGAGCCGGTCGGCATGAAGGCTGCGCTCTACCGCAGCCGGTTCTACATCAGCAAATCCAGGAGAATACAGTTTTTCGTCGAGGACGACCTGGACAAGGCGCGCTCACTCTCCAATATCTGCCGAGCAGTCTTCCTTATGGACCAGCCATACAACTACACGGGCCGACTTCCTCACAACGTCATCCGTGTTCGCAAATGGCAAGAGATCTACGATGCTCTCAAGCAGCTCTGCTAGCCGCAGAGGGGAATGAGGGTCAACGCCTGCCAGGGTCGAGGGCGATGTCCCTGAACCGGAGGGGATTTCGGAAGGGATTTCGGGAACACGTCCGTGATTCAATCCGAAGCGCGAGTTGGCAGAGGCAGACGGTAGTGGCGAGATGTCGTCTCGTAAGTAAGGAGGTGCAGTGACCGACAGGAGCAAAGGGGGGAGGCATTTCAAGACTGGGCGGACGACCGCAGGCATGCGTTCCGGACTCGTCTTTCTCCGAGAGGAACAGTGTGCTCGCTGCGGCCGAACTGTGAAGGTCTTCCTCATGCCCGGGGGGCCCAAGCAGCGAGGGGTGGAGGAGTTTCGCGATGAGAACGGCAAGACAGTGCATCGGTGCTAACCACGTGTGAGCGGCACGACCTGGGGGAAGGCTGTACGCGGTTCATCGGCGCGGCAGCGGGCCGTTTGACATCCGTTCACGCAAGTCCTAGAATCCTCCTTGGCCGGATCGAATCCGTCGTTGACGGAGGAGGCAGGCCGGGGCGGGCCGAGCCCGCGCCGCTGACCGGTTCGCCGCCGAGCCTGCGGTCTGGCCGAGGTGGTTGAGTCATACTGTCCGTGACCTGAAACGGGAGGAGAAATGAGGAGAAACGTGTTCGCAGTCCTGCTGGCCGTCGCCGCCGTGGCGCTGGCGGCCAAGCCCGCCGGGAATGGTGTGCTTCCGGCGCTGCCATACGACCCGGCGACGACTTGCATCGGCCCGGCCCTGCCCGCTGATGCCGACCCGCGGGTGGCGGCGATCCGCGCCGAGCAGAACCAGGCCGCGGCGCGGGGCGACAAGGCGCTGGCGCGCGAGCTGGAGTCGAAACTGCAGGCGATTTACCTGGAACACCAGCCCGCGCCCGGCTCCGCCGAGAACGCGGTCAGGCTCGTTTCGCGGCCCGGGGAGTCGTCCTTCGACCTGCCGGACGCGCTCATCGATACCGGTATCATCTGGGCAACCGCTGCCGACTACGAGATTGACGGTACGATGTGGGTGGCCTATTCGAAGTACTCGCCGGATTCATCCGTCACCATCGTACGCTCGGTGGACCACGGCACGACCTGGGAGTGGGTGCAGGGGTTCTACACTGTGCCGACCAGTCTCGTCGAACACCTGGGCATAGTCGTCGGCCAGGGCGACTCGGGATTCGTGTACGTGTTCCTCGTCCACCCAGACAATGACGGCGACATGATTTGCGTCCGGTTCAACAGGAATGGCTCCGGCCAAGTCAACTCCTGGGTGAAGTCGGGCACCGATACCATCAACAACTTCCGGGTCTGCCGCGACTACTCGGGAGACAACTACGGGCTCTACTGCGTGGCCGGCGACGACGACCATACGCAAGAAATGGACGACTTCCTGCTCCGCTCGCTGGACTACGGCAAGACCTGGGCGGTCACGAATACGTTCCGCTACGCCAGCGACGGTTCGTATCAAGCCGGCGCCGGGTCCTACCTTTACATGTCCGGCCGGCCGGGATTCAGCCCGCACAACGGCCAACTCGGTATCTTGGTGAACCCGGCCTGGGGCGCTATGGATAGCTGGCGCGAGGTGAGTGTGGCACCAGACACGTTCATGGTTATGGACCCGGTGATAGCGCCCTCTTTCGTGACGCCGCCGGAGAGCGCCGCAATCTGGACGCTCTACAGCCACAACTACGAAGGAACCGGGGACTGGGACATGCTGTGCTTGTACTCCACCGACGCCGGCCTGAACTGGAGCGGCCCCCAGTACCTGGCCGGGGCCGTGGGGGCGGACGAGCGGTTCGGCGACATCAAGCCGTACGCCGACCCGGGCAACCCCTGGATGAATGCCTCGTACATCAGCGAGGTGAGCTACCGGACCGTGTTCCGTCATTACTGCAACCAGGCAGATCCGTCGTCGTGGTCGGACACGCTCCGCATCAACACCAACAGCGCCGGAACCGGGCCGTCGGTACGGCCGCTCCTTGTCTACTCGCCCGGCGCGCCCGGCACCGGTGCGGGCTGTCTCTTCGTCGGCGAGGGACTGCAGAACCTCTACTTCAATGCGCCGTGGCTGGCCGGCGTTGCCGAACAAACGCAGGCCGGGCTGGAAGCCGGGTTCTCTATCATGCCCAACCCGGCCGGCGAGAGGGTTCGGTTCAATCTGCCGCGTTCCGACGGGTCCAGGCTGGTGGTGTACGATGCCGCCGGGCGCGAGGTGGCGCGCTTGCGCGCCGGGTCCGACGTTGTGTGGGATCGTACCGACGCGCACGGCGACCGGGTTCCGGCTGGAGTGTACATCACGCGGCTGGTGTCGGCGGAAGGGTCGTCTTCGCGCCGGCTGGTCTTGCGCTAGTCTCTGTCCGATGTCAGCGGGGGCGGGAGACCCGCCCCCGCTCGTATTCTGGAGCAATCGCGGCGCACTGGCCCTGACAGAAGGCATTTCAGATTGGCGCGGGCGTAGCCCGCTAGCCTCAAACCACAAGCTTCAAGCCCCAGGCCAAGAACCGATGTCGATTGCCGATTGGCGGAGGCTGCGAACCCGAGGTGCTTGCCCGGGCAGTTAGAACTTGTATAGTAAAGACATGGCGGTGAAGCGATGACGAGACCCTCTTGGAGATTGTACCTGGACACATCCGTGTTCGGCGGGTGTCTTGATGCTGAGTTCGCTGAGGATTCACGTCGCGTCATAGACGCAGTCATGTCCGGGAAGGCGCGCCTCTTGTTTTCCGAGGTAGTTGAGGCTGAGTTGCTCGGCGCGCCCGATGCGGTACGCCTGTTGTTCGCGGAGCTGCCGGACGAAGCCCGAGAACGAATCGCCTTCTCACCGGAAGTGGAAGCTCTGGCGCGCGAGTACGTGGCACGCGGTGTCGTGCCGGAGGCATGGCTTGAAGACTGCCGCCATGTGGCCTCGGCAACCGTGGCGAGAGCCGACGCCATCGTGTCGTGGAACTTCAGGCACATAGTCAAGCTGGATAAGATCAAGGGCTACAACCAGGTGAACCTCTTGAACGGCTACGGGCTGCTCACGATAGTGAGTCCGAAGGAGGTGAGTTTCGATGAGTAGTACACTGTGGAAGCGGTTCCCCGTCGAGCCCGGATTGCACACGCTGGATATGAAAGACCGCCTGCAGGAGCGCGTCATGGAAGACACAAAGGGGGCTTCGCCGGAGGCGCTTCTGGCCTACTTCCGCAGGGCGTCGCGCCGGTTCTGGGACGAAGTGGGCGGCGCCTACCCGGAGTCCGAGGCGTCGCCGGTGTTGGTTCACGACGCCGACAAGTCCTCCGACCGCGAGTAACGCACGGCGCGCACCCTTCCGACCGAACGAGTTTCAGGAACAGCAGATGACACGGCCCAAGTCACTTTGGGCTTGCGGTTTTCGATTGCCGATAGGCGGAGCAGATGCCGACATTTGGCGGAACGGCTGGGGTTGTTGACAGTCGGACGCTGACAGCGATACTTGGTCTGCCAAAAATGAGATACGCGCCGATTCATCTGTTCCGCATCGCGCTGATTCTGCTTCTGCTGTTAGTGTCTCGCAGTCCGGCACAGTCAGAAGCCGTGCTCTTGCCCGATGCCGGGGATGGGGCCAGTCCCGATGTCCTGGCAGGCGAGGTCATCGGCGCGGTGGTGACGGGCGGGCTGCTGAGCGTCGGACTGGGCTACGCGGCGATTCGCGTAGCAGGCGAACCTTATGACCTGTCCGGCAAACTGACGGTGCCGGGCCTTGCCGGACTAACCGGCGCGGCGGTCGGACAGGCGGCCGGGTCGGCTCTGGGGACGATGCTGATCGGAGACCTCGCCCGACAGGACCACGTCGCGTCGGGCGCGATCCTCGGCTCTGCAGCCGCCTTGCCGCTGAGCCTTCTGCTGGTTGTCGTCGCCGACGCGATGGAGGGCAACGGCAGGTCCGGAGCGCTGCTGCTTATCCCGGCCTTCGCCGCACCGACGGTCGGCGCGGTCGTCGGCTACAATCTCTCACCTCCCTGCGGCTGCCGGGGAGGCGATAGCCAGTCCGCTGGCCGTCTGCTTCCGCCGCGCATCGGGGTCGCGCTGGAGTCGGACGAGGCGACTGCGGTCGCGTATGATTTCAGGCTGCTGAACTTCAGGTTCTGACCAAGGAGGCCCTTTGTCCATGCTGAAACGGTTCGCAGGACTCGTTCTGCCCGTCGCCCTTCTGCTCCTGTTTGCTTCCGGCTGCAAGCCCACTGCTGCCAAAGGCGTTGCCGGCCTGTGGCAGGGCACGCTGAAGGTGCAGGGGACCGAACTCCGCATCGTGTTCCACGTCAACCAGGCTGCCGACGGCAAGCTGAGCGCGACCCTGGACAGTCCGGACCAGGGCGCGACCGGTATTGCGGTCGACGAGTGTTCGTTCGGCAACGGCAAGCTGACGCTGGCCGTGAAGTCCATCGCCGGCGGGTTCGAAGGGATGCTGAAGAACGACAGCACGATCGAGGGGAAATGGAACCAGGGAGGCATGTCCCTGCCGCTGGTGCTCAAGCGGATTGAGAAGGTCGCGGCGGCGCTCCGGCCGCAGGAGCCGAAGCGGCCGTACCCGTACAAGGATGAGGAAGTGACCTTGGAGAACCAGACCGCGGGTATCACGCTCGCCGGGACTCTGACCCTGCCGGAAACGGGCGGCCCGTTTGCCGCCGCCGTGCTCATCACCGGCTCCGGCCCGCAGAGCCGAGATGAAGAGGTCTTCGGCCACAAGCCGTTCCTGGTCCTGTCCGACTACCTGACCCGGCAGGGAATCGCGGTGCTGCGCTGCGATGACCGCGGGGTCGGCAAGTCCGGCGGGGACAGCAAGGCCGCCACCACTGCCGACTTCGCCACCGACGCACTGGCAGCGTTCGAGTATCTGAGGACCCGCAAGGAGATCGACCCGAAGCGCATCGGTCTCATCGGGCACAGCGAGGGCGGCGTGATCGCGCCGATGGTGGCCAACCTGGCCCCGGACGTGGCCTATGTCGTGCTGATGGCCGGGACCGGCATACCGGGTGACTCGGTCCTGATGCTGCAGTCACGACTCGTGGCGAAGGCCGAAGGCGCGTCCGAATCGACTCTGGCGAAGAGCGCGGTTGCCCAGCGCGCCCTGCTCGACCTCGCCAAGTCCAACCTGGACAGCGCGGGCCGGGCGGCGAGGCTCAAACCGTTGCTCAAAGAAGCGATATCGCAACTCAGCCCGGCCGACAGCCACGCCATCAACTCGTCCGACACCTCGAACCAGGCAGTCGAGCAGCAGATCAAGGCCGTGCTCACGCCCTGGTTCCACTACTTCCTGAACTACGATCCCCGCCCGGCGCTGACCAAGCTGCGTCAGCCGGTGCTGGCCATTGTCGGCGAGAAGGACGTGCAGGTCGCGCCCAAAGAGAACCTCGCGGCCATCGACGCCGCGCTCAAAGCCGGCGGCAACAAGGACTATCTGACAAAGGAATTGCCGGGATTGAACCACCTGTTCCAGACCGCGACCACCGGCGGGGTGAGCGAGTACGCGAAGATAGAAGAGACCATCTCCCCCACCGCGCTAAAGGTGATGGGCGACTGGATTCTGGCGCGCGTCCGCACGCAGAAGTAGCCGTTCCGGCACCGAAGCAAGGCCTTACCACAAAGACACCAAGACACCAAGGGAACCACGGATAGACACAGCGCGCGTCGGACGCGCAAGTCAAAGGTCAAAGGGCAAAAGCCAAGAGTCAAAATGCCCGACCGACTGTCATTCCGAACGAAGTTAGGAATCTCGCCCTGGGATGGTCGCAGACGAGATTCCTCGTCGCTCCGCTCCTCGGAATGACAGCTTCGCGGAAACGACGATCTTGCACGCTTGTAGTACGGATGAACACGGATCGTTCGATTCGTGACTTCGGCATTCTGATATCTGTGTTCTGACTTCTGAATTCGTCTGCTGCCCATCAACCTGGTGTCTTTGTGCCTTGGTGGTTAGCTCCTATCCCGACTCCGAAGCCGGATTGACTTGGCAATGCCAATCGGCTATTGTTGAACGTGCTACCCCTATACATGCTGTTGCTTCTGTCCGGCCTCTCCCCGGCCGATTCCGGCTATCTGACCGTAAGGTCGAACTCGGCCGGCATCGCGGTCTACCTTGACGGCGAATACCTGGGCCGGACGCCGGTGGAGATGCACCGCGTGCCGCCCGGCGAGCACTCGGTGTCGATCATCTCGAACGACAGCCTCGAGAATGTCTACTGGCGCATCCGCGAGGGCAAACTTGGCGCCAAGCTCTCTTCGCTTTGGCGACTGGCCGCGGTCAACGCCGGCACCGCCTCGGTCCGGGTCCAAGGCGGCATGCTGACGGAAATGACCATTGACTACGGCCGGGTGCTGAACGCGCCTACCGAAGCCAAGCTCATTGCCTGCGGCTCCATCGGCGGGCTCTTCCTGTTGGGGGCCGTGGTCGGATTCCTGGTGCACCTGCTCGCGTTCGATTGATGGTCAAGTCGGCCGCCCTGTTCGTGCTCGCGGCGCTGCTGCTGAACGCGAGTGCGCCCGGCACGCGTGCTTCGTCATCCCCCACCCGTGAGGCAGAATACTACCGCCGACTGGACAACAAGCTGGTTGCCTGCGACCTCTGCCCGCGCCGGTGCGTCATTCAACCGGGCGGGCGCGGCGCCTGCCGGGTCAGGGAGAACCGCGACGGCCGGCTCTACTCTGTCGTCTACGGCCGCCCCTGCTCGGTCGGCAAGGAGCCGATTGAGAAGGCGCCGTTCTTTCATTTTCTCCCCGGCCGCCAGCGCCTCACCATCGCCACTGCCGGCTGCAACCAGTCGTGCAAGTACTGCCAGAACTGGGAGCTGTCGCAGGCCCGGCCGGAAGAGGTGCAGAATCACGACCTCTCCCCGGCTGAAGTAGTCGCCCTGGCCGTCAAAGAGAAGGCACCCATCATCTGCTTCACCTACACGGAGCCCGTCGTCTTCTACGAGTACGTGATGGACATCGCCCGTCTGGCCCGGGCGCAAGGCATCCGCACGGCCGTGGTCACCGGCGCCTACGTCAACCCGGAGCCGCTCAGAGAGCTCTGCTCGGCGGTCGACGCCATCAAGATCGACCTGAAGGGCTTCACGCCCGAGTTCTACCGCAACGTCTGCGGCTCGACTCTCGAACCCGTGCTCGAAGCCTGCCGGACGGTGGCGCAGAGCGGCACGCACCTGGAACTCGTGAACCTCGTCGTCCCGGCCCTGAACGACGACACCGCGACGATTCGGAAGATGTGCCGCTGGATCAGGGAGAACGTCGGCGACACGGTCCCGGTCCATTTCACCCGGTTCCATCCCGACTACCGGCTCCAGAACTCGCCACCAACGCCGACCGCCACCCTCGAAGGCGCCGTCGCCATCGCCCGTTCCGAGCACCTCCAGTTCACCTATGTCGGCAACGTCCCCGGCCACCAGGCCGAGAACACGTGCTGCCCCGCCTGCGGCCGGACCCTGGTCCGGCGCAGCGGCTACTCGGTAGTCGAGAACCGGGTTAAAGACGGCAAGTGCCCGTTCTGCGGCGTGCGCGTCGCGGGAGTCTGGCAGTGAACCCCGCCGTCGTCTACTTCGTTCCGCCGGAGCGCGCGACCGCGGGCGTCGGAGCGATCCTCGAAGCGACCGGCTACTTCAACCGCCTGCGGCCCAAGAAGCGGGTCGGCATCAAAGTCCACTTCGGCGAACAGGGCAACCGGAACCACCTGCGCCCCGAGTTCGTGCGGGCAGCCGCAATTGCGACCAGCTACTACAATCTTCAGCCGGTCGTCATCGAAACCACCGCCCTCTACCGCGGCCGCCGGCAGCAGGCCACCGAACACCTGCAGCTTGCCCGTGAGCACGGATTCACGATTGACAACGTCCTCGCACCGCTCGAGATCCTCGACGGCCGGCACGGCGAGAAGTCCTACGCGGTGCCGCTCGACTCCGCCTTGGTCCCGGTCGCGCGCCTCGCCCAGGGCCTGCGCCGGATTCGCTACATCATCAACCTCGCCCACTTCAAGGGGCACATGGTTGCCGGGTTCGGCGGGGTCATCAAGAACCTCGCCATGGGCCTGGCGGCCAAGGCCGGCAAGCTCGAGATGCACTCCCAGTCCAAGCCGTGGATTGACGCCGAGAAGTGCAACAGTTGCGGCGACTGCGTTGACTACTGCCCCGCAGATGCCATCAACTTCGTCCAGTACGTGGCCCGGATCGGTTTCGGCTGCACCGGTTGCGGCGGCTGCCTGGCCATCTGCAAGCGGAACGCCGTGAAGTTCGACTGGGACGCCGGCTCGGAGACCGTTCAGCTCAAGATGGTCGAATACGCCCGGGCGGTGCTGCTGGGGCGCGAGCTCATCCACTTCAACTTCTGTCTCAACATCACTCCCAACTGCGACTGCATGACTCGCACCGAGAAGCCGGTCACTCCCGACGTCGGTCTGTTCGGTTCCCTCGACCCGGTAGCCTGCGAACAGGCCGCCTGGGACCGCGTCTCTGCCAAACTCAGGCCGGTCTGGCCCCAACTCAAACCGGAACTGCTCCTCGAGACCGCGGCCAGGCAGGGACTTGGTACCCGGGAGTACCAGGTCGTCCAGCTATGACGCCGGAAACCAGCGGGCAGAGCCCTCTGACCCCCTCCCCGGAACCGCAGCACCCCGAGACCAGTTCAGCCGAAGTCCCTTCCCCTGCCCCGATTCCTGACGTCCGGCTCGACCTGTTCGAAGGCCCGGTTGAGTTGCTGCTCTACCTCGTCAGGAAGAACGAGCTGGATGTCGCCGACGTACCGGTGGGCCGCTTGACTGATGACTTTCTCGGGGTGGTTCGCCAGGCCACCGCGCTGGACATGGGATCGACCTCGGACTTTCTCATCATGGCTGCCGTCCTGCTGCGGTTGAAGACGCGCGCCCTGCTCCCGCGTGGCCCGGAAGAGGACCTGTCCACGCCGACCGTCAGCCTCGAACAGATAATGGACGAGTTCCGCCGCTACCAGCAGGTTGCCCGGATGCTCTCCGACAAGGAATCGGAGCGGCGTCTCCTCTACCCGCGCGCGGGCGAGTCGCCGCGCGCCAGACAGGCCGAAAGCGAGGACGTCGTCGCCCTCGCCGCCGCGCTCAAGCGGGTCCTGGCCAAGCTGTCGCCGGAACGCGTGGCCCAGATTGCGCCACCCAAAGTGCGGCTGGAAGACAAGATCGCCGACCTGCGCCGCGTCATGCGGGAGCGGCGGTCCGTTGACTTCGAGGAGGTCGTTACCGGCACCACGGTAGCCGAGGTCATAGTCCTCTTCATCGCCGTGCTCGAGCTGGTCAGACTCGGAGAACTGCGCGTCCACCAGCAGGCCGAGTTCGGCACCATCCGGCTGGAACTGCGCGAACCTGACCCGGCACCGAATGGCTAGCGCCGCACTTTACTTGTCTCCGTTCCTGGTCTAGGATTGGAGGTCGCCGACTGACAAACCAGCGCCAATGAAAGTCTTTACCATCGGCACGGACCACCGGACCCACTTCGACTTTGCCCGGCTGCTCGTGAAGTACGGGATCGAGGTGCTCTTCGACGTCCGCCGCACTCCGGAGTCGCGCGAGGACTACTTCCGCCGCGACGGACTGCAGGCTCTGGCTGCCGGCCAGGGTATCGACTACATCTTCATGGGCAACGAGCTGGGCGGGCCATGCGACGACGGCCGCGGACAATGGACGGACAGCGATGAGTTCAAGCGGGGCATAGACATCATTCGCAGCAAAGCCGCCAAGCGGGCGTGCTGCGTCCTCTGCGCCGAGCGGACGCCGGAGAACTGCCACCGCCTGTCAATCGCCGAGCACCTGGCCAAACAGGACATCGAGGTCGTTCACATCATCGACGAGAATTCGGTCTGGACTCCGCCGCCGCGTCGTCCGTCACCACCGGCTCCCCGCCCGAACCTTCGCTCCACTCACGCCGGTCGTGGTCGCTGGCGCCGTCCCGGCCCGCGTCGATGAACTCGCCATCCGACTCCGCTAATCTGAAATCCGCAATCCGCAATCTGAAATCCGCTGCCGGCGCCGTTATCCTCGCCCACAATTACCAGGTTCCGGACATCTACGACGTCGCCGACTTCATCGGCGACTCGCTGGAACTCGCCCGGCAGGCGCGGACGGTGAGATCCCGGCTGATCGTCTTCTGCGGCGTCCGCTTCATGGCTGAGACGGCGAAGCTGGTCAATCCCGAAACCCGGGTGGTTCTGGCCGCCCCGGACGCAGGCTGCCAGATGGCGGACATGGTCACGGCCGAGGCGCTGCGTGCGCGGAAGAGCGAACTGGGTGATGTGACCACTGTCGCTTACGTCAACACCCCGGCCGAAGTCAAGGCTGAATCCGACATCTGCTGCACGTCGGCCAACGCGGTCAGGGTCGTGAAATCCCTGCCCGCCGACCAGCGCATCCTCTTCGTTCCTGACCGCCATCTTGCCGCCTACGTCGCCCGCGAGGCCGGACGTCCCCTGCTCGATTCCCGACTCCCGATTCCTGACTCCCGACTCTCGCCCGCCGGGATCATTCCCTGGGAGGGATTCTGCTATGTGCACGCCTCCTTCCGGGCAGCCGATGTGGAACGAGCCCGCAAGGAACATCCCGACGCCTTCGTCGTCGTTCACCCCGAATGCCCGCTCGAGGCAATTGACGCGGCCGACGCGGCTGCCTCGACCTCGGGCATGGTCCGTTTGGCGCGGGAGCATGGAGCAATCGTGCTCGGTACCGAAGCCGGCATGTGCGACCGGGTCCGTCGCGATCTGCCGCAGGTCAGGTGCTGGCCCCTGCGCCGGTCCGCGCTCTGCAGGAACATGAAGCTGACCCGGCTGGAAGATGTCCAGGCCGCACTGGAAGGCGCGATGCCGGAGATCGACGTGTCCGCGGAAGCCGCCGGCCGCGCGCGCCGCGCGCTTGACCGCATGATGGAAGTCCCTGGTCGATAGCCCGCAATCCCTCCTCCCTGATCCCTAGCCTCTACCCCTTGCCATCCTTGACTCTGCGCGGCAACCGCCTACATTCTCTTCATGCTGCCCCTTTTGCTTGTGTCCGTGCTGGTTACCGGTGGTTTTGAAGCCGGCGGCCACATCGGAGTGACGTTCCCGTCTTCCGGACTCGAAAACACCCACGACGCCGCAGCCCTCTTCGGCATCAGCCTCAGCTACGCGACCGCGGCGGAACGCCTCATGCTGGAGTACGGCTACACCGGCCTGCAGGCGAAACAGACCAGCCCCTACCGATTCGACATCAACCGGTTGTCGTTCGGGTACGGCCACGAGTTCGCAGTGGGCCGCCCGGCTGCGGGAACGACTTCCTACTGGGGATTCGAGGCCTCGGCTTCGGCCGGGCTCGGGCTGCTAAGCCGTGCGGTTGGTTCTGCCCGCGAGGCGGGCAGGTCACCTTTCGGGATTGTCGGCCTGGGTTTCTTCCAACGCCAGGGCCACAGCCGGTTGTCACTTGGCCTTGACAACTTCCTGTTCGGCGAGTCGCGGCCCGCCGGCAGCTCCCGCACCGTCTCTGTCACCTACCTGATCGGAATCAAAGGAGGAGTCGCCTATGTGTTCTGACGCGTGTCGCCGCCTCCTCGTCGTCATTGCCGTCGGTGCGCTGCTCTCCGGTTGCGACGACATGACGCTCTACCGGGCGAAGTCCGATTACTTCCCGCTCGTGCCCGGCAGCCGCTGGACCTACGACGTTGCCGGCAACACGGCCATCGACTCGGTCGTTGGCGACAGCGCGATAGACGGCCGCGGCTGCGTCGTGGTGCTTCGTGACTACGCGCCGGAGTACTGGACGAAGCAGGTGACCGAGGTACAGCAGTTCACCAAGCTCGTGGTCAATCGCGGCGGCCAGGACTACGTGCTTGAGCAACGTTACCGGCTCGCCTATGCCCTGCCGCTGGTGGAAGGCGCGACCTGGTCCGATTCTTTCCAGGCAGCAGTCGTCCTGCAGGGGACCGACACGGTGCTTGTCAAAGACAGCACCTTGGGCCGGGTCGCGGCGATCGAGGACGTATCCACCCCGGCCGGCACGTTCCTGCAGTGCTACCGGATTGAGATCCACCGGAGAGTCGAGGCCGCCGAGCTTTCATTCACTGCCGACTACGATGAATGGCTCGCCCCGGGTGTTGGGCTGGTCAGGCGCGTGACCGGTACCGATACGATGGAACTGACCGCCTACAACCCGGGACGCTGATTCCCGTGGCCGAAGAGAAGCTGGCCCGGCGCCGTGACTGGGTGCCGGTAGCGCAAACCTGGGGTCGTGACCCCGACGACAAGGAGCCTTGGCGCCGCGTCGCGACCATGCCGGCCCTCGCACTCAACCTAGTCGAGCAGGAGCTGATCGGCACGGCCGCCGGCCTGACTGTCTGCGCCCTCGGCGTCAGCGACGGCATGGCGCCGCTGGCGCTGGCGGCGATGGGCGCAAGGATCACGGTTGCGGACCCCAGCCAGAGCATGCTCGACATGCTGATGATCCGGGCCCGCATCATTGGCGTGGAACTGAACTTCGTTCAGACAGAGCTCTGCGACATGGCGGCAATCAGCGGTGAGTCGTTCGAGCTCGCATACGCTGCCCAGGCAACACGCCAGATTTCTGACATCGACCGGTTCTATGCCGAGGTCCATCGCGTCCTCAGCCCGGGCAGCCGTTTCATCATCAACGAATACCACCCGGTGCGCCGCATCTGGAAGCAGGAACCCGGCCACCCGCGTGCCGATTGCTCGTACTTCGACCGGCGCCGGCGCCGGGAAGATGATGAGCTCATCCCTGACCCGAACGCGCCCGGCGTGAGCCTCGGCAAGTTCGACTTCAGCTGGACCGTCTCCGACCATTTCTGCGCACTTGCCGCTGCCGGGTTTCGCGTCCTGGCGCTCGAGGAAATCGGCGACGTCCGCCAGAAGTGGGAAGTGCCGAACCTGAGAGGACTGCCCGAGCAGCTCGTGCTCGCCGCCGAACGCCTCACCTGCTGACCGCCGCGCCGGTTTGACTCCGGCGCCGCTTCTCCTATGATGAATTGTGGCAGAGCCCTTGACTTGGGTTCCCGATTCAACCAACAGAAAACACTGCCTGGAGGCAAACACATGCGTCTGAGAATCCTGCTTTTCGTATGCGCCGCGTTCGCGCTGACCTTCGCGTACCCGGACTACAACCGCCCGGTCGTCAGCACCAAGAGCGAC
>Ga0194113_10004287_pt1 | contig 18717 bp, 16 predicted proteins | sample TA2MahC200mmetaG_FD_146193 | JGI IMG/M metagenome (GOLD analysis project Ga0194113, IMG submission 146193) | Freshwater microbial communities from Lake Tanganyika, Tanzania - TA2015017 Mahale Deep Cast 200m | ecosystem: Environmental > Aquatic > Freshwater > Lake | place: Tanzania: Lake... | reverse complement strand
GGGCGATATCGAGGAAGCGATAGCGACCCGGGCCGAACACCATCAGGTTGGTCTGATAGCCCACAGGGCTGAGGAAGCTCTGGCTGGCACCGAACAGCACTGCGTAGATGAAAGCCATCGGCGGCTGATCGAGGCCTTGGGCAAGCTGGCCGGCGATGGGAATCAGCATGGCCACTGTGGCGGCGTTGCTCATCACCTCCGTGAGCAAGGTGGTGAACAGGAACACCACCAAAAGAGCCCCATACACAGGCCAGCTTTCAAGCCCAAGCAGCAGGGCCTTGGCGAAAGCCGCTGCCAGGCCGGTGTTTTCCAGAGCCACGCTGAAGCTGGCCAGGGAGCCCAGCAGCAGGATCACATCGAGGCGAATCGCCCGCTGCAGTTCGCCCGGGCGCAGGCAGCCGGTAGCCACCATCGCAACCGTGCCGAGCAGCACCGAAGCCACCAGGGGAATCAGATCAAAGCCCGGCAACGCAATCACCAGCACGGCGATCAGCAGCGCCACGCGCTTGCGGCTCACCGTGGGCAGATCCTTCTCCAGCTGCTCGAGCACCACCAAATCGTTGTTGGCTTGGAGGCCGCGGATGGCATCCTTTGGGCCCTGGAGCAGCAGCACATCGCCCTCCCGGAGCTGAGCCCGGCCCAGCCGCTCGCGCAACACCTCATTGCCGCGGCGCAGGGCAAGAACGGTGACGTTGTAACGCTGACGGAAGCGCAGATCCCGGAGGCAATCGCCGGCGAGGGTCGAACCGGAGGGCAGCAACACCTCCACCATGCGCTGGTTGTTCTGTTGATCGGGACTGCTGAGGCCCTCCGAGGTGGGAGCCAGCACCACGGTGTGGTCCTGCTGGATGCGCAGCAGATCTTCGCGGCTGCAGCGAAGAAGTAGGCGATCACCCAGCACCAGCGTGCGGTCGGCTAGCGGAGGCATGAACCGTTCCGTGCCGCGGTGCAGCTCCAGCACGTCGACATCGAAGCGGCGCTGCAAGCGGCTGCCATGGAGCGACTGACCAATCAGCTCGGAGCCAGGGGGAATCTCCACCTCGGTGAGATAGCCACTGCTTGAGAGCGAGGCAATCAGGTCGTCGTCGTCGGTGCCGCGATCGGGCAGAAAGCGATCTGCCAGGAGCAGCATCACAACACCACCAATCGCCCAAACCCCGATGCCGATGGGGGTGAAGCTGAACAACCCGAAGGCCCCATAGCCAAGCTTGCTGCTCACCTCACTGGCCAGCAGATTCACCGAACTGCCCAGCAGGGTCATGGTGCCGCCCAGCACCGTGGCAAACGAGAGCGGCAGCAGCACCTTGGAGGGGGAAATGCGGCGGCGCTGGCACCAGCCCTCAATCACGGGCAGCAGGCTTGCCACGATCGGGGTGTTGGGCACAAAAGCCGACACCGGACCCACCGCGGCCACCATCACGGCGATCATCCGCTTGGGGCTGCGCACGGCATCCGAGCCGATCAAGGCCCGCAACCGATCCAGGCCACCGCTGCGGAACAAGCCAGCGGAGAGGGCGAACAAGCCCATCAAGGTGATCAAGGCCGGGCTTCCGAATCCCTCCACGGCTTCAGACGGCTTGAGCACGCCCGTGACCATCAACAGCGCCGCGGCCAGCAGACCAACGAGCTCGGGCGCAAGCCAGCCACCAACAAACAACACGACGGCCCCAACCAGGACCAAGAGGGTGATCAGGGCCCCTGGCTGGAGCACTGCAAGCAGGAGATCAGCCACAGGAGGCGCACGCAGGGGCCCACGATACAACGGTGTTCAGATCGGATTTTCGAAGTTATTGACCCAGCGGGCAGCCTGCGGCCGCAGGACGCGGGAATCCTTCATTTCCGAGCGCGTTACCGTTCTTTGGATGACAGACTGATCGCTGCGCTTACCAGCCCGATTGGGGTTCAGTGCGAAAACCACGTATGGCCTGCAGGCCTTGATGGAGCTGGCGGATGTGCAATCCAGCGGAGAGCTCCTGCAGGTGGCCGAGATTGCTGCCAGGCAGGCCATCCCTGAGCGCTACCTGGAGCAAATGATGACCAGCCTGCGCCGCTCAGGGTTCGTGCGCAGCGTCCGCGGCGCGCGCGGTGGCTACACGCTCTCCAGGCCAGCTGCTCAGATCAGCCTGGCCGACGTGATCGCCTGCCTCGATGGCACAGCTGAGCAGCCTGATCCGGCTCAAGGCAGCAACGAGCTGCAGGTGATCCGTGCGCTCGGGGATGAGCTTCGCCTGCGAAGGGATCAACTCCTCAACAGCACAAGCCTCTTGGATCTCCTCACTGAACGGGATGCGCGCCTGCAAGCGCAGGCGATGTATTTCATCTAAGGCGCGCTCAATCAGCCGCGAACAAATCAAACCAACGCAGCAGGCTGCGTTCAGCCTTAAACGGAGGCCAGCAGGGTCAAATGATGCAAGCCCTCAATGCCCTGCCAACCGAGATAAACGCCCAGCACGAGTGCAAACACGCCCACCAGCCATTCGGCCCGGTGCACCAGCCAATCGTTCACGCGCTCGAGCGACACGCGCAGCCCCTCACCATTCACGATCCAGAGCAGCGGTGGGAGCAGCAGCAAGGAGGCGGTCACGGCCACAAACACGGCTCCCACCTCCAGATCGCCGCGCAGGCTGGTGTGATTGGTGAGCAACATTCCGCCTTCTTTCACGTAGAACACCAGGTTTTCCGGGCTCACCAAGGCGCACCCTGCCCCGAGCCCCACCAGGGGAAGACCATCAAGCTCTGGCAGCCGGGTCATCAGCTGCATCGCCCAGTTCTCCTCGCCAATGGCCACGGCCGGCGTGAGCTGAAACAAGCCCAACCCCACTAAGGCCCCCGCACCGATCAGATCGATCAAGATCTGGCCGCGGCTGCCGAGGTGCATGGCCCAGCTCAGCCGCCCGCCGATCAACACCACGGCGCTAAGAGCGCCGCCATTGGCGAGCACCCAGCCCGTGAGGAAGGTGCCGCAGCGCCGCAGCGGTTGGCTGCCCAGGAGCAAAAGAGCCACCAGGGCAATGTTGAGAGGGCTGAACGAGATGCCCAGACCGAAGGCCAGGGTTTGGGTGAGCCAGTGGAACGGCAGCATTAAGGAGGAGCGTGCGGCTCAGCAGACGCTCATCTTCAGAGATCCACGCCGACAGCTGTGACGATCCGCCCACCAAACGGAAGCGACTGAAAAGCCCAGTTGCATTTTCAAACGCCTCAAGACGCAGCTCTTTTCCGCCTCTCTAGCGTTGATCGATCTCACTGCCTTCACCCGTGGTCAATCCTCTGCAGCCGCTCGGACATGTCCTGCAGCATCGCCGGGTCTGGATGGCCTCCACGGCGCTTGTTGTGAGTGGCGCCGCACTCAGTGGCTGCCGCCCTCCGGATACCCAGGCCCTGAAAAAGATCGCCTGTGAGCAGGCTGCCGCCTCGCTCGACATGCAATCGGTGAGCCAAATGGATGCCCTGCGCAAAGCGCTGGGCCTGGCCCCCGATGTGGATCCAATCCGAGCCTGCACCGAGCTCGGGGCCAACATGAAACCAACCACCCAGCCCGCAGAAGCTGAGGCTGAAGGCGAAGCTCCGAACTGATCGGCGGGAGCCTCCAGTTCGAAGCCAGATCAGTTGAGTCCAGCGAGGATGGCCCTCTAGCAAGTAGCTCCAGAAGGCCTTGGGCAAGTCGCCGGACGTTCAGTGGCACGCCTTATCGGCTGAGGCCTGTCTGCAGCAGCTGAAGGCCAGCCGCGACGGACTCACCACGGCTGAAACAGCACGGCGACTGGCGGCATCCGGCCCGAACAAGCTCGAACTGTCCGAAGGGCGCAGCGCCTGGCAGATCCTTTGGGATCAGTTCAGCAACGTGATGCTGATCATGCTGCTGGCGGTGGCAGCCGTGTCAGCGGCGGTGTCGCTGCATCAGCGGGAATTTCCCAAGGATGCGATCGCGATCCTGGTGATCGTGGTGCTCAATGGCCTGCTGGGGTATCTGCAGGAAAGCAAGGCGCAGCAGGCCCTGCTGGCCCTGCGCGACATGGCGCAACCCATGGTGCAGGTGCGCCGGGATGGCCAGTGGCAGCGGGTGGGCAGCGAAGAGCTGGTGCCCGGTGATCTGATCCGGCTGGAGGCCGGCGATCGGGTGCCCGCCGATGCACGCCTGCTGGAGGCCGCCGATCTGGGGGTGCGCGAGGCGGCGCTCACCGGCGAAGCGGAAGCGGTGTTCAAGAAGGCCGAGCTGGTGCTGGATGAGGCCACACCGGTGCTAGAGCGCCAGAACTGCCTGTTCCAGGGCACCGAGGTGGTGCGCGGCCGCGGTGTGGCGCTGGTGAGCGCCACCGGTATGGCCACCGAACTGGGCCAGATCGCTGAACTGATCAACACCGCCGGCGGTGAAAGCACGCCGCTGCAGGAGCGGCTCGACAGTCTGGCCAAGGTGCTGGTGGGCAGCGCCCTGACCCTGGTGGCGGTGATGGTGGGCATTGGCCTGCTGCTCGGGCAGGACCCGATGAACCTGCTGGAGGTGTCGCTGTCGATGGCGGTGGCGATCGTGCCGGAGGGTCTGCCGGCGGTGATCACGGTGACCCTGGCGATCGGCACCCAGCGCATGGTGCGCCGCGCCGCACTGATCCGGCGCCTGCCGGCGGTGGAGGGCCTGGGCTCGGTGACGGTGATCTGCTCCGACAAAACCGGCACCCTCACCCAGAACCGCCAGGTGGTGCAGGAACTGCGGGTGGGCACCGAACGGGTGAGCGTGAGCGGCCAGGGCTACGACCCCAGCGGCAGCATGACCGCCAGCGCGCTGGACGTGCCCGCCGGCGCCAGCGCCGGCAGCGCCGCCGGTGCCCGCACCCTGCTGCTGCAGGCCGGCGTGCTCTGCAGCGATGCCGAGCACAAGCAGCTGGCCGATGGCAGCTGGGACATCCTAGGCGATCCCACCGAAGGCGCCCTGTCGGTGGTGGCCCTCAAGGCCGGCATCGATGATTTCGAGCTGCGCAGCCACTACCGGCGGGCCGCCGAAATCCCCTTCAGCTCCGAGCGCCAGCTGATGGCGGTGTGGATCGAGGATCCCCGCGCCGAGCTGCAGGGCCCCCTCGGCAGCAGCGCCAGTGGATCATCACGGCTGCTGATCAGCAAAGGGGCACCAGAGGTGATCATCGGCCTGTGCGATCGCTGGATCGATGGCTCCGGTGTGGTGGCCCTGAGCGATGGGCAGCGGCAGTGGTGGCTGGATCAGGCCCGCGACCTGGCCGGCTCGGGGCTGCGGGTGCTGGCCTTCGCCTGCGCCCCGCACCACCACAGCCCTGACGAAGAACTGCAAGGGCAGGTGCTTCTGGGCTTGATGGCGCAGCTCGATCCGGCGCGCCCGGAGGTGGCTGCGGCGGTAGCCACGTGCCGCCAGGCGGGCATTCGCCCCGTGATGATCACCGGCGACCACCCGCTCACCGCCCGAGCAATCGGCAGTGCGATCGGCCTCACCGATGCCGCAGGCGAGGTGATCCTCGGCCGGGAGCTGGAAGCGATGGATAAGCCCCAGCTGCGGCAAGCCGTGGCCCACTGCAGCGTTTACGCCCGCGTGGCGCCGGAGCAGAAGCTGCGGATCGTGAAAGCGCTGCAGGCCAACGGCCAGGTGGTGGCGATGACCGGTGATGGCGTCAACGACGCCCCCGCCCTCAAGCAGGCCCACATCGGCGTAGCCATGGGCATCACTGGCACGGAGGTCAGCAAAGAAGCCGCCGACATGGTGCTGCTCGATGACAACTTCGCCACGATCGTGAATGCCGTGGAGGAAGGGCGCCTTGTGTACGCCAACATCCGCCGCTTCGTGAAATACATCCTCGGCAGCAATGTGGGCGAGCTGATCACCATCGCCTCGGCGCCACTGCTGGGGCTGGTGGGCGTGCCGCTCTCACCGCTGCAGATCCTCTGGATGAATCTGGTGACCGATGGTGTGCCGGCTCTGGCCCTGGCGCTCGAGCCCGGCGAGGAGGGTTTGATGCAAAAAGCGCCAGCAGAGCCCGGTGAATCGATCTTTGCCCGGGGCATCGGGCGCTACATCATCCGCATCGGCATTGTGTTTGCCGTGATCGTGATCGGCCTGATGCTCTACGCCTCCGGCCACAGCGGCGAACACTGGAAAACGATGGTGTTCACCACCCTCTGTCTTGCCCAGATGGGCCACGCCCTCTCGGCCCGCAGCGATCTGCCGCTGCTGCAGGTGGCGCCGTTCTCCAACCCCTGGCTGCTCTGGGCTGTGGCGCTCACCACAGGCCTGCAGCTGCTGCTGCTCTATGTGCCGGCGCTGTCGGGCTTCTTCGGAACCACAGCACTTTCCGCCTCGGATCTGGGCATCTGCATCGGCTTCAGCCTGCTCTTCTTCCTCTATCTGGAGCTGGAGAAGATCTGGCGGTTGTGGCGCCGCCAAGCCAGCAGCGACGCCTGATCGCAGCGCGAGCTTTTACTGCTGAGGTTCAACCATCTCAGAGGTGAGAGCACCGGAGCGCATCTCATCGGTGACCGCGATGGCGCCCACGAACGGCAGGGCCGCCATCACCCATAGGCCGAACAGCATCAGGGTCTTCGCCGAGAAGGTCCGCTTGCTCTGCGGCCGGGTTTGCGCCAAGGGGCGGCCGCAACCGCAGCAGCTCAACCCCTCGGTGGTTTTGTTGATCAATCGCTCACCGCAGTACCCGCAAGCCACAAACCCAGCGCATACAGATCCTCAAAACTGAATCTCAGCACGGTGCCTGACTGTCCACCTTGGACGCTTCGGCCCAGTCAGCGATGAGCGGATGCGTTCGGGGCTCTGGGGGCCTGCCCTGGCTTGCTTTGAAACACACGGCCGGTGGTCACGCGTCCGAGCCGCGGACGCTCCCCGCGCTCAACCCTTCGTTCGTTGAGCGGCGGCAGGCAAAGCAGCAGCAAGGGTGGCACCACCAACAAGAGGAGAATCAGCCAGCGGCGTGCATTGCGCGTCCACCACAGATAGGCCGGCAGCGGCGGCTTCACCGGCAACGGGCGCCCGCAGCCGGCGCAGATCAGCCGAATCGGCGGCTCCGTGGACACGGCTACCAGGCGAGCGCCACAGCTGGGGCAGGCCACGGCGATGCCGGCAACACGGCCTCAGGATGACAGAACAGCAAAAAGCCCGCCTTACGGCGGGCTGGAGAGGTCAGCAGGAGCCGACGATCACTTGGCAGAAGCGAAGTCGGGGTAGGCCTCCATGCCGTGCTCACCGATATCGAGACCTTCGATCTCTTCCTTCTCGGTGACGCGGATGCCACCAAAGATGGCACCGATGATCGACCAGACGATGAAGCTGCTCACGATCGCGAAGATCGCGAAGGCCAGCACACCCACGATCTGAATGCCGAGCTGGTTGAAGCCGTGGCCGGTGAACAGACCCTTGTCGACGTTGAACAGGCCCACAGCCAGGGTGGCCCAGATGCCGCAGGTGCCGTGCACGGAGAAGGCACCCACCGGATCGTCGATCTTCAGGCCATCAACCCAGGCCACGGAGAACACCACGAGAATGCCGGCGATGAAGCCCACAACCCAGGCGGCAGGCATCGAGAAGCCATCGCAACCAGCGGTCACACCCACCAGACCGGCCAGGATGCCGTTGATGGTCATGGTGAGGTCGGGCTTGCCACCGGTGAACTGGCTCAGGAGGGTGGCAGCGATGCCGCCGCCGGCAGCGCCTAGGGTGGTGGTGACAGCGATGTAAGGCACTTCAGGTGCCATCGACAGCCAGGAGCCGGGGTTGAAGCCGTACCAGCCGATCCAGAGGATCAGGCAGCCGAGGGTGGCAATCGAGAGGTTGTGACCAGGCATGGCCTGCGTTTTGCCATCCACGAACTTGCCGATGCGGGGGCCGAGGAGCATGGCGCCCACCAGACCAGCCCAGGCACCGAAGGAGTGCACAACGGTGGAACCGGCGAAGTCGATGAAGCCAAGACGGTTCAGCCAGCCGCCACCAACGCCAGCGTCGTCGGGGAAGTTCCACTGCCAGGAACCGGAAATCGGGTAGAGGATGCCCACCAGCACCAGCGAGAAGATCACGAACTCGCCGAACTTGATGCGCTCAGCCACCAGACCCGACACGATCGTGGCGGCAGTGCCAGCAAAGGCGGCCTGGAAGAGGAAATCGACGCTCGGAACCAGCGAGCCGTCCGTCACCATCTCAGGGGTAACGGTGGGATCGAAGAACAGACCACCGAACTTGAACCAACCGGGGATCACCCAATCGGCGTTGTACATGATCTTGTAGCCGATGAACCAATAGGCCGTTACCGCCAGGGCGAAAACGATCAGGTTCTTGGCCAGGATGTTGACGGCGTTCTTCTGGCGACACATGCCGGCTTCCACCATGGCGAAGCCGGCGTTCATGAAGATCACCAGCACGGCGCAGATCAACAGGAACATGTTGTTGGCCAGAAATGCCGGCGTGAGCTCAGGGAGCTCAGCGGCATGGGCGGCCAGGTTGAACAGGCCCAGACCCATCAGCGCGATGGGAACACAGGCCAGCCAGGTGAGCGTGCGGTTGGAGGAGAGGCCGCGAACTTTGCGCAGCAGCAGCTCCGGAGCCTCCAACAGACTCGCTTCCTGCAAACTTCTCGGCCGGCGCCGAGAAGTGGGCGAGGCAACAGTCATAAGAATCGCTGGTTGGTGATGGCGGGGATCCGCCATAAGCCACAGATCATTCGCGATCGCGGGGACGCGGATTGTTACCGCCGCTACAAAACGGCGCATCAGTCCATTCCGGGCCGCAACGGATCCCCCGAACAAAAGCTTGCGCAAGCACACTTGCAACCATCGTTTTGTAAAGAAAGGGGCAATATGTTCACCATGAACAGTCTTGATTCGGTAAAACTTGCTCAGAAGGACAAAACGTTGGGTGAACCGCCCCTGGGCCCTGGTTCACCGGAAGTAGCCCACCGCTAGGCGAAGCAACGCTCCTTCCTACGAAGCGGACCCGTCTGACACCAGACCCTCATCAACCCTTCGAGGCCCATCCCATGACCAAACTTCAATACCGCGGCGTTAGCTACGACAACGCCACCCACGAGCAGCCCAGCGCTCAGCCCGTGGATCACGCCTATCGCGGTCAGCACTACGACGCTCCCCTTCGCCATGAAGCCGCTCCGGTGGACACCGAGGTGGAACTGCAGTACCGCGGCCATGCCTACCACCACCGCCAGGCCGAGGCAGCCCAGCAGGTGAACCAAGGCTGAGCCTCCCAGCGCTCAGCTCACCCGCCCATTCACCAATCGGTTGCTGTTGCTACGACAGCCCACGCCGCCTCCCCCTCCAATGGGGGGAGGTTTTTTGTTGGGTCATGGATCGCCACGGCACAGATCTGAGCCTCACCGCCACAGGCGACAGCTTCCAGCTGATGCCCCGTTCGGTGATGGGCATGCTCTGGCTGCAGACCCACTTCGAAACCAGCACCTGGGACCTGATCTGCTCAGGAACCGTGCGCCTCAAGGCCGACAGCTGCGATCACCTCTGCAGTGATGCCAGGGAAGCTGGCCTGAACGTGGCACGCCTCAGCCTTGTTTGAGTCTGCGCTGCCTCCACTCGAGAGCATTCCAGGCCACAAACACCAACACCAACGGCACCACCGCAGCCAGCACCACAAAGCGGAACTGATCGAGGCCTGAGGAAGCGGTGCTGTGCAGCACCTGCTCCGCCAGGTAGAGCACATACAAACCGAGCAGAACCCAGCCTTCCTGGCGGCTGATCACCCCGCCACTCCAGAAGATCGGCAGGCAGGCCAGGGTGGTGGCCACCATGATCGGAAAGTCGCGGGTGATCAGCAGCGGATCCACCTGCAAGCCGTCGGTTCCCGACACCAAGCCACACAGGCCCAGGATCACCAGCTGGTTGAGCAGGTTGCTGCCCACCACATTGCCGATGGCGAGATCGGCCTTGCCCCGATAGGCCGCCACCAGCGATGTCACAAGTTCCGGCATCGACGTGCCGGCCGACACGATCGTGAGACCGATGACGGCTTCACTCACCCCAAGGCCCTGGGCAGCGGTGATCGCCCCCTTCACCAACACCTGCGAGCCGAGCACCAGCAAAACGAGCCCGGCGGCCAGCTTGGCGACGGCCACTGGAGCGCTTGAGCGGCCATCCGTCTCCAGAGCCTCAGCCTCCTCAGCAGGCTCCTCTGAGGCGGTGCGGGCCTCCCACACCAAATTGATCACGGTGCCCGTGATCAGAGCCAGGCCAGCAATCCAGGTGATCCGACCGCCGGAGGCCATACCCCAAGTGGCCATCGAAACCCCGAGCAGCAACGGCACATCACGGCGCACCAAGCGGCTCTTCACCCGCAGTGGCATCACCACGGCGCTGGCCCCGAGAACCACCAACACATTGAAAATGTTGGAGCCCACCACATTGGTGACGGCAATCGCATCACCACCAGGCCCCCCTTGCAGGGTGGACAGGAGGCTTACAAACAACTCCGGAGCGCTGGTGCCCAGCGACACCACCGTGAGGCCGATCACGATCTGCGGGATGCCGAGCAGCACAGCCAGGGCAACCGAACCGGCCACAAACAACTCGCCGCCACCAAATAGGAGCAAGATGCCGGCGACGATCTGAAACGCACTCAGGGCGTAGGGCATGTAGCGATCAACACACGGCTCAATTCTCGGTTAGAGGCGGCTTTTTGTCTGCCGTGGGCTGATCGGTCGGCATCGGTGGTGGTGGAGATGGAGGTGGCGGCGGAAGCGACAGCGCCTGAGGCTTGGGATTGGGAGCGGCTTCCTCCGCGCTCACCGGTTCTGGATTGGGTGCCGCTTCCGGACCGATCACATCGATCGACACCCGCTGCACCAGCAGGCGGTAGTTGAAGCCTTGCTGCTTATTGATGAAGTCTTGAACGGCGGCCACCTGCTTGGAGGTGGGCAGATTCGGCCGGCTCACGCTCACCGCCGCCTTGATCAGCGGTGGGTTTTGAGTCCAATCGATCGAAACACCGGTGAGTTCGGAATCCTTGCCGAGGGTGATGGTGCGCTGCCGCAGGCTTTCGGTGATCGCCCGCTCCACCTGCTGCAGGGCCTGGCGGCGCTGGGCCTGCTTCACCAGGCTGAGGAAGCTGCCGGTGAGGGGAATCAGCAGCAAGCCGGTGAGCAGCAAACTCACCAAACCAATCCGGCTGCGCCAGAGCTGCTGCCGCAGGCTGGCCTGGCTCACCACCAAGGTGAGCAGTCCGCCCGAGAGGATGCCCAGCAAATTGGCGGCGAACAGCAACGCCGCCCCGCGCGCTGGGCCCCACTGCTGGATCGAGAGCAGCAGACCCAGCACACACACCGGCGGCACCAGGGCCACAGCGATCGCAGTACCCGCGATCGACGACACCGCTTCCGGACGCAACCGCCCGTAGGTGGCAATCGAACCGGCCACCAGGGCGATGCCGAGATCCAGCAGGTTGGGCGTGGTGCGGCGCAGCACCTCATCACCCAGCACAGGCAGGCGAGCCAGCCAGCCCAACCCCGCCGAAAGGGCCATGGTGATGGCCACACCAACCGCCAGGGTGAGCAACGACCGCCCCACCAGCGGAAGGCGCCCCTCCACGATGGCGAAAGAGGCACTGCGCAGCGGCAGGATCCAAGGCGCGATCAACATCGCGCCGATCACCACCGCAGGGCTATCGGCCAGCAATCCGAGGGTGGCAATCAGGCTGGCCGCAACGGTGAGCACCACAAAGGGCTCATCCAGGCGAGCCTCCCGCTCGAACCCGGCCTCCAGGTAAGCCAGGCTGGTGGGCTGAACCATCAGCGTTGGTGGGCGGCTCGATCCAGGATGACGGATTCGGGCGATCGGGCTAGGGATTGCACCACGGACACTGACCGGGATCCGCCTGGAGCCGACCATCCCGGCGGGGCTGCTCGCGGCGGGCACCGCACTGCGGGCAGCCCCAGATCTCGCTGAGGGTGAGCTCGGTGGCCGTGCCGCAATTACGGCAAGGCAAGCCGGGCTTGGTATCCAGCAAACCCCAACCAGGGCTGCCGCACTCGGAGCAAGGGGTGCGCAGCCTTCGCACCAGCTCCACACCCAGGCGACGAATCGAGCGCATGCGGGTGGGATTGCAGTGGGCCCGCATGTCGGTTTCCAGCCAAACGCGCCCTTCTGGATCGGCGGCGCGGCAAGTGGCGATGGCTTCAGCCAGGGCGGCGTTGCCGTGCAGCCCTTTGAACAAGACATCGGCCTGAAGCGTCGCCGGACGGGCGATCACAGCGTGGGAGGGGAAGTGCACCTGAGCCAGCCAGGAGCTTGGATCGCCATCGGGCTCCAGCATGGTGTGGCTGTAGTTGGTGCGCCACTCGAGCCGCTGCTCGATCACACAGAGCGCGCGCTCCGCATCCACGAACACCAGCAGTTCCTGCCCCACCGGCAGCATCGGCATCGCCGGATGAGGGCCGAAGCTCGCCTCGCTGGCCAGGCCGTAGGGCAAACCACTGGCTTGCATGCCGAGGCGTGCCTTGGCCTCACAGGTGGCCGCCGCATCAGAGAGGCGCGGGATCTCACCGCTGAAGGTGCCCAACTGATCTGTGTCAACAGCGCAGAGCTCGAGCTCCGCGCGCAGACCCCAGCGGAAGGGCAAAGCCAGCGCGCGCTCTTTGCCGTGCTGGGTGGCCAGAGCAATGCAACGGCCGCTGTATGCCTGCACGGGGATCAGCGATTAAGCAGCCTCGGCTTGTTCCACAGCCGGTGTGGGAGGAATCACCACCCGCAGCAAGATCGGAGCCAGGAACGTGGTGCCGATCACCATCAACAAGATGGCGGCTTCCAGCGCCGGAGAGAGGATGCCGGCCTGGCTACCCAGCCCCAGGAAAATCAAACCCACTTCACCGCGGGGCATCATGCCCAGCCCCACCACCAAACGATTGGTGGGCTCAGAGCTCATATAGCTCCAGCCGGCTGCCACTTTGCCCAGCATGGCCACCACGAGCAGGAAGGCCGCCACAATCAACCCCTCACGGTTGGCGGGATCGAAGGGGTTCAGCACCGAGAGATCCATCCCGGTACCGATCAACACGAAGAACACGGTGGCGAACAAAGCCACCAGCGGCTTCACAGCAGCATCAATGTCGTGGGTGTGCTTGGAAGCACTGAGAATCAAGCCTGCAGCGAAAGCTCCCAGGGCTGCTTCCAAGCCGATGGCCTGGGCTGCAAAACAGCAGAGGGTGAGCACCACAAAGCTGGCCACGGCCACATCACCAGGAGCCTTGAGCTGATCCACGACCCAATCAAACGCTGGGGCAGCTTTGCGACTCAGCACCAAAGCCACCGCCACAAACGCCACGGCCGCCAGGCCGAGCTTGATCACCGGGCCGATGCTGAAGCTGCCGCCGCCCACGATCGCCACAACAACAGCCAGGATCACGATGCCGAGGATGTCGTCGAGCACGGCAGCGCCGATCACGATCTGGCCCTCTTTGCGCTTGAGCCACTTGAGCTCGCCAAACACGCTGGCGGTGATGCCAATTGAGGTGGCTGTCATCGCTGCACCAGCGAACACAGCCGGAATCAGCGGCACATGGAAGAGGTAATAGAGGCCGGCGGTGCCCAGCGCGAAGGGAAGCACCACACCCGCGACCGCCACGGTGGTGGCCTGAACGCCCACGGCCACCAATTCATCGAGTTCGCTCTCCAGGCCAGTGAGGAAGAGCAGAGCAAACAAACCGATCTGGGAAACGGCCTGCAGGCTCGGGAAGGTTTCGTTGTAGACCTCGGCCACTTCATCGGGACGGATCTCCGCGAGGGAACCCAGCAGTGAGAGAAGGGCCCCACTGATCTGCGCCTGCGTTTCCGGCGGAACGATCAGGTGCAGACCGGAAACCCCGATGAGCACACCGGCCACCAGCTCACCCAGGATTGTGGGCAACTGCAGCCGCACCATCACCTCAGCGATGGCACGGGCCACAACAAAGATCACCAGGAAGCGACCCACCTGCAGGAGGGTCTCCGCCACTTCCAGCTGATGGGGGCTGATCTCCGCGATCAGCGCCAGAGGGGGAAGCATGAACGGCCAGAAACGGGCAGCTGGTTATAGAGACCCTTCAAGGAGTTCTGGGTGGCTCAGCAAGCAAACCGCTTTGCTGGAAGGGGCGGCAGAACCCCACCCACATTCCGCGCCCACCCCCTAAGGTTCCGCGCCAACCCTGTTCTGTTGCGATGACCACCGCCTCGGCCCCACCCGGGCGTTCACCGCTGCGGCTGCTGAATCACATCAGCACCAACAACATCAAAGGCGATCTGTTCGGCGGCGTGACCGCCGCCGTGATCGCCCTGCCCATGGCCCTCGCCTTCGGTGTGGCCTCCGGTGCCGGCGCTGCCGCCGGCCTCTGGGGCGCTGTGCTGGTGGGTCTGTTCGCTGCCCTGTTCGGCGGCACCCCCACGCTGATTTCCGAGCCCACCGGTCCGATGACGGTGGTGATGACGGCCGTGATCGCCAGCCTCACCGCCAGCGATCCCGAAAACGGCCTGGCCATGGCCTTCACCGTGGTGATGCTGGCCGGCGTGTTCCAGATCGCCTTCGGCTTCTTGAAGCTGGGCCGCTACGTCACCCAGATGCCGTACACGGTGATCTCGGGCTTCATGAGCGGGATTGGCTTCATCCTGATCATTCTTCAGCTCGGCCCCTTCCTCGGCCAGGCCATCCCCAAAGGTGGGGTGATGGGCACCCTCAAGGCCCTGCCTCAACTGATCAGCAGCGCCCGGCCATCCGAGGTGGTGCTGGCTGTGGTCACCCTGGCGATCCTCTGGCTCACCCCCAGCCGGGTGAAGAAGATTGCACCGCCCCAGCTGATTGCGCTGGTGATCGGCACGATTCTGTCGCTCACGCTGCTGAGCGGCGGCGGGGAAGAAATCCGCCGCATCGGCGAAATTGCCTCGGGCTTCCCGCAGCTGCGCACGCCTTATTTCGATCTGCCGCACCTCAGCCGCATGCTGATTGATGCAGCCGTGCTGGGGATGCTCGGCTGCATCGATGCGCTGCTCACCGCCGTGGTTGCCGACAGCATCACCCGCACCGAGCACGACTCCAACAAGGAACTAATCGGCCAAGGCCTGGGCAACATCGCTTCCGGCCTGTTCGGTGGCATCGCCGGTGCCGGCGCCACCATGGGCACCGTGGTGAACATCCAGGCTGGCGGGCGGAGCGCTCTCTCAGGCATCAGCCGCGCCGTGATCCTGATGGTGGTGATCCTGGCTTTCACCGGCGTGGCCGCCCAGATTCCTCAGGCCGTGCTCGCCGGCATCGCCCTGAAAGTGGGTGTCGACATCGTCGACTGGGGCTTCATCAAGCGCGCTCACCGGATCTCGATCAGCGGCGCGCTGATCATGTACCTGGTGATTGCCCTCACCGTGCTGGTGGATCTGATTGCCGCCGTGGGCATCGGCGTGTTCATCGCCAACATCCTCACCATCGACAAGATGAGCGCTCTGCAGAGCAAGAGCGTGAAATCGGTGAGCACCGGCGATGGTGACCTCGATATCAGCGATGAGGAGCGTCAGTTGCTCGATCAGGGCCGCGGCCAGGTGCTGCTGTTCCAACTGAACGGCGCCATGATCTTCGGTGTGGCGAAGGCGATCGGCCGCGAGCACAACGCCATCGGCGAGTGCAAAGCCGTGGTGTTCGATCTCACCGAGGTGTCGCACCTGGGCGTGACCGCCGCCCTCGCGGTGGAGAACGCTGTGGAAGAGGCGATTGAGAAAGGCCGCGAGGTGTTTGTGGTGGGGGCCAGCGGCACCACCCAGCGCCGGCTCGAGAAGCTCGGCCTCTACCAAAAGCTGCCGGCCGATCGCATCAGCGTTGGCCGCCGCGAGGCTCTGCAACAGGCTGTGGCCGCTCTGGCCTGATCCCAGGCCAACCCAACCCCGGGGCATCCATTCCATGGATGCCCCTTTTTTCATGCAACATTCTGCCCTCGCCTGCCGATGAAGCTCTTCGACGACAAGCAGTTCCTCAACGCCATCCATAGCTATGAGCGCCAGCTAGCCAAATGCTGGCAATCCTGCTGGCGGCGGTGGTGGGCTTCGCCGCACTGGAGCTGCTGGTGGAAACCAGCGTGGGACTGATGGAGCGGCAGACCAACTGGTTTGACGGCAACCTGATCAAGCTGCTCGATCGGCTGCTGCTGATCTTCATCGCCCTGGAGGTGCTCCAGAACGTAACCGCCTACCTGCGCGATCAGGTGGTGCAGATCGAGCTGGTGCTGCTCACCGCTCTCACGGCCGTGGCGCGAAAGGTGATCGTGCTGCCGCCCGGCACCGAAAACAAACCAGCCCTGATGGCCGGCTTCGGGGTGATCGTGGTGGGCTTGGCAGCGGCCTACTGGCTGGTGCGGCGCGCACGCAGCGATCAGCAGCCCGCTCAAGCCTCCTGAGTGGCTTAATCCGGTGATTTCATCAACAAAAACACCGATCGGATTAGGAATGCGTTAAGTACACAAGCCTGCCGCGAAATGCACACCATGCTCTGGGTCAGATCGCAATCACGATGCGGTGTCTGGCGGATTGATCAGCTGCGCTGATCAAGGCGATTGCCGTTGCTGCATCCACGCCAAAACCCACCCAGCCCGGATGGGAGGTCATTAACGTTTCGCCACCCCACAGACATCTCTCTCGATGCCTGCGCCACAGAAGCTCCGCAAAGGAGACTGCGACGCAATCAGCCGGCACCTGCGTGCCATCGGCCGTATTCCGCTCCTCACAGCTGACGAGGAAATCAGCCTGGGTCGCGCCGTGCAAAACGGCCGGCGCCTGCTCGAAGCGGCTGAAGAACTGAAACTCCGCTCCGGCGGCCAGGCCCCCAGCCTGGAGGCCTGGGCCAGCAACGTGCAGCTCACGCCGCGCCAGCTGCAGCGCGAACTGAAGCTGGCGGAACGCGCCAGTGAGCGCATGGTGACCGCCAACCTGCGGCTGGTGGTGAGCATGGCCCGCCGCATCAGCCACCGGCGCCTGGATCTGGAGGATCTGATCCAGGAGGGCACCCTCGGCCTGATCCGGGCGGTGCAGCGGTTCGATCCCACCCGCGGCTACAAGTTCTCCACCTACGCCACCTGGTGGATCCGGGAGGGCATGGGCCGTGCCCTGCAGCAGCAGAGCCGCAGCATCCGCCTGCCGGCCCACATGCAGGATCGCCTGCAGCGGTTGCGTCGCTGCCAGCAGGAGCTGCGCCAGATGCTGGGGCGTGAACCCAACCTCAAGGAGCTGGCAGAGGCCACCGAGCTCAAAGTGCTCGATATCCGTGAAGCCCTGTTCCGCGCCCAGGAACCCCTGAGCCTCGACAGCAGCCATGGCCAAGACGACGACCTGCGCCTGCTCGACACTCTCCGTTGCGACGGTCAGCTGCCCAGCGATCAGCTCACGGCCGCTCATCTGCAGAGCGATCTCGTGGCCCTGCTGGATGAGCTGCCGGAGCAGGAAGCTGAATTGCTGCGGCTGCGCTATGGCATCGATCAGCCCACCCCGATGAACCTCAGCGCCGCGGCCCGGCAGATGGGGCTCAGCCGCGACCAGGCCCGCGGCATGGAACGGCGCGCCAATGCCGCGATCCGCCGCCTCTCCGATCGCGTGATCGACTACCTGGAGGCCTGAGGCATCACCCCATGAGCTGGCACCCCCACCTCTGGCATCCCACCACCCAGGTGGCCACCAGCCCGGTTCCCCTGCAGGTGGCGCGCGCCCGCGGTTGCGTGCTCGAGCTGCAGGATGGGCGCCAGCTCATCGATGCGATCAGCAGCTGGTGGGTCACCCTGCACGGCCACGCCGAGCCTTCGATCGCTGCCGCGATCGGCCGTCAGGCCCTGCAGCTGGAGCAGGTGATCTTTGCCAACTTCAGCCACCAGCCGGCGGAACAGCTCGCCACCCGCCTGGCCGCCCTCACCGGGCTCGAGCGGCTGTTTTTCTCCGACAACGGCTCCACCGCCGTGGAGGTGGCCCTCAAGATCGCCTGGCAGTGGTGGCGCAACCAGGGCAGTGATCGCCGCCAACTCATTGCTTTTGAGGGGGCTTATCACGGCGACACCTTCGGCGCGATGGCGGTGGGCGATCGCTCGATCTTCACCGCCCCCTACGAGGAGCTGCTCTTTGATGTAGCCCGCATCAGCTGGCCGCACACCCACTGGGGGGATGCCACGGTGGAGGCGCGAGAAGCGCAAGCGCTGCAGCAGCTGGAGCAAGCTCTCGCCGTGCCCACGGCGGCCGTGATCCTGGAGCCCCTGCTTCAGGGAGCAGCCGGCATGCACATGGTGCGGCCCAGCTTTCTGAGGGCGGTGCAGGAGCGGGTGCAGACCCATGGCGCCTTGCTGATCGCCGATGAGGTGATGACCGGCTTCGGACGCACCGGCTCCCTGTTTGCCTGCCAGCGCGCCGGCCTCAAGCCCGACCTGATGGCCCTCTCCAAAGGGCTCACCGGCGGCTTCCTACCCATGGGGGTGACCATGGCCAGCGAGCGGCTCTACCGCGGCTTCATCAGTGAAACCCCCGCGCAAACCTTCTTCCACGGCCACAGCTTCACGGCCAATCCACTCGGCTGCGCCGCTGCCCTGGCCAGCCTCGATCTGCTGCAGCACAACCCCGAGCGCTACCAGCAGTTCGATGCACGCCACATTCCGCTGCTGGAAGAGCTGGCGCCCCATCCGCTGGTGAAGCGGATCCGCTGCCAGGGCACCGTGGCCGCCTTCGAACTCGATGCCGGCAGCACGGGTTACCTCAATCCGA
>Ga0194113_10004286_pt1 | contig 18718 bp, 18 predicted proteins | sample TA2MahC200mmetaG_FD_146193 | JGI IMG/M metagenome (GOLD analysis project Ga0194113, IMG submission 146193) | Freshwater microbial communities from Lake Tanganyika, Tanzania - TA2015017 Mahale Deep Cast 200m | ecosystem: Environmental > Aquatic > Freshwater > Lake | place: Tanzania: Lake... | reverse complement strand
TCACCGTCGTCTTGGTCGTCGGGCGGATGCCGACGATCTCGACTTCCTCGCCGACCTTCACTACGCCGCGCTCGATGCGCCCCGTCACCACCGTGCCGCGGCCCGAAATCGAGAACACGTCCTCGACCGGCATCAGGAAGGGCTGATCCTTCGGGCGCTCCGGCTGCGGAATATATTTGTCGACTTCCTCCATCAGCTTCAGGATCGCGTCATGGCCGATCTCGGGGTTCTTGCCCTCGAGCGCGCAGAGCGCCGAACCTTTCACGATCGGAATGTCGTCGCCGGGGAATTCATACTTTGAGAGAAGCTCGCGCACTTCGAGCTCGACAAGCTCCAAGAGCTCGGGATCGTCGACCATGTCGACCTTGTTCAAGAACACGACGAGCGCCGGAACGCCGACCTGGCGGGCGAGCAGAATATGCTCGCGGGTCTGCGGCATCGGGCCGTCGGCGGCGGAGACCACCAGGATCGCGCCGTCCATCTGCGCCGCGCCGGTGATCATGTTCTTCACATAGTCGGCGTGGCCGGGACAGTCGACGTGCGCGTAATGGCGGTTCTTCGTCTCATATTCGACATGCGCCGTCGAAATGGTGATGCCGCGCGCCTTCTCCTCCGGAGCCTTGTCGATCTGGTCATAGGCCGTAAAGGTCGCCCCGCCCGTCTCCGCCAAAACTTTCGTGATCGCCGCCGTCAAAGACGTCTTGCCATGGTCGACGTGTCCAATCGTCCCAATGTTGCAGTGCGGCTTCGTGCGTGAAAACTTTTCCTTGGCCATAGTCACCGTTTCCGAGTGGTCACGAGCCCGTCGCTCGCGCGCGCGGCGAGCCTTTACGGCTATTGGCGGAATTCTTCAAGGGGCCTAAGCGCTAGGCTGCTTGCTCAGCCAATCCGATGAAGTCGGGAATACGACCGCCCCCGCCGCCCTTTCGCATTGCGCAAGAGCGGCCGCCCCGCGCCAACGCATGATGGCGTTTTTATCGCCCGCCTCTATTTCGGCTGTTCTTTGCCGTCAGACGCGGGACTTCCTTTGGCCGGGTATTCCATGTGTCTTTTGATCTCGGATTTGGGCTCGGGCGCAGTCAACACGACCTCTTCGCTGATCTGCCGCTGCGGAACCGCGTCGACGTCCATGGTTTCCACTTCTCCGTCGGAATGGCGAGCCGAGTATACGCCGACCACGTCCAAAGGCTCCGGACTCTTGATCACGACGAAGCCCTCAAGGAAGGCGAAATCGACGCATACGCCGTTGATCGGGCAAAAATAGCCCGCAATATCGAAGCAATTCAATTCGGTCGCGCCGTCCGCTTGGAGTTCGGCTTTTCTAAACGGGGTGATGCTGAACGGGCCGGAAGCCGATCCGAATTCCGTCGACAGCGCCACTTTGGCGGCGATCGTGAACTTCTTTTTCGTGGGATTATGGATGTTGACGATGGTGCGATACACGCCCTTTGCCAAAGTCCCGTCCTGATGCGGGAACCGCAGCGAACAGACGACCTTGGCGGCATATTGATATTCGGTCTTTATGGTTTCGTTGGATTTCACCGCCTGCGCGTGAGAAGTCGCAGGAATTCCAGCGAAAGCAAGGCCCATTGCGAGGAAAGGACCGCTGAAAGCATATCGACGTTTCATAATCGGCTCCTCGTAAAATTTGAGAAAATGGTGTTCTGACTAACGCTTAAATACCCGAAAATGTTCCGTTATAATTGCGCGCGTCGCTTATGAGCGGCATCTCGCCCGCCCGATCAGTCGAGGGCAATTCCTGCCCCGCTCTCGCGCTTTCGCTCTCAACTGCAACCGGTGTGGCAGGTCACGTCCGTAACCACCGGCTGCGTTTCGCCCACCGTATTGACGTCGACCACGACGCCTTTGCGCTTCCAGCGAAAAATGCAATTGGCGTTTCCCGTTCCCGCGCAAGCGACGGTTTCGGGGCGCCCTTCGCAACGAGGATCGCCTTTTTGGCAGACGAAGCCAGCCTCTGGCTCATGGACAGGCTTCCAGCCCTTTTTCAAGAGCGCCTTGCGCGCCTTTGCATAAGGCTCATCTTTAGGAAAACTCGGGACCTGTGCGAGAGCGCTTGAACATAGAGAAACTGCGACGAAAACCGCGGTTGCGGAGAAAAGCGCTTTCATAAGGCCACTCCTCTTTCTTAAACAATCATGAATGCATCAAGGGCCGTACCCGCTGCGGCGCAGCCTCGCCATTAGTTCAAAACATCGTGATATGCGCGAGGCGTCCGTGCGGCAGCGAACTGTCGGCTGCTGAAACCGCCAGGATGGCGCCGATCTGCGTCTCTTCTTCACGGCGCCTGACTCTTTCTCGACGATCGTCTCGAGCGAGCTAACGCAGCCTCATGTTAATGGTGAACTTTAACTCGTTTCTTATTAATTTCATTGAACGATAGCGCGTTAGATAGAGTCTTTGACGCCTTTAGCGGCTCCTCAGGTCTCGTATGCGACTGCGCCGGCGACGACCGTGGTCTTGACGACGCCCTGGAGCAGAGCGCCATCGAAAGGCGTGTTCTTGCTGCGTGAATGAAGCACGTCCGGATCGACGACGAAAGGCGCGTCGGGGTCAAAGCGCACAAGATCCGCCGGCGCGCCCTTTTGCAGCCGCCCCTGCGGCAAGCCGAGAATTTCGGCCGGGCGGGAGGTCATCGCAGCGAGCAGGCGCATCAGCGTGACGTCTCCCGAATGCACCAGTCGAAGCCCCGCCGCGAGCATCGTTTCGACGCCGATCGCGCCAGAGTCGGCCTCAGAGAAAGGCAGCCGCTTCGTCTCGACGTCCTGTGGATCATGGTCGGAAACGATGACGTCGATTAAGCCTTCTGAAAGCGCGCCAACGAGCGCTTTGCGCTCATCCTCGTGCCGGAGCGGCGGTTTGAGCTTAAGGAAGGTGCGATAGTCGCCGATGTCATTCTCGTTGAGAGTCAGATGATTGATCGAGGTCCCGCAGGTGACGGCCAGGCCCTCGTCCTTAGCTTTCCGTAGCGCATCCAATGACAGCGTCGTCGTGACAAGGGCGGCGTGGTAGCGCGCGCCCGTAAGCGCAACAAGCCTTAGGTCACGGTCGAGCATGATCGCCTCGGCCTCACGCGGGACGCCCGACAGGCCGAGTCGATGCGCGAATTCCCCCTCGTTCATGACCCCGGACCCGAGATCGGGATCTTCGGCGAAATGCACGACCAAAGCGTCAAAATCGCGCGCGTAGGTGAGCGCCCGCCGCATCACAAGCGCGTTTCTCACAGATCGCGCGCCATCGCAGAAGGCCACCGCGCCGGCCTGCTGCAGCAAACCAAGCTCGGCGATCTCCTTGCCCTCGCAGCCCTTGGTCAGCGCCGCCATCGGCAAAACGCGCACGCGCCCCGTATCGCGCGCGCGACGCAACACGAAATCGACGACGGCTGGATCGTCGACGGGCGGCAGCGTCGCCGACGTCGAGACGAGAGTTGTGACCCCGCCGGCCGCGGCGGCGAGAGTAGCGGTCGCAATGGTTTCGCGATGCTCTGCGCCGGGCTCGCCCACGAAGGCCTGCATGTCGATGAGGCCGGGCGCGACAACCTCGCCCAGGCAGTCGATAACGCGGGCGTCTTCAGGCGCATCGCCCTGTCGCACGGATTCGCCAAGCTCCGCGATCACGCCGTTTCTCGTTACAAGGCCACCGCGCATATCGAGTCCCGAGGCGGGGTCGATCAGCCGGGCGTTGTAAATGAACAGCGGCGTTGGAGCTTGGAGCGGCGACATGGCGCTTGCTTATGCGATTTCTCTGGGGTTGGAAATGCGTCCGCAGGGCGCCGGGCTTGACCTCGGCTCGTAAACGCCTAGCTACCGCATTGGGAGAGCGGCGAGCGTTCATTGCGCCCCTCCCGGGAAAAAATATGGGTTTCGCCCACTCCCCTGATTCACCGGTTGCGCCGAGCTCCGCAACTGAAGAGGCTTGCGCCGCCGTGAGCGTGCGTGAGCACGACTCCTACCTTGCCGCGATCATGAATGCCGCCTTGGACGGCATCATCACCATCGACGAGCGAGGCACGGTGCTTTCGATGAACCCCGCGGCCGCCACGCTTTTCGGATTCGCGCCTTCAGAAGTCATCGGACAAAACGTCCGTATGCTGATGCCCGAGCCTGATCGCGGCAGACATGACTCCTACATCGGCGAATATCTCCGCACCGGAACGCCGAAGATCATCGGTATTGGCCGGCAGGTCGAAGGGATGCGCAAGGATGGCTCCATCTTCCCGATGGAGCTTGGCGTGAGCGTTGTCGCGACCGAGGGCAAGCGCGTGTTCGTTGGATTGATTCACGACCTCAGCCAATCGCGCCAGTTCGAACGGCGACTCCATGAGCTGCAGACGAACAGGCTAGATCTAATGGAAAATATGGCGGCCGGACTGGCGCATGAACTCAAACAACCCCTGTCGGCGATCGCCGCTTACATCAATTTCGCGCACCGTCAGTTGAAGCAGAAGGACTTCTCGGTTGAGAAGGTCGAGGAGTTGTTGGACAACGCGAGCGCGCAAGTTTTTCGCGCCTCTGAAATAATGGACAATCTTCGTCAGTTTATCGCGCGCGGAGATACAGTAAGATCGCTTCAAAACTTAAATGCAGTCGTTAGAACCGCCTGCGAATTTACCGACGCTTTCGCCAAAGAACACAATGTAAAAACGACGGTTAATCTCGAGGCGTCGCCGGATCAGGTCATCATCAATAAGGTTCAAATCCAGCAGGTCGTCGTCAATCTGAAACGAAATGCTATAGAGGCCATGCGGGACGTGGACAGGCGGGAGATGACCGTGTCTACCCGCCTCATCGAAGGAAATATGATCCAGACCGATGTCGCCGACACTGGCTCCGGGCTTCCGCATTCCATAAGGGATAGGCTCTTCGAGCAGTTTACGACGACGAAGCCGCATGGCCTCGGCGTGGGGCTGTCCATATCGCGCTCGATTATCGAAGCGCATAAGGGAGCGATCTGGGCCGAGCCCAATCCCGGAGGCGGGACCATTTTCAGCTTTGTCTTGCCCTTGGCGGAGCCCTGAGGGGGACGCTCGTCGACGCACGGGTGCGGCGCTACTGTAATAAAACGAAAATCTCCAGTCCGCTCCGAGACAAGAAATCCTTAACGCTGGCTATGGTTAAGGAGGGATCAATTGCTATTGTGCGGCCACCAGTTCGTCCTGAGAGACGTCGTCAGGAGTCACTTTTGGGAGCGTCGGCTTCGTGTTGACTTTTGAGAATGTCGGCTTGCGCTATGGCGTCGGGGCCGAGACCCTCCGGGACGTCAATTTTCAGATCGCGCCGCGCTCCTTTCAGTTTCTGACTGGCCCCTCAGGCGCAGGCAAGACCACCTTGATGCGGCTGATCATTATGGCGTTGCGGCCGACGCGCGGGTTGATCAACATCTTCGGCAAGGACACGGCGGCGCTCAGCAATGAGGAAATCGCCGAGACGCGTCGCAGCATCGGCGTCGTGTTTCAAGACTTCCGCCTGCTCGACCATCTGACGCTTTATGAGAACGTCGCCCTGCCCTTGCGCGTGCTAGGGCGCGAAGAATCGAGCTATCGCGCCGAGGTGGTCGAGCTATTGCGCTGGGTGGGCCTTGGCGAGCGGGCGCACGCCTTCCCGACAATTCTTTCGGGCGGCGAAAAGCAGCGGGCCGCGATCGCGCGGGCGCTAATTTCGCAACCGAAACTGCTGCTCGCGGACGAGCCGACGGGCAATGTCGACCCGACTCTCGCGCGCCGGATTCTTCGGCTGTTCATCGAGCTTCACAAATCCGGAACCGCCGTCATCATCGCGACCCATGACTTGACGCTCATGGATCAATATGACGAAGCGCGCCGGCTCGTGCTTGCGGACGGCAGGCTTCACATCTTCGAATGAGCGGACGATTGCCCTAATGCGACTCTGGTCTTCGACCCGTCTGACCGCTTCCGACGTCGGCGAAGACGTGGAAGAGATTCCGGCGCAAAGCGCGCTGGTGCCCGCCGATTCTGTCGCCGGCCGCTCGCTCGTCATCGTCATCGCGATCATGACCTTCCTCGCGGCGCTCGCCGCCAATGTCGCCATTCTTGTCGCCGACGCAAGCGTCGAATGGCGTGGCGACATCGCGCGCGAAGCGACCGTTCAGGTGCGTCCCGTCGCAGGCCGCGACCTCGAAGCTGACGTGAGACAAGCCGCCGAGGTGATGCGACAGACGCCTGGAGTTAGCGAGGCGCGTGTCTACGCCAAGTCGGAATCAGAGGCGCTGCTGTCGCCATGGCTTGGCCAGGGTCTCGACCTTTCGGAGCTGCCTACGCCCCGAATGATCGTTTTGAGGCTCGACCCAGACAATCGCGCGGATCTCGACAGGTTGCGCATGGAGCTCGAGCGCGCCGTACCCAATGCCGTGCTTGACGACCACCATGTCTTTATCGAGCGTCTCGGCGATATGGCGCAAGCGGCCGTGGCCATAGCTGCTCTCATCTTCATTTTGATTCTGGCCGCTATGGCGGTCGCTGTCGCGTCAGCGACGCGCGCGGCCGTGGCGACGAACCGCGAGATCGTCGAAGTGCTGCATATTGTTGGGGCCGCCGACTCGTTTATCGCGCGAGAATTTCAGCGCCGCTTCATGGCGCTGGGGCTTCGGGGAGCCTTGATCGGCGGCGGCGGCGCGATCGCCTTCTTCGTTTTGGCGCAGTTCATCGCTGAGCGATGGCGCGCCACCGGCGGCGGCGAGCAGATGGAGGCGATGTTCGGCGATTTCACAATCGGTTGGAGCGGTTTCATCGTCGTCGCGCTGCTCGCAGGGACTGTCGCCGTGCTAACCGGCTATCTGTCGCAGTTTATTGTGCTGCGCCACCTGCAACGGCTCGGTTAAACCCGTCGCCGAAATCAGCCCCGGCGGATAACATCGGCTTTGAAATACGCCTATATTCACGCCCGAGTCGCGTCGCGCGCTCAAGGCAAGAAGATGGGCAAGGGACCCAAAAGTGACAATTCCCGCGCGCCAGGGAGTGGATAAGAAGTTCAGCGCTGTTCGCAAGGCCGCCCTCGCAATCGTCGCGAGCGGCGGTCTTCTCGGCGCGGCCTTCGTCATGGGCTACGCCGGCTTCGCGCTGTCGCTGCCGCGCGAGGAATTCCCCATTCCGGTACAGGCTGAAGGCGTCGTCGCGCTGACCGGCGGCTCGGATCGCGTGCTCGATGCGGCGACCCTCCTCGCGGGCGGACAGGCGCGCCGCATGCTGATTACCGGCGTCAATCGCGGCACGCGCAGCGCCGTCATCGCGAAATTATTGCCGATGTCCCGCGCGCTCTTCGACTGCTGCGTGGATCTCGGCTACCAGGCGCTCGACACCGCCGGAAACGCGAAAGAAACGCGCGATTGGGCGCGCCAGCACAACATCACCCGCACGCTCATCGTCGTCACCTCGAACTACCATATGCCGCGCGCGCTGGTCGAAATCTCAGCCGCCTTGCCAAATGTCGAGCTCTATCCGTTTCCCGTCGTCAGCGAACATATCAATGTCGCGGACTGGGCCAGCGATCCGCGCGTCGCCCGATTTATCGGCAAGGAATATGTGAAATATCTCGGATCGCTGTTGCGCATCAAGGTTTTGAGAGACTACGACGAGTCCGAGGCGCCGCCGCAACTTCGCAGCAGCGTCGCATATGAGTGAAATCTTGTTTCAGCGCGCCGTGGCGCCCTAAAAGGCGTGCGACGACACCTCGCCCCGGCCCGCCAATGCTCTTCCTGCGCTCGCTCGTTTTCCAGATCATGTTCTTCCTGAACATGTTCGCCCTGATGATCGTCTGGCTGCCGGCAATGCCGATGCGCCGTCAAATCAACCAGGAGCTGGGACGCACCTGGGGACGCACGACTCTCTGGTTGCTCGACAAAATCTGCGGCCTGAAAATCGACTGGCGCGGGCTCGAGAACATCCCCAAAGGCGCGGTGATCGTCGCCTGTAAACATCAGTCGATTTGGGAGACCTTCGTTCTGCCAATCAGATTTCCGGACTTCAGCTATATTTTGAAGCACGAACTGATCTGGCTGCCTTTTTTCGGCTGGTATTTGCTGGCCGCGGAGCAGATCGCGATCGATCGATCGAAGGGCGGGAAGCTCCTTCCCCAGCTGATAGCGAAATCGAAGAAGATCTTCACGCAAGGACGGCAGCTCTTCATTTTCCCCGAAGGCACCCGCCGCCCCGCCGGCGCGCCGCCGCAATATAAGTTCGGCATCGCCAGTCTCTACGCCGCGACCGAGACGCCGGTTCTGCCGGTGGCCGTGAACTCCGGACTTTTTTGGCCGCGCCGCTCCTTCATCGTCCGTCCAGGCACGGTCGTGATCGAGTTCCTGCCGGTCATCGCGCCAGGGATGGAGCCGCGCGACTTTTTCGAGAAACTCTCGACGGATATTGAGGCGGCGTCCAACCGATTGATGCAGGAAGCGTTGGCGAAAGACCCTTCGCTCGCGGCGATCGTCGCAAAAGGGCGCGCGAGCGCGGAGATTTCCGCGCCCGCGGAGGAATGATGAAGGCTCTATCAGCGCTCCGTCTTTCACTAGTCGCCTGATGAAGGTTTCCTCATCCTGAGGGCCGCCGAAGGCGGCGTCTCGAAGGATGAGGAAACCGTTACGTGACTCCTTCCAAAACTCGCCCTCGCGCTTCGAGACGGCTCCTACGGAGCCTCCTCAGCATGAGGGCGAAGGCGTTTGCGCCTTTAGCCTAAATCCCCGCGGTTCCCGTCAACGCTTGCGGCGCCGTGATCAGCGGATATTCCGCCTCGACAATATAGGGGCCGCCGCCGACTGAATCGCGCGATGAATAGAGCACGAAGCGCTCAGCGGTGAAGCGCAGCGGCGGGAAGTAACCGCGCGCGCCGAGATAGGCGGCGACGGCGCCTGCGCTCGCGCCGCGCAGCCGGGCAAGCGTCACATGCGGGATGAATTTGCGCGCCTCCGGCGGAGCGCCGAGCCGGCGCAACAGACGCTCTTGCTCCGCCTGCATTTCTATGAGCGCCGGCTCCGGCCGCGCACGCGCGACGATGGCGCGGGGCTTGTCGCCGCCAAAGGACGTCAACTGGTCGAAGGTGACAGTGACTTCCGGACGGCGAATGAAGGAGAGCGCATTCGCCGCATCCCGCGCGAAAGCGTCGTCGACGTCGCCGATGAAGCGCAAGGTGATGTGATAATTCTCAACGTCGATCCACCGCGCTCCGGGAACGCCGCCGCGCAGCCGCGCCAAGCTCTCCGCGATCGGTCGGGAAATCTCCAAGGCCGTAAACAGTCTGGGCATGACATCCTCCCCGAGCGGGATCGCGCGGCCTCATTGCGCGCGCGAGGTCTTACTCGCCCCCATCGAGACGAGCGTTTTTTCGACATAGGGCGCAAGCTTTTTGACGATCTTCGCGACGCCGGTCGCGTTCGGATGGACGCCATCTCCGATAAGGAGCGCGGGCGAACCCCAGACGCCTTCCAGGATAAAGGGCACGAGCGGCACCTGACGTTTGGCGGCAAGATCCGGATAAATCGAATCGAAATCCCGCTTATAAGCTTGCCCGTGATTGGCGCTCGACACCATGGCCGTCAGCACCGGGCGAACGCCTTTTTGCTTTAGGGTTGTCAGAATCTGGTCAAGATTGGCGCGGGTCACCTTCGGGTCATGCCCATTCAGCATGTCGTTTGCGCCGAGCTCGACGACGGCGATGTCGAACGGACCAGCCCCCAAAGTATATTCGAGGCGCGCGAGCCCGGTCGTTGTTGTGTCGCCTGAGACGCCCCCTTGCACGACTTCGACGTCGAACCCATCCTCGCTTAGCCGTCTCTTAAGTTGCGCCGGAAGCGAATCCTCTGCGGCAACGCCGGCGCCAGCCGTAAGACTGTCGCCAAACGCCAAAATTCTGATCGGTTGAGCCTCCGCCGGCGCAAGCGCGAGCGTGAACAGCGCCAGGACGGCGGTCGCCGCGACTTGGAGAGGACGGCGGAAAGCGCAATAAAGCGACTGGACTTCGGGCGTCGAACGCGGCGCATCAATCAAGGTTTTCCTCCTTGCGGCGACAAATTATCGAGGTTGAGCGCGTCGATCTCACGCTCGGCGAAGGCGCCGCCCGCGTACATGTGCTCAAGAATGTCAGCTTGAGTGTGGCGCAGGGCGAAACGGTCGCTCTTCTGGGACCCTCCGGCTCGGGCAAATCGACTTTGCTCATGACCCTCGCCGGACTCGAGCGACCAGACGCCGGAAGCGTCAGGATCGACGGGCGCGACCTTGGCGCGCTTTCGGAAGACGCGCTGGCGCGTTTCCGCGGAGAAAACATAGGGATCGTGTTTCAGTCTTTCCAGCTGATCCCCACCATGACGGCGCTGGAGAACGTCGCCATCCCACTCGAACTGGCCGGAAAAACAGACGCTTTCGGACGGGCCGAGGCGGAGCTTGCCGCCGTGGGGCTCGCCGAACGCCTCTCCCATTACCCGGCGCAGCTTTCGGGAGGCGAACAGCAGCGGGTGGCGCTGGCGCGGGCGCTCGCCTCCGACCCTCTCATCCTCGCGGCGGATGAACCCACCGGCAACCTCGACTCCGAGACCGGCGCGGCGGTCATCGATCTCATTTTTGCGCAGCAACGGCGCCGCGGCGCGACGCTGATGCTCGTCACCCATGATCCGGCGCTGGCGGCGCGCTGCAGCCGGCGGGTGATGCTGCGCTCGGGCCGTGTCGAAGCGACCGAGCCAGCAGCGTGATGAGAGCATTACGCTTCGCCGCCCTGCCCTTCGCGCTGCGCTTCGCCCTGCGCGATCTGCTCGGAGACCCGCGCGGCTTTGGCGTCTTCACCGCCTGTATCGTGATCGGCGTGGCGGCGATCTCCGGCGTATCCGGCCTCTCCCGTTCGCTGGCGCAGGGACTCGCGCGCGAGGGCAGGACGATCTTGGGCGGCGACGCCTCCTTCAGCCTCGTTTCGCGAGATTTTTCGCAAGAGCAACGCGCCTTCTTTGCGGCGCGCGGGCGGCTTTCCGAGATTTCGCTGATGCGGGCGATGGCGCGGCGCGATGACGGCGAAGCGGCGCTAGTGGAGATCAAGGCCGTCGATCCACAAACCTATCCCGCCTTTGGCGCCGTCGCGCTCGAACCTGACATGGCTTTGTCCGCTGCGCTGGAGGAGCGGCAGGGACTCCCGGGCGTGGTCGTCGATCCGATGCTGCTGGCGCGCCTCGACGCCAAGCTCGGCGACACGGTGACGATCGGCGCTTCGCGCTTTCAGCTGCGGGCGATGTTGCGCAGCGAGCCCGATAAGCTCGCTGGCGGCGTGGGCTTCGGACCGCGCCTGATGATGACTCGCGCCGCGCTCGTTAGCGCGGAGCTTGCGACGCCGGGCTCGATCGTCAGAAATGTCGTGCGGGTCACTCTCAAAGGGGCTGCGGGCGACGCGGAGGCGAAGGCCTTCGCCGCCGACGCGGCAAACGCCTTTCCGCAAGTGGGATGGGAAGCGCGCACGCGGGACGCCGTCTCGCCGCAGTTCTCTCGCAATCTCGACCGCTTCGCGCAACTGCTGACGCTTGTGGCGCTCACGGCCCTTGTCGCCGGGGGCGCCGGCGTCGCCAACGCCGTGCAAGGCTTCGTCGAGCGCAAACGCGCGCAATTCGCAATCCTAAAGGCGCTCGGGGCGGAGGGGTCGCGCGTCTTTAGGATCGCCCTCGCCCAAGTCCTGGCGGCGGCGTCTTTCGCCATTTTGCTTGGGCTTATCGCCGGCGCGGCGATTCCATGGGCGGCGGCTGAAGCGCTGCGCGATCTCGCCGACCTCCCCGTATCTGCGTCGCTTGACGCGCGCGGCGCGCTCTACGGCGCGCTGTATGGTTTCCTCGTCGTTCTCGTCTTTGCGCTCGTTCCGCTTGGGCGCGCCCATGAGATTCCCGTGGCGGCGCTGCTGCGCGACGATCCGCGCGGCGCTGCTCTCGCGCGCTACCGCGCCGGGGCATGGGCCGCAGGCGTCGCGCTCGTCGCGCTGGTCATGGCGACATCCTTCGACGTCAAGCTGGGAGCGGCCTATGTCGCCGCCGCCGTGGCGGCATTCGCGTTGCTGCGCGGCGCCGCCTGGGTCGCCATGTGGCTGGCGCGCGCCCTTCCCCGCCTGCGCGACGCCCGGCTGCGATTCGCGCTCGCCAATATCTGGCGGCCGAAAAGTCTCACGCCGACGCTAATGATCTCGATCGGCCTGACGCAAACGCTGCTCATTGCGCTCGCTTTGGTCGAAGGCGCGATTCACAAGGAGTTGTCGCGCGCCGACGCAGGAGAGATTCCCAACTTCTTTTTCATCGACATTCCGAAAGCGCAGACTCAAACTTTCCTTGATTTCCTTTCCGCCGAAGCGCCGGGCGCGCGCATCGAGCATGTGCCGATGATGCGCGGTCGCATCGTCGCCGTGAAAGACACGACCGTCGACAAGATCGCGGTGGCCGACGACGCCAAATGGGCGCTCGAAGGCGACCGCGGCGTGACGTTTTCCGCCACTGTTCCGACGAACTCCGCGCTCGCCGAAGGCGAATGGTGGCCGGCGGATTACGCAGGTCCGCCGCTCGTCTCGCTGGAACAGAAGATCGCCGAAGGATTGGGTGTGGGAATCGGCGACACTATTCGGGTCAATGTGCTCGGCCGGGAGATAAATGCGAAGGTCGCCAATCTGCGCAAAGTGGACTGGCGCAGCTACGCCATCAATTTCGTCATGGTGTTTTCGCCCAGTGTTTTCTCTGGAGCGCCTTACACGGAGCTCTTCACCGTCGCTTATGGCGCGCCCACGATTGCGGCGCGCGACGCATTGGACGCGCGCCTCGCACGGGAGGCGGCTAAGCGTTTCCCAAGCGTTGTCTCGGTGCGGGTCAAGGATGCGCTGGCGGCGATCGATAAAATCGCCGGGCAATTGGCGCTGGCCGCGCGCGCCGCTGCTGGACTTGCGATCGTGACGGCGGTGCTGGCGCTGGCAAGCGCGCTCGCGAGCGGCCAGCGCGCAAGAGTGCACGACGCAGTCGTGCTGAAGACGCTGGGCGCGACACGCCCCTGGCTCGCGACCGCCTATGCGCTGGAATTTGGACTCGTGGGCCTCGTCGCGTCCCTGATCGCCGTCGGCGCCGGCGCCGGAGCCGCCTACGCCATGACTAGCCTGGTGATGAAGATCGATTTCGCCTTCCTGCCATGGACGGCGGCGCTCATCTCGCTGGCGACGCTTGCCGTGACTATTGCGCTCGGCCTCGCCGGAACCTGGCGCGCGCTGTCACGGCGTCCAGGTCCCGAACTGCGTGAGCTATAGGCCCTAGGCGGAGAGCGACGCTTGAATTACGAATGGAAAACACCCCTCCACAATCTCCCCATCGGTCGCGAGCACCCGATAGTCGACCTCATAGAGACCGGGCTGCAAGGCCGGCGTGTCCAGCAGCAGTTCCCTCGACGCTTCCTTCTGCGCAGCCTTGGCGATGACCGTTCCATTTTGGCTTTTGAGCGTGATCGTCGAGATCACCGCATCAGCCTTGCCTTGGAACACCAGTTTGATCTGCCGGACTGGCGTCGCAACCACCTGTTTCGAAGCTGGAAACGACTCGACCAAAAATTGATGATGCGCCTGCACGGGCGCTGCGATGGCCAGCCCGCCGGCTAACGCCGCCACTCGAGCGTAAGACATTCGTTTCATATAGCTTCTCCTGAGCCGGCGAAGGGCACGCGCACACTTGCCGCTCAAGGAAACTAACTTTCGCTCGCGCGGATTGTTCGAGCTCGAGCGTAATGAAACGAGGCGCGCGGCTTCGGAACCTCGCCGCCTTGCCCTTTGGCTTGCGACCTCCTAAAACCCCAATGCGTCGACGGCCTGCCGAACGGCGCCTTTCGCGTCATCCGCCAAATGCGGCGACGCGCCGTCAGCGGAATCCAATTTTGCCCGATAAGAGCGTCCTCTCCTGGCCGAATGTCGCCGTTTCGGTTCTCGGCGGCGTCGCCGCTGCGGTGATCTTCGCCGTCGTGGCGCGAGGCGGGCTTGGCGGCCTCCTTTTTGCGCATCTCGCGCCGCTGCCGATCATGATCGTCGCTTTCGCCTTCGGTCTCATCCATGGCGCGACAGCGGCGATACTGGCGACGGTGATCCTTTCCTTCTGGCCGCATCCGGTCATCGGCATGGCCTATGCGCTGTTGGTGGCGGCGCCGGCATGGTCCGCCGTCTACGCGGCGTCCGGCGCCCCGCGCGGCGGGAGGGACAGGCTGACAAGCAATCTGCCGGGCTGGGCGGCGCTCGCGCCAGCGACCTTTTTGGCGACTGCGATCATTCTTTGGCTGGTCGTCGCGACCCTCGTGTTCGGCTCGCTCGACGAAGCCTTGAACCCGATCCGGGCGCGCGCCTTCATTCTCCTCGACCTGATGGTCAAAGAACGCAACCTTGGCGATAAGATTGATCCGACGACGCTCTCAGGGTCGGTGGCGCGCGCCGTTCCGGCGTTTTTCGCCGCCTATGGCCTTCTGATCCACGTCATCAATCTGTGGCTTGCCGCAAGAATTGCGCAGGCGTCCAAGCTGCTCGGCCGGCCTTGGCCGGATATCGCCAAGGAGTTCCGCGTTCCAAAGCCGGTTGGCGGCCTTTTCTTAAGCGGGATCGCGCTGGCGTTCTTCGGCGGCCTGGCCGGCCCGATCGGCCTAGTGCTCTCGACGACCACGGGAATGCTCCTGGCGTTTCAGGGACTTGCCGTCGCGCATATTTTTCTGCGCGGTTCGCGCTCGAGCGCGCTTGTGCTCGCGATCATCTATTTCACGCTCGGACTTTTGGGTTGGCCCATCCTGTTTTTCGCGGCGCTCGGCCTCGCCGACCTCATATTCAACTATCGCGCCCGAAAGACCGACGCCGGGCCGGCCGCAATGCAAAAACCGGATTGACTTTTCACCGGTTTTTCTCGACATAGCCCGCAATCCTGGAGACATAGAAAAGATGGACGTCATTCTGCTTGAACGCGTGGCCAAGCTCGGCCAGATGGGCGACACCGTGCGCGTGCGCGACGGCTACGCCCGTAATTTCCTGCTGGCGCGCGGTAAGGCGCTGCGCGCGACGGAAAACAACAAGAAGCATTTCGAGACCCAGCGCACGCAGATCGAGGCCCGCAATCTCGAGGCCAAGAAGGAAGCCGAGGCCGTCGCCGAAAAGCTCAATGGTCAGAGCTTCATCATCATTCGCCAGGCGGGCGAAAGCGGCCAGCTCTATGGTTCGGTTTCGGCGCGCGACATCGCCGAGGCGGCGACCGCCGGCGGGTTCTCGGTCAACCGCAACCAGATTGTCCTGGTGCACCCGATCAAGACCTTGGGCCTTCATCCGACGCCCGTGCATCTGCACCCAGAAGTCGACGTGAGCATCACGATTAACGTCGCCCGCTCGGAAGAAGAGGCCGCGCGTCAGGCGCGCGGCGAAAGCGTCACGCTCAGGGAAGAGACGTCAATGGACGATCTCGGTCTCGAGGTCGGCGCGGCTCTGGCCCAGGCCGGCGACGTGGAACTGTAATAGCTCGCAAGCTTTTCGTGATTCATCCGGCGGCCCTCGTGGCCGCCGTTTTTGTTCATAGGTCGATTCGAACGGCGCAAGAGCGACGCGAGCTGCAAGCGAGAAATCTTTTTTTGCGATGTGGACGAATGTGCAAAGGACTCGCAACCCGGCGTCTACGCGCGGCGACTCGAAAACCCGGTGGCGGCGGACGCGTTTTAATGTATCGTTGATCGAGCCCCAACGACTCGCGCGTCGCGTTCGGAGTTGAGGGGCGCACACTCGCAAAGTCAAAAAGAACGATGCCGCCAATCGAACAATTGGCGGGCCGGCGCGCGATTCAGATCGCGCAGCCTGAAGCGCCCGCCTATCGCGCGCCGCCGCACAATATCGAAGCCGAGCAAGCGCTGCTCGGCGCCATTCTGGTTAACAACGACGCTTTCGACAGAGTCTCGGACTTCTTGAAGCCCGAGCATTTCTCGGAGGAATTGCACCGCCGCATCTATGAAGTCGCGGCGCAGCTTATTCGCGCCGGCAAGCTCGCTACCGTCGTGACCTTAAAGACGTTCCTCTCGGACATCGAGCTTCCGGCTGGGGTGACGATACAAGCCTATCTTGCGCGGCTCGCCGCGGAAGCGACGACGATCATCAACGCCGAAGACTATGGCCGCACCGTCCACGATCTCGCGGTTCGCCGCGAGCTCATCGTCATCGGCCAGGACATCGTCAACACGGCATATGATTCGCCAATCGATTCGCCGCCGCGCGCGCAGATCGAGGAAGCCGAGCGGCAGCTCTATTCGATCGCGGAAACCGGCCGCTACGACGGCGGCTTCCAGCGATTTGCGGATGCGCTCACGACCGCGCTCGACATGGCGAGCAGCGCCTATATGCGCGACGGCCATCTTTCGGGCATAGCGACGGGCCTTCTCGATCTCGACGACAAGATGGGCGGTCTGCAGAAATCTGACCTCATCATCGTGGCCGGACGTCCGGGCATGGGCAAGACGGCGCTTGCCACCAACATCGCCTTCAATGTCGCGAGCGCCTATCAATTCGAAACCGAACCAGACGGCGCGCATAAGACGATCAATGGCGGAATCGTCGGCTTCTTCTCGCTCGAAATGTCCGCCGAACAACTGGCGACGCGCGTTATCGCCGAGCAGTCAGGCGTCGCGAGTTACAAGATTCGCCGCGGCGACATCAACGAAGACGACTTTCGCCGCATCGCCGACGCCGCGCGGCAGATGCAAAGCATTCCCTTCTATATCGACCAGAGCGGCGGCATTTCGATTGCGCAGCTCACCGCGCGGGCGCGGCGACTGAAACGCCAAAAAGGCCTCGACCTGCTCGTCGTCGACTATCTGCAATTGCTCGCGGGATCACGCGCGCGCGCCGATAATCGCGTTCAAGAGCTCACGGAAATCACGACCGGCTTAAAGGCGCTGGCGAAGGAACTCAACGTGCCGATTATCGCGCTGTCGCAACTCTCTCGCCAGGTCGAGAATCGCGACGACAAACGCCCGCAGCTTTCGGATTTGCGCGAGTCTGGCTCTATCGAACAGGACGCGGACGTGGTCCTCTTCGTGTTCCGCGAGGAATATTATTTGCGCAACCGCGAGCCGCGCGAAGGCACTGAAGAACACATCCAATGGATGGCCGATATGGAGCGCGCGCATGGTCGCGCCGAAGCGATCATCGGCAAACAGCGTCATGGCCCGACGGGGACTATCCAGCTCGCCTTCGAGGCGGAAGTGACGCGCTTCTCCAATCTTGCCGACGAAGACAAGCTGCCAGCGCGGATGTAAAGAAGCCTCGCAGGCGGGCGGCGAGGCCTCTCACTCAATGTTGAGAGGGATCGGCGGTTACTTGCTGCCGAGCGTCCACAGGCCTTTATCCTTGTCGAAGCGGAAGCCCGTCGCGTTCTTCAACTCGTCCTTCGTGGCTGAGCGAAGCTGACGAATCAGATCGGATCCCAAAGACCGCTGGCCTTATCAAACTTATAACCGGTGGCCTTCTTCAGCAAATCCTTCGTCGTATTGAGCGTCAGCCACGACTTGTTGTTCTTCTGCGTGATCGTGATCGCCGACACCGGAACCGCAATATGCTTCACGCCGAGGCCCAAAAAGCCGCCAACGTTCATCATTACCGCATTGATGGAGCCATCGGCGGAAAAGAGCATATCGGCGATCGTGCCAAGCTTCTTTTCGTTGGGATCATAGACCGGCTGCTTATACCAAGCAGAGACCACCGAACCATAGATCGGCAGCTTTTCCATTGGAATAATGATGATGGTTTCGCCTCCGGCCTGTTGCGCCAAGGCCGGCGGGGTTGCAAGCGCGAGGGCGAGCGAAGCTGCTACAACGACATGTTTCAGCATGAGAAATTCCCTTTTGAAAGAGCGCGAAATGAACGAACGCGGATTAAGCGCACTACTCGCGGCGGCGTTTCTTACATCTGCTTCCAGGCGTGTTCCTTCGCGTCGTATTTGTAGCCGGTCGCCTTCTTCACGATGTCCTTCGTCGTATTGATGGTCAGCCAGGTCTTGTTGTTCTTTTCGGTGACCGTGATGTCATTCGCGGGAATGGCGACATGCTTGGCGCCGATGCCGAGGAAGCCGCCGACGTCGAGCATGATCGCGTTGACCTCGCCGCCGGAGAACAGCATGTCGGTGATGACGCCGACCTTCTTCTCATTGGTGTCGTAAACGGGCTTTTTGTACCAGGCCGAAACGAGCGAGCCGTAGCGCGGCAAAGCCTCCATGGGAACGGAGAGCTTGCTGTCGGGCGCCGCCGTTTGCGCGCAGACGGGCTGGGCGATGACGATCGCCGCGCAAAAAGAGAGCGCAACAAGCAAAGTTCTGTTCATTCGACCAATCCCCCCAAGATCGCTAATACGGCTATTTATCATAGCCGATTCATCGCGGCAGCAAGCCCCAATAATCAAGATCAAGCAGCACCGCCGGGTCGGGCCTGCCGTCGGCCCCCTGGAGCGGAAACTCCGCACAGGGTTTGTCTTTAGTGGCGACGAGCCGCAGGCGCAGCGCGCCGATATCCTTACGCCCGGGAATCTCCGCCTTATCCAGCACTTCCGACCAGGCGAAGACTGTCCCTCCCGCGAACAGCGGATTGACGTGGCGCCCGCCGTTCACGGCGGAAATATGGAAGACGTTTTCGAGCCCGTTGAAGGACAGCGCGCGGGCGAGCGATATGACATGGCCGCCGTAGATGATGCGTTTGCCGAACCGGCCC
>Ga0194113_10004285_pt1 | contig 18719 bp, 16 predicted proteins | sample TA2MahC200mmetaG_FD_146193 | JGI IMG/M metagenome (GOLD analysis project Ga0194113, IMG submission 146193) | Freshwater microbial communities from Lake Tanganyika, Tanzania - TA2015017 Mahale Deep Cast 200m | ecosystem: Environmental > Aquatic > Freshwater > Lake | place: Tanzania: Lake... | reverse complement strand
CTTTGCATTTCGGTGCAGATGATTTCGGCGGGACGCTTGAAGAAGAGAACGTCCACGCGGCGGCAAAATTTGTTAACAAAACTTCCACCGAAGAGGTGATCCAGTTAATTCAAGAATCCGGATTCAACGCGGCGCAAAGAGATACGTTGTATAATATGTTGAAAGTCCATAAAGCGGAAAGTTTGGTAGAACAATGATGATAGAAGATGATTAATGCGTTTTAATTCAGGATATTTGAATTAACATTTGAAGTTTATTTAACTTTAGCTGTTACTTTTTCAACTATAATTTATATCGGCAAGGATCTTATTCTATGCCGGCTTTCCTCAACAATAATAACTGCTCCATTAATAAGATTAAGAGAAGAATTTTCTAAAACCTTCTCGAGATGTTTATTAATATTTTCTGGTGTATGATTCTGTAATCTAAAAATAATAACACTCTGTAATTTTTCTTTTGATGCTGCCAATAAGTCTCCAAAATCTAAATCGCAAGTAAGAATAGTTCTCTGCTCTTGCTCTGCTTTTTCAATAATTTTATCATCACTTAGTCTTTAGAGATTTGCTCTCGTAAATGAACTGAGTTATAGCCGTTTTCATTCAACCATTTTTAAGTGGAGACAGAAATACCCATGTCTGCGAGAAACGTTAAATGTTGTTTAAGTTGAATAAGAAATTTCTTCTGACGCGAGCCAGGCAGCATACTTAAGAGCTTCTTTAATATCCTCCAACTCTAAATCCGGATATTCCTTAAGGATTTCTACATTGCTCATACCATTAGCAACTAAATTTACAATTAGAGAAACAGGGATTCTCATCCCTCGAATGCAAGCTTTTCCTGCCATTATTTTGCTGTCGAATGTAATTCTTTTTAAAGACTCCATCGGTTTTATCCAAATATTATTCTATGAAAAAATAAACAAAATGAATTTAATTTTCTTGAATATTTTTTGGGCGAAGTAATATCAGTTTTACCATCTACTTTTTATGTCTCGTTGATTTTCACGTAAAACAGAAGCACTGATTTTGAGTTTTCTTAACCCAGATAACAAACGACTTGGATCGCGTAATAAGCAACTAATTGCATTCTTCAGAATTTATCTCGATAACTTCAAACACATACAAGCATCCTGGTTCAGCGAAGGAAAGAAAATCGGACAAGTTGCTTTACATTTCGGCGCAGATGATTTTGGCGGAACACTTGAAGAAGAGAATGTCCATGCAGCGGCAAAAATTGTTAACAAAACTTCCACCGAAGAGGTGATCCAGTTAATTCAAGAGTCCGGATTCAATGCAGCCCAAAGAGATACGCTGTATAATGTGTTGAAAATTTACGATACATAATTCTACTGTGTCATTTCATTAGAACCATTTTCTTTATGCTTATTCTATTGTCTACGCTCAATTGATAAAAATATATACCGCTTGGCAATTGAGAATTGAGAACTTGTCTGCCGCTAGGTATGATTGAGAATTGATAATTATATGTGCCAGCTTCCTTTATTTCATTAACAATTTTTGCGACTTCTCTTCCCAAAATATCAAAAACTTTCAATGTTACATGACTGGTATATGAAATTTGGAATTTAATATTTGTTACAGGATTAAATGGATTCGGGTAATTTTGGAATAGTTCGAATTTTTCCGGATTCGAATGCACATCTTTAACTCCAACTATAAAATTATTTCGTTGGGTTGTGAATTCGAATACGTCTTCATTAGTTAAAGGCCGATGAGTAAGAACAAATACCGAGTCTCCTTGATTTGGCAAGGTAGGCTGCAGACCGGCTGGCGGTGAATTATTTATCTGGCAGTGTGTACTCGTTGATCCTGTTGCATACGGCGGCGGAGTTAATACAACAATTGATTCGCCTGCATCCCATTTATTATTCAGCATTCCGGAATTTTCGAGAACGAGTGAATTTAGTTTCTGTCCATCTTTTAAATTGAATACTTTGAATGGAACGATAATAACTCTCGCACCAGTCCGGCTCAAAGCTGTATCTAAAGGATAGATATACTTACCATCCGATGAAGTATCGGTTCTTCCGAAAGATAATACAAGATCCATCGGGGCAGTTTCTTTTTTGCCGACAGTCGGATTTGTGAACGAGTAAATTAAATTCGAGGCAGAATTTATTTGAGCGAAGCTTTCTACTAAATTCAATTCAAGATTAAAATCCGGATTAAATTCAACTGCTACGCCTTCAAATGCTTGAGTTAAATAAAAATGATTCGCACCTTTATCAATTCCAAAGTTTAATACGCGGTTCTCGTTTTTCGTGACGTTTTTCACCGAAGAATAAATAGAATCTTTGTTTAACTTATTGAATGTAACACGATAAAGCTCTCCAGTTGTCAGAGTCGAATCAATCAGATGTACTTTTATTTTGCTCGTCGATAATCCTTCAACGTGATTTACAGCCGTCTCAATTATTTTCCCTTGAGGAATATCCGGCTTAATTCTTCTTGCATAAATATCATAATCTTTTCCGGAAGATTGATCCCAGCTCGACCATACTGCTATCAGCTCATTTTCATTTCCAAAGGCGATGCCAGGTTCCCACTGATAGTTTTCCGTGTATTCATTCATTCGAAATTCAAAACTTTTATATCTTCCGAACTTATCGAACAGCCGGGCATAAACTCCTTCTCTGCTGCCATCCTGTTTCCACGAGGACCAAATAACCGCGAAAGAACTGTCTTTTGCAGCAGCAACTTTTGGAAGCCATTGATAATAAGCCGTAGTTGTATTGATTTGAAATTCATTTCCATTTTTATTTCCATCTTGGAAATATCTTTGACCAAAAATTCCCCCATCATGTCCATCCTGCCGCCACGAGCACCAAACAACAATAAAGTTTCCATATTGATCCATTGCTGCATCACCGAACCACTGATAGTCGTTCGTAAAAGTATTTATCTGAAATTCACTGCCGAGTTTCGAACCATCAGACGAATATCTTTGTCCATACATTCCATATCCCGATGGTAAAAAATTATCTTGTTTCCATGATTCCCAAACGATTACGAATCTTCCATCGGGTGACATGTCAATCGATGGACGCCCTTGGGAATATGCAGTAGTGGTATTAACTAAGAATTCTGCTCCATTTTTGTTTCCGCTTGAAGAAAAACGTTGTGCATATATTCCTTTATCACTTCCATCCTGAAACCAAGATTGCCACACAACGCAAAAATTCCCAGAAGCATCGATTGCAACATCAGGATAATTTTGAGAATTCGCTGTTGTTGTATTCACAAGAATTTCCGAACCAACTTTATTCCCAGATTCATCAAATACTTGCACAAAAATATCGAAGGAAGAATTTATATTAACCATCGATGCCCAAACAACGATAAATCTCCCGGATGAATTCATATCGACCGAAGGACGGTACTGCGTTTTTAATGTTGTAGTGTTAATTCTAAATTCACTTCCGACTTTTTCATCATTTGCATTAAGCCTTTGTCCATAAATTCCAGATTCACTTCCATCTTGATTAATAGATGACCACACGATAACATAATTTCCATATCCATCAGAAGCAATTGCAGGCTCTCTTTGAGTTGTATCGGAATAGGTATTGACTTTAAATTCATTTCCTAAAATCAGGTTTTGACCGAAGCCAAAATGTAAGTTCATAAAAATAAAAACTATGATTGTAATAAATTTCATCTCACCCACTTCACTTCATTTGAAAATCAAGTAATGGGTAAACATTTGCAGAAACGTATTCGTAGTGCCACCATTCTGCTGTATATGACGTTAGTCCCCCAACATTCTGCATCATCGATTTAAGGAATATTCGGTTGTTTAAAATCTCTGGAGTAAAACCGGTATAATCGTGTCCGGCTTCCGGTCCGAAATAATCGAAATCCGTTCCCATGTTCAATTCCTGCCCTGTTGATAAATTAATGATCGTTAAATCGACAGCACTTCCTCTGTTATGCTTTGAGCCATTTGCCGGATCGGCAACATAAATTGGATTTGGAAAAATTTCCCACATTAGCCACTGAATAGTACGCGGACGGTAACCGTCAAAAATTTTTAATCCTAAATTGAGCTTGCGTAAGCTATCTTGAACGAGACCCAATCTTTGTGCAACCGCTCGGCTGATTAGACAAACATCCGTTGAATATAGTTTTTGATGAACAAAATTATTTGTGGAATTATAGCGCAAATCGAGCACGATATCCGGAATTAGCTCTTTAAGTTCAACCAATTCATCATCACCAACCTGGCTAAAGGTAACACTCGAAAAAAGAAAAACTGAAACTATGAGAAAGGCAAGACGCATATTTTCCTCGCATCAATTAATTTGATTTGAAAAAAAATACAAAATATTATTGGTTAATGAAAGCAGCGGCAGATTTACCAGGTATTATATAAGATAAATATCTTCTAAAAATGGAAGTGATTTTCTTACCTCATTTATTTTTTCCTTATGAAGATCTGCAGAAAAAATTCCTGCCTGATCAGTAATATCTAATAATTCAATTCCCATTGGATCAAAAACGCTGCTGTGACCATTATAACTCAGTTTCGGATCGCTCCCTACTCGATTTACACCAACCATATAACACTGATTTTCAACCGCTCTCGCACGCAGTAAAAGGAGCCAATGCTCGATCCGTGCAATCGGCCAATTTGCAATGTTGATTAGAATGTCGACTTTCTCTTTTCCGTAAAAACGATAAAGTTCAGGAAATCGCAAATCATAACAAATAGTAAGTCCGACTTTGAAATTGTCAATTTCGGTAATTACTGGCTTAGTTCCTCTGTGATAGAACTCATTTTCTCTCGAATAAGAAAACGGATGAATCTTCCGGTATTTACCGATTAACTCCCCTTCTGGATTAATATGAAGAAGTGTATTAAATATTTTGTCTTGATCTCGTTCGATTATTCCAGTAAAAACATGAACTGCTCTTTTTGTAGCAAGATTTTTGAAATACAAAACACTTTCTCCATTCAGCGATTCTGCAAATTTATCTGAATGCATTGTGAAGCCGGTAAGACTAAGCTCAGGAAGAATTAATAACGAAATATCTTCTTTAAAATTATACAAAAGATTTTCAATCTTTATTTGATTCGCTTTTTTATCCTCCCAAACAGGAGAGTATTGTGCAAGACCGATTTTCATTTTCATAAACTTTTTTATTTAAAATAAAAAACCTCCAGATAAAATCCTGGAGGTTAAATTTAATTATTTTTTCTTAGCTGATTTTTTGAATCAAATCAACTACTCTGCACGAGTATCCCCATTCGTTATCGTACCAGCCGAGGACTTTCACCATATTCCCCTCTATTACCATTGTTGATTTTGCATCAAAAATACATGAAGCTGGATGATGAACGATATCCGCGGAAACGATTTCATCTTCGGTGTATTCAAGAACGCCTTTCATGGAAGTTTCTGCGGCTTTTTTGAATGCTGCATTTATTTCTTCGACAGTCGCTGATTTTTCTAACATGCAGACAAAATCAGTAACTGACCCATCTGGAGTTGGAACTCTCAATGCCGTTCCATCAAGTTTTCCTTTAAGTTCGGGTATAATTTTGCCTATTGTTTTTGCAGCGCCCGTTGTTGATGGAATAATTGACATCGCGGCAGCCCGTGAACGTCTTAAATCTTTGTGAGGAAGATCGAGAAGATTTTGATCGTTTGTATAAGAATGAACTGTAGTCATTAATCCATACTTCACTTTAAAATTATCATGAAGAACTTTAACCATAGGAGCCAAACAATTAGTTGTGCATGATGCGTTGGAGATCAATTTCATATCAGGTTTCAAAACTTCATCATTCACTCCTAAAACAACTGTCGCATCCATTTTAGATTCTTTTTCGTCCGCTGGAACTGTCAGAATAACTTTTTTCGCTCCATTATTAAGATGAGTTTTCAACTGCTCTGGCTTCCTGAAAACGCCTGTGGATTCAACTACTACATCGACTCCCAAATTTCCCCATGGAAGTTTTGCCGGATCTTTTTCTGCATAGACTTTCAACCTATCGCCATTCACAATAAGATCATTTCCATCAACATCCACCGTCCCATTGAATCTCCCATGAACTGAATCATATTTAAGAAGGTGTGCAAGTACTCTTGGGCTTGTTAAATCGTTAATTGCTACGAAATCGAACCCGCCGACTTCGAGACATCTTCGGAAAACTAATCTGCCTATTCTTCCGAAACCGTTAATTGCAACTTTAATTGCCATGTGTATATCCTCCAATTTTCAAATTATTTATCAATATTTATTTTTAATCTTTTTACTTAGCTAGCGGAGTATTTCCACCAATAAAAATATTTTGTTTCCAATTCTTCGATCGTAGGCATTGGATAGAAAACCATTTCATCTTTTTCGACGAACCAGAATCCATGTTTTAAAAGTGAAAAAGAAATTTCCTTCATGACCGAACCGAGACTAATAGTCTTGGTTAGTTTTTCTGGATGACGTTTTAACTCCTCGATACATTCTTTAACACGATAAGGATTCACATTAGGAATTTGACAAGTGATTATTCCCTTCCCTCTGTTCTCTTCAAAAAATTTATCTATGTTAAAATCTATTTGTGTGAATAAAATTTTCGGTGCACCTTTTGATTTTGTTTCAGTTGTAATGAATCTGCCAAATTCTCGCTGGTCCTTTGTGGATCCGACGAGAGTCTCGAGTGGTGCTATTTCTTGATATATTCTAATCAAACCCGGTTCGTTTATTGCTGTATATTCTTTTTTTTCTAAAGGGAGCACAACTCCATTAGCTTTAACGAGGTAAAGCTTCTTTAATACATTTAATGGAACATTCGCAATTACGTCATAGGACTTGATAAACTTAGTTCTTTTTGGACGTTTTGTTACTGTATCGGGAACGGTTTGATTTAAAAAATGCTCAATGTCAAAGTACGCATTTCGAAAGTTTATATCGACTTCCACAAAAATTACTTTACCGCTGTAATGTTTTGTGCTTCCGACAGCAAAGTGCATTCCGAAATCTTCTGGTTCAAGCTGCGATGCAACAAGTGCATTTATTGGATAAACAATCATGTATAAATGTTTCGGGTAATCTATCATCGTTTTACCTATAAGTTCAATTTGAAAATCATTTTTGAAATACTCGAGGATTAAAGTGAGTGAAATTAATCCATAAATCTGATACAAAATTAGAAAATAATAACTCGAAGAGCAAAGGAACGAATTTCAGATTTAGCTCAAGAAAAAAGCAACACAGAGGAGAATGCTTACAAGGGTTCCGAAAATCAGAAGAAACGAATTTGCCTTCGCAAATGTAGAATAAAGCGATTCCCACTTGGCAATTGGATTTCGCAAATCCCAATTAGCAAATCGGCGCATTTTTGGATAAATATAACCGACGAAATAAATTCCATATCCGAATTGAAGGAACAATCCGATCCACCAAAGAAGTGAAATTTCCATTTGAAAAAATATTATAAACGATATGGCAATTAAGGGTAAAACGGTTACTGCAGATTTAACCGGCGAAACAGAATAAATCGCCCAGCCGAGTACGCTCTTAAAAGTAACTGCACGTGATGACGAAGGAACAAGCTTCGACCCCCGTTCAAACGAAATTACAGCAAAGTAATCAATCCCAAGAGAAAAAATTGAGAGTATGGTTATTAATGCAAAAAAGTCTTTCATGGCAAACCAATTTTGTGTTGAGATAAATTACATAAAAAAATTTGAAAATATTAGTATTACTCAAATTTCTTAAGTCGCTTTTTGGATTTCGTCTCCCTATTGTTTTTATTCCATCGTTTGAATAAATTAGATGTGAATTTCGTTTGGGTTGGTTAATTTGTGCTTGTGTATTTAAATTATTACGATCGCATATTAAAAGATAAATGAAACTTATTGTCTAATAAATGAAAATAATTGCCGATCTACATTCTCATACAATATACTCTGATGGTTCATTAACTCCTTTGGAATTAATTACCAGGGCGAAGAATCTCGGTATTGAATATTTAGGAATTACAGATCACGATTCAATTGGAGCCATTAAAGAAGCAATTGAAATCGGAAATGATTTGGGCGTAAAGATTATCCCCGGCGTAGAAGTAAGCACGGAATACTACCACAAAGAACTTCACATACTCGGTTATTATATCAATATAGAAAACGAAGCGCTCTTAAATTATCTAACTAACTTCCGTGAAGAGCGAGTAAAAAGAGCGGAAAGGATGATAGTGAAACTCCGCCAGCTTGGCTTCAATCTAACCATGGACGATGTTATGGAAATTTCAAACGGAAGTTCAATCGCTCGGACTCATATTGCAGAAGCAATGGTCAATAAAAATATCGTTTCAAATTATTTTGAAGCTTTCGGAAAATTTATCGGCAATTCTGGTCCGGCATTTGAAAAAAAAATTCACCTCTCGCCAAAAGACGTCATCGAACTAATAAATAAAGCCAGCGGTCTTTCTTTTCTTGCTCATCCGAATTACATTCCTGATAAATACATTCAAGCACTGATAAAAAGCGGACTCGACGGCATCGAAACTGTTCACCCGTCTCATGACAGTGCCAAAACGGATTACTTCCGTAAAATAGCGTCAACACATTATTTACTGGAATCAGGCGGATCAGATTTTCACGGAGGATTGAGGAATGATTTCAAAAATTTTGGTAAGTTTGGAACATCCGTTGAGAATATTCATTCAATGAAAAAACGACTAAATATTGCTTGAAGGAATCAAAATTATTTATAAAAAATAATTAAGAGGATATTACTGAAGTATTGATACGATGCATAACTTGGAGGAAAAAATGACATACAAAAAATCAATCATTGCATTGATCATACTTCTCGCATTTAACATAAATGCAGTCGGTCAAATTGGTAAATGGCAGAACTTCACTAACATGAAGAGTATTAATAAAATTGCCGTTACCGATGATGGAATTTGGGCGGGAACAACCGGCGGTGTTTTTTATTATTCCTATTCAAAAAAAACATTTGAACAGTTTACAACGACCGAAGGACTCAAATCGATAAACGTAACTGCAATTGCAATTGATCAACTTGGGAGAGTATGGTTTGGCTCCTCGACAGGGAATATAGATATTTATAATCCTTCAACAAAAAGTTGGAATTATATAGTCGCAATTGCCAATTCCGAAAAAACAAAAAAAAGAATTAATGACTTCACGATTCAAGATACGATTGTATATGTTTCTACGGATTTTGGTGTAAGTATCATTTACTCAACTGGCTTAACTTTCGGTGATACGTACAACAAACTTGGCAGCTTCGGTGCAGATTTAAGGGTGAATTCTGTTCTTGTTGATGACACACTTTGGGCTGCAACCGAAAAAGGCATTGCGGTTCAGAAAGATGGATTGTCAAATTACCTCACACCTGAATCTTGGAGAAATTTCTCTAACCTGCACGGCTTGCCGACTCAAATTGTCTCATCCATCGTTAGGTTTAACGATACTCTTTATGCATCAACTCCGGCAGGTTTATTTTATCTAGCCGATTCAACATTTATTCGAAAATCCGGTTCAGTCTCTTCGGCAAATGTCATTGATTTAATTGCTAAAGGAGACAGTCTGGTTATCGCAACCGAATTTGCTCTTTGGATTTATTATCAAGGTGCTTTCACTCTCCAGTTTGCAGATTTCGGCGGCAAAATTACTGATTTAGCAAAATCAATTTCATCAAAAAATTATTTTGCATCATCTAACATTGGAATTCCGATACTTGTTGGTTCATCAGTGAATACTTTAGCCCCTCCTGGCCCGACAACAAATCTCTTTCCCTCAATTGCCGTAGACGATAACGGAAAACTTTGGGCAGCATCGGGAAAGGACGTAGTCAATCAAGGATTTTACCGCTTGGATGAGACAGGATGGAAAAATTTTCTCTTCGGCGAGTATTCAATCATGGGCGCAAACTCTTATCACAAAGCAGTTTCAACTTCTGACAACACGGTTTGGCTGCTTGGATGGGGATATGGCGCACTAAAAATTAAAAATGATAGCTTGATCATCAGATACAATAATTCAAATGTCGATTCATTAGTCGGTATTGTTAACAATAAAAATTTTATCGTGATTTCTGGAGTTGCAGAAGATTCGAAAAAAAATATTTGGATTTTAAATCGTGATGCAGGAAACGAAAAAATACTTGGCAAACTTTCTCCTGACGGAAAATGGACTTTCTATCAAAATGGATTCAACTCAAAAGCTACTCTCTTAGATGATATTGTAATTGATAGATATGATACAAAGTGGCTGATCACGGCACTTTCAACCCAAACTTCGATCACACAGGGAGTTTATTACTTCAATGAAACCGGCGCAACTTCAAAAACTTGGGGTTTGCTAACAACATCGAATGGTTTGAATGGTCCTCCAACCTCCATAGCAGTCGATCTTCGTGGAGAAATTTGGATCGGGACTAACTTAGGCGTAAATGTTGTTGTTAATCCAACCCGACCTGAACAAAGAGTAACAAGTATTTTTTCAATTCGACAGCAATATATTAATTGCATTACAGTCGACGGATTAAATAATAAATGGATTGGAACGAGAAGTGGTGTTTGGGTCTTAAGTCCGGATGGGAGTTCTCTCATTGCACAATACAATACAAGAAATTCCCCTCTTTTAAGTGATGATGTAAAAAGTATTGCAATTAATGATAAAAATGGTTTAGTTTACATCGGAACTGATAACGGATTATCGAGCTTGTACACGATTTCAATCAAACCGTTAGAAAGTTTTGCAAAAATAGAGTTATATCCAAATCCGTTATATATTGATAACACAAAGGAACCAAAACTGACAATAGATGGTTTGGTAAAAAATTCATTAATAAAAATTTTATCTGTTGATGGAAATTTAGTGAATGAGTTTTCAACTCCTGGAGGTCGAACAGCATTTTGGAATGGAAGGGATAAAAATTCCAATCTTGTTTCTTCAGGAATTTATTTTATAATCGCTTACAGCGAAGATGGAGAACAGTTAACAACTGGAAAAGTCGCTGTAATAAATAGGTAACACTTAACATAAGGGAAGAGCAGTGGATACATATAATAATGAAATATTCACTCGTATTGTGAAGGCAGGCCGTAGAACTTACTTCTTGGATGTTCGTTCTACCAAAAATACGAATGAACTATACATAACTATCACCGAAAAAAAACGAACCGAGAACGATTCAGAAAAATTCAAGATCTTTTTGTATAAAGAAGATTTCGACAAGTTTCTATCGGCATTGAACGAATCGGTTCATTATGCTAAGGTGAATGATAAATCAAATGGTCAAGCGAGGAAGGAACTATTTACTAATGTGGGATGATCTCGACAGAGAATTTATCGATTCAATTTAGCGGTGAATATCTTTTTCATTCTGCTTCTTTTAAAATAAACTCCGGTGATAAAATTGGAGTTATCGGCCCAAATGGCTGCGGGAAGACTACTCTTTTACGAATTCTTTCCAAAATTCAGGAACCTGAATCCGGTTCAATAAATTTCCAGAGCGGAATATCAATCGGTTATCTGCCCCAAGACTATATCAGCGAAGATTCCGATAAAAGTCTTTTCGATGAAATATATCAAAGCAATTCAAGTCTTGTTGAGCTTGAAAATTCTGAAAAACTTTTGCTTAACGGACTTAAATTTTCACACGATAGTGCATTAATAAAAAAACTTGGCGAAGTACAAGAAAAAATCCACGAAATTAATCCCGAAGTTTTCAAAAGCAACGCAAAGAAAATCCTTTTTGGACTTGGTTTCACGGAAAATGATTTGATCAAAAACTCGTCGCTTTTCAGCGGTGGATGGAAAATGAGAATTGCTCTTAGCAAAATCTTGTTATCCAATCCAGATATTTTATTGCTCGACGAACCAACGAATCATTTGGATTTAGACTCGCTCGAGTTCTTAATTAAATATTTACAAAAATTTCCCGGCGCGGTAATAATCGTTTCTCATGACCAGCATTTTCTTAATACTGTGACAAAAAAAACTCTGGGTTTTTCTTTCGGCACCATCAACATGTATAATGGAAATGTTAAAAATTATTTGGAAGCCGAAGAAACAAAGCGTGAACAATTGATTGCATCGTTCAAAAATCAGCAGCAAAAAATAAAACAAATTGAGAGATTTATTGAACGATTTCGTTACAAAGCAACTAAAGCGAGGCAAGTGCAAAGCCGAATTAAAATGCTGGACAAATTTGAAAAGATCGAATTGCATGATGAAGAACATACAATTAGTTTCGATTTCGGTAACACTCCCAGAAGCGGTAAAATCGTTCTGCGAATGGAGAACGCCCAGAAATCATTCGGTTCTCACAGTGTATTTAATGGGATTAACCTTGAAATTAATAAGGAAGATAAAATCGCTATAGTTGGGAAAAACGGATCTGGCAAAACTACCCTGTCTAAAATTATTGCAAGTGAAGAATCGATCGATAATGGGAAAATACAATTTGGTCACAATGTGATTACGAGTTATTACTCACAAGATGTTGCAGAACAATTGAATTTGAATATTTCCGTTTTGGAAACTGTCGAAAATGTGAATCCGCAAAAGAGTCAACGAGAATTGAGGACAATTCTCGGCTGCTTTTTATTCAATGGCGATGAGGTATTTAAAAAAGTAAAAGTATTATCAGGCGGAGAAAAAAGCCGATTAGCTTTAGCCAAAATTTTACTTCACCCATCTAATTTTTTAATAATGGATGAACCGACGAATCATCTCGATATTGATTCCAAGAAAATCCTGCAGGACGCGCTGATCGATTACGATGGTTCTTTATTAATCGTCTCTCACGATGTTGAGTTTCTTGATCCAATTGTGAGTAAAGTAATTGAAGTAAAAGATGAAAAGATCAAAACATATCTTGGGAATGTTTCTGAATACCTTTCCAAGATTGAACTTTCGAATTATAACGAAGAACCAGCAATAAAGAATGAAAAAACAAATCAAAGGAGACTGCAGAAAAGATTCGAAGCAGAAGCAAGACAAAAATTTTATCAAGCTACTAAAGAAATCAAATTAAATGTGGGTGTAATTGAAAAAGAAATTTCAGAATTAGAAGCTCGCAAGAAAATTCTAGAAGTTGAGATGAATTCTCCATCTTTCATGAAAAACTCAAACCATCATATAATCTTCGTTGAATACAACAATGTAACAAAAAAACTTGAAAAATTATTTATTGAATGGGAGAAAAGAGCAACTGAGCTGCACGAAAAAGAAAAGTTATTTTTTCCAGAAGATGAGAGATAACAAATTCTTGGAATTAACTTTAACTTGGGACCTTTTATTTCTTGCACAAGAATTTTTACTATAATAATTTGAGACATGGACGAAGAGCGCAACGAAAATCTTATTGAACCAACGGAGCAAAAACTTCTGCGATGTTCGGTTCACAATCGAATGATATTTGGTATCTGCGGCGGTCTTTCAGAATATTTTAGAATTAATTCTGCACTCCTGCGGCTACTTTTTTTAGCGCTTTTGATAATTGGTGGATTCGGAATTCCCATCTATATTATTCTCGGATTTATTCTTCCATCCGGCTCTAAAGTGCAGGATATTCTTCCATCAGATGAAATTAGAATTCAGCATGAAAAAAAAATATTTGTCGGATGGAGTTTTATTCTTGTAGGAGTTTTAATGCTGCTTTTTTATTTTAAGCTTATTACACTTTCTAATTTCGTGGTAATATTAGAAAATAAGTTTGCACCACTTATTTTAATTTCAACTGGAATTTTGTTTTTCATTAAAAATAATTTGTTTAGCGAGGAAATCTTGAACACAAACGAACCGAAAAAACTTACTCTTTCGAACAATAAGATGATCTTTGGGGTTTGCGGAGGAATTGGAGAGTATTTGAATATCGACCCAACAATTGTCAGAGTGCTATGGGTAATTTTTCTTTTCGCCTCATTTGGTATCGCACTAATAATATATATTGTGCTCAAATTTATAATTCCACCGAAAAATGAATAAGTCTTTTTTTTATTCATCGAGAGGATATAATTGAATAAGTTTAATAAACTTATTGGATTTTTATTTTTAGTGTATGGAATTATTTTATTTACTGCTAATTATTTCCCAAAAATTGATCGACTTCAGGCCACCTGGTCAGCTGCTATTATTTTTGCTGTAATATTTTTTTACTATTCCTATGGAGGAAAAATAAAATTCATGATTTATTTCCCAATAGCACTGTTTTTTTTGAGCATTTATTTTTTTATTGGATCGATTTACAATTTATCCGTTAATTCCAGTCCAAAGGATTCTTTGGACTTATTACTTCCAACTATTTTTGTCAGCTTATCAGTAGCAACATTTTTTCTGTTTATTGAAGACGTTAAAAATATAAGTTTAATGTTCTTAACTTTATTTTTCTTTCTATCAGCGATTGTTTCATTTTTATTTACCTCGAGAATTTTTACAACTGCTTGGCTAAATAACATTGTAAGCGACAGTAATTTGCTGTTAATTTGTGCAATTGCAGCCATCGCTGTAGGTGTACGAATTGTTTATTCGATGAAGAAACTCTAACAGATGAAATTTTTCAATAAATGAAGCTATTGATTAGTTTTAATTTATCTGTAAGGCTGCGAGAATTGCGCTGATTTAATTAGCCTTCGTTCAAAGCCGTCGTACAAAATAAATTCTCACAAGATCTAATGCTTTTTTTGAAGACTGCTTATGAGCATTTCCATCCCAAATGCGGCAAAGGGGATTAGCATGATTTTCATCATTGTTTGGTAGCGTGGAAGCGCAAAAAATATCACAGCTACTAATGTAGAATAGATTAAAAATAAATAAGAGTATTTATGCTTTTTCCAAGAAAAGGTTTTGATAATTCCAGCTGCCGCAAACATAAGTAAGAATAAAGAGGGTATTATATAAAGCAAATGTTTTGTTCGTTCATCTGACGGATTGATAATCCATAAGTGAAATATTTTTAAGAATGAATTCACAATTTCTTTACTTGGCTGCAGAGTGATGGTTTGAAATCCACGCTCAAAATAAATTCTATTCATTTCCATCTCATAATTTTTGCGCCCAATGTACTTTTTGAGTTCATTGAACACTTCGCTATCCCCCCAATCACCAATGTTATAAGGATTATGCCCGCGATAAAAATTCAATCCGCCGCTTGTACTGACTGGAACAAATGATCCAAAGACGGAATAATTTCGAATCTGCCAAGGAAGTAATATGACTACTGCAGTTAATAAAATTAACAACGCAGGGGTTAGTTTTTTATGCATAATCAAAATCACAAGAACTATTAACAAGAAAAGAATTACTTCTGTTCTGAAATAAATTAATCCTCCCAAAAGTCCCCCAATTAAAAAGCATTCGGTAGTTCTACATAAATCAATTCTATATAGGTAGAAAAGAAATAATAGAATTCCTAAGTGATAAATAATTGTCGGACCAATCGAAATCGATGCATAGATGAATTCCGGTAATATGGCAGCTATGCTTGCAGCAATTAAACCCGATGTCCTTGAAAAATTTCTTTCTGCAAATTGGTATACTAAATAAATTATTATAGCACTCAGAATAATCTGAATTAAATAAATCAAAAAGTTCCGGATTATTACATTCTTAATCATCATAAACGGGAATAAAAAATAAACATAACCAGGCGGCATATATGCTGATGGATATGCATTTTCGAAATCATCGATTTGATATGCTAATGAATAGCCTTTCCCGTTTAACAGATTTGTTAGGATATCACCATACTCAAAGTAATTTTCAGCCCTTAAATCGACAAAGAATAATAAGTATAATAAACGCAGAATAATCGAGAGAACAATTATATGATGAATTTGATAATTGAATAAAACTCTGAACATTATTCTGATATCGGATTTTTATTATTTTGAATGAAGCGTCATTTCTGTAGAATCATCTTCTTCGTGCTTACAAAATCGCCTGCAGTCAATCTATAAATATAGATCCCCGTAGAAAGATTTGAAACATCAAATTGGACTTCATATTTACCAGGAGATTTTACTTCATCTACGAGTGTAGAAATTTCTCGTCCAAGAACATCATAAACTTTTAATGTGACATAACTTAATTTTGGTAATTGGTAATTGATATTTGTCACCGGATTGAATGGATTAGGATAATTTTGTTCAAGCTTATATTTCTTTGGCAGCGATTCGGCTAATGTTACATCTGTTAAAGTGAATACTACTTTCGCCATTGGTTCACTCTCATTGTGCAGCTTATCCATCGAAGTCACAATGTAAGTGTACGGTTTATTCATCGTTAGCGAAAACACATCCATATATATTGTTGTATCTATAGCCAATATTTTTCTAATATATCTTGGATCGTTTATGTTTACAGTATCCGAACCTTCTGCACGATAGATAACAAAATATTTTGCGCCATCACCATCCGATGCAGGCAAGGGTTTTTCCCACTGAAGAGTTACATGGATTAAACTTCCTGAAGCAGTTAAATTATTTGGAGACAATGGCGGAACAGCATCTTTCCATGGCATTACAGGTACGAAGGCAGGGTATTTATATAGACTATTTCTTAAAGTGTCCTGTATACCTTTGTAATTCAGAGGAGAAACTGATTTGGAACTGAAAAAGACTTGACCATGAGTATTTGGATAAATTCTATTCCATCTTACTTGTTCGGGGATCTCATATGCAGGCCAGTTTGCTTTAACCGTATCCGCCGGATTCAATCGATATGCAGCATTTCCTGTATATAAATGTCTTCCGTTCAATTGTGTTGACCACCAAGGCATTAACTTAGCATAATCTTGTCCACCGCCAAATCTCCAATACAACTGCGGTGTAACATAGTCAATTTTTTGTTCATTTAACCATGTAATTGCATCACAGTAAATATCTGAATAAGCAGAAAGTCCTGTAATACCAGGCGGTGTTCCACTTTTCCAAATTCCAAAAGGACTTATTCCAAATTTTATATGCGGCTTAACAGCCATTATACTATCATGAACCATTCGTATCAAAGTGTTAACATTATCTCTTCGCCAATCGTGAATGTTCGTAAATCCTCTGGGGTATAATCTCCACGATGCTGAGTCTTGATTCGTAATTCCTTCATAAGGATAAAAATAATCGTCAAAATGCACTCCATCGATATCGTATCTTCTTACGACATCCATTATTACATTAACAACATAATCACGCACTTCAGGAATTCCTGGATCTAAAAGTTTGTACGGTGTATCGAATCTCAAATTCCATTCTGGCTTAGTTTTGCTAATATGAGAATTATGTATGCTGCTTGAACTAGTCACCTGCGATCGATATGGATTAAACCATGCATGAAATTCCATCCCCCGTTTATGAGTTTCTTCGAGCATAAATTGTAATGGATCATAAAACGGAGCTGGTGCAGAACCTTGCGAACCCATAAGCCATTCCGACCAAGGTTCTTTTGAATTTGCATAAAATGCATCACAAGAAGGACGAATCTGTACTACTAATGCATTCATCCCATTGCTTTTGTGTCTATCAAGAAGTGTTGTGTATTCATTTTTTTGCTGTGTAGTATTTAAAAACTTGCTCGTCGGCCAATCAATATTCGAAACACTCGCTACCCAAACCGCACGAAACTCTCTTTTCGGCGAAGTAGTCTGGGCAAATGAAATATTAAAAATGAACATGCAAAGTAAAAATATGTAAAAAGCTCTCATCTCTCTTAAATGATTAGTGTATGGAATCAGAATTTGTTACAAATATCCTGAATGATGAAAAGCTATGCAAAGGAAATCGGATAATTAATTTAGAATTGAGAGTTGAGAATTGAGAATGAAAAAGGATGATATGAAAATGTTTACTCGCCGAAATCGAGTGCGCGTGGGGACGATGGACAATATGTGTTAGTCTTACTTGAATTCCAATTAATACTATTTTTGAAAAACCATTTTTTGGGTTTCAATATAATTGCCGGCTTTGAGCTGGCAGAAGTATATCCCACTGGATAATTGATAATTCATAATTGAGAATGGATAATTATGAATCCCGGCTTCTTTTATTTCATCAACCAAAACAGCAACTTCTCTTCCAAGAATATCAAAAACTTTGAGAGTGACATAACTGGACTTTGGTATTTGGTATTTAATGTTTGTTACCGGATTGAATGGATTGGGGTAGTTTTGGTAGAGTCTGAAATCATTCGGAATGAATTTAACAGATTCGTTTTCCATATCGGTTAAAGTTGTTGTTCTATAAATGCTGCAATAAATATCAAAGTCTCCATTTCGATTATCTGCCCAGACACAGTATGTTCTTTCAGAATTTTCGAACAAGTAAAAATTCTTTTTACTGCTTTTTGTATTGTCATGAATCACGACTGGTGATAGAAGCGGTGTGCCATCGGATTTATATGCTCGAACATAATATTTCCCCCGCCAATTATATCCGATATAAAATAGTTGACTATTTACTTCGAACACTGAAAAATCTGTCGCACCTTCGATAAAACGAATATTCTTCTTGAGTGTATCTCCAAAAACAGAAAAAATAAATCCTTCGTGATAGCTGGCTGCATATTCCGGTTTCATATATCGGATTTGCATGTATTTATGGTCGCCGAAATATAAATCCATGAATCCTTTGAACTGTAAACCTTTTAAATTCAGCCCATTGTCAGAAAGCTGGATCAATCCATTCCAATTTAGATAGATATTATCATTGTCATGTTTCAAAATTCT
>Ga0194113_10004284_pt1 | contig 18728 bp, 18 predicted proteins | sample TA2MahC200mmetaG_FD_146193 | JGI IMG/M metagenome (GOLD analysis project Ga0194113, IMG submission 146193) | Freshwater microbial communities from Lake Tanganyika, Tanzania - TA2015017 Mahale Deep Cast 200m | ecosystem: Environmental > Aquatic > Freshwater > Lake | place: Tanzania: Lake... | reverse complement strand
GCGAATCATCCACAACGCATTAATATTAAAAAGGATGTTTTGGGAAATATCGTGTTGGGCCTGGTTTCGGCCATAGCATGCCCCGACCGCACATCCTCAACACGAATCACCGGGTGATGAGCGAAAATGAGACGTTTCTGAGATGTTACCAGGAAGTCAGGAGGTTAACGAGAGATGGTTGTCAAAAAAGCGCACGCGATCTCAAGCCACTGTCTCATCTTCGCCCGCGATCCCGTATGCCTTCATGTGACGGTAAAAAGTATACCGCGACACTCCAAGTAATCGCGCAGCCCCTGTCTTGCTGCCATCCGTTCGACGAAGGGCTTCCTCACAGAGCAATTTTGCCACATCGTCCGTTACTTCATTGAGCCTGCGCTTCGTGGGAAATCGGACCACGTACGACCAGTCTTCCGAGCCCGGGTTGGGGCGGGGCAGCCCTATGTCGAATCCGCTCTTGTCCCAGAGCATCAGAGCCCGCTCCAGCACGTTTCGCAGCTCCCGGACGTTTCCCGGCCAATAATACTGTGTCAGGCGGCTCATACCTTGAGGATCGATCACCGGCAGTTCAGGGAGCTGCATATCCGCGGCGAGGCTTGACATGATCTCTTCGACGATCACCGGGATGTCCTCTGTGCGGTCCCGAAGCGGAGGAATGTGTATGGTGAACACGTTCAGGCGATAGAAGAGAGCCTCCAGGAAACGCTTTTCCGACACCTCTTCCTGTAAATTACGATTGGTGGCGGCGATAAGCCGAGCATTCACATGGATGCTCTTTTCGCCGCCCACTCGAAGGAATGACTTGGTGTCGAGAAACGTGAGCAGCTTGGACTGAAGCGGCAACGATAGCTCTCCGATTTCATTCAGGAGCAGAGTCCCGCCTTCCGCAAGCTCGAGCAGACCTCTCTTTCGACCCCGCGTCCCGGTGAACGCGCCCGGCTCATGCCCGAAAAGTTCTGACTCGGCTAGTTCTCCGGGGACCGCCGCGCAATTTATGGCAAAGAACGGTCCGCTGGCGCGTCGTGAGTGATCGTGGATCCAGCGGGCGAGGTAATCCTTGCCACTGCCGCTCTCTCCCAGCAGGAGCACCAGGCTGTTGGTGGCCGCGGCCTGCCTGGCCTGCTGCATGGTTTCTCGCATGGTTTTGGACGGGAAGTCTTCAATCTTCACCGGGGCCACAGGAGCGGCCTTTTTCCGTTCGGTAATGTTCCGGGAGATTCCGCACAGGCCTATGATCTCCCCTCTCGGATCCCGGAGTGGCACCAGAGTATCGTGGAAGACGAGTTCCACACCCCTCACCGGCCTCGTGTGTTCTTCCTCGATCGATTCCCCGCTCAGCACCCTCAGGTCCACCTCCCTGATATGTTCCGCGGCCTCTTCCCCAAAGATGAACTCCGCGTCTTTTCCCAGGAGTTCCCAGACACGCACCCCGGTCAGAGACGCCATGGCCGAGTTGACGTGGGTGTACCTGAGGTTGCGATCCTTAATAAATATGCAATCCTGCGCGCTCTCGATGACGGCTCGAAAGCGCTCTTCACTCCTGCGCAGAGCTTCTTCCGCGCGGCGGTGCTCGGCTCGCATCTCAGCTTCCCGGATCTCACGTTGGATGGCCGGCGCCAGCCGGGCCAGCTTATCCTTCATAATGTAATCGTGCGCGCCCGCCTTCATCATTTCCACCGCGGCTTCTTCGCCGATCTTCCCCGAGACTAGTATGAACGGAAGATCCAGGCCCAGTTCCTTCACCAACTCCAAGGCCGCGGGTCCGCTGAATCGCGGCATCGCGTAGTCTGCGATACACACGTCCCATGAGTCGGTCCGCAGCGCTTCTTGCATGGCCTGGGATGTTTCGACGCGTTTCCAGATCGGCTTGTGCCCCGCAAGCTCCAGTTCACTTGCGATCAGAAAAGCGTCGTCTTCGGAGTCTTCCACAATCAGAACTTTGAGAGCTGTAGCCATCAACACCTTCTCTTGGTGACCCTCTTGACGGTAAATCGAGGGCTGGATCGAACCGGATTCCTTGGAGGGCCGGATCAGCTTCCCGGGGGCGGCTCATTGAGAACCAACCAATACAATCCCAGTTGCCGAACCGCCTCTACGAATTCCCCAAAATCCACCGGTTTGCGAATGTACGAGTTTGCGCCTAGCGCATAGCTCTGGACCACATCTTCTTCTTCTTTTGACGAGGTCAAAACGATCACGGGAATCAGCCTGGATCGTGGGTCCGCGCGAAGGCGGCGCAAGCATTCGAGCCCGTCGATTTTGGGCAACTTCAAATCCAGGAGCACGAGAACGGGGCTGTCCGAAACGTCGCGCCCATGATAAACACCTCTGCCGAAAAGGTAGTCCAGAGCTTCCGACCCGTCATGGACCACCACCACTTTGTTTCCGATGTTGTTCTCTTTGAGCGCAAGGAGGGTCAATTCTTCGTCATCAGGGTTATCTTCCACTAACAGCACGATGCCATCACTCATGATTGCGCCCCTCGCGGCAAGGTAAAATAGAACGCCGAGCCCTGGGCCTCCACGCCTTCCGCCCAGACGCGACCACCGTGACGGTGTATGACACGCTGGACAATGGCCAATCCGATGCCCGTGCCGGGGAAGTCAGTGGCGCTGTGCAGACGCTGAAACGCGCCGAAGAGCTTCTCCACGTAGGCCATGTCAAATCCTGCGCCGTTATCCCGCACGCAGTATACGACTTGGCCGTCCTGCTCCATCGCCCCGAACTCGATGCGGGCCGTGGGTTTACCTGATGTGAACTTCCACGCGTTGGCCAACAGGTTTTCCAGGGCAACCCGGAGCAAGCGTTGATCGCCCTGGGCGTGGAGCCCGTCCTCGACAGTGAGCTCCACGTCTCGCTCGGGATTTGCCAGGCTCAGTTCGTCAGCAATCTCCCTCACCATCGCGGAAAGGTCTACCGGCCCAATTGACATCTCGTTCCGTGTCAGACGAGACAGTTGGAGCAGGTCGTCAATGAGGCGCCCCATGCGTTGTGTCGACGCCCGCACGCGAAACAGGTAGTCCCGCGCTTGAGCGTCCACCGAATCTTGGCCCCTCTCCAGGAGCAAGCGGCTAAAGCCGTCTATTGCTCTCAGCGGCGCCCGCAGATCGTGCGACACGGAGTACGAAAAGGCCTCCAGTTCCTTATTCGCCAACTGCAACTGGGCGGTTCGCTCCGCAACGCGACGCTCCAGTTCGGCGTTGAGGCGCCGGACCGTCTCAAAAAGCCGCGCATTCGCTATGGCTACTGCTGCCCGGTCCGCTATGTACTGGAGAAGGGCCTGATCTTCACCGTTAAAAGGGATGCCCGGCTTGTCGCGCACCATGGTGAGTGTGCCGATGACCTGCTCTTCCGCCCGCAGGGGCGCAATGAGCAGGCTGCGAACAGAAAAATGCTCCAGGAAATCGTCGTACAGACGAGGGGCCAGATCTCTCAGAAACTCCCTTGAAATGATCGGGGCAAGCATCCCTCGCCCGCTGTTTACCACTTCACCCAAGGCATCCTTGTCGGAAGAGAGCCGGACCGGTGATAAGAGCTCGCGGAGATGAAGCCTTGTGGACGGGTCTCGATGATACGTGGCCACGGGATTAAGCTGGGCCTTGTCGTCTGACAGGACATGGATCACACAGAAGGCGCCCAAAAGATCTGTTGCGCGGCGGGCCACATATTTGAGCAGAGGTCCGTAATTCAAACCGGTCCGCGCGAATGCCTCGGAAATCTCCGCGAGCAATTGCGCTCGAACCGCATTCTGCCGCAATTGCTCCTCCGCGGCCTTGCGTTCGGTAATGTTAAGCAGAATGGCCACGATACCCATGACCTCGCCGCGCGCGCCCCAGAGCGGCGCGGTCGAAATGCTGATAGTGAGCTTAGAGCCGTCTTCCTTGCGCCAGGTGATCTCTTCTCCCTCCAATGATTCGCCGGTCAGGATTCGAGACCAGAGCTGGCGTCCCTGATCTGTTTCTTGATCGTGCAGCAACGGCAGGGGGCGGCCTACAATACCCTCTTCCTTCCAGTCGAACACTCGTTCTGCAGCCGTATTCCACATGTCGACCAGCCCTTGAGAATCCAAGGCGCATACAGGAACAGGCGAGGCCTTGAGGACAGCTTCAATGGTCTGCACAGACCGCCTGAGCGCTCGTTCCGAGTTGTCGCGCTCGCTTTCGCGCTTTTGCAAGGATTCTGCCATCGCATCGAAAGCCGCGGCCAACTGCCCGATTTCACCCTCTTCGGGCTTGATCCCCGTTCGAGCGGCAAGGTCTCCTCGCGCTATCTTCTCTGTAGCGCCGAGCAGCCTCCTTACCCCGCGGATGACAAACAAGTGACCATATACTCGAGCGCCAATCAAGACCAAAGCCGTCGCAATTCCCAGCGCGAGCAAATTGCGGACCAACAGCCGGTTCGACGACTCAAACGCCACATCCACAGGAACACCCACATAAACGTAGCCCGCGTTCATATATCGCCCCAGGGGCGTAAAACCATACAGTCTTGAAACGCCGTCAAGGCTGAGCGCTTGAGTTACACCTTCGCTTTGGGCCAAGACAATCTTGACGATTTCCGCTTCACTGGCGTCCTTGCCTACCCACGTATCCGGATTCGGCCACCGACCGAGAACTGTTCCCCGCCGATCGATGACCGTGATTCCGCCTCCGGGGGGCGCTTGCGCTTCCGCGGCTTGTTTGACAAACCAGGTCACATCCAGAGCGGCAATGAGTATGAAACGGATTTGGTCGCGCTCATCGAGAACCGGATACGCGAAGTTGATGGACGGCTGCCCGCTTACTCGACCCACGTGGAAGTCGCTCACCGTGAAGTCTCGCGTCTCCTTGGCTTTCCGAAAGTACTCCCGGTCCGCGATGTTGACCGGTTCGGTGGTTGTGCGGCTCGCGCAAGAAACGTTTCCCGCCGGGTCGACCGCGGCGAGCACAGTAAAGAAGGGGTTAATCTCCATCAGGCTTTGGAAAAGATCTTCGCATGCTTTGGGATCAAGTCGCTCCAGAGCGGGGAAGTGGGCTACGGCCGCAAGCAGTTGCTGGGTGGCGGTAATCATCTTTTCCACTTCAGCGGAAAGCTCTCCTGCAAGTCTCAAGCACTTTTCCTGGGCTTGGACGCGCGCGTGCTCACGCTGCTCTATGCCCGTGTACAGAATCAGGACCGGAGCAGGAAGACCGGCCAGCATAACCAGCAACATGAGGCGGGCTTGCAAGGTGCTCAGCCGGCGTAACATCCTTTTCTTCCTCGCGCGATGGATAAGACTTGAACTCCCCTATCATAGAACGTGCGGAGTTCCGAGCCAAGACAAAAGCCGCGGCAAGCCTCGGCTGTCTCATAGCGCCTCGGACCGCAGCGCTGCTCATGACCGATCCATCCCAATTGCCATAGCTAACAAGCGAAGACGAATCGTGAAAGCCTTCGGCCCCGGCGGACGCTCGGGGCTTCGCAGCGGAGACGGGCAGCGAGAGGCCCACGCTGCCGAATCATTTGGAAAGGAGACTCATCCCCTCTCCAAGCGATTCGACGCCGGGCGAAACCCTCGACGGGAAGCAGGGTTGCTCTCCATGCGTAGACCCAACCAGACTCACTTCACGCGAAGCCCTTTCATTGGAACCGACTCATTTGCGCACGGGCACGACCGCAAAGTGGCCGCGGGCTGCTTGACAAGGGCGGGAGAGCCTGTTAAGAGATCGATAACACGGTCCCATCGTCTAGAGGCCTAGGACACCGCCCTCTCACGGCGGAGACAGGGGTTCGATTCCCCTTGGGACTGCCAAGCAAATGCGGTCAGGTCTTGTTTCTTGCCTCATCCCTCTCCCTGCTCTCCCTTGCAACTATCCTGCTCACCGTAGAGTAATGGAGTCCCACATGGGCAGCGATCTCCTGTTGTGAATAGCCGTGGTGCAAATGGGCTGAGGCTATTGCCCGGTCTCGTTCCGATCTGGACCGGATCCTTGGCAAGAGACGATCGAGAGGGGGGCGGACGGCAAACCGCTGGACACGGGGGATCTCGGTAAGGGCCGCTTTCTCCTTCAAATACGGCAAGAGCCTCTCCAGAAATTGCTCCTCACCAAGAAGACACTGGCCGACAAGGCGTTTCCACGGTGATTCCCCTCCCGTTCCCGCCAGCACGAATTCACGATATCTCTCCTGGGCTTCTTTCCGGGTGTGGCCGAACTGAGAGAGGACCCAGTCCGTGAAGAGGAATGCGGGACCGTTGCCGCACCCCGCAGTGAACTTGAAGCTGGACCATGGATAGTCCATGAGGCGCCCGGCAATCCCGGCCCGAACCGGATTCAGCACAATATACCGACAAAGCTCGAGCACGTGGGAACCCTTCTCCACTATTATTGATTTGAAGCGCCCTTGAAAGACGTGCCCGACCCTCCCGTGTCTGCGGTTGAGCCGCTGGGTGTAGACGCCGTTTAGTTGGCGCATCCCTGCGGAAAGGTTCCCGTCAGGTGTTTCGATGAGGAGGTGGTAATGATTACCCATGAGGCAGTAAGCATGACAAATCCAATTATGGCGCTCGACAACATCCCCGAGGACGCACAGAAATACGTCCCTGTCAAAATCATCGAGGAAGATGGCAGCCCGGCCATTTCCTCGGGCTGTCAGATGATAAAGCGCTCCTGGAAACTCAATTCTCAACGGTCTAGTCATGGGCTCTCTTTACCATGCATCAAATCAAAATACAAGACCTGACCCCGATGTCGGATCGGATTTCTCTCCTGAATTGATCTAAGTCAAGGCGCTCCCCACGATGACAGGATACTCTTGTCACCATCATTTCGGTGGACCTTTTAGGAGGGACCTTTTAGGAGTATAGGAGAGGTGGAACGTCCCATGAATGGAGTGCGGAAAATCATAGAAATCGACGATGGGTTGTGTAACGGCTGCGGAGCCTGCATAGTGTCGTGCATCGAAGGAGCGCTGCAAATTGCCGACGGAAAGGCCAAGCTCGTAGCCGACAAATACTGCGATGGGCTTGGGGCTTGCCTTGGTGAATGCCCTACAGGGGCATTGAGAGTCGTTGAGCGGCGAGCGGAAGAATTCGACGAGGAGGCCGTGAAACATCATTTGGCAGAGCACAAGGAAACGGCCCAGCAAATGCCGGATACGCTGCCTTGTGGCTGTCCCTCGACCCATCTCCAGACCTTTGCGCCGAAAATCCCAATCCAAGAGTCGAGTCACCCTTCCAGTTACATGAGAACCGAGTCCGCTCTGAGCCACTGGCCGGTTCAGATTCGTCTGGTCCCTGTAGGAGCTCCCTTTCTCCAGCATGCTGATCTTCTGGTGATTGCTGACTGCACAGCCGTAGCCTATCCGGATTTTCACCAAGATTTCTTGAACGGTAAAGTCGTGCTGATGGGATGCCCGAAGTTCGATGACGTTCAGGGCTATGTCGAGAAATTCACCGACATATTTCGAAGAACAACCATCCGGAGCATCACGGCGCTTGTAATGGAGGTTCCGTGCTGCCAGGGTCTTCCCGTTATTGTGAAGAAAGCCATGGACGATGCAGGAAAGGCCATTCCCATGGAGTACGTTGTGATAAGACTTCAAGGTGGCATCCTCAAGAAGGAGCAGCTCGTGGCATGAAGCATCGGCGTGTCATATGAGCGGACTTTAGGGGCATCGGAAGGGTCATGTGCGTCGGATAGCGGGATTCCCGTCCGCGCAGTCTCTCGCGTTGGGAGGAATTCATGAAAGTAGAGATTCTCAGTGTCGGTTGCGCAAAGTGCAACAAGTTCTACGATACAGTCAACAGCCTTGTCCAAACGAGAGGTATCGTCGCTGAGATCGTGAAAGTGGAAGACATGGCAACCTTCTGCAAGTACGGGGTGTTTATGCTTCCTGCCCTCGTTATCGACGGTGAGGTAAAGGTCGCCGGGAAGTTGCCCAAAGAATCCGAGCTGATGGGCTGGTTGATCTCTGCCTCATCGGAATGAGCCCAGCCCGCTTCTGGGAAGGGAACAGAAACACACAATAGTTCTGGCAGGATACACGGAGCGTCACGGATTCGGCCTGTCCTTATAACGTCGGGATTGCGGAGTAACGATGTCTCGAAAACCGAAAAATGGACTTCTATTCTTGGCTTTGGCAATAACTCTGCCGGTCTTGTCAGGTTGGCCAAGCGCTTACGCAACAGAAACTAAGATCGAGATGGCTTCCGTGTTTGCTGCGAGAGTGCCGGTGATGCTTCAATTCGGCAAGAGCTGGTGTCCCCGGTGCAAATCGAGCAAGCCTATTCTCGATAGCGTGGCTCGTGCTTATGCCGGGAAGGCTCTGGTCATACCTGTGGACGTAGAAGTCAACAAGGGTCTTGTACGGGACTTCAGTATACGGCTCATTCCCACGCAGATTTTTTTGCTGCCGGATCGGACCCAATTCTTCAGACACGAAGGGATTCTCCAGGAACACCAGATCCGTGATGTTTTCGGGAGAATGGGTGTTCAGTGAACAGCGTTCGTTCGGCCGCGGCGAAGCTTGAGCCTCTAATCGTGATGCCTGTTGTTTCTTGGGCCACCTCATCTCAAGGATATGTTCAATGGAATCGGTTTTGGCAATAATTCAGCAGTGGGTTTCGTCGAGCGGTTTGATACCTGCGGCGACCGGCGCCTTCATCGGCGGGGTCATGACCGCAATGAGCCCTTGCATCATTGCAATGGTACCGCTCTTGATCGGGTTCATCGCCGGGATGGAAGGACAAGTGACAACTCTGCGGTCTTTCGTTCTTACCGTGGCTTTTGTACTCGGCTTCAGTCTGGAATTGGCGCTTCTCTTCACGGTTGGATTTGCCGCGACTCCTTTCCTGCAATCACCATATATGATCTACGTTTTGGCCCTAATGTGTTTGCTCTTGGGACTCCATTTCTTGGATCTCTTTCACATTCCGTTTTCGATCTCGCAAGACAGAATACCCAGATTTTCCGGTATCATGGGCGCCGCGGTGTTCGGATTCATGTTCGGTTTGGTCTCTCTGCCCTGCACGGGTCCTGCGCTCCTCCTCATTGTGAGCGTCATCCCCGTCAAAGGCTTCTGGGTTGGCGGAATTATGATGCTATTGTATGGCGTGGGTCACTGTCTGCTTATTCTCATCGTGGGCGCCTCGGCGGGTGCGGCCAAGAGACTGATAGGATCACGCAGGTTGGGTACCGCAAACCTTTACATGAAGAGAGCTGGAGGGGTTCTGTTGACCCTCTCGGGGGTCTACATCGGAATCGGCGCACTCTTTCCCGTTCTGGGAATAGGGTTGTGAGGGAGCGTGGGCGAGCACCGCGAACCAACGGTGTAGCGCTTACGAGCATCACCCCATTTCTACAGTTGATCTGCCTTCGGGATTCCGGGACACCTTAATTAATTCTCAGGCTGCGACACCGATTATGTATTGTCCCCGGAATTCCCCGGAATTCCAGGCGGCCGCCGCGGCGTGGAGGTCCGTATTCTCCTGTGTACCTTCTTGTGGATGGGGTTTGAGATAATCGATGGGAGATCAAGGTCTTAGCGCTCCTCTGGTTATCAGTTGAATGGCGTGTTATAGTGGCGGACGATCAAGATTTCGCATCTTATGCTGATTGATCTAACGTTTGTTAGCCCACGTCGAACCAGTCGTTGACCTTCGCGGCTGGAACCGCTCCGGCGCATGTGTGGAGGCAATATGCCTACTGTTACTCTGAAGGCGCATTATGATGGCGAGAGGATTGTCCTGGACGAGCCGTTCGAGATCCCACGAAACTCACCTCTCATGGTAACGGTGTTGTCCGCGACTGAGGCAGAAGTCGGCGAGGATTGGATCTTGGCCGCGCGGAAGGGTCTCTCTGCGGCATACGGAACGGACGAGCCGGATTATGGCGCCGAGGACCTCCGTCGATGACCGAAGGTGACGTTGTCTTGACACCGCTACCCCAAACCCATAGGCGTTCAAATAGTGAATCCATGTGCGCTTCTGTGGTCAATATAGTGTTCACGTTGGTTGCAAATCGCGCTTCATCAATCTGTGAGCGTACTTCCGACAGCCGACAAAAAATGCAATTCGCGTATCCTGTGTAGAGTGCGTGGAGGATACGCAATGGGTGTCCCCGCCGCCTCACGTTACTGGCCCAAGTCCCCTGTGGCAAGGGCCTTCGCCGGACCATGCTTTCCTCCCCCTGGATTCGTCTGCTTCAAATATCGGTAAAAATCACTATCTGTAGTAAGTATCAGCACGGAATTCTTGTTCGTTCCATCCTTATAGAGTTCAAGGGTGCGCAAGAAGGCATAAAACTCGGGATCACGGTTGAAGACCTCACCGTACACACGAGTCGCTTCAGCGTCCGCTTTCCCTTGAATCTCCTGCACTTGGCGGTACGCGGTCGAGCGGATTTGACGCAGCTCTTTCTCCATGTCCCCTAGAATTTCCGCACTTCGTCCCTCTCCCTCAGATCGAAACTGGGCGGCGATACGTTTTCGTTCAGAGATCATTCGGGCATATACCTTCTCCCGTACACTCTCCACATAATCCAGACGCTTGATGCGTACATCAACCAGCTCGATCCCGTATTGAGGTATAATCTTCCGTGCCTCAGCAAGGATGGTCCGCGTGATCTCTTCACGGCCGCGCGTAATCTCTTTCTTGAGTTCTTCTTCCCGCTCCTGCGTGACCTCCTCCATGGCTTGCTCCTCGGGCGCTTGCCATGAGGAGCTGCGGACAAGTTCGATCAGTTCGCTGCTCGAAACCTGATCACGCACGACAGAGTCGATAATATCGTTCAAGCGAGATTGGGCTCCCGCTTCAGTCGCCACGCTCTCCAGGAATTTTCGCGCATCCACTATTCGCCAGCGTGCCGTGGTGTCTACCCAGATGAATTCGCGTCCTTTCGTGGGTATCTGATTCGGATCGCCATCCCATACCAGGAGCCGTTTTTCGAATCGCCTCACTTCTTGCACGAACGGTAGCTTGAAATGTAGTCCCGCCTCTGTCACCGTATCTCCGACAGGACGGCCGAACTGAACTATTACCGCTTGCTGTCCTTCTTCCAGGGTGTAAATCGCTCCGGAAATCAAAATTGCGGCCGCCACGACAATAAAGATAATAATCCCTCTTGCTGTAGTTCTCATGGTTGCCTCCCTTCAACAGATACCTTCGCACCGGATTCGACCTGGAGCCATGGCACAAGAGCCTTTTGAGCGCTGTCCACGATGTAAATCCCCTTAACTTCAGGCAGGAAGCCGCTCATTGCTTCCAGGTACAGTCTTTGCCGCGTGACCTCCGGAGCGCTGCGATACTGGGCCAGTATTGCTTGAAAACGGTTCGTCTCTCCGTTGGCTTGGTTGACTCGTTCCAAGGCGTAGCCTTCGGCGTTGCGAACGGACTGAAGCGCGACGCCTCGGGCTTTAGGAATTTCTCGATTTGCCTGTTCCTGGGCCTGATTTATGGTCCTTTCTCTGTCCTGACGCGCCTCGTTGACCTCGTTAAAAGCCGGTTTCACAGTATCGGGAGGCGTCACATCCTGGAGTTCCACCGTAATCAAGCGTACCCCGGCCTCATAGCTATCCAAAATTTTTTGGATCTCCTCCTTGGCCTCCTTTGAAATAGCCACCCGTCCAACAGTGAGCACATCACTGCCGATACGATTTCCGACTACTCGCCGCATTACCGCTTCCGTTATGTCGCGGATCGTTTTCCGTGTATCGCGCACCTGGAACAGATAGCGGATCGGACCTTCAATACGGTATTGGATGATCCACTGAACATCTATGACATTGAGATCTCCGCTTAACATGAGGGACTCGCCCTTATAGGCCTGGTTGGCCGAATACTGGGTGCGCTGCCCGACGGGAGTGGCCGTTGTCCGGAAACCGAATTCCTCCTTTAGAACGCGGGCAGTAGGTACCAGAACCACCTTTTCAATACCCAAAGGCCACTTGAAGTGCAGTCCCGGCGTGGCTGTGCGCACGACTTTTCCAAAGCGTTGCACTATGCCCGTCTCTTCAGGCTGGACCGTGAACCAGCATGACCAGAGCAGGATCAATGCAGCGATCACTAGAAGGACCCATAGAGAGCCTGGCTTAAAGTCCCGCCACTTTCGTCCAACCTGTGTTAGGATTTCGTCCAAGTCCGGCTGATCTCTCCGCGGCGGAAGATATTGATCTGGCATAAAAACCTCCCTTGAGAAGCGTTATTCTCGGTTGATGTTCCAGGTGAAGGCCACGAGACTATTCGAAGAACCAAAGGAATGGTGGTCTTGCACTTCTGGAGATTCGTTCGGTAAGCTTCTTCGAGTCATTTCGTCTCTTCCGGGATGACTTGAGTTTCCGAAGCAGCCTTCAGCAGTGCTCTATCAGGAGCGTTTGCCCGAGAGTGATATCTCGCGTGAACTCAGGACATCACGTGGTAGTGGCTCCATCCATGGAGAACTTCTTGTTGCAGCTTTCTCTCCAGGCGCAAACCACGCAAAGGGTCTTGTCGTTGTTCATCGCTCAGTTCCTTTCTGATTGAGCTATATCCTTGTGATCAACTCTTGGTTGTGCCCTTGACAGTTCCCAGGAGGGGCCCAGACTGAGTGCCGAATCTTACTGCAATGACCAGCCAATACACGTGATTGGTAACGCCTTCCCAATAGATGTTTGGTCTGCGCCTTTGGTCGAAAGTGCTGCTGTAGTGGCTTGGATTCTCCGAAGCGGTCATGGACTTTTCATAACCATCCAAGAGGCGGAGCGTGCTGACAGGCCCGGCCTGTAGTCGCTCATGGTTGCTTCCCTTATGCTCTCCCCAAGAGGTCCAGCACAGCCTGATTCCAACCTCTCGATCCGAGTGTGGCAACCCGTTTCGCGTGAGCGAGAGAATCCGGCACATCCTGTTGGCCCGGTGAAAAGCCCAACAACACAGGAATGTCTACTCTCTCGAGCAAGTCGAAGTCATTGCGGGAATTGCCCAGGCCGATGCTGAGTATCCGGGCGTAGAGTTGCCGAAAGGCATTAAGCACCACAGCGACCGCGATTCCTTTGCCGCCGTGACCGATCAGATGAAGAAAACGATCGCCTTTCACTATGCGAAGCCCCCTCCGAGAAGCTGAGCGCTCCAAAGCAGAATCCGCATTCCCGGCATTAGGGTCCACGATGAACGGTTCATCGAACTCCCGCTTCTTGGCTAGGGCAGCCGAGTCAATATCCAAACCTGAGAGGGCCGCGACCTCTTCAGTCGGCATCGAGGCAAACCCCCGCATCGGCGTACCAATTTCAGCCGCAATTTCTTGAACGAGTCCGGCGAGTTCGCCGTACGGCCTTCCAAGAGAATAGAGCACAAAGCCGCCTCTCTTAGTAGGAGGATGCACACTGTGCGCGGCGAACAGCACCCTTGTTACCGATGAATCGGCTGGACAGACAATGCCTCCTCCGTTTTCTACTATGAAGGGATCGAACAGGCCCAGTTCGCGATGGAGCAGTTCCATTTCCCCGAGCGTCTTGCTGGAAACCAGTACAACTGACGCCCCCCTCTTTCTGAGAGCTTTCAAAGCGTCCTCTGCTCTGTGCCACGAATAGGTGCCAGTATCCAATAGAGTTCCGTCGAGGTCAGTCAGTACAATGATCTTACGGTCGCCCCTTACCCCCGGGGATCTACCCGTGGAGACAAAAGGCCTAATCTCGTGCAAGGAATGCAATGCACCCATAGTAGTCGTCCTCTGCTTTTGGTTCTTTGACAAGTTTGCTTTAGGCATAATCTCCGAACCCTCGAGGTAAACTCTTTGACTTAACCATGTCTCCCATTTACTCGCTCGGGCAATAGCCTTGACCGGATATGCGCCATTGGAGCATTCAGTCGACCAGGACCTCTCTCATGATCTCTAGGCCCAACACGAAGAAGATTATGAGCCCTTCGTTGATCCGGAGCGTTTTCATTATTAACTTTCCGAGAACCCTTTTTCCCCGAAGAGACCTCCCCGCCACAAACCAACTGTCTCATGTGCGGAAGTCCTTGAACAGTGCGAGGCATCGAGACTCATTTCAATGCAGGTCTGACTCGACCTCTCGCGCCTTCGGCTGGGCTGGTTTTTCAGTCGAATTCTGCTCCCGAGCTGCGACGAGGACACCCTTCCCCGCGAGAACGCTTAAGGTTTCGGCCTGCTTTACGTAATCCCGGAACAGAAGAGTGTACTGATGGTCGGGCCCCACCATGAAAGTGAGGAAATCAAGGGCCTGCTTCCGCCATCTCAGAAACGCGCGTTGATCAAAATCGCTTTCGATAACATTCCATGCAGCTTGGATCAGTTCGTCATGATGTCGTTGATGAATCATTTTGGCCTCCTGTGCCAACAGAGAGTGTCCAGAGGGTCTCCTTTCTACTCCGCGAAGAATTAGGCATTCCTGCAATGCCATCAATGCAAGCACACTCACGCAGCACCAACAGCAGGGAGTTACCCCAAAGATGCATTCAAGTACATTAGGGCCTCTGTCCGATGCTTCTGCCGTCTAAGGAAGCACGATCCATGCCAGAAAAATCGATATAGAGGGAAAATATGGATAGTTTGTAATATCAGCCGGTTAACAATCAATCAAGCTATATGGGAAGATTGGTGGAGGGTCTGAAAAGGCACCCTGAGGCGCGATTATCTGACACTGAGTATGGTCGATCTTGAACAAGAGGCCAGCTATGCAGGTTGCGAGTGTCAGAAGTTCGCGATCACCGTTCATTTTGAGTCAGATTTTCGCGCTTGAACCCGAAACGTCGTGCGAAACGATGGATTGAATCACGAGATATGCCCAAGAGCCGTGCAGCCTCCTTCTGATTTCCTCTGGTACGGCGGAGGGCTTCCACACAGAGCGCCTCGGTAACTCCATCGTTGATCTGGCGAAGGGTCTTGCCATGTGGGAACTCGACTTTCAGAGCCCAGTGCCCATATGATTCGTCGGAGGGAGAAAGCCACAGTTTGAATCGCCCTTGGCCGCTAAGGATCAGCGAACGCTCGAGGATGTTGCGTAGTTCCCTGACGTTTCCGGGCCAAGTGTACCTTCTCAGTGCCGCCACATCGGAGCCGTCGAGGACAGGCACGTCCGGCAACTGCATCTCTGAGGCTAGTTTGGCCATTATCTCTTGCGCAATGATCTCGATGTCCTCGCTCCGCTCCCTCAGAGGCGGGACACGTATCGGGAATACGCTAAGCCTATAGTAAAGCGCCTGCAGGAATCGGCCACCGTCAACCTCTTGTTCAAGGTCTCGGTGGGTAGCAGCTATGAGGCGGGCATCAACGTGAATGCTCTTTTCACCCCCTACACGCAGGAAAGACCTACTGTCCAGAAAGGCCAGCAATTTTGACTGCAACCCAAGGGCTAGCTCACCAATCTCGTTCAGGAGGATGGTGCCGCCCTCGGCAAGCTCCAGCAGACCTCTTTTCTTTCCTCGCGCGCCGGTAAACGCGCCTTGTTCATGTCCGAAGAGTTCTGATTCGGCCAGTTCGGGACTAATTGCTGCACAGTTGATGGCGAAGAAGGGGCCTTCCGCCCTGTTGGAGTGATCGTGTATCCACCGGGCCAGCCAATCCTTCCCGCTCCCACTTTCACCTTGGAGCAGTATTATACCATCGCTGGTTGCTGCAAAGGATGCTTTGTTCAGTGTGGTCCGCATAACCTCAGAGGGGTAGTCCGCTAGAGCGATGGAAGTGGGCTCAGAAGCCTTCCGCCGCTCGGTTATGTTACGGGAAATGCCATAAATGCCGATAACCTCACCGTCATCGCTTCTCAGAGGGACCCTGATATCATGAAAGGTCAGATAAACTCCTTCGATTGGTCTCGTATGCTCCTCCTCGATTGATTCGCCTCTTAAGACTCGGAGATCTAACTCCCGTATGCGCGAACTCGCACCTTCGCCATAAAAGTCCTCTTCGTTACGCCCTACAATCTCGGACGCCTTGCGGCCGAGAAGTGTTTCCATTGATGGGTTCACGTATGTGTATTTGCGGTACGCGTCTTTGATGAAGATATAATCCGGAGAGTTTTCAACGAGAGTTCGAAACCGTTCCTCGCTGAGGCGGAGAGCTTCCTCGGCTTGCTTCCGGTTTGTCTCGTCGCTGTAAACTGTTACAATCTCTCCCGAGGGCAAACGGTATACGAAATGGTCTCGCCATCCTTCCAATCTATCGTCCTTGTACCGGGTCACAGGATGATCGATGGGCCTACCGGTATTCAGTACCTCTCGAAATACGTCGATCAAGCCGAAAGCTTTGATTCCGGGGAATACCTGACTTATGCTCTTGCCAAGCACCTTATGCTTCCTGACTTTCTCAACTCTTTCGGCGGCCTTATTCAAGTCAACCAGAATGAAGTCTTTCCCGCCTTCGATGGGCCTGTAAATCCCGACCCCGTTGAGCATGTACTCGAATAGCGCCTTGTACCTGGTCTCCGTTTGCCGAAGATCTCGTTCAGCGCTCTTCATATGTGCCAATTCTGCTTCCAGATGCGCAATCTTGGCAATCAATTCTCCAATACTTTCTGACTTCTGTTCACCAGTCTTCTTAGATTGTGTCATTAGCCATGCCATCCAGGACAAAGGTTTGGTAAAGACAGGGGTCTCTCCCAGAATGCAGATGTCATCCAAGAATCAGAACCTCTTTTGGGGTCGCGCTGATCCCAGTAATGAGTAGGCTCGGACTCTGATATATCCGCAAGACTCTCCAGTAAACTCTACTCGAAGGAGGCGGTCTCAGCAATAGGCGTTGGAGGCAAGCTGACGAAGTTCCTGTGCCGCGACCTCTGAATTTGGTCACCAAGGTTTACAACCTGCATAACACAATCCATAGGGTGCCGCACCACTATCGATTGTCATAAGGGCCTTTCGCTCCGAACTCGATCAGATGGTGGAGCAGGGCAGTGAGAGCGATCTCAATTAAATCTTAAATCCAAATCTGGGGACACCTTACTTAATTGTCGAGCAGAGCGGTAAATTAAGTAAGCTGTCCCCGGAATTACGCGGAATTACGGCGGAGGCCCGCATTCGCCTGTGTCCCTTTTAATCTGGGGACACCTTACCTAATTATCCAGTAGGAGGCGAAATCAGGGAAGATGTCCTCGGAATTCTTAAGAGAATTCACTGCGGTTTTGGGCCAAACGGATTTACCTGGGCACAGTTCCATGCTTTCACGGGGGACAGGTCAATTTCCGATGTATCTTGTTTGGAGCAGCCCCCCACTAGTAGCTGGTTCTTTCAGGATCAATACCGTCGAGGCGAACGATTACCGACGGGCCCAGTGTAAGGATTGACCATTGGACGCGTCCCGTAGTTGTACAAAGGAATCTGGTTAGGATACGTTTGATAATGGCCAGGCACGAGGGGACCAGGACCGAAAACGGTGTTCGGTATACCAGGCGCCGGCCACCGGCTGACCGTATAGCCCCAGCACGTGCAAGCTCCAAATGCCAGCAACGCAAGGATTGCAAAGATTAAGGTGGATTTCTTAACCATACCGCCATCCTCCTTTCCACATTACGATAGCTAGGACCGTTCTTGCCATGAATTGGTCTCCCTGGCAACTAGAATTCGGGTCCACCATCTGTCCAGATTTGGTTGAGGACCCCTCAAGTATGGCTTCCAACTTGACCTGACCTCCAAGAACTGGCCCAGGTCCTGAGTTGAAATAATTAAGACTTAAGCAGGAGGAATAGCTCTTCTGGGATCAACATTGTAGGTTAGCCGCCGGCCATTTGTCTTTTCCCCTCTTTCCCCGTGCTGTCAGAATGTCGAGTAATAACGGGGAAGTCTGAGGGACGGCAAGGGGCTTGTTTTCGCGAGAATTGGCTAACATATTGGTTATACGATATGTTTGGCCCGCTCTCTCACGGCGGAGACAGGGGTTCGATTCCCCTTGGGACTGCCAGCGTAACCAAGTGCAACCCCGCGTTATTCCGTTCACTCAATATCTCAAGTCGTTTCTAAGTGTTCCGCTCCAGGGCCCCAAAGGGCCCCTTGGGAAGAAAGCCGTTCTTCACGTCCCTCCGTCGTGTGTGGACTGGAAACCCTCTTCAATACCGTCACGTGTTCTGGGGGTCTCGGGGCGTCAAGGGTCCGTGTCACCAAGACGGTAACCTGTTGATATTCTGGATATGGCCTCCTGCCATCTTGCCTATTGAGCGACAAAGACCGGGACAGGACACGCATCGCGGAGGTCTATCTGGTGGCAAGGGATTTGGAGTGGGCGCTGAGGTCGAACGTCAAGGGAATGGGTCGTCTTGGGCTCGTGATCAAAGGGCGTAACGAAGGTCGTCACGTCCAAGTGGCAGGCCCACTTGGTTTAGGCGTCCCGTTTGCTGGGTTCTACCACGCTGTGTTCGGCTGATGGGCAAGGTGAAAAATACTTTGACTTAGTGACGGAGGATTGATTATTGTTGAAAACTGGAAAATCGCTATCTTTTCATCAACACTACGCTTTCTTTCTCGTGAGAGGGTAGCGAGGGGGGGGCCTTCGGGTGTTTCCCCCTTCTCGGCCGACACTGACGACACCCGATTGCCGAGCTAAAAGCCGGAGAATTGGCGAGACCACGGTACAATATCGGTTCAGAGGGCAGGTGCCATACTTCAATGCCGTCGGAACACCAGCAAAAACAAAGCCCTGCGCGAATGTGGAAAGAATCCGATCTCTCCCTAGAAGTTGTCGTCTTACTCATCTTCGGAGTGTTCGGGCTCATCTACGGTCTGCTGCTGTTTAAGATTTACGCCGGAGATCTGCCATATAACCCGGACAGTACCATCGGCCTCTTTCTGCTCA